>ERZ773042.115-NODE-115-length-60925-cov-5.158222_pt1 | contig 60925 bp, 51 predicted proteins | sample MGYA00511664_ERZ773042 | MGnify/ENA primary metagenome ERZ773042 (study PRJEB29015, sample SAMEA2737984) | human oral metagenome | biome: human oral; feature: human-associated habitat; material: dental | place: China | collected 2036 ... | reverse complement strand
GAACAGATGGCAATGTTTAACCTTATTTGTTATGATAGAACTATATCTTGTATAGCTTTTCCTAGGGTATATGAAAGGATTATAACTGAACTTATAGAAAAGAAAACTGTCTATATTGAGGGAAAGATTCAAATAGATAATTATAAAGGAGAAAAAACAAATAAACTATTGGTAGATAAATTAGTGGAATTAGATAAAATTTATGAATACCCAGCAAAAAAATTATTTATCTTAATAGAGCCAGAAGATAGTTATAGATATAGTAGACTTAAAAATTTAATTAATTCTAATAAAGGAAAAACACAAATTACATTTGCTATAAAGAATAAAGATGAATAAAAAATAGAGGCTTGAGAAGCTAAAGAAAATTCTAAATGAACGGTGTCAAAATTTAGAGCAAGGCTCGCAAGAAAATTCTGACGCCGAAAATTCTGACAGCAAGAATTCTAAATTTGAAAAACTCACGGATAGCTCTAAGATAAATACGAACGAAAAGCCTAGCAAATTTGAACAAAATCCGAGTTGCGCTAGTGATTACAATAAAGAGCCTTTAGCGCTCAAAGATAGAACGAATTTTTATATAGTTCTTGCTACGGTATGCACGCTTGTGATTATGATTTTTATGTATTCACACGAACCCAATCAAACTAGATATAATCAGCTTTTTATAGTATTTCCTTTTTTCGGATTGCCCATCATAATGGAATATTTTACAAATTTTTACAATAAGAAATTTGTAAAATTTTATAATGATCGAGTTACTTATTATACAAATAAAATGCCCGAAAAACTATATTTTTAGATGATCTTAAGGATGTAAAAAGAGCCTATTTCGCAAGAGATAATGAGTGGCTTAGGAGGCAAGGCGTTTTTTATAGATTCTTCTTAAAATTTGATCCATATGCTACGATAATCGCTTTTTTATTGATCTACATATTGGTATTAGCTATCGGCGTAAGAAAATATATAGAAACAGGTAGTTCCAAAGTAATTTTTATATTAATATTGACGTTTTTGTTTTTATTCATCTCAAAATTTATATATTTTTTGGTTTTTAAATTTCAACTCAGACTTATATTCTACGATAATATAATAATCCGAGGCAAGGATAAAGATATTGCCTTTACGATAGAAACTATGGACGACTACGTCAGGATAAAAGAATTTTTTATGAGGACAAAAGACATTGATTTGGATAAGGCTCAGCGCCACGTATGGCTGGATTTTAATTAGCAATTAAGAGTTTTAGATGAAAGAAGCCGCAATCGATAAAGCATTAAATTTTAAAATTTAAAGGCAATTCTTAAAAATTAATCATTCTTTCTTGCGTAGAATCTATTTTTATCATTTCGCTTTATCGTTACTAAATACGGCTATAAGCTCTTAAATTCCATTTCCAGCTGCTTGCGCCAGTCTTGCAGTGCGCGCTCTGCGCCAGCGGCGTATTTCTTTATAAGTACGCCGCCAGAGCTTGATCAGATACACCGCCTCTGTATAGATTGATCTCTGAGATTAAATATCAGCCTTAAGCGCCGCGTCTTTGAAAAATCCCCACGTAAAGCGCGAAAACAAAACCGATCGCGACCGCGTAAGGAGCGAACTCAGTGATGCCTTTAGGCGAGCTTGCGAGCAAGAAATTATGCGCGATCGCAGCGCCCGCCGCCATGCCGATAACGAAGACGCCCGAGCTTAAATTTCCCGTGCCGGCCTGCACCAGATGCTTGCCCGGGCAGCCCTCGCTGAGACTGAAGCAAAGTCCTGCGAGCACCATGCCTAAGAAATTCCAAACGAAATCGTTGTGTGCGATAGGCTGGCCTTCAAAGCCGAGCTTGTATTGCCCAAACGCGATATTTGCGATGCTCGCAAAGGCGATGACGCTTAGTACGCCCCAAAACATCGAGAAATCGCCGCGGAAAATTCTACCGAACGCGCCGACGCTGCAAAATTTGCTTCTGTGCATCACCGCGCCCACGATAATGCCCGCAGCCAGCGAGATGCCTACTGCGGCGTGTTGCGCGCCCGGGCCTTTAGCGGAGATAAAAAGCGCGCCGCCCTCGCCTGTTTTGAGTCCGAAAATCAAGGCTGCAAGCAGCGCAGCGCCCAGTAGCACAGGCAAAATTCCGATCGCGCCGCTAAGCCTTGCCTCTTTGCTCGCCTCATAGCCGCGCTTTTTAAGCAAAAACCCAATGAGTACGCCGCAGATCAGACCCGCCAATCCGGCTAGCGCAGTCAAATCGCCGCCGCCTAGGCGCAAAAACGCGCGCCACGGGCATCCCAAAAATACAAGGCAGCCGATCATCGCGAAAATTCCTAGGAAAAATTTCGCAAACGGCGAACTGCCGGTAACCGGCGCAAACTCGCGCGTCCAAAGCACGCTTGCTAAAAAGCCGCCGAACACGAGCCCTATGATCTCCGGGCGGATGTATTGCACTGCGGCTGCTCGGTGAAAGCCCAGCGCGCCCGTGGTGTCGCGCAAAAAGCAAGCGACGCAAACGCCCATATTGCCCGGGTTTCCAAAATGCACCAGCGTCGCACCCAGCACGCCTAGCACGGCGCCTGCGATGATGTACCATTTAACGTTATTCATGAAAAAGTCCTGAAATAATCTAGATCGACCGATCTCTTAGGCGCGATTTTATCCTTTGTAAAATAAAAAGCAAATAAATTCCGATCTAAATTTACGAAAAGCGAAAGATTTAAATCACGAGGGTAGCCGATAAATTTAGACACAAGTAAATCGCGGACGTTTAAATTTAGACTCTTTGTTGCAACAAAAATGCCGAATTTATCCGCCCAAATACGACGCAGGCAAAGTGCGGAAATAGTGCAAAAACGGCGCAAGCAGGGTGCGGATAGAATGAAATCAAAAACTCGAAAATGGCTCAGACTGGGCGCATTACTTGTCTCCAATAAAAAACAAATTTCAAATGTTTTTGAAATTAAATTTCAACCTTATTTAAGTATGTAGATATATAATAATGTATTTCAATTTTATTTTAAAGGTCGGGGCATGAAAAAGCGAATTTTATTGGTGCCGCTTGCAATAGGCGCGATAGGCGGAGCGAATGCGGCCGAAAACAACGCCACGAAGTCGCAGGATCTAGGCCAAATCGTCGTGCAAGCGACGGTAAGCGCGGTCGATAACCTAAAATACGCGGGCTCGGCCGGAATTTTAACCCCAAAAGATATGAAAGCCAAAACCAACGTGATCGATTCGATCATGCAGATACCGGGCGTTGACGGCAGTATGGATATGGGGCGGCAGATCGGCAGGCAGTTTCAGATCCGCGGATTCGGATATCAAAGCGACGAGCGCGTCATCATCAAACAAGACGGCGTGCGCAGGAGCGTGGGGATGTACTCAAATATGATCTCATCCTTCCGCACCGATAGCGACATCCTAAAGCGCGTCGAGGTCATAAAGGGCGCCTCGTCCGTGCTTCACGGCTCTGGCGCAATCGGCGGTATCGTAAATATGCAAACCAAAAGCGCGAGCGATTATCTAAGCGAGGGCAAAAGCGTAGGCTTGATGCTAGGACAGAGGCTTGAATCAAACAATATGCATAGCACGCGCGGCGCGATTTACGGCAAGGGCGAGGAAATTCCGATCGACGTTTTACTCTACGGCAAGCGCGCAAGCTACGGCAACGTTAAGTTCGCAGACGGCGGCACGTACTACGCCCCGGACTACGACAAGAGCTTTAATAACGAGCATATCGATACTGGATTTTTTAAGATCGGCGCGAATTTGGACGATCACCGCATAAGCTTCAGCGCCTTTGATTACGACGAAAATTTACACACGATGTGGCAGACACTATGGCAAAATGATGCAGATCTCTTCGTAAGCGGAAATTTAAGCCAGATAGATTACGTTTTTGATTGGAGCTTTACGCCGCAAAGCCCGCTAGTGGATATGTCTTTTAAGGCCTACAAAAGCAGAGCCGAGTATAAACGCGGCTATATCGACGGCGCAGATACCGGCAGCTACACGAACAAAGACGATCGTAAGGGACTAGAGATCAAAAATATCTCGGAATTCGACACGGGCTTTTTAAATCATAGCTTCGCTTTCGGCGGCGATTACGAAAACAGGCAGGAGGATGCGATCTTTATCCAAAATGGAGCGCTAAGAGATTTCGCCTCCTTTCCGAACGAATATAATAGCTACGGACTTTTTGCGCAAGATCTGATCCGCTTGCACGATGATTTAGAGCTTACCTTAGGCGGTAGATACGATAGATTCGATCGCGACATCAAAGGCAGATCGGCTAAATTTAAAGATTCCAGATTTTCTCCGCGCGCGGCGATTGCCTATACTCTCTTTGATAAATTTACTCTTTTAGCGGGATACAGCGAGAGTTTCCGCGCGCCTACGCCGCACGAGACATCGCAAGCAGGGCCTATCAACCGAATGTATTATTACATCCCAAATCCCGATCTAAAGCCTGAAACCGTCAAAGAGTACGAGGTCGGATTTAGCTTTAAACAGGATGAAATTTTTACGGACGATCACTTCAATATGAAATTTATCTACTTTAACGGCAATATCAAAGATATGATTGACGTTAAGCCGCTACCGCATCTTGGCGTACCGCCGGGCGGCTTTTCGCAACAATACGGACAGTATCAAAATATCGATCAAGCCAAAAGACATGGTTTTGAGCTTAGCTCAAACTACCAAACGCAGGACTTTGATTTCGGCGCGAGTTTCGAACGACTTAGAATTTACAATAAAAAGACGCACGAAAACATCAATAACCACGCCAAAAAACTAAGCGCGAACATAGATTATTCGCCGCTGCAAGATTTGAGTCTAGGATTTCAGGTGAGCCACTATTTCAAACCTCACTCCAAACCCGCTTCATATTTTGCACGCGGGAGGGAGTATTTTTATGTAGATAAGTCCTTTACGATCGCTAATTTTAGAGGAAGCTACAAGATCAAAAACGGCGTTATTTCGGTGCTTGACGGCGCGGACGTGAGCTTCGGCGTAAATAATATTTTCGATCGGCATTATATCAACGCAAACCGCACGCGCGAGACTGTGGTGGTGGGTGCTGGACGAAATTTCTACGTCGATTTGGAAGTAAGATTTTAGATTAAGCTTATACGGGCGAGGCGCGGGTTAAATTTTAAAACTTACCCGAGCTTTCGCCATTCTTTCTTTTCAAATTTAAACCTCATCGCGACCTTTTGGCGATGAGGCTTAAATGTAGCATAAATTTCTAGCGCTATAAAATTCCGCAATTTTTAAAATTTAACAAACTGCAAAATTTTATGGGTCACAAAGCCCGCAAGTTGCGAAATTCTACGCCTCATCAATCGATAGCGTTGGAACTTTTTAACACCACTAGATGTTTTTTGCCCGCGAAGCTTAGCACTACGGCAGCATTATTTTCGTCGATTTCGCGCACCAGCTCTACTCGCACGTCGCTAGGTCTTGCGGTATCCGAGCTAAGCAGCTCATTTTCTAAAATGCTTCTAAATGCCGAAACCTTGGGCTCTTTTGCATCCGATCTTTCTTTTGCTCCCTCGCGAAATTCCATCGCGCCACTCTCGGCAGAGCTTACTTTAAGCGGCGAAATTTTATCCGCTGCTCTTATATTCTCGGCGCTCTCATAGTTTTCGTCCGCCTCCGTAGCTTCCGAACGCTCGGCACGCGCAACTTCATCGTAAAATTTATCGTGTGCACTCTCTTCGCTCACGTTCTCACCTCTTAAAAAATCTGCACCATCTACGCTTTTTGAATTGGTAAAATTTGCGTTCTTTGATCCGCTCTGATTTTTAAAAGAGGAGTCGCTTAAAATTTCATCTATGCCCGTCACGTCCACATCGGTGCCCTCCGTGCTAGCGTCGTCTTCAAAAACCCGCCATGTCTCGTCGATACTTTTTTGCGGCTTGTGCGATAAAAATTTTCGCACGCCGACGAAAGCCGCAGCCGCAAGAAGTAATGCTACGATTATCGGCATCACGGAAACCCCGCTGCTACCGCTTTGCGTCGTCTCATTAGCCTCACTTTTGACGCTCATCTTGCTTTGATCAAAAGCAGGGTTTTTTACGCGCAAAATTAGCTTTAAATTGCCGTCTTGAGTAAGAGCATCGACTGATAGATCGGCTCCTGTGGGGAAATTGATCTCGATATCTTTGCCCTTGGGCGCGATCGTAAAGCTTTTTAAGACCTTTTGGTTGGTGCGCATTTCGTTAAATTTCTCGTCGCCGCCAAGCCCTTTTAAAATAAGGCTCATCGACTGCCCATCGACGCGGCGCACGATGTCGGGCTTGTATGCGGAGTCAAACGCCAAGGCGATGTCCACGCTGTCGTCGTGGTTGAAAAGATCATATTGCATTAGATTAGCGCCGAGACAAAAATTTGCGATTAAAATCAAAAATATCTTTTTCATACTCTTTCCGTTAATTAAAAAGTTCGGCGATCTTGTCTTGCAGCTCGCGCCCGCCATAGTTCGCGCACAAATTTACGATCGCAGTGCCGATGATAGCGCCGTCTGCGTATTCTTTGGTGGCGCGAACATCGCTAGAGTTGCGAATGCCAAAGCCGATCGCTACGGGCAGATCGCTCATTTTTTTAAGATCTGCGACCATATTTTTAAGGCGCGAGATCGGAGTTTGCTTGCTTCCGGTCACGCCGATAGCGCCCACGCCGTAGATGAAGCCCCGCGCGCGGCTCAAAACTCGCGCGGCGCGGTGCTCGCTCGTAACGCTAATAAGCGGGATGAGCGCGATACCGAACTCCTCGCAAAGCGCGAAAATTTCTTCGTTTTCTTCATACGGCAGATCGGGGATTATTAGTCCGCTGATGCCGTAGCGCGCCGCCTGCGCTACAAACTCGCGCGCGCCATAGGCAAAGATCACGTTGTAATAGACCAAAAACACGAGCGGCTTGCGCGTTTGCACCCCTTTTAAAATTTCAAATACCTTCTCCGCGCTTACGCCGTTTTGCACCGCGGAGAAGCTCGCCTTAAAAATTTCCGGACCGTCTGCGAGCGGATCGGAATACGGGATGCCAATCTCAAGCAGATCGATCGCGCTTTCGTCTAAATTTGACAAAAACTCCTTCGTGTGCGCGGGGCTCGGGTAGCCCGCCACGATGTAGCCGATGTTTGCCTTTTTGGCGGTGAAGGCCGCCTTGATCTTATCCATAAATCGTTCCTTTTTTGTAATTCATCACGGTATCCATATCCTTATCGCCCCTGCCGCTTACGTTTACGACGATCGTTTTTTTGCCCTTTAGCTGTGGGCAGAGCTTTTGCAAATACGCTAACGCATGCGCGCTTTCGATCGCGGGGATGATGCCTTCGAGCCTACAGAGCAGTTTAAGCGCCGTGATACACTCATCATCGGTTACCGCTTCATATTTTGCGCGACTTATCTCGTGCAGATGCGCGTGCTCCGGACCCACGCCGGGATAATCAAGCCCCGCCGAGATGCTGTGAACAGGCTCGATCATGCCGAATTTATCCTGCAGTACGATCGTTTTCATGCCGTGGATGATGCCCGCGCGCCCATTGGTAATGGTCGCTGCGTGATAAGGGGTATGCGCGCCCAAGCCGCCCGCTTCGACGCCGATGAGTTGCACGCTAGGATCATCCACAAACGCGCTAAAAATTCCTATCGCATTGCTTCCGCCTCCTACGCAGGCTAGGACGTAATTGGCCTTGATCCCCTTGCTCGCAAGCTGCGATTTGGTCTCGGTGCCGATGACGCTTTGAAAATCCCTAACCATCTTAGGATACGGATGCGGTCCGACCGCCGAGCCGATGACATAAAATACGCTCTCGATCTCGTTCACCCACGCCTGAATCGCCGCGGTGGTCGCCTCTTTGAGCGTTTTAAGACCGGTGCCGATTTTAATCAAATTTGCGCCCAAAAGCTGCATCCTAAAGGCGTTGAGCTGCTGGCGCGCAGCGTCGGTCTCGCCCATATACACGTCGCATTCAAGCCCAAATAGCGCCGCTGCCGTCGCTGTCGCTACGCCGTGCTGACCTGCGCCGGTTTCGGCGATGATCTTTTTTTTGCCCATTTTTTTGGCGAGCAACGCTTGCGCTAGGGCGTTATTGATCTTATGGGCGCCCGTGTGGTTAAGATCCTCGCGCTTTAGATAAATTTCATGCCCGTAGTGCTCGCTAAGGCGCACGGCGTGATATAGCGGCGTCGGACGCCCCGCATATTCGCGCAGCAAGTAACCTAGCTCGTCTTTAAATTCCTTCGTCTGCGCTATGGTATTGTACGCATCCTCCAGCTCCTCGAGCGCAAACATTGCCGTCTCCGGCACGAATTGCCCGCCGAAACTCCCGAAATACGCCTTTTTATTCATCCTATCTCCTCACATTAAATCGCAAGATTATATAAAATTTCGCGTTAAATTTCGCTTTTTTGACGGCACCTTTTGCGACGCTCTTCTAAATTTATCAGATATGCAGCCGCAAAAAACGCGCGGCATAAAATAGTAAATTTTAAAATTTACACTTCAAATTGCGGCTAATGTTTTGCTTGATGAGTAGCCCCAACTTCGTAAATTTGAAGAATTTATAAATTTATTTGCTTTCATTGCCAATATCGCTCTTTTTAGAATTACCGATAGGACAAATTATATTGTCGGCATCTGTAAGTCTTAATTTTTTCCATTCTTCAAAGCTATTAACTCTAATCAGATTATGTGGGATCTTTGACGATTCATCAATAATCTCAAGACACTCGCTCGTTTCTCTTTTAAAATACTGCATAATAAGGTGGTTATCGCTATTTTCCAGAGCCTTTTTTATACATTTTGCTTTTAATTCAACATAATCACTATTGCTTAGAGAATTTTTTGAAAAAAGCCTTATTGGGGCGCACTCGCTAATTATTTCCGTATAAATCATACGAAAAACAAAAAACGAAATAATCAGCAAAAATGGTAATAGAATAATGTTTTTGTATTGCCTTAAAAATTTCATTTTATTTCCTTGTTGGGAATTTTTAAATTTTATAGTGCTTGATTTGGATCTGGAGTAGTTAGCGTTTATGCTTGAAAGCTTAGAATTTGAATACCTTACTATGTTGTTTGCTTTTAAGCTCGCAGCCATTATATTGATACAAAATAGGGCTACTATTAATTTCAAGCACTTATTCATATTTATTTTCATCAAAATTATAAAATTGAATATTCTCAAAATTTTCTAATTCAAGATAGTCCTCTCCTGCGACGTTAAAAATCTCCAGCTCTTTTACACATTCACCCCAGTGAAGTAGGAATTCCGTTTCATAGTGTGAATCGCTGGATACTAACATATCTATCGCCGGATATGGTATGCCTTCATAATCTAGTAAATTTTGATCCACTACTTCAAAGACAAAGGCCTTAAAGCCTGCGTCCTCCTCAATCTTTTTAATTCTTAAATTATTAAGCTGCTTAATAAGTTTATCCTTACCGGGAAACTCATGCTTTAGCATAACATTTAAAAATTTATTTAGCTCCTCGCCAAAGGCAGGATTATTGAAGCTCTTTTCTTGGTCCACAATACGTTCCTGTGTTAATTTTATCCCGCGAAGCATCCATAAATAGATTATGAGTGCTTAGGTGTATATCGTTACTGGCATATAAATTTGAGCCTTTGATATTTATAGCGGTATCTTTATTGCTATCCGTTAAAATTTTAATATTATTGCCGCTAAGATTAGAGGCTACGGAGTTACTTGATTTGGAACTATCTTTGGAAGTGGTTCCGCTAAGCTCTGCGGAGGCGCCTACGCTAAAGCCCCAGGTAACCCAGCTAGAGGATGCGGCAGATCCTTGAGAGATGAGGGCGGCGGTTAAAAGAGCAAGGGTAAAGTAAGAAAGCCGTTTTATAAATTTCATCTCTTTTATATATCTATTTTTCATAAATTTTAGAATTTTTTAAAATCTATCTACTCATTGAGTGCTATTGTTTTCTGATTCCATTTTTCTTAATTCCTTGCTTGCTCTATGATAAACATTAAATTTTTTGCAAACTCTACCTTCGGCGGTAATATATCTTACTAAATCTATATCTTTCGTATCGATTGCTATCAATAATCTACCCATCAACCTCTCCTCTGCAAAAAACATATAATCGCACCTCGCGGACGTATCGCACATATAAATTAAAAACAAAAACAAGATTACTATGGTGCAAATTATAAATTTTAATGCTTTAATGATTTTGCTTTTTATCATTTGTCTATTCTCCTAAGTTCACTATTTTCCCATTTTTATATATTACTTTATCAGAACCTATATGCGGTACAACATAATAGTAGCCCTTGTAGGCTATAATTTCTCTATCTGGTTCTAATAAACTCAATTCTTTTTGTATATCGCTTCCGCCAATATAACATACAGTCAACTCTATAGGCATGTTGGGATTATTTTTATACTTTTCTAATTTTAGAAATTCTTGCTGTAGCTTTTTTGCAGTTTCTATGGCTGAATCATTAGGAAAACTAAATAATGTAATGCCTTCTTTATCTGAAATACCATGATCTGCATAGGTTATTTTATCGGAAGGGTTATATTTATCCATACCTATTTTATTAACCTTTTCTATAAGCTGCGATATAATATTTCTATTTGATTTCGGACCCAATTTATTTATATCCACATTCCTACTTTTTGAATAATCGAGTCCTGAGAAAATTCGCAAGTTATTTATCAATGTGCTTTTATTCGCCATAGAGTTACTAGCCGAAAAACTATATAGACCGATGTTGGAATTTCCTTTTGAGCTTATGCCTAGAGCCTTATTGAAATAATTGAGGCTATCTGTTGCCCTAGCGTTAGCTCTTGTCTCCTGATTACCATTCATATCGGCTCGATAAATTCCATCCTTAAAATCTTGTAAATGGCTGTTTTCATGCGACTGTACAAAATAAAAACTGCTAAAATCGGTTTTTATATTATTGTGTTTATCTGTAGAGAATACAGTTGTAATAGTTTGGTTTTTGGGATTAAAATTTCCCATTAATACTTGACTATTTTTACCATCAGGGCTCGCTAGATATACCGCTGTGATATCCGTTCTTAAACCCATAGCATAGTTCTTGGCATTCATATATGCCTCTTGAATTTGTTTCTTTTCTGCTAGGCTTAGGCTTTTATCACTCATAGCTTTAGCAAAAGATTCACCAAATTCTTTATCGAATTCATAGCTTGTATTATATCTACCAAGCTCCGTAAAATATTTATCAAACGATATGTCTCCCATCAATATATTATATCCGACATTTCCTATCATAGAAGCGCGATTATAATCATCCTTTATCTCCTTCCTTCCCCCTTCGCTAAACAATCTCATATCCACGCTTGCATCAACGTTAGAGTTTAGCTTGGTAGAGTATAGCTCTTTATTTAGCTTGGAGCTGTCTCTGTTTAATCTTCTAAGATCGTCTGAGTTATATAGAGCTTTATTGTTAGGATCAGATTGTAAAGAAGCTAGCTCATCTTTGCTTAAAGAGCTTATATCTTTATCTCCTACTATAAGCTCTCCTTTTCCTATAGTAGCTAGGCTTTTACTCATAGAGTAGGATAGGTTTCTATTATTAGAGTAGTTAATCGATGAAATTTTAGACTTAGGATCGGTATTGCTCTCTTTAGATTGAGCGCTCTTACTATCACTAGCTTGGCTACCTCCATCTTTACTTCCGCTTTCTCCCTGTTGCGGATCTTTAAAAGCATAATTGGTTCCTATGCTTAAAGAATTTGATTTGTCGTATCTGGTGTTGCTTAAATTTGAAAAAGTTAGGGTATCTGTTTTTAATCTAAGCTTGCCGTTATCTATGAAATTTCCATTCTCGTCATAGTAGCCTGCGGCTATTAACGATCCTTTTAGATCTGTGTTAGCTCCTACTTCTATGTTTAACTCTTTAGCGGTTATGCTAGATAGCACGGTCTGTTTTACCATAGTGCTTGATTTGGATCTAAAGTAGTTAGCGTTTATGCTTGAAAGCTTGGAATCCTTATACCTTACTATGTTGTTGCTTATGGCATAAGGACGAGAAGGATCGGAGGTTGTTTTAGTTCCGCTTATGCCTATACCTGCCCCTATAGAGCTTGATTTGCTATCGTAATTATAGCTATCTCGCAAGCTTGCTAGGCTTAGATCATGTCCTACCTTTAAAGCTAAAGCGTTATCCGCTCTAAGGTTAGCTCCTTTTATTAAAGCGTCGTTACTAGCTAAGGCATATATATTATGTCCTGCATAAACTTTAGCGTTATTGTGGCTAAGGCTTTCCTCTTTCATATTGCTTTTAGAGTAATCAAGCCCTGCGCTTCCTCCTCCGCCTCCATACATAGTGGCAGATACTCTTCCGCTTATGGTTTTAGAGCTTTGTTTAGCTTCATAGCTATCTTGCGAAGCATCGATAAAGAGATTATGAGTGTTTAGATATATATCGTTACTAGCATATAAATTTGAGCCTTTGATATTTATAGCGGTATCTTTATTGCTATCAGTTAAAATTTTAATATTCTTGCCGCTAAGATTAGAGGCTACGGAGCTGGTTGATTTAGAGCTATCTTTGGAAGTGGTTCCGCTAAGCTCTGCGGAGGCGCCTACGCTAAAGCCCCAGGTAACCCAGCTAGAGGATGCGGCAGATCCTTGAGAGATGAGGGCGGCGGTTTTAGAGGCTACGTTGGCAGTAGCCAGAGCGATATTTGATAGATAGTATTTCTCCTCGTCCTTTACGTCCTCTATGATGTTTTGTAGGTCTTCAATATCGGAGTAGTCTATGCCTACCTCTTTAGCCTTATAGCGGTTTTTTAACTCGACAAGCTTGTCCTGCAGAGCATTTTTCTGATCCTTATACTCCTTGTATTGCTTTTTGGTCTGATTGAGCTGTTTTATTGCTTCCGCTAAAGCAATAGCCGCAGGAGCGAGCTGGGCGTATTCGTTTTGTACGGTAAGAGATAGGGATCCTTCCAGATGTTTAGAGCTAGATGAGGAGCTTGCGGTATCGGTGGAATTTATTATATTTATATTTCCATCTTTAGATATTAAGTTAAGATCCTCTTCGGCCTTTAAATTTGAACCTATAACGCTTAGGCCATTATCTCCTCTAAGAGTTATATTTTTAGCCTCCATATTAGAAGAGACGGTCTCGGTACCGTATAAGTTCGTATTGGATTTATCGTATGAGGCGGACGCTATTTTGGCTTTAAGGCTGGTATCTTTTTTAAACTCGTCCAAGGATTTAGGCTTCATCTGATTTAGCGAGTCTTTCGCTTTAGTAATAGATACGGAGGTGCTTTTTCGCGAGCTTTGTTCGCTGTATTCGTTAGCGGCAGCGGATATCGTTAGGTTTTTGGCATCTACATTTATATCTCCGCCCGCTTTCATATTTGAAGTTATAAAAGCTGTAGGAGAGTTTAAATTTATATCGCCCGCAGCTTTGATATCGGATAGTTTCGATATACCTTCTTTTACCTGCTTGCTATTATAATCCGACCTATATACCTCGGTAAGGCTACTACCGCCTATCTTTTCTATCCCGGCCTCTAATGCGATATTATCCATTGCCCCTACGGAAGCTGCTATCGCTACCGGATAGTTGAACACCGAGAGCGGATTGAAGCTTCTTTTCTTATGGGCGCTTAGCTCCTCTTTATACTCCTTGGCCGCTAGGATATTTATGGAATTTCCCGCGCCTAAGTTTAGATTGCGTCCGCTTGAAATATCCGCGGATATTAGGCTTAGATCGTTCTTTGCTCTTAAGCTTATATCTGCTGTTTCGCTAGACAGGGAGGAGCTTTGTAAATTTTGCTTATAAAGCGAGTGCATATCCATACTAGCTTTCAATCCGCCTAAAGAGGATTTGGAGCTATTTTTATAGTTTAAAAAGTTATAGCTTAGAGGCGATATATTTATATTGTTTCCCGCCTGCATATCTATGGCTTCTTTAGCTTTTAACGTAGAGCCCGCTATATTGATATCCGCTTCTTGCGAGCTAAGCATTATATTTTTAGCGCTTATGCTGGTAGGTACTACGCTTTGATTTAGAATTTTAGTAGTAGTGCTTTTTTTAGACACAAAGCCCTTCTCTTTAAATTCGCTCTCGTAGTAGGCGCTATCGATATCTCCGCTTAGATTTATGGAGTTCTTTGCCTGCAGTAAAGCATCACCGCTGCGCGCATTAATATCCGCTCCGCTTATGGCTATACCGCCTGCTTTAATTAGGATATTATCTTTGGCGTTAAGTTTGGAGCCTGTATTCTTAACGATATCCTCTTTATAGTATCCGCCCTTGCTTTTAAAATTATAGCTTAGCTTCTCCTCTGCGCTATTTATATTTACGTCCTTTGCGGCGTTTAGGATTAAATTTGCAGCCGAGTCTATGCTCGCTCCGCTTAGGCTTATATCGCGAGCCGCATTTAATGCTACGCTGCCCTCGGTAGATTTTATATTTGAGATAGTGCTTATATAGGTGCTGCTTTGATCGCCGTAGGCTCTATTTAGGTTTATCTCTTTACTTAGAGTTTTATGTATTATATCTCTGCCGGCGTTTAAGCTTACGCTACGTCCTTGTATCAAAGAGGATGCGTTTATTATATCCTTTTTGACCGATATGCTTAGGGCGTTCGCGGCGATGATGGAGGCGGAGTTTAAATTTGATACGCTGCCCGCTTTGAGGCTCATATTAGAGCCCGCGTAGATTATCCCTTTGTTTCTAAGATCGCCGTTTACGCTTAGATCTATGCTGCCTCCTGCGTATATCAAAGAAGGTGCGGATCTAAGTAGAGTGCCGTCATCTTCCTCCGAAGAGTTCAAGGAGATCCTTTTTTTATCATAAAGCAAGCTTAGCTTATTGTGCATATATGAAAAATCCGGTATCAGCTCGCTATAAACGTAGAAGGTGTTATAAAATTTACTGCTTATAGGCGAAAAGAGATTGTTTATATAGCTAGGCCTAATGATATCTTGCATATCCGCTTCGTTATTAAGGCTAGGCGCAAGATCGTTTTTATCGAGATTTAAAGCGTTAGGATTAAGGAGCCCCTTGCCTATTAGAGAGTAATCTATTTTAGAAAAAGCTTCCTTTATAAGAGTAGGAGCGTTAGCAGAGTTTATCTGCCCGTGTGAGTTTAAATTTGAAATATCCCCCGCATAGCCTTTTATATCTTTTTTAGCTCCTATTATGGAGATAATAGCAGGCTGGGAGTAGTAGATATTCTTTTGGTCGCTATAGCCACCGTGCATTTTGCGCTTTTTGCCTCTCCATCTATATTCCGCCTGACTTATCATGCTATGATTTAGACTTAAAGAGCGGTTGTTTAGGCTCTTTACATTTAAGAGCAGATCGTTATAGGCATAAATTACGCTCTTATCGTTATTTAGCTCATCTATGTTAAGGTTGCTATCCCCTGCGGAGATTATGTTTGAGCCCATAAATTTACTTAGGCTATCTTCCGTTATATACTCTTTATTGATGCTGTAGCTTATCTGCCTTAATCTCTCCTTCTTATGAGGCTTACTTCTTCTTATGCCGAAGAGATTATCTTTTAAGCTTAACGTTATAGCGTCATATAGCCTAGTATCCTCCCCTGGAAGCCTAGTATCTTTATATAAGCTTAATACATATAGATTCATATCCTGCTCGCTAAGCTCTTCCATGATCTTAGCGTTTAGCTCGTCCTGGCTAATATTGGGATTTTGCTTAAGGATGCGCTCTTTTATCTCGGCTGCATTGACCTTTAAAGGTATGGCTACGCCGCTGCAACCCCAACCATCCCCATTGCAGGTAAAATCTATATTATAACCGGTGCTTTGAACCCTCTTTACGGGCTCGTTAACCGAGCGGTTGTTTAGCTTTTTAGCGCCGATATTAAGAGCACCCCTTGCATATATCAAAGAGGAGGCGTTAATGATCTCGTCTGCCTTGCCCTCCCCGCCTCTTTCATTAAAAATATTTAAATTTCTTTGAGAGATGATGTTAGATAGCGCTTCGTTGCTAAGAAAGCTCGTATTTATAACTATATCCCCTCCGCTAAGTATATTGGACGCGTCCTGATTGAGGATATTTTTAGCGTTTAAAGCTATGCCGTTTTGCGCATAGATGAGAGCTTTTTTGTTGATTAGGCTTTCAGAGTTTGTTATCAGCTCGTCCCCTGCGATTAAAGAGCCTAAATTTGAAATTTGCTCCTTTGTTTTTAAAGCCAAATTCCCAAGCGCTGCTATGATGCTTTCGTTTTTGATACCCTTTGCGTTTATAATCAGATCTTTATTGGAGATCAGCCTTTGCAAGGCAATGAAGCTTCCCTGTAAGTTCAAGTATATATCGCCGCTTGCGTAGATCCCTCCGTTATAGCTCAAATCGTCCTTTAGCCCCAGATATAAACTACCGTCAGAGCTTAGCTTACCTAAAGCACTAAGACTATCTAGGTTTAAAGCGAGATCCCCTTTGGAGCTTATCAGCCCCTCTTCATTATTAAGAGCGCCTTTGTTTATGATTAAATTTCCTCCGCTTAGGATAGAGCCTTTGGAGTTATCTATACTGTCGTAGCCTAAAAGAGCGCCTCCTAAGGAGATGATCTTTGAGCTTTCGTTGCGTAGATTGTTGCCGCGCAAGCTTAAGCCCTCTTGTACTATAAAGGTAGAACCTGAAAGGTTATAAAAATTTGGAATTTCGGAATCCAGCGCCCTTAATACCATCAAGCTGTTATCGTTTAAAAGGCTATCTTTTATATCCAAATAGCTTTCGTTTGAAAGTATCGCTCCGCCTATATTTGATATGTGCTCCGCGCTTATTACGCTAAGCTCGTTTTTGGAGGGAGGGACAACTCCCGCTTTGGAAGGATCTTTGGCTTCATCCAAGCCCAGCTCATTTAGCCTTTCGCTCTTAGCCGCTCCTATTACGGCTCTATCTTTGTTGCTTAGGCTTCTAGCCTCTATCTTTAAGGCGGAGCTTGAGCTTATGGTGCCTTTTATATTATCTAGTCTATCCGCTTTTAGCTTTAGAGTATTAGCCTGTATATTTCCTCTGTTTTCTACCGAGGAGGTTTTTATACCCAGATTGGAGGCTGAAATTTTAGAGCCCTTTTGGTTGGAGATGGTCTTTGAGCCGATTTGAGTCTGTCCGTTGGAACCCAGCTTTCCTTCATTTATCAGATCTCCGTTAGCGTCTATCTTTAAAGAGCTGTCCGCTAAGATAGCCCCTTTATTATTGATGCCCGCTCCATCTTTAGTAGATATTATATTTATCTTACCCGCGTACATTCCGCCTAGAGCCGAGGAGTCTATGGATACACCCCTAGGATGCGATCCCCCTCCTTGCTCGATCTTTAGATTATCCTGCCTCAATCCGGAGTCTGTATTTTTTAAAGATACCTTACCATCCGTCGCTACTACGTTGATCTCGTTTGCGTAAATTTTACCCTCCAGCTTTAGACTATTAGATATTACGTTTAGATAATCTCCGTTGTCGTTTAGGCCGTCCGCTCCTATATTTATAGAGCCTTCCTTGCTTATGTTTAGGGATTTAAGATGTCCGTTTTCATAGGTGGGTGTGGTGGTGCTTAACGTAGTGGAGGAGGAATTTATTATGGTAGCGCCGTTTACGTTGATGCCGCTAGGATTAGCGATGATAAGATCGGCTTTTCTGCCCGCTATTTCTATATTACCCTGTAAATTTGAAGGAAGAGGCGAGTTTACCTGATTGATTATAAGCTTAGCTTCGCCGCGATTGAGCCTCGGATTTGGCGGTATATAGCCTGCAGTTTTACTTATGGATCCTGCTTGAGAGTTATTAAATACCGTACCCTCTTTGGGAGTGTTAAATTTAGAGTATTCGTTGATAGAAACCCCTTTATCGTTAGGAGAGGCTATATCTATTTGAGTGGCGGGAGCATTCGGAGTTTGAGACACCGAAGCTCTATGATTTACGGGAGCGGAGTTATCGGGTATTATCTCGCAATATGAAAAACAAGGAGCCAGCAAACCAATAAGCAAAAGAGCGGCAAGGCGTTTCTTTGCTTGGGTAAAGACGCCGAAATATTCTTTTGTATCAGTAGAAGCGCCAAGTCGCCCCGAGCCATTAAAAATAGAGCTTAAACATAAAATTTGCATACTTATATCCTCCGATTGCGATGGTTTTATATCTTAAATTTCTTGAATACTTTCTTAAAAAAATAGTAAATTTCAAATATTTTATTTAAAATTCATTTGAATTTATTTTAAGGTTCGGCGTAGGCGCAGGACTGCTATTTCTCGGCTCTTAGCAGGGTATATCTACGCTAAAAATAGTTAGCTAAATTTAGCAAGTGTTATATCGTATTCGATTATATTAAACGCCGTAAGAAGCGCCGATAAAATTTCACTAAATTTTTAAACGATAAATTTAAAAGTCGTAGCTTAAAGAGAAATTTAAAGCAGGGCTATCCGTTTTAAAATTTTCCGGTTTGCTGATAGGAAAAGCTGCCAAAAGATCATAGCTAAAAGAGCCCGAGATGTTTCCTCTCAAACCTACGCCCCCTCCGCTAAGCATTTCACCCTGCAAGGGATAATCTTTTCCCTTAGAACTAAGCTTGCCGACATCAAAGGCCAGGTAAACGCCGTTGTTTTTAAAATACTTATATTCCAAGGTATTTCTTATATAAAAGCCGCTATCTCCAAGCAGGCTCATCTGAGAGTCAAATCCTCTAACGCTATAGTATCCGCCGATATTTAGCCTATCTATAGGGCTAAGATGGGTGTTGGCTCTTCTTGCGTAAAGTTCCAACTCGTAGCTTAAAGGGATAGCGGAGGATCTAGTTTTAAAATTTAACGCAGCGTTTATCAAATGATACCTTGAGCTTCCGCCGCCGAAGTCTTCATCGGGCGCTCTTAGGGCGTTAAACGCCCCCGTGGATTTTAGGTACGAAAGCATCATCTCTACTGAAGAGTTATCAAAAAATACCTTGGATTTTAGCCCCGCTTCATAGCCGCCCTCGCGTTTTCTTTGGTTGCTAAGCTCATAATCTTGTATATAGTTTTTATACTTTTTTTGCCAAATTCTAAAAAACAGAGAATTTTTGGAGTTTTGATTTCTAAAATATACGTAGTTAAGATCCAAATTTCTTCTAACGCTGCTTCCACTATAGGTATAAAGCTCATAAGCTCCGGGCACTATTTGATCATAAGTGTATCTGTTCTGCCAAAAGGATAGAGAGAAGTATCCAAAAGGTATACTAAAGCCCGCATAGTAGTTAGCCGATCTGCCGCTTTTGCTATCATCTCCTAAAGATTTTTTATCTCCTCTTAAAAAATTCCTACCGTAAGAAGCAAATACGCTCTCGTTTAATCCAAGCAAATTTAAGCCGTAAAGCATGGTCGCGCCTTGGTATTTGCCGCTAGCTTTAGAGCCCAGATTATCCGCGCTTAGTCTAAACAGCAGAGGCAAGCTTTGCTGTTTAGAAATATTAATATCGGAGTAGCCCTGCTTTGCGGAAGGGCTTAAGCTTATCTCCGCCTCGCTTCTTGAAGCGGCATTGAAATTTTCCATAGCCTGCTCCAGATCTCTTAAGTTTAAAATCTCTCCCCTCTTATCGCCACCGAATGCGGTAAAGATACTCCTTTGATTCTTAGCTTCAGAGTCGGGCTCAAGCGATATCTCGCCTATGCGTCCGGGATGCAGAGCTAAAAGAAGGGTGCCCGAGGAGATGTTTTGCTGGGGGATGGAAACGGAGGTAGTAATAAAGCCTGCAGATATGATTTTATTGTTATACGCTCTTGCCAGAGCTAAAATTTCATCGCTTCCCAAGCAGTCGCTGCTTTTAAATTTAAGCTCTTTTAGAGTGGAGTTTAAAATTCTTTCAAACCCCGGCGGAACGGAATGATCGGCAAAAGGGGCAGGATGGGTAGCTTTGGCAGGAGTTTTTAGATCATCTTCGTTTTTAGATTTATAATCCGCTTTGTTAAATTTAGAATCTGCGCTACTTTTCTGCTCATCTTGCGCTTCTGCGTTAATCAGTTTGATCTCATAAATTTTAAAGCAAATTCCTGCTTTCTTGGGCTCTGCGGTTACGCTTGAAGCGGAAGATTGCTCGCTGTGTATCGTTATAAAGGGATCCTCTACGCCTTGTCTAATTGATCTTATTCTTTGCTCTTCGGAATTTATGGCGCCAGAAATATCGGCAGGGGGAGCCATAATCGCTTTAGGAGCTAAGCTTAAACCTATAAAGATAGAAGCTAGAATAAGCTTAAGCTTGACGCCGCGGGGTTGCAAAGTGGCTCGTTTAAATTTACTATCGTCGAGATAGAATAATGGTTTTTGATTAAACATCGATTGCGCCCATTTTTTACGATCGGAATATTGCCGCAAAAGAAAACCTTATAGCTTGAGCATGACAAAAGTGTCTATTGGCGTATATCGCTTTTATAGGCATTAATCTTCCACTATGGGCTAGCGATTAAAACTGGTAATGATACACTAATTTTTTAAATTTTCGGGCAAGGCTTCTTGGATTTTAGTGCTAATTGAGATTTTATATTTTATCATACCAGCAATTTCGATCTTTTTATAAAAATCCTCCATGCAAAACGCAATCTAAAAACAAACGCCCTTCTCTCTTAAATTTTACAAAAACGTATATGATATTAGGCTTCAATATTTTGCCACCAAGCTTTTCTCTAAGAAACGATGACACTTCTGAAAAACAACGAGGCTCCTAAAGAATAACAAAGCTTCCTACCATTTTTTATTCTCCCATTATAATAGGAGCGGTAATCTTTAAATTTACCACAAAATCTATCACAAAGGAGCGGATGTGCATTATGAAAATTTTAAAAGCGAAGCGCAATAAAAAAAGAGCGAACAATGTGTCTAGATGACTTTATCGGGGTTCGTTTTAAAAGCCGGATCGTCTTTAATCTTAGAAAAAACTTTCATAACCGCTTATCCTTTAAAATTTCATATATTTTCATAGGAGAGATTATAAAAGTTTTCAAAGAGTTTAGAACTAATATACATTTTTTAATATATAATAGTTTCTCTTAAGCCTACTGCATAGTCTAGCATTTTTAAGATTTGAAATTTTTTTAAAAAATTTGAAAAAGCCGTTTTGAAAAACCCGTAATGCAGGGCTTTCAAAAAAATCAAAAAACTAAAAATAGGGGGAAAATTTGATAGATGGTGTCCCCGACAGGATTCGAACCTGTGGCCTCAAAATTAGGAATTTTGCGCTCTATCCTACTGAGCTACGAGGACAAAAATCGGCAATTTAATCGCCGATAATATTCATAACGTCGTCTAGTTTTTTGTGAAGATCTTTGTCATTGATGGGCTTTGTCATAAAGTCATAAGCACCTTTATTTAAAGCCTCTCGTTTAGCGGTCTCGTCCGTCGTAAGGACGATGACGGGGATATGAGCTATACTTTCTCTAGCGTGAAGATTATCTAAAAATTCCAGCCCATTCATCACAGGCATTACGATATCTAATAAAATCAAATCAACGGGCTGAACTTCGAGTACGGCAAGGGCGTCCAAGCCGTTTTTGGCTTGGAGTATGGTTTGGAATTTGCCGTATTTTTTTAGCATAACTTCAAGTAGCTTCAAATTTATAGCGTCGTCATCAACCGTTAAAACTTTCAAATCTCTCATTTAAGACCTCATCCTTATATATATTTTTGTGCGAGTTTCTCAAGACCCGACTTGGTGATATTGTAACTAGCGACTTCGCTAAATAGTGGATTTTCATCGTTGTCGTTAGAAAACAGAACTAGCTTGGTCGCAGACGCTTTTCGGCGCAAGCTCTCTAACGCCGCTAAGTCTAGCCCCGCTAGCTTTTTATCAATCAAAACAAGCTTATAACTACCCGTAGCCGCCATAGAAATAAGCTGGTCGAAATTGCCCGCAATTTCTACGTCTTTATACTGGTGTTTTAATATGCTGGCAAAAATTTTACTTTCCATAATGTTTGCCTTGCATATAAGTATATCTTTTGTCGGCACTCGCGCACCTTTAGCTTTCACTACGTCATCGGAAACTATGCTTTTTTTAGGAACTAGCTTCATTATCGTCTTTGGCACTTTGACAGTTTTAATGACCGTCTTAGGCACCTGACGTTTGACAAGCTTTTTAACCAGCTTCTTTGTAGTTCCACCGGCGGGCGCTGCATCAGATCGTTTATCACCGATAAAATTATCTAGCATTTGGGCTAAGATATCCTTTTTGATCGGCTTGGTGCAGTATTCGTCAAGCCCTGCTGCCATAAATTTCTCTCTATCGCCCTTTAGCGCATTGGCAGTAACAGCCACGATCGGGATGTGGCGGAGATTATTCTCGTGCTCGTATTGTTTGATCTGCTTTGTAGATTCGATACCGTCCATAACAGGCATCGAAATATCCATAAATATGAGATCATAGTCGTTATTAGCTTTTCTGGCTTCCAGCGCCAAAAGTCCGTTTTCAACTATCGTCAAATTCATATTAAAGCTATTTAACGTATGCTTCATAAGCTTTTGATTGATCTCATTATCCTCCGCAATAAGGATTTTGGCGTTATATTTTCTATTGACCAAAGGTACATTTTCATCGGCAGGATTTCGCTCTACCGGCACTTCAACCTCTTCTTCGACTTCGACATCCTCTTCAACCATAATGGTTTCTTCCTGCTGCTCGTCTTCGTACACGGTAACGGGCACCTCGACCATCTCCTCTTCCTTGGGCTGCGGGATCACTACCGGTTCGACTTTTACGCTAACAGGCTCGATCTCGGGCTCTTCGACATGGTCGTTTTGAGTAGCAGGCTCCACCTTCGGAATATCTACAGGCTCCGGCTCAATACTCGGCTCTTCGGCAGGAATATTTTGAGCCGCTGGTTCTACTACTGGTGTTACCGGTTCAGACTCGATATTTGAAGGTCCCTGTTTAACCTCTTCAAGTTTTAGCTCGATAGGTTTTAGTTCAGGCTCAATTGCTACCGGCTCTGGCTCAACAGCGATAGGTTCTGGTTCAATTATCTTTTTAGTTGGAATTTCAGGTTCTGAAAGTTTAACATTTGAAATTTCATCCTCATGAGCAGAAACACTTGAAGTATCAGGCTTCGAAGCTTTAGCGATAGGAATTTCAGGCTCGGTTTTAATGGCTACCGGAATTTCTTCTTCTACGCTTGGAATTTCAATCTTTTCGGCAGGCTCTTGCACCTTGGCGCTCGGTTTGATATCCGAAAGATCGATATCTATATCAGGAATTTCAATCTCGGCCTTAGGCGTCTCAACCTTAGCCTTTGGAATTTCTATTTTTGCAGGCTCAACCCTTACTTCTTCTTCCTCTTTTTTGATCTTAGGAAGCTCTATCTCGATATCAGAAAGATCGATGCTAGGAGTTTCAGCTTTAGGAGCCTGGGTCTGCGTCGCATGTGTTTTGAGCCCCACAAAATCATCAGGAATTTCCAAAGATATAGGTTCATCGATATTGGTCTGGGCATCCTTTGTGCTTGAAGGCTCTACCTTTGGCTTTTCTGCGTGTGGAATTACTATTTCAGGAATATCTATATTGATCTTTGGTGATTCAGGCTCTGTCTTTTCAATCTTAATATCACTCATAGGCTCGATATCTATAGGCTTAATGATCGGCTCTTCTGCTTTAGGAGCTTCTTTTTTGAGCTCTTGAGCAATACTAGGCTTACTAACAGTTTCCTCTTTATGCGCAGAATGAGCCTCGGCATCATGCGCACGTCTTCTGCTTTGCAAGATAGCGCGTAGCTCGTCCGCCGACGAAGCACTGGCATGTCGTAATTCATCGAGTTTGTTGATGATAGGTCTTTCTTTTACTACCGGCTCTTCCATAATCATTTCATCGGCGACGATAGGCTTTTCTACCTCGGTATCCAGCTTAATCTCATGCGTCTGTGGAGCAAAATCCGATCTACTTAGAGCAATTCCGGATTTTGAAATTTTATCTAGCGTCTTAACGAATTTAGTTAAGTTAAAAGGCTCTGTGAGGGTAAAAATTTTGGAATTTGAAATACTAATGCTTTGAAGCTCTTTTGGCTTAAGAGTTAAGATCGTAGGCATACTCAATATATCGCTAACCTCGCCGTAATTCTTAAATCTAGTGATAAGGGCGTCATATTTGTTATTATTTTGCGCTGAGCGGAACTGCGCGTTCGTATTAAATATCGAAATTTTACCGCCTAGCTTGCTGATGTAATTCTTAACGATATCATTATACATCGTATCGGCGCTATCGGCTAAAAGTGCGAAATTTAGCCCTTTGATGCTTTCAAATACTACGTCCGCATCAGTTTTTTGTGTCTCTTTAAAAGCAAGGGTAAAGTAAAATCTAGTACCCTTTCCTACGGTAGATTTAACCTGAAGCTTACCGCCCATCATCGCTACGTATTTAGACGAAATCGTAAGTCCAAGACCTGTTCCGCCATATTTGCGTGTGATCGTAGAGTCGGCCTGAGAGAAGGCGTTAAATACATTTGCGAGCTTGTCTTCAGAAATTCCAATGCCGGTATCTTCGACGCTAAACGTTACGATCGCCTCTCCAGGAGCTTTGCTAGGCTCCCTTAAAATTTCAACCACGATAGTGCCGTGCTCAGGGGTAAATTTGACAGCATTTGACATGAGGTTGATAAGAACCTCTTTGATCTTCGTAATATCTCCGTATAGGTGGTGCACGAGTGTAGGATCGATGTAAAGCAAGATGTCGATATTCTTTTCGGCAGCCTTGGCGACATAAATTTCAACTGCGCTTTCGAAATCTTGGATAGGATTAAATAATATATCCTCAAGCTCAACCTTATTGCTCTCGATCTTAGAGACATCCAAAATGTTATTAATGATCGTTAGAAGGTTTTCGGACGATTTTTCGATGGTATCAACGTAATCGCGCTTCTCCTCATCCAAATCGGTATTTTTAAGAAGCTCCGTAAAGCCGATGATGCCGTTAAGCGGCGTTCTGATCTCGTGCGACATATTGGCCAAAAAGATCGATTTTGCCTTGTTGGCATCCTCCGCAGCGCCCTTTTGATACGCAATCAGATCGAGCGCGTCCTCGATAAGCGAATACGCCTTATTAACACCTTCACTAGTCCTAACGTCGATATGCTCGTGCTGATTCGTCAAATCGCCGATTCGGCTAAGCACGTTGCCGAGGTCGGTAACGTTCTGTCTTAAACGTCTTGTAATACCCAAGGCAAAAACGACCAAAATAGCCGCTAAAACCCATATACCAAGAGCGATAAATAGGTTTCTTAGCCTTTGCGCTAGGTAGGTGTCGGCATGCGCCGCAAGCTCAGCATTGATCTTTTCAGAAATTTCGCTTAGCTTTTTATATTTAAGTGTAGTAGAGGCAAACCACTCTTGAAAAGGTACGCTATAGTGTCCCTCGTCCGCTTCTTGCTGCAATGTGGCTGAAATTTTAGCAGTCTCTCTTAATGCGTTTTGAAATTCCTCTCCGTCTAGAATTTTTAAAATTGCAGCTCTAGCATCAGATTCCGGCAAGAAGTAGTAATTAGGGAGCGAACTAGATAGGTTGAAGCTAGCCCAAGTCCTTAGCTGCGCCTGATTCATCGCCTTGCTACCGATAATGTATTCGATAATATAGTCACGCTCCGATGCGGTGGCGTCCATCGCCTCATAAGTATTAAGCAACGAAACCGTCCAAACGGTAATATTTGAGCTTACAAGACCCTCTCTTAGCACTCGTTGGATTGTTTTTACATCATCATCGAATTTTTGAAAATATGAGCTGAAAAGCTCACCGAAGCTTTTGCTTTGAGCATCGACATCCCTTCTTACCTGCGGAAGTTTGTCTAATAAACCGTCTATATCGGTCTCGGCAGCCAAAAGCTCGTCATTACCGGTGCCGTAAGCGAAAATATCAAAAATAGTCTTTTTTACGACATTTTCACTGATACTTTTGCTTTCTTTATACTTTGCAAGCGCATCGTCGGTTTTTTTGCGTTGACCCGATAGAAGGGTTCCCATACCGGGGTTTCCCTCGCTACCCAAAAACGCCGAAGTGATACCGCGCTCTTTATCTACCTGCTCTACTAACGCCGCGAGATTACTATTTTTAGCAATTTGCTGCTGCAAAATTCCCACTCTGGCATAATCCTGCAAAGAGATAAACAAGAAATATGATGCAAACGCGAAAATCAAAAGTAACGGAATACCGCTAACAAGTCTCAAAGCACTTGTAGTATTTAAATTCATACAAAATCCTTCAAAGCGCAGCTTACGCGACGTTAAATTTTATTCAACCGGAGAAACGAAGTCGCTTCCGTCACGCTAGGCGGAGACGATTTAGCCGTCCTGCAAAGTTAATGGGTGATTTTACTAAACAAATCTTTAAATATAGCTTTTTGCGTTAGGTTTTTGTTAATGATTGTTTAAAATTTTTTCCGCGGTTTGGATATTCGTAAGCGATCTGATCTCATCGAAGCTCGCCGCATAAATGCTCTCAAAATCGCCGTAAAAGTCCAAAAGCTTCTTCAGGCTTCCTTTGCTAACGCCCAAGCTTAGCAGCTTTGAGCTTTGCAGATCGAGCTTGCGTTTGCTCTTTTGGTGAAACGAGATCGCAAAGCGGTGCGCCTCATCGCGCAGGCGCTGAAAAAACTGCAACTTTTTATCATCCGTAGGCAGCGAAAAAATCCCGCCTTTCGTGCAAATTTTATCTTTCGCAGCCCCCTTTGCGCGGTGCGCTTTAGCGTCGATTTTCTCTTTAGAGATAGCGATTATATCGATGTTTGCCCCGACGCTGCAGATTATTTCCTCCGCCAAGTTTAACAGAGCCGTTCCGCCGTCGATGAGCCACAGATCGGGTGCTGCGAGCTCGTCAAATTTAAGCGCGCGGCTAGTTAGGTACTCGCGCATCTGATCGTAGTCGTTATTTGAGCTAAGGTGCTTGTGGCGGTAGTTTTGCTTGTTAAACTCGCCGTCTTGAAAGCTTATCATAGCCCCCACGGCCGCGGCGCCGAACATATGTGAATTGTCGAAAACTTCGATATTTACGGGCAAATTCGTAAGATCAAAATAATCCTTCAGTTCCTGTAAAAATGCGTAATCGTGCGTTTTTAGATGTTTTTTGATATTGATCTCGCAGTTTTGGTATGCAATCTCGCAAATTTTACGCTTCTCACCAATTTTAGGCGCGTAAATTTTAAAGGCTCTTTCGTGCCGCTTGGATAAAATTTCGCATACCAGATCCGCATCGTCAAACTCGTCGTAAACGTAAATTTTAGCGCACGCCACGGGGGCTGCGGCAGGAAAAGCGCTTAAGATCATCTGCTTGTAGGCGTTTGCGATATCATCGGCGCTCGGGGCTTTGCAGTTGATTATATGCGAGCTTGAGGCTGAAATTTTACCCTCGCGTATGCTAAAATGCACGGCGCAGACGAGCCCGTCGCGTGCAGCAATCGCAAAGACCTCGAAATCATCGAGTTTTGCCAGATCGACCTCCACCTTTACGTTCATCTGCTTTAAAATTTCGATCGTATCGCGGATCTGCGCGGCTTCTTCGAAATTTTCGCTCTGCGCGAGCCGTGCCATCCGCTCCAAAAGCTGCGGCACCATCTTTTGCGGATTTTTTAGGGCGGCAAGCGCGCTCTGCACGATACGAGCGTAATCTTGCTTTGAAATTTTATCCTCGCACGGAGCGGCGCAGCGCCCGATCTGGTGGAACAAACAGGCCTTTTTGCCCTTGACGCAATTTTTCTTCTGCACGAGCGGAAACTGCATGTAAAGCGTCTGTAAAATTTCCTTCGCGCCGTGAAAATAGGGGCCGAAGTATCTGATGTTTCTGCCCTTTATGATCTTTCGCGTGATCTCAAAGCGCGGGAAATCGTCGTCTAAATTTACATATATATAAGGATAGGTTTTATCGTCGCGCAGCAGGATGTTGTACTTGGGCTTAAGCTGCTTGATGAAGGAATTTTCTAGTATCAGCGCGTCGCTCTCGCTGGGCGTTACGATGTATTCTAAATGCGCCGCCTCGCTTATCATCTTGGCGATGCGCGCGCTTAGGCGAGGGCTCGGAGCGAGAGCGGGCGTGAAAGAAAAGTAGCTTTTGACGCGATTTTTTAAAATTTTTGCCTTGCCAACGTATAGCAGCTTGCCCGCGGCGTCAAAGTATTGATACACGCCCGGCGCGGCAGGCAGGCTCTTAATCTCCTCTATTAGCAAGGATCAGCCCTCTTATCTCTTCAAAAATTTTATAAATTTGCGGATCTTGGATTTTGTTTTCAAACTCTCCTTTTGCACGCTCTGAAGATAAAATTTTGCCGCCCGGACGCAAATGAGCTTTATAAATTTGCGCCCTTCTTCTGCTCATTATTCTATCTGCGACGAAAAATTTTATATCGCGCACGCCGCAAAGCTCCGCCGTCTCTCTAGCGGCTACGAATCGCTTTAATACGTCTTTTATTAAATTTATATTACTATCGCGTTTTAGTTCGCAAAGCCCAGCCGGGTGCTTCGCGGCTATCATCAAAATGCCATCTTTGACGTAGATGAAGGCGATCAGCCTTTGCCAACTAAGCGGCAAAATCGCCAAGAACTCGCCTCTTTCTCGCATCTTGGCATATAAAGGATCTTTTCTGATATGAGCTATTATTTCTCTTGCATTTTCCATAAGCGGATTTTAGCATTTTTTATCTTAGTTTTGCTTAGCGGCTGCGGATACAAAGCGCCGCCGTTTTACTCAGAAGACGAGCAGAGCCCTAGCGCTACTGCCCAAAATACGGACGCCAATAATACGAGCGATGGTAGAGGAAGCGTTAGAATTTTACGCAATAAATAGCCTACTTTTAGCTTTGCTTTGTTATACTTTTAAAAATTTTTACAAAGGAATTTCATGCAAACGGCAGATATTTTAGTGCTGGATTTCGGCTCCCAATACACCCAGCTGATCGCTAGGCGCTTGCGCGAACAAGGCGTTTACACCGAGCTGATCGCATACGACGCACCGATCGATAAGATAAAAGCAAAAAACCCCAAAGGCCTTATTTTAAGCGGCGGACCCGCTAGCGTTTACGCCAAAGATGCGTATTTTTGCGACAATGAAATTTTTGAGCTTGGAATTCCTATTTTAGGTATCTGCTACGGCATGCAGCTCATCGCGCATAAATTTGGCGCCAGCGTCGTGCCTGCGGGTAAAAAAGAGTATGGCAAAGCTTCTTTAAAGCTGCTTCGCGCTAGCAAGCTATTCGGCGGCGTGGAGGATAACTCTACTGTCTGGATGAGTCACTCAGACAAGGTCGAAAGCCTGCCGGAGGGCTTTGAGGTGATGGCAAGCTCGGACGAGAGTGAGTGGTGCGTATTCGGCGACGAGATCCGTAAAATTTACGCGCTGCAATTTCACCCGGAGGTCTGCCACAGCGAGTTCGGAGATAGAATTTTAAAAAATTTTGCCAAAGAGATCTGCGGAATAACCAGCACTTGGAATATGGGCAGCTTCGCCAAAGAGCAGATGATCAAAATAAAAGAGCGCGTAGGTAGCGCCAAAGTGCTTTGCGCGGTAAGCGGCGGCGTGGACAGCTCGGTCGTAGCGGCGCTTTTGGCGCACGCAGTGCCGCAGAGCCTGATAGCGGTTTTTGTCGATAACGGACTACTCCGCACTGGCGAGCGCAAGGCGGTAGAGGAGATGTTTAGGCTCAAACTCGGCGTGAGCTTAGACGTAGTCGATGCTAGCGAGCTATTTTTAAGCAGGCTAAAAGGGGTGATCGATCCCGAGCAAAAACGCAAAATCATCGGCGCGACCTTTATCGAGGTTTTCAGCAAAGAGGCGGCAAAATACAAAAACGTAAAATTTCTAGCCCAGGGCACGCTCTATACCGACATCATCGAAAGCTCGGTCGCAGGCTCGAGCAAGACGATCAAAAGCCATCACAACGTAGGCGGTCTGCCAAAAGATATGAAATTTGAACTAATCGAGCCTCTGCGCGAAATTTTTAAAGACGAAGTGCGCCAGCTGGGGCTTGAGCTAGGTCTTTCGCGCGAAGTAGTTTTCCGCCATCCATTCCCGGGACCTGGCCTTGCGATCCGCATAATGGGCGAGGTAAATACGCCGAGCCTCGAGCTACTGCGCAAAGCCGACGTGATCCTACGCGACGAGCTAAAATCAAGCGGCTGGTATAACAAAACGTGGCAGGCGTTTTGCGTACTGCTAAACGTGCACTCCGTCGGCGTCATGGGCGATAACCGCACCTACGAAAACGCCGTGTGCATACGCGTAGTGGACGCTAGCGACGGTATGACAGCCAGCTTCTCGCGCCTGCCGTACGACCTGCTAGAAAACGTCTCTCGCCGCATTATAAACGAAGTGGACGGCATCAACCGCGTAGTTTACGACATCTCGAGCAAACCGCCCGCAACGATAGAGTGGGAGTGAGAATATTTTAATTATTTTTATAGGGGTTGACGAACTTTGGAAAATATAAAAATTGCTGAAAAATTTAATGAAAATAATAGTATAACAATATTTAATGGGGATTGTATTAAATTACTTAAGAATATACCAGATGAATTTTGCGATTTAATTATAACTTCCCCCCCATATTGTATGAATAAAGCGTATGAGAATTTGCACGACGATATTGAAACTTTTAAAAAACAACAGTCATCTATATTTGGTGACATTTATCGTGTATTAAAAAAAGGAGGAAGTCTATGTTGGCAAACCGGTTATCATATTAGCAAATCAGAGGTTATTCCTTTGGATTATTATGTTTATCAGATATTTAGTGAAAATAACCGTAGTTTAGAATATCCGCTCCTACTAAGAAATAGATTAATTTGGACTTTTGGACATGGGCTAAATAGTTCAAAACGTTTTAGTGGAAGACATGAAACAATACTATGGTTTACAAAAGGCAAAGAATATAATTTTAATTTAGACAATATACGTATACCACAAAAATACCCAGGCAAACGTTCATATAAAGGAGAGAATAAAGGGGAATTTAGCGGTAACCCTTTGGGTAAGAACCCATCGGATGTGTGGGATATACCAAATGTTAAGGCCAACCATATAGAAAAAACAAAGCATCCATGCCAATTCCCAATTGCTATTCCACAAAGGTTAATTAAAGCATTGACACCCATCAATGGAATAGTTTTGGATCCGTTTATGGGTTCTGGAACATCAGGTGTAGCATCCATACTAGAGCAGAGGTGCTTTGTGGGGGCAGAGATACAAAAAGAATACTTTAATATTGCCAAAACGCGTATTCAGGAAGCTATTGATGGGGTTATAAAAGTCAGAAAGGATGTACCGGTTATGGAGCCTGACTTAAATAGTTCGGTTGCGATGTTGCCAGAAGAATTCCGTAAAATTAGAGAAGGACAAGCATAAATGTCTAAAAGTATTAGAAAATCAAAAAAATCTCCGGAAGAAATAAAAAAGGCAAGATTATCTAGAAATTTTAGAAATGGTATAAAGAATACTTTTATTATGGCGGGTTTTAAATATTTAAACACTCAAAATAAACACTTTAAAATAGGGCATAGAACCGTAGAATTAGATTTTATATTTATTTATGAGAATATAATTTTGATTTGTGAGGATACTGTAACAAAAACAGACAATATTAAAGATCATGTTAGAAAAAAGCATGAAGGATTTGTAGAAATAAATAAAAATTTAACAAACTTTTACCAATGGTTATATGATAATTTTCAAGATTCATTTATTAAACAATATTCATTAGATAGATATAAAATCAAGTTTTTATATTTTTCCCAAGAAAAACTTGATTTTAGCGATGATGATTATAAATTATACCCATTGATAAAATTCGTTGACCATAATGCTTTAATGTATTTATCTAAAATGTCAAAATGTATAAAAAAGTCGGCCAGGTATGAAATTTTTAGGTTCTTGGGGCTAAATGATGATGATATAGGTATTATTACTGCAGAAAGCAGTCCGAAAGAGATAAAAACTACGATAATTACTCCTAAATCTTTTACTGGCATTAAAGATAATGTAAGAATAGTGTCTTTCATGATATCTGCAGAAACATTAATAAAAAACTCTTATGTCTTAAGAAAAGATAACTGGGAAGATTCTTCTTTGCTTTATCAACGTCTAATTCAGGATAAAAGAATTAACAGTATAAGAAAATTTTTAGTAACAAATAAAGAAGCTTTTTATAATAATATTATTGTAGCTTTGCCTGAAGATATTTCTTTCAAAAAAGATAATATACCTATTAATATTGATGAAATCAATAAGCATGACGTATGCACTATGCTTATCCCAAATTGTATGAATAGTATATGTATTATTGATGGACAACATCGTATTTATGCTCATTATGAAGGTTTAGAAACAGATAGTGATGAGCCTAAAATATCACAGTTAAGAAAAGAGTTACACTTATTAGTTACGGGTCTTATTTTTCCAAAAGGTATGTCGGATACTAAAAAAATAAAGATACAGAGTGAAATATTTTTAGATATTAATTCCAATGCTAAACCGGTATCTCAAGATGTATTATTACATATTCAAATGGTTAAAGATCCTATTTCAGATTTTGGTTTATCTAGGTCAATCATTGATCTCCTAAATAAAAAGAGTATTTTTCTAAATAAATTTGAAATGTCATTATTGGATGAAAACAAAATTAAAATTGCATCAATAATCAAATTTGCGTTGCGTTATTTAATAACTTTAGATCCCAAAGATGGTAGAAAAAATCTATTCTTTCACTGGGATGGCGATAAAGAGGCACTAAAAAAAATGGATGATGCATCCTTGAATAAATATAAGGAATTTTGCGTAGAAAAAATTTCAATATATTTTAAGGCAATAAAGAAGCATTTCAAGAGCGAATGGCATGATCCTCAATCTAAGATATTATCTGTAATATCTATAAATGGGTTTATTATGAGTTATCTTGCACTTATTGATAAATATGGAATTAAAGATTTTGAATTTTATGATAACCTTTTAAGTAAGTTAGATTTCGATTTTTCAAAAGATAATTTTCCATATACATCAAGTCAATATGCAAAATTCTCTAGAGAAATTATAAAAAAATTAGAAATTGAATAGCAATATGAAATAAAGCAAAAAAAATGGAGCAAATTTCTGTTATCCTGGCACATCCTTACGAGATAAGCCTAAAGCGACTATTGCAAACGTAGCGGTAGAAAAGCTGCAAAATAGCGGCTACGAGGTTAAATTTCACGATCTATATAAGGAGAAATTTAATCCGATCCTTAGCGGCGCTGAGCTCGTGAGCGATGAAAGCGACGACGAGCTGTTAAAGGCGCATCAAAAAGACATAGCAAACGCCCATGGTATCGTGATTGTCCATCCGAACTGGTGGGGCGAGCCGCCCGCCATCCTCAAGGGCTGGATTGACCGTGTGCTAAGGCAGAGAGTAGCCTACGATTTTGCGCCGGGCGATAACGGCGGCGGGCTTCCGATAGGACTTTTAAAGGCTAAAGCCGCCGTAGTTTTCAACACCTCCAACACCCCCGAGGCCAGAGAAAACAAGATATTCGGCGATCCGCTGGAAAAAATTTGGAAAAGCTGCATTTTTGATTTTTGCGGCGTGAAAACCTTTGAGCGGCTGATGTTTAGAGTGGTCGCAGATAGCGACGAAGCTGAGCGAAAGGTCTGGTTAGAGCAGGTAGTGCAGACGCTGGATAGGTACTTTCCGAAGCAGATTAATTTGCTTTAAATTTAAAAATGCGCTGCTCGCAAAATCCGAACGGCATAGAATTTGACTGCCTATTTAAACAGATACGCGCCGAATTCGCTCGCACATTTGGCGAAAAATCTATGAAATTTAGGAGGCAATTATGCTTAGATTAATCGCTGCGATGGCGATTTTAGCGGCTCTCATATACTTCGTGATGGGCGACGGCGGTAAAAAGACGATCAAAGATTATAAAAATTTCAGCCGCGAGGAGCTGGAGACTTTATGCCTCGAAAAGAACGATAAAATCGCCTGCCAGCGCATCGCCGTGGACTATACCAAAGAAAATAAACCGAAAAAATGATCTAAATTTGCGAGGCTAATTTTACGGTTTCGCTCAAACAGCGCGCGGTTAAATTTATTTCTAGCCCGGTCAAAACTCTGTGCGGATAAATTTGCCTGCAAGGCACGGCTCAGATGCCGATTTGATAGGTACCGAGCGCCGCGCAAATAGTGTAAATTTAAAAGCAATAATTCAAGTATTAGCATGCACGTCGATAAAACCGCTAGCGCAAATTAAAATCGATAAATCGCGCTGTGTTCTTTACGCGCATACAGAAGGAGCGACCGATGAAAATTTTATGGCAAAGTAGGCTTCAAAACAGACTTCGCGATATCGGCGAAAATGTCCTAATAATGGGTGATCACGCATTTTACGCAGGCGATAACGACGAGCAAAAGCAGATGAAGCTTAGAAAATTTTCGCTTGCAAGCGGCGAGCAGCTAGCCGGCGCGCTGCTAGCCGTGGGCGGGCTTTTGGGCGTGTATTTCGGCACCTCTCAAGCTCACCACGCAAGGCGCGAAACGCAGAAAAAATGGCTGCTCGTCCTTTATGTCGTGCTATTTGCGCTGGCGCTAAAAAAGGTGCTACAGTAGCGTCTGTTGCAGTAGCGGCGCGAGCGATTTTGCCGCGTTACGTTTTGCCCTGCCATCGTTTCGCTACAAGTGCGGTTTAGACGCCTACTACGGACACGTCAGAGCGATTTTAAGCGTTCGCGCTGTTTTGCTACGCCGCCCTTTTGCGTCTCGTAGTTTTTTGCTTTGCCGTCCTTTTACACTGCGCGCGTTTGGTCTCCATCTTGCGGCACCACGTAAAACGTCGCATTCCGTCGCGCGAGTAAATTTTAAAAACGGAATTTTAACTAATCGCGTTAAAACGGCGCGTGCGCGCGCAATTCAAATTTTTTAAAGTAAACGGATAGTAAAATATCGATAAATTTCAAACAAGGAGAATGAAATGAAAAATCCTAAGATGTTCCTCTGGGGGGGGTGTTAGCTGCTTTTTTAGTTGGTTGCGGCGATGATACCGAGGTAAAGACCAAGGAGTATTACGACGCACATCTGGACGAAGCCAAAGAGGTTTTGGCAAAGTGTGATTTCAACACTCTTAAAGATGGCAGCAACTCGTATAAGAATTGCGTGAATGCCAAAACGGTCGTAGAGGAAAAGGGTATGGCGTATTCGGTTAAGTATTATATGGAGCACTTGGACGAAGCTAAGGCTATCATAGAAAAATATAAAGAGAAAGTTCCAGCCGATGAAAATAGTGTTGAAGCTGTTAATCTAAGACATGCTCATGACGCTATTTTCTTGAGCAGATCCAAAAATCGTCTGGCAATACCAGATGCACCGCGTTCGAATTAAAGAATATCAAAAAATAGCCAGGAAATAATTTTAATATTAAACCCTCCTCCTTTCTTATATTCTTAATGTATTCTAAATTTACTTTGCGCCTTCGGTGCAGGGTAAATTTACCCTGCGCGCGCCGAATTTTGCGGCATAAATCTCGCCCGCGAAACGATACGGCGTAAAATCTTGCTTTACGGATTTTGGAATTTCAAATTTTAAAGCCTGCAAGCTTTTGGCTACCACAGAAAAGACTTGCGGGCTTCGCGGCGCCTTGAAATTTAATCATTTTAAAATTTACGCCGCGCGGCTAGTCTAAATTTCACTCGGCGGCGGTTTGTGCGGCGTGCTAAATTTAACCTCGTTCGCACACTTTATCCGCGCCCTAGTCTAAATTAAAATTTCAAACCCGCGGCGAAATTTTACGACAAGACGGCAAAGCGTCGCAGACCGGCGATGAGTACGGCGCGACCGCGCCCTTTCGCCGCTATCAGCACTTGACGTTTTTTGCCTTGCTATCTTGCATCGCGCGAAAAAATTCCGCTCTGCTTAGCGGGATTTCGTCCGGATGAACGCTTCTGAAATGGCTCAGATAGCCCTCGTAATCGCCGAGCCCGATGAGCGGCGCAAGTGCGGCATCCGCGCGCGCCAAAAACCTCGCCACGGCCTTCGGGGCTGCGAGCGGATTAAATTTAAACTTTTTCATAAACGCCCCTGTCCACGTACTCGCTTTCTGCTAGCTTGAAATATCCCTCGCTCGCGCCGCCCTTTGAAATTTTAAGGCACATTCGGATCGTTTGAGTGATGACGATGATCGTAACGACGACGAAAAGAGCACATAGCACGGCGTCGATGACGTTATTTCTGATGATAGCCTGCGCCTTTTCGATCGCCGCGGGATCGCTTAGGCTAGCAAGCTTGGCGGCGGTATTTTGCGCGATAGCTACGTGGCTTACCGCGTCGTGCACGCGCTCGCCGTTAGCCGGCATCAGCTTCAAGATCGCCGCATAAAGCGTGGTTATAAGCACCCAGATCGCAGGAGCGATCGTGACGAAGGCGTATTTTTGCTTGCCCATTTTAAAAAGCACCACCGTCGCAAGCAGCAGCGCGATGCCCGCGAGCATCTGATTGGACGCGCCGAAAAGCGGCCACAGCGTGTAAATTCCACCCATAGGATCGGTAACGCCGCTGTAGAGCAGATAGCCCCAGCCCGCCACGCAGATCACCGTCGCGATGATGCCGTAGAGAAAATTTTTGGTATCGGAGAATGGCTTATAGACGTTGCCTAAAATTTCTTGCACCATAAAGCGCCCCGTGCGCGTACCTGCATCGACTGCGGTCAGAATAAACAGCGCCTCAAATAGAATCGCGAAATGGTACCAAAACGCCATCAGCTCCTTGCCGCCGATGATCTGATGCAGCAGCATCGTTAGCCCCATCGCAAAGGTAGGAGCGCCGCCCGTGCGGCTCATCATCGTGGTTTCGCCGACGTTTGAGGCCAAGGCGCCGATCTGCTCGGGCGTAATGCTAAATCCGATAGAGCTTATATACGCTGCGGCGCTTACCGCGTCTTTACCGAGTACCGCGGCTGGCGAGTTGATAGCGAAGTATTCGCCAGGGCTTAGGATGCACGCAGCCACAAGCGCCATTACGCCCACGAGGCTTTCCATAAGCATCGAGCCGTAGCCGATGAAAAGAGTATGGGTTTCGCGCTCGACCATCTTCGGCGTCGTGCCGCTGGAGATCAGCGCGTGAAAGCCCGAGATAGCGCCGCATGCGATCGTGATAAACAAAAATGGAAATATCGGACCTGCAAAAACGGGGCCCGTGCCGTCGATAAATTTCGTCGTAGCGGGCATTTTAAGCTCGGGCGCGACGAAAATTATCGCGACCGCCATGCCGATGATGACGCCGAGTTTAAGGAAAGTGCTTAGATAATCGCGCGGCGCAAGCAGCAGCCACACCGGCAAGATCGCCGCTACAAAGCCGTAGCCGATCGTAAGAAGCGCGAGCGTCTCGCCCTTTAGCGAAAAGACGTCGTGCCAGTACGGATCGATCGAGACGTAATGCCCGCCCCAAAGCGAAAGCATCAGCAAAATAAAGCCGATGATCGATGCCTCGCTGACCTTGCCCGGGCGCAAGAACCTCATGTAAATTCCCATAAATATGGCGATCGGTATCGTCATCGCGATCGTAAAAAGCCCCCACGGCGAGTTCGCGAGCGCCTTTACGACGACCATCGCCAAGATCGCCACGATGATCAGCATGATGAAAAAAATCCCGATCATCGCGATGCCGCCCGTGAGCTTGCCCATCTCCTCTTTGATCATCTCGCCGAGGCTCTTGCCGCCGCGTCGCGTAGATAGCACGAGCACGATGAAATCATGTACCGCGCCTGCGAGCACGACGCCTACCAAAAGCCAAATGGTACCGGGCAAATAGCCCATCTGTGCGGCCACTACCGGGCCTACGAGCGGTCCGGCGCCCGCGATAGCGGCGAAATGGTGGCCGAAAAGGACGTATTTGTTTGTAGGGACGTAATCTCGTCCGTCGTTTCGGATCACTGCAGGAGTTGCGCGGCGATCGTCCAGCTCAAAGACGCGATACGCGATAAAGCGCCCGTAGAAGGTGTATCCGATCAGATAGATGCACGCGCTGGCCACTACGAGCCAGACGGCACTGATGCTCTCGCCTTTATTTAGCGCAAGTACGCCGAAACACCACGCCCCTATGACGGCGACCGCCGCCCAAAGGATCTTTTGCCATGTTTTCATGCCCACTCCTTAAAGCTTAGCGAGCGGCTTGGGCGCAGTTTGCCGTTTAACAAAACGACTTACGCCTTTAAAGCGGGGCTCGCTAAATAAAATTTAGTGCGTATTTTATCGGCGTTTTTATAATTTAAAGCTGAATCGCGAAATTAAAAAGAGCTCTTTCGGCGTTTAAATTTACCGCCTAAATTTTGAATTTCAAATTTAAATAGACGGCTTGGAGACGCGCGAAATTTTAACATTTAATCGCCCTAAATTTAACTCCACAGCTCTTAGCCGTTACGGAATTTATCGCGGTTTAAGAAATCAAGCGATAAAATCCCATGATAACGATTTTAATTTCTTAATAAAAATCGCGAATACTTTTAGGAGGAAATTTATGCCGGATCAGGTGTGCGGCTACGCACTTTTTCGCGCTGATATCAAAAGCTATGCAAGCTTCAAAAATGATGGCGCCAGCCGCGAGAATTTCATAAATTCCGCGCGTATAAATTCCTGGCACCGCTTAAATTTTAAAAATATCCGCTGCGACGAAATCTGCGCGTATAGTTCGCCTGGTGGGCTATGAGCTTTAAATTTTATCTCTTTCTAATCGTAGCTTTTATATTGCTTGCTTTAGTGGCCGTAAGCAGCGGCGGGGCGAGCATTTCGCTAGGTGACATCGCGAAATTTTTCACCTTCGGCGAGATAGACGAGACCAAGGAGCTCATCTTGCTGCAAATGCGCCTGCCGCGCCTCGTGCTTGGAATTTTAATAGGCGCGCTGCTGGCAACTTCGGGAGTGGTGGTGCAAAGCGTATTTTTAAACCCGCTTGCAGATCCCTACATCATCGGTATCGCCTCGGCAGCGACTTTCGGCGCGGTCATAGCCTATCTGCTGGGGCTTAGCGACGTTTTTTATGGAATTTTCGCATTTTTGGCCGCCAGCGGGCTTTCGCTCGTGATCTTTAAGCTCGCCGCCCATACCCGCTCGATCTCTACTCTGCTGATCGTAGGCATCGCCGTATCGTCGTTTTTGGGCGCATTTACATCCTTCGCGGTCTATCTAATCGGAGAGGATAGTTTTAGGATTACGGCGTGGATGATGGGCTATCTAGGCGGCGCAAACTGGCAAAAGATCGCGCTTTTGCTGCCGCCGCTGCTGTTTTGCATGGCGTATTTTTACGCAAAGCGCCACGAGCTAAATATCATCTTAAACGGCGACGAGGAGGCGAAATCGCTGGGGCTCAACGTCGAGAAGTCCAAAAAGAGCCTGCTCATCGTCTCCTCGCTCATCATCGGCTTTTCGGTCGCATTTACGGGGATGATAGGCTTCGTGGGGCTCATCATTCCGCACACGCTTCGCATGGCGCTTCATACGGCGAGCAACGCCGTGCTGATCCCCGCTAGCGCGCTTACCGGCGGAGTTTTTTTGGTTTTTTGCGACGTAATCGCTAAAAACGCCCTCTCGCCGGTAGAAATTCCGATCGGCGTGGTGACCTCCTTTTTCGGCGCACCATTTTTTCTATACCTCGCGTTTAGGAAGCATGCATGAAAATTTCGGCGCTAAACTTCAGCTACGGCAAGCGGGCGATCTTGCGAGGCATAGAGTTAAATTTAAAGCGGGGTAAATTTTACGGGATTTTGGGTCCTAACGGCTGCGGCAAAAGCACTTTGCTAAAAAATATATTGCAAATTTTAAAGCCCGCAAGCGGCATCATCGAAATAAACGGCAAAAAAGCAAGCGAATATAGCCTCAAAGAGCTTGCCGCGCTCATCGGCTTCGTGCCGCAAAAAACAGCCCTCGCAGCCGCACTGAACGTGAATGAAATTTTACTTGCGGGCAGATTTTGCCGCCTAAAAAGCGCATTTAGCGGCTACGATGCGAGCGACCGCGACAAGGTAGAGCAAATCGCCGAGCTTTTGGACGTGAAGAAATTTTTAAATCGCAGCGCGTTTGAGCTAAGCGGCGGCGAGTTCGGGCGCGTGCTGCTTGCCAGAGCGCTAGTAAGCGAGCCTGAAATTTTACTGCTCGATGAGCCCACGGGCGCGCTTGATATGAACTACGCGATCGAGGCTATGAAGATCTGCGAAAATTTAACCAAAACGCTAAATTTAACGAGCGTCATCGTGCTGCACGATCTAAATTTAGCCTCGCTTTTTTGCGATGAAATTTTGATGCTAAAAGACGGCGCAGTAAGGTATCGCGGTAGCGCGAGCGAGCTTTTTACGCCGCAGATCATAAAAGAAATTTACGGCTTTGACGCCCTGATAGTCGAAAATTTGGGAACCAAATTTATCTTACCGCAAAAGGAGAAAATGTGAAAAAAATTCTTATAGCTTTGCTTTCGGCGAGTTTTGCGCTCGCCAAAGGCCTGGTAGTGCTCGACCCCGCTGCAGTCGAGATCATCTACGCTTTAGGCGCGCAGGATCAGATCGCTGCGATCTCAACTACCTCGATGAGTAAGATCCGCCCGGAGGCAGAAACCGCGAAACTGCCTAGCGTAGGCACCTACATAAAGCCGAATATGGAAAAGATCGTCGAGCTTAAGCCCGATCTGGTCATCACGAGCTTTCACTCCGCAGGCGTTAGCGAGAATCTGCAAAAGCTAGGGCTTAAGAGCCTTGCGATGGATGCGAACTCCACCGCAGAGATCTGCCAAAACGTAAAAAAGGTCGCCGCAATCGTAAAAAAAGAGAGCGAGGCGGATAAAATTTGCGCGCGGATGGATGGAATTTTTGCAGACAAACCCGCTCTTCGCGGTAAAAAAGTAGCGCTATTTTTCGGCTCAAACGCCACTATGGCTTTCAATGACAAAACCCTCATCGGCGATATCTTCGCTCGCCTAGGCGCCAAAAATATCGCAGACGGCCTAAAAGGCAGCACGCCTTCGGTATCTGCCGAATACATCTTGGAGCAAAACCCCGATATAATCGTCGTCGTGGGTGGCGAGACGGAGGATTTTTTAAAGGCAAATCCGATTCTTAGCAACACTAAAGCGGTAAAATCGGGCAAAATTTTAAAAGCCCCGACGCTCATCTTGCGGGGCAGCCCGCAGATCGGCGAGACGGTGGATGAAATTTACGCGGAGGCAACGAAATAGATGTTTAAAGAACGCATTAAATCCCACCACCGCTCCAAGCTTTTCGAGAGCGTTTCCGCAAGCGAAAACGAGCTGTTCGACGCGCTGGAGCAGCCCGCCAAAGACAGCGATTGCGTGATCTATCTGCATGTGCCCTTTTGCGACAACATCTGCTCGTTTTGTTCGATGATGCGCTCCAAACTCGGCGACGAGCTGGACGAATACGCTAAATTTTTAATCCGCCAGATCAAAGACTACGGCGAGATGCCCTACTTCGATACCAAAAACGTTAAAAGCATCTACTTCGGCGGCGGCACGCCGAGTGTATTTAGCGAAGCGCACTTTGAAAAGGTTCTGGACGCACTGCATAAAAATTTTAAGATCGCGGACGACTGCGAGATCAGCATAGAAACCACGCTGCATAATCTAGATACGCAAAAAGCGCTCGCTCTGCAAAGCTTCGGCGTAAATCGCTTTAGCATCGGCGTGCAGACCTTCAGTAGACAGGGGCGCGCGCTTCTAAACCGCGTGCATAAGCCCGCTCGCGCGATCGAGCGACTAAAGGAGCTTAGAGAAAAATTTGACGGCATGCTCTGCTGCGACATCATCTACAACTTCCCCAGCGAAAGCGTAGAGGAGGCGATCGCAGATGCTAATTACGTAAATGAGCTAGGTCTAGATAGCGCCAGCTTTTACTCGCTGATGTTTTTCGATGGCTCGGAGCTATCCAAAAAGATCGACACCTCCTACTACGATCTGCCGACTGATAAAAAGCTGCACCATGCCTTTGCAGAGGCGCTGCTGCAAAGCGGGAATTTCGAGGTTTTGGAGCTTACTAAGCTTGCTCGAAAAGGTCGCGATAACTACGGCTACATCAAGCTAAGCCACAAGGGCACGGATATCCTGCCTATCGGCAACGGCGCGGGCGGACACGTAGCGGGCTTCGGAATTTACGGCGTGTCGGGACACAAGATGATCTCGCGAATCGATGAGCGCGAGGCAAAATATAGCGTGCTAAACAATCTATTTCAATACCCGATCGTAAGCTTAAACGAGCTAAAAGAGGCCCTAAGCGCGAATATTTACGGCGAAGTAGTGCAAAAGCTCAAAGAATTTCAAAGCTGGGGGCTTTTGAAGCTTAAGGATGAAAAATCGATCTTGAACTTGGACGGAGTTTTTTGGGGCAACAACATCAACGAAGAGATAGCAAACATTATGAAAAAGGATTTTGTATGAAAAAAATCGTGCTTTACACCTCACAAACGGGTAACACGAAAAAGGTGGGCGACGCGATCGCCGAACAACTAGGCTGCGAAAGCTTAAATTTCCGCGACTTTGAAGGCGAGGTCGATGACTACGACTTTATAGCCTTGGGCTTTTACGTCGATAAGGGCGAGGCCGAGGCGAAATTTACGCGCTTTTTACGTAAAATTCACAACAAGAAGCTTGGCGTTTTCATGACTCTGGGCGCGGAACCGGACGGCGAGCATTCGCGTAAGTGTTTGGATGGCTTTGAAGAGGGGCTTAAAGCAAACGGCAACGAGATTATAAGGGAGTTTGCCTGCCAGGGCGCGATCGATCCGAATCTACTTGAGACGATGCGCAAAATGGCGGCCGGCGGCAACTCGCCCCACCCTATCACTCCCGAGCGACTTGCGCGCTGGGCGGAGGCTGCGAAGCACCCGGACGAGAAGGATTTGGCGGACGCAAAAGCAGCATTTGCGGGGATAAAGTAAAATTTAAAGCAAGTCGTGCAAACCGCTGCGCGGCGAAACAAAACCAAATAAAATTTCACACCACTTCACGCGCGATTTGGAATTTTATCTTTTACTAAATTTGGACGATAAATTTCATTCATACAAGCAAATTTGCCGCTGCAGGCGCAGGGTCTTACTCTAGAATTTAAACGATAAAATTTCATTTCGCGCGCAACGGATCAAACAATGCCGCCGACCTTGCGCCGCCAATGCACGCTATGAATGCAAAAAAGCGCTTTTGCGAGCGACCGGCCTGCGAGCGCTGCGGTCGTGATCATCGGCTACCGCCCGTCGCCGCGCGACAACTTATCTATCGCCGCTCATTACCGCACCGCCGCAGCGGTGCGGAGCGTGAGCATAAAAATATTTTAGGCGCACTCTCAAGAGTACATCACCGAGCTCAATAAATTTTAGTGCGGTACTTTTACTATGCACTCGTAAGCATAAATAAAATCCTTTAGCAAAAATTTTTAAAACAAAAATAGCAAAAGATTTGCAAGCAACGGATAAAATTTCATTACGGCTAAAATTCCATTGTGATCGCAATCATATCCGTTCTATCTGCCCATAGCTTTTTAAATTTCGCTTTTTGCCTCACTTATTGTTTTGTTTAATTTCGCAGCAAATTCCTCCTTGCTTATTTCTTTAAACGCTTCGTTTGGTACGGCGATAAAAAGACTTCCTTCCAGCAAAATTACCAAAAAATCGCGCTCCATTACCACCTCACAAAATTCCGCATCGTAAATGAGCGTATCTCGCTCACTTACTAATATAAATTGCCCCTTTAAATCGTCTGAAATTTCAATGCTAAAATCGCCGAAAGTGACATTTTTATTCTTATCGTATATCGCGGAATTTAGTAGCCACGATCTAACGCAAATAGCGTAAATATAAAAAACTGCGCAAGCAGTAGGCAAGATCGCTCTTAGGCTCTTTATCCAGGACTTATCACCATAGTACTTACGTACAAACTCTATCCAATCGTCCTCAAAAATAAAAAGGCAAGCCGAAAACGCAAAAGCGAAAAGCAAATCTATCGCGCAGACGGCGCGGATGAACTTGTTCCCTTTATAAATTCTGCGCGAAATTCTAGTTCTCATTTTAGCGAATTTCCGGTTATCTCGCAGCAAGTAAGAAATCAGCATATCTTTCCTTTAAAATTTTGCTTATTTTAGCCAAAATAAAAAGATCTGTAAAATTACATTGCATACTGCGTTTGCGCCTCTTCGACGATACAGCCAGTAGATGGAAAGACACTACTAATGCAAGCGGTAAAAGGGCGAGCTAAATTAATAAAATTCCTACCGAAGGAGGAATTATGAAAAACACGGCATTCATCACGGGCGCTACAAGCGCTGCGGTCATCCAATACGCTGCCCGCCATTTTGCGACGGCCTGAGCGCGAAAAGTCCGCTTCTGCGAGCAAGTAGCCTGCGAGCGCTGCGGTCGCGATCATCGGCTACCGCCCGTCGTCACGTGCCGTAGGTGCCGTCGTCGGGCGACGCCTCCGCCGCGCGATACCCATCCACCGCTACTAACCGCCCACACGACAACCCGTCGTCGCTCATCGCCCGCCGCTTTGTCGCAGTACTGAACCCAAACCGAACCGCTAAATTTTAAATTCTACAAAAGTCTCATCGCACATAAATTTTAATTCGGCAAATGCGCAAAATTTAGGTAAAATTCCACGCAAACGCTTTGACGATCAAAATTTAAAGGGGCGAAAATGACGAATTTCGAGTACGCGCGCCATATACGAGAACCACGTACTGGAGCTCGATGCGAAGCTATCGATGTGCGGCGAGGTCGTGATTTTCACGTGCTAAATTTACGCAGGCAAAGGAAGCGAACGAGCACCCGCAAGCGGCTAAAATTTGAGCCTTTTAAAAAAAAGGAAGTGAGCTACGCCCACGAACGGCTAAAATTTAAGTTCAGCAAGTAGGACACAAACGCTTATCGCATATCCAAAAAATCTGCGTCTTAATCAAGCAATCTAGTAGCTTTCCTGCACGTCGCGTCAAATCGCTTAAAATATTTCTGCTTTGCGTAGTCGCCGTTTTCAGCACCTTACTGGAGCAAAATCTCCGCACATCGTTGATGTTTGGAGAATTGAATTTCTTCCATCACTCTGCTGCCCTCACTTTGTATGAGGTACCCAAATAATTTACTTGTGCTAACGCTTGCTAGTTAGAATTCATCTAAATTTTAAAGAGGAATTTTGACGCAGAATTTTATGAAATTTCGCTGCTGCAAATCTCACAATCGATAAAATTCTATCGATTTACGCTCTTAAATTTGCTCAAATCGCCGCCTGTTTTATAAAATTCTTCAGCATCGATCATAGTGCCGTCGGGCAGCTTACAAACGGTGTAGTCCACGCCGTTGCCGTCTTTGCGGACGATTAGCTCGCCGCCGTTTTTGATACAAAAATCCCCAGCAGCGCTAGCCTCTGCGCTCACCGAAGCGCAAGCGCCCACCACAAGCGCTACTGCAAAAAATCTCTTAAAACTCATTTAAATCCTTTCGTTTAATTTTGCCCGTTTTTAGGGTTAAGCTTAAATTTAGACGCCAGATACGCTAAACCTGCGCCTAAATAAATAAACCGCCGACCCTCCTCGAACACCGATAATAGCGTTTTAGATGTTAAATCCTACCTAATAAATCCCAGCGGCACCAAGTCTGCTTGCCGCTGCAAAATCGAAGCCACCAGACTTCATCCAAAGCAAAATTTTAACATCATAAAATTTCATCTTCAATAAAATTCTAGCGGCGAAATCTAAGCCGCATCAAAGCTATTTCTGCCGTAAAATACCAGCTATAAAAGCGAGGGCTGCGGCAAATACCAGCTCAGCAACAAGGCAAGCGCGGATCCTAAACAATCTCGTCTATAAGCGCGAGCTGCGCTCAAACCCTCTAAATTTAATCGCCGCTAGCCGTTTTTGCGCGCAAACTCGCTCATGAAAGTGACTAGTTTTTCAACATCCTCGTAGTTTATCGCGTTGTAGATAGAGGCGCGGATGCCGCCTAAAACGCGGTGTCCTTTAAGCCCGATCATACCCTCGGCCTCCGCCTGCGCGACGAAGATGGGCTCAAGCGCGGCGTCTGCGATATTAAAGCTCACGTTCATCAGGCTGCGGCTAGTTTTTTGCGCGTGGCCGCGGTAGAAGCCGCCGCTGGCATCGATCGCGCCGTAAAGTAGCGCCGCTTTGCGCTTGTTGCGCTCGTGCATCGCCGCGAGCCCGCCGATCTCGTCCTTGATCCAGCCGAGCATTAAATTTAGCATGTAAATTCCGAAAGTATTCGGGGTGTTGCTCATAGAGTCCGCGTCCGCCTGCGTCTTGTAGCGCAGGATCATCGGCGTTTTGGGGTTCGCGCGATCCAGCAGATCCTTGCGGATTGCAACCATCGTCACGCCCGCGGGGCCGCCGTTTTTCTGAATGCCTCCGTAAAACATCCCCACGTTGCTAAGCTCCACCGGCCGCGAAAACAGATCGCTCGAGCTATCGACTACGAGCGGGCATTTGCATTGTGGCAACTGCGGATACTGCGTGCCGTAGATAGTGTTGTTCGAGCAGATGTAGCCGTAGTCGGCGCCGTCAGAAAATTTAACCTCGGGGATGCGGTCGAATTTGCTATCCTCGCTGCTTGCGACCACGCGGTAGTTTATGCCGAGCACGCCTGCTTCCTTGATCGCCTTGCTCGTCCAATTGCCCGTGTTGGCGTATTCTGCAACGCCGCCTGCGTATAGGTTCATCGGTACCTGCGCGAATTGTAGGCTCGCGCCGCCTTGTAAAAACAAAATCGTAAAATCATCCGAAAAACCGTAGAGATCGCGCACGCGGCTCATCGCGCTATGCAAAACTTCCTCGAAAATTTTAGTGCGGTGCGAGATCTCCATTATCGAAAATCCGCGCCCCGCGTAGTTTAGCAGCTCCTCTTGCGCCTGCTTTAGCACGCCCAGCGGGATGGTGCTAGGTCCTGCGCTAAAATTTAAAATTCTATCCATTTTGCCTCCTTTAGATGATTTTCGCGTTTTTGCTGAGCTGCTGCGAGCAAAGGACGAACTCATCGCCCGCGGCAAGCTCACCTAGGGCCACCGTTTTGCCGTCCTTTTGGATTTGAACGAGGTCTTTGGTGATCTCAAAAAATTTCGCCTTTTGCGCCAAAAGCTCATCCTTAGCGCTTAGCGTATGCTCTGCGGCGCTTAGCTTGGAGCCGATAAAATTTTTAAATTTAAGCTCGAAATTTAAAAGCCCCGCGAGCGAGCCTGAAATTTTTGGCTCGATCGATTTTGATTTAAGCTCTAAAGCTGCAAGGCTCAGCACGTTTTGTGCGGATGAAATTTTATCTTTTATCAGCCTATCAAACGCGTCACTTATGCCGTCTAGGCTCTGAAAGATCGCGCAAATATCAGGCAGCAGGTCGATCATCGCGGCGGTGGGCGTGAGGCTTCGGTGATCGGCTACGAAATCGCTGATGCTAAAATCGATCTCGTGCCCGACCGCCGAGATGACGGGCGTTTTGGCCGCGTAGATCGCGCGCGCCAGAGCCTCGTCGTTGAAGCACCACAGATCCTCGCGCGAGCCGCCGCCGCGAGCGATGACGATCGCATCGTAGCCCTTCTCGTCGGCTGCGCGCAGCGCACTTATGATCGAAGCAGGCGCGCCTTCGCCTTGCACTAGTGCGTTATACAGATCGATCTTGCAAAGCGCGAAGCGGCCCTGCGCCGTGCGAAGCATATCCGCCTGCGCCGCTGAGCCCGCGCTTGTGATGATCGCGATGCTTTGGGCAAATTTCGGAAGCTGTTTTTTGTGCACGGCATCGAAGAGCCCCTCTTTGCTAAGCCTTTCTTTTAGCGCGGCAAACGCCGCTTCCAGCTCGCCCTCGCCGCTTTTGCGGATGTTTGAGACCTGGATCTGATACGCGCCCGTGGGAGCGTAGAGCGAGACCTTGCCGCTTACGATGAGCTTATCGCCGACGGCGGGGATAAAATTTATCCGCGCGGCGTTAAATTTAAACATCGCGCAATCGATCGCCGCGCTCGCGTCTTTGATCGTGAAATACCAATGCCCGCTCGTGCTTTGAATTCTAAGCTTAGAGATCTCGCCCTCGACCTCGACGAAGCTAAAGCTCGTCTCTAAAAGCGCCTTGGCTTGGGCGTTTAGCTCGCTTACGCTAAGCATCGTCGCTCTTTTGCGCGATTTTCTCCGCGATGAAAAGCGTGCTGACGTCGAAGCTGAAGCCCTTTTGCACGCGCAGCTCAAAGCCCGCGTTTTTGAGCTTTTCGCTAAAGCTCGCGGCGTCTAGGAAGCTGTCAATGGAGCTTGGCAGATACTCGTAGGCTTCTTTGTTTTTCGAGATGAAGGCGCCGATTTTGGGTAAAATTTTACTCACGTAAAAATCTCTGATTTTAAACGCGAGCCCGCCGCTTGCGGCTTTGGTAAATTCCAAAACCACGAGCGAACCGCCCGGTTTGATGACGCGATTAAACTCCGCAAGCGCCGCGTCCAGCTCCACGACATTTCTTATGCCGTAGCTGATACTTAAAATATCCACGCTTGCATCATCTAGCGTCGTGGCGCCCGCGGTTGCTTTGATAAACTCGCAGCCAGGGAATTTTTGCTTCGCTACCTCGAGCATCCCTTCGCTAGGATCGATCCCCACGATCCGCTCGATCTGCACGCCGTGCTGCGCCGCGCCGTCGCGCCACGAGCTTATCATATCGCCCGTGCCGCACGCGATGTCGGCGATACTCACGAGCTTTCCTTTAAGCTTTTCAAGCGTCAGCTCGACCGCTTTTTTGCGCCACGAAACGTCCACGCCGAAGCTGATGGCGCGGTTTGCCAGATCGTAGGTAGGCGCGATCTCATCGAACATCTTTATGATTTTTTCCTGTTTTTGCACGGGTTTTCCTTATTCGTATGCTTTGATTTTGCGCAGCGATCTTTTCAGAGCGCGCAAAAGAGGCTCTTTTTCATTTAAAATTTTTTCTTCCAGCTCGGCGCGGCGGTCGTTTAAGCGGGCGTCCAGAGCCAGCAGGTACGCAAACGCGACGCCGCTTTTATCGCTTGCTTTTTGATAGATCGCGATGAAATTTTGCCACACGCTGATATCTTGCAGCGCGCCGAAATCCTCGCAGGCGGCCTTAGCGCGTTTAAACAGCTCCCTGACGCAGCCTTCATCAAAGCTTCTTGCAAAAATTTCAAGCGCGTATCGTAGCCTCTTTAGCCCTATGCGCGCGTCGTGAAATGCCTGTAGCAATGAGCCTTGCTTTAAATTTTTTAGCTCCGCGCGCAAGTTTTTAATTATCTTGCAAAGGCGGGCGGAGGCGAACTTTTTTGAAATTTTTTCATATTCGCTGCGTGCGTAGATGCCGTCCGCGCCGTTTAAAAAGCCGCTAATAGCGCCGCTTAAATTCGTAAATTCCGCGCTAGAGAGAAATTCTAAAATTTTATCCTCCGAGCGCTTTGTGATAAGATTTAGCTGCTGTAAAAAGCTCGCAGGCGCATCGTCGGTCTTTAAAAACTCCGCAAAAACGTGAAGGTCTCGCAGCTGATTGGTGCGGCTCATAAATTCTGCGAGCAGTTTTAAAATTTCATCCTTTTTTTCAGCTTCGAAAAGCGGCGCGGATAGCTTCAAAACGGCTCTAAATTTACGGATCTGCACGCGCAGCTCGTGAAGAGCTTCGGGGGCTAGGCTTTTTTGATATTCGCTCTTTGCGCCGCACGCCCTCGTCCATGCCAGCTCAAGCGCCAAACGCGCGAGCTTAACGCTGTCCGCATAGGGCGGCGCGAAAAATTTAACTCGGTTAAATTTTTCAAAAACGCTGCGGGCGTGCGCGAAATCAAGAGATCGCGGCGGGATGCCGTAGCGCGCCAGATAGCGGCTTTTGTAGCGGTAGTCGTCGGTGATCTCGCAAAAATCGCTGCTGCCGAAGGTTTTTGCAAAATCGAAATTTGCGCTTGCCGCCTCGCTTTGAAATTTCGCTCGTAAAATCGCGAGCGTGCTTAGCTCGCCGCCGTAAAGCTCTAGCCAAAACTCCGCCTCGTCGTTAGCAAAGCCGTAGCGGTTTTTTTGCACGACGCGAGCGATCCTGCTTTTTAAAGCCTCTTTGAAATCATCTTTTGAAATTTTAAAATTTAGAGTTTGTCTGTCGAGATCCTCTTTTTTGTGGTGTAAAGAGCACTCATCGTTTTGGCGGATGTAGTAAATTTCAGGATAGAACGAAGTATAAAACCAAGCGATCTTTACCTTGCGACATTTCAGCCCCGCACGCTCTAGCGTCCGCAGAATCGAATCGTCGCTCAATAAAAATTTACGCTTAGTTTGCATACCCGCTCCAAAAATAAAGTGGGTAATAATAGCAGAAAATTCTTTAAACTATCTACACCTTTCGCAGTCTTCGACCGTAGCGGTGATATTTAGCTTGCGGATGAAATTGCCAGCTTTGCGCTCGATGTTTTTCAAAACGTCCTTATTAAAGGCATCATCCATGAAAAGATCCATGACGTTGCCGCATTTTTCGCATACGACGTGGATGTGCGGCATCTGATAAATGTCGTAGCGACTCTTTTTATTCGGCGCATTGACCTCGACTACGACGCCTTCGTCAAGCAGGGTGTTTAAATTTTTATAAACCGTCGCTAGCGAAATAGATGGATAGTCCTCCTTGATCCCCTCGTATAGGTCATCTATACTTGGATGTTCGTGGCGATCTAGCACCTTTAGGATGCACAATCTTTGAGGAGTTGCTTTCAAACCGCAAGTTTTGAGTAGTTCTACGTGGCTCATTTTTGTCCTTCAAAAAATTTTAAAGTGATATTATCAAATTTTACTTTAAACAAAGTTGATATTAACTAATACTTTTTATCACTTAATATTCGCTCGGTTAGAGTTTGGATATCCAAGCCCAAGCTACGCTCCACGTCGGCGGTCTTTCCGTGCGGTAAAAAGATATCGCCGAACTCGAAGCTTACGATCTTTACGTACGAAATTTCATTTTCTTGCAAAAATGCGCTTAAAATTTCACCGACGCCGCCTTTTTTGGCATTGTCGCTAAAGACGTACCAAATTTTATCTTTGCGAGCTAAGCTTCGCAAAAACTCGGCGTCTAAAGGTTTTGCAAAGACTAGATCCACGACGTCCGCCTCTATCTGCCCCTCCAGCGCCGCAGCCGTTTTATATGCTCTGCCCGCGCCGTTTCCGTAGCCAATCAGCGCCACTCGCGCGCTATCGCTGCGCTTTAAAAACACCGATTTCGCAAGCTCTACTGCAGATGCGCTGGCCTCATCGCAGCCCAAAATAAAGCTTCCGCGCGGATAGCGGATCGCCAAAACCCCCTCGTGCACGTATGAGTACTCGACGATCCGCTTAAAGCTCGCCTCATCTCGCGGCGCGCACATGCTGACGTTTGGAATCGCATTTAAGAAGCTCACGTCAAAGACCCCCTCGTGCGTCTCGCCGTCCTCGCCCACGATGCCCGCGCGATCCATCGCAAGGACTAAGCTTAGATTCATAATCGCCGCGTCGTGGACGATCTGATCGAATGCGCGCTGCATGAAGGTCGAATATATCGTAACGTACGGCTTAAAACCCTCGCGCGCCATCGCAGCCATCGAGCTTAGCGCGTGAGGCTCGGCGATCGCGACATCCCAGAAGCGGTGGGGAAATTTCTCGATCAGCTTATCCATGCCGGTGCCGCTTGGCATCGCGGCGGTCACGCCCACGACGTTTTCATGCTTAGCGGCTAAATTTAAAAGTGCCTCGGCGTAAATTTGCGTGGCGCTTTTGGCGGCGGATTTTTTCTTAAATTCTCCGCTTTGAATGTCGAAAGGCCCTACGCCGTGCCAGCTCTCCAAATAGCCCTCGGCCTTGTCGTAACCCTTGCCCTTGATCGTTTGAGCGTGCACGACTACGGGCTTGCGCGCACTTTTTGCCGTCTTTAGCGCCGATATGAGATCGGCTAGGTTGTGGCCGTCGACAGGGCCTATGTATTCGAGCCCCAGCTCCTCAAAATACATCCCAGGTATAATGAGCTTTAGGGAATTTTCAAAGCGCTTTGCCATGTATGTAGCGCTTTGCGGAGCGTGCGAGAGCAGCTCTCTTACGTGGGATTTAAATTTTTGATATGTTTCGCCCGCCATCGCTTGGCTTAAGTATTTGCTAAAAGCGCCGATAGGCTTGCTAATGCTCATTTTGTTGTCGTTTAAGATGATGATGCAGGGCAGGCGCAGATCTCCTAACTCGTTCATCGCTTCGTAAGTCATGCCGCCACTCATCGAGCCGTCGCCGATGAGTACGACCGGCACGCGATCTTCGCGCTTTAGGTTTATCGCTTTTGCCGCGCCTACGGCTAAAGAGATCGACGTCGAGGCGTGCCCCGCCACGAAGTAGTCAAATTTGCTCTCGCTAGGCTTCGTGTAGCCGCTGATACCGCCAAACTGCCTAAGCGAGCCGAACTCCTCCCAGCGATCCGTCAAAAGCTTATGCGCGTAGCTTTGGTGGCTCACGTCGAAGATAAACGGATCGCTCGTGACGTCGAATACGTAGTGCATCGCCACGATGAGCTCGACGGCGCCCATGTTTGAGCTTAGATGGCCGCCGTTTTTACTCACGACTTCGATGATGCGTGCTCTGATCTGCGTGCAGAGCTCCCGTAGCTCCTCTATACTTTTATTTTTAATATCCACTCAAATCTCTCCCAGCGCCTCAAAGACGCGATCGTTTTGCTCGGGCGTGCCGATCGTGATACGTACGGCGTTTAGCCCGTAGCTTTTTAAATTTCGAATGATGATGCCGCGGCGCAGAAGCTGCTCGCAAAGCTCGCTACTATCTAGCGACGGGCTAAGTTTGAACGTGATGAAATTTGCGTAGCTAGGGATAAATTCTAAATTTCGCTCACGCGCAAAATCCTCGAAGCGGCTCATCTGTGCGGCGTTGTTTCGCAGGCTCTTTTGCACGAAAGCCTCGTCTTTTAGCGCCGCAATCACCGCTGCGAGGCTAAGCGTCGTGATGTTAAAGGGCGGTCGCAGCTTATAAAGCGCGCTTATGATTTGCCGCGGCGCGATGCCGTAGCCTACGCGCATGCCGCCTAGGCCGTAGACCTTCGAGAAGGTGCCTAGATAGAGCACGTTTTTAAAATTTTGAATTAAAAATTTCGGATCGAGCTTTTTACGCTCATCTTTAAACGCCGCAAATTCGTTGTACGCAGCATCGATCACCAAAAGCGTGTTCTCATCCACGCTACGAGCAAACTCATACACTGCCTCCGCATCCAAGCACTCGCCCAGCGGGTTGTTCGGCACGCACAAAAAGATGACCGAAATTTCATCCCTGTGCGCGTTATAAATTTTTAAAAGCTCAGCTAGATCGTGCTCCTGCGCGCTCGTTTTGTAAACTTTAGCCTCGCAATGGCTTGCGTAGATGCCGTACATCGCAAAGGTAACGCCCGCTTGCAGTATCGCGCGGCGCGAATTGAGCTTGGCATGCAGCGCAAACTCGATGATCTGATCGCTGCCCGCGCCGATGATGATATTTTGCGGCTCTACGCCGAATTTCGAGGCGAGCGCGCCCTTTAACTCATACATCGAATCATCGGGGTAAAGATGTGCGCGTGCCGCGTTTTGCGCGATCGCCTCCTGCACCGCCTCGCTCGTGCCGAAGGGGTTTTCGTTGCTGGCAAGCTTTAGCACGTCCTGCTTGCGGATACCAAACTCCCGCACCACAAGCTCGATCGGCTTGCCCGCTTCGTAATTGCTTAAATTTTCTACAAATTCGTTAAATTTCATCACTCCCCTCCGTTTATATAGCTTCCCAGCCATGTGATTTCGTGGCCATTTTTCTGCGCGTTTTGCAGAACGCGCGCCACCCGCTCGTCGTCGATGTGTCCCTCAAAATCGATATAAAAGACGCTTTTAAAATCCCTAAGCTTGACTGGGCGGCTTTCGAGCTTGGTTAAATTTATCCCCTCGTTGCGAAACATCTGCAAAAAGTCCACGAGCCCGCCCGGGCGGTCGTCGGTTTTGGCTAGGATGCTCGTTTTGTTGCGGTCGCTCTTTTGGTTTTTAAAGTCGCTCAGCACGAAAAAGCGTGTGCGATTGGCGGAGTTGTCCTCGATCTTTTGAAACATCATCGGCACGCCGTAAAGATCGGCGGCGATCTTGGAGCAGATCGCGGCGCAGTGCGGCGTGGCGGCTGCCATCTGCGCCGCAAGCGCGGTCGATTTGGTCGCGGTAAATTTAACGCCGCTAAGGCCGTGATCGTCTAAAAATTTAAGGCACTGATTGTATCCTTGCGGATGCGAGAATATCTGCTCTACCGTGCTTACGTCGTCGCAGTGGCTCGCAAAGCAGTGGTGGATATCCATATAAATTTCAGCGACGATCTTGACGCCTTCGTATTTTCGCAAGCAATCAAGCGTCGCTCCCACCGCGCCTTCGGTGTTGTTTTCGATCGGCACGACGCCGTATTTGGCCTCGCCGCTATCAAGCTCCTTAAAAACGGCTTCGATGTTTGAGAGCGGCAGATAGGAGCTTACCGCGCCGAAGCGGCTCTTGGCGGCTTGGTGCGAATAGGTGCCGAAAGGCCCCAAAAACGCGACGATCTGCGGCTTTTCTAAATTTCGCGAAACCGAGAAAATTTCAAAAAATATCGCCTCGATCGCCTCTTTGCTTAAATTTCGCGCCTTTCCGCCGTCCAGCCTGCTGATGATCGAGCGCTCGCGCTCCGGGCGGTAGATCGCGCTGCCCGCGGTCTGCTTTAGCTCGCCGATCTTTTTGACAAACCCCATGCGCTCGTCGATAAGGCGCAAAATTTCATCATCCAGCCTGTCGATACAAACGCGCAGATCATCGATGTTTTGCATCACAACCCTCCTTCTGCTCGCCCCTAAATTTCGGTTTTAGAAATTTCATGCCGCCGCTCTTGCTGCTTTGTGCTTTGAAATTCTTAACGCGCGAACTTAAAATTTCATCGCTTGCAATTACTGCGCTGTAGCTTCCGCGCGCTAAGAAGACGCGATAAAATTCGTCGCAGCGGGATTTGAAATTTAAAGAGCCGAGATTAAAATTTAAAGCGGGGCTTTGTTCTGGCGTAAAATTTAGAGACGCATTTTGTTCGGATTTGAAATTTAAAGCAGCGGTGTGTTTAAAATTTAGGGCCGTGCTTGCTGCTGCGTTAAAATTTAGGGCCGTGCTTGCTGCTGCGTTAAAATTTAAAGCCGCTGCGCGCTCGGATTTGAAATTTAAGATCGCGCCGTGTTTTAGACGGCTCGCCGCGCGGCTCATACGAGATCCTTTTCGAGCGCGATTAGATCATCAAAGCTCTCGCGCTTTCTAATCAGGCGGTCCTGCCCGTCGTAAACCGCAACCTCTGCGGCGCGACAGCGGGTGTTGTAGTTGCTCGACATCGAAAAGCCGTAGGCGCCGGCGCTTTTGATCGCGAGCAGATCGCCATTTCTCAGCGGCGGCAAAACAACGCCTTTGGCTAGGAAGTCGCCGCTTTCGCATATCGGGCCCACGACGTCGCAGAGGCTTAAGCTCTCTGCAGAGCTTTGCGGCGCAGAATTATCCACGGCGGAGCTTAGATTAGAGGAATTCTGTGGCGCGAAATTTCCTTGCAAGCTTTGTGAAACGCCGTTTTGCGGCGTGGAATTCTGCGCCGTAGAATTCTCGGTGTCGCTTTGGCTCGCGCAGCTTTCGCAGTCGGAATTGCGCTCGCTTACAAGCTCGATTTTATGGTGCGCGCCGTAGAGGCTCGGGCGTATGAGATCGTTCATCGCGCCGTCAACGATGACGAAGCGCTTACCGCAGTTTTGTTTTTCGTAAAGTACGCGGGTAAGGAGGACGCCCGAAGCTCCTGCTATGAAGCGCCCCGGCTCGCACGCGATCGTGACGTCTAGCCCGCTTAGACTGCGCAAGATCCCCTGCGCGTAGTCGTAGAGCACGATCTGTTTTTCATCCTCGTAGCGGATGCCGATTCCGCCGCCCACGTCGAAAAATTTTATATCGATCTCAAGGGCTCTCAGCTCGCGCAGTAGATCGCTTACTATTTTTGCGGCGTCGCAGATCGGAGAAATGTCTGTAAGCTGGCTACCGATGTGAAAGTGGATACCGACGGGATTTAAAAATTTGCTCTTTTTGGCGTAGATATACATTTTGCGCGCGGTCTCGATGCTGACGCCGAATTTGTTCTCACTTAACCCCGTGGATATGTAGGGGTGGGTCTTGGCGTCAACGTTCGGATTTACGCGGATGCTGATGCGAGCGGGCTTATTTAGCTTTTGCGCGATCCGCTCCAGGCGCAGCATCTCGGCTTCGCTTTCTAAATTTATCAGCAAGATGTCCGATTGAAGCGCAAACTCGAGCTCGCCATCTTGCTTGCCGACGCCTGAAAATATGATCTTATAGCTCTTTGCGCCGATATACAGAGCGCGGCGCAGCTCGCCGATGCTGACGCAGTCAAAGCCACTACCCAGATCTGATAGAAATTTTAAAATGCTCAAATTCGAGCTTGCTTTAATCGCGAAGCAGACGAGCGACTTGCGCGCTGCGAAGGCCTCTTTGAGCGCTATGAAATTCTTTTGTATCTCGTTAAAATCGTAAACGTATAAGGGGGTGCCGTATTTGCAGGCTAAGCTTGAATAATCCATAGAATTTCCACCGATAAATTTTGCGCCATTCTAACAAATCAAGGCTTAACGATGCTTAAAAACCAAAAATGCTGCAAAGCCTAATAACGCTGTTATGGGCACGATAATACCAAGTTCTGGGATGATGACGCCGTTGAGAGAAAACCTAATTAACACGAAAAGCACGCCCCAGGCGCATAGCGTAGCGATAAAAAATCCAAAACTTAGCAGCGCGAGATTAAAAAATCGCCCCGTAACGGGCAGGTAATAATACAGCACCAATACCGCTAAAGGCGCAAATAACGGAAAAAATATCATATTATAAAAACTTGCTTTTATAGTGGAGATATTCACGCCTTGATGCGAAAAGGTGCGGATCGAACGCAAAGCATCCCTGATCGAATATACATTACTCGTATCATAAACGCTTGCAATTGAGCTTGGATCAAAGCCCTTAAGCGCCTCGCTCTGCGCGCTAAGCTTACTTTTTAATCCACTTCCTCCAAGTTTAAGCTGCGCTGGTAAAGTAGTAGTATTTACGTCGCGCAGATGCCAAATTTTACCTGCGTATTCGCCAGAGCTTGCGCGCGAGCGTGAAGCAACAGAGTTATCCCCCATATCAAAGATCGTTATATCATTTGCGGTTTTGCCGTTTAGAGCTTTGATGTAGATATATTTACCCTCAAATTTCAAAAACATATCTCCTCCCGTAGGCGATAAATCGGTTAAATTCTTTTGAAATTTTAATGCGTATGCAAACGGGGTGGAATTTAAAGCTATAAAGCCTGCAGTAATCGCAAGTGCGATCAAAAATGGAGGGATTATCAGCGCGTTTTTGCTAACTCCAAGCGCATAAAAGCTCACCAGCTCGTTGCTACGGATCATATTAAAGCCCATCAAAATAAGCGCAAAAATAAGACTTAGCGGCAGCGTGTAACTAAGCGCGACCGCTGCGGTTAGAGCGATATACAAAAGAGCGGTATTCGCGCTTGAGGGAAAATCTTTGAGATTGGTAAGCACATCGATGCCTACGTAAAAGCACTCAAGGGCTATTAGAAGGATAAAAAAATACTTCAGATAGGAAAGAGCCGAGTATTTTACGTATAACTTCACACCCTAGCCTTTTTAATCGTAAATTTTTGCGCGATCTGCTCTATATCCGAGCAAATGAGCTCCTCTACTGCGCGCGCGACGTAGGGTAAAATCTCGCTCAGCTTCTCGCGCTCGCTTTCGTTAAAATTTCCAAGCACAAAATTTGCCGCATCCTGCCCTTGCTGTTTTTTGCCCACGCCAATACGCACGCGCTCGTAATCCGCACCGATTAGCGCATCGATCGATTTGATGCCGTTGTGCCCGCCGCTACTGCCGCCTTTTTTAAATTTAACGGCGCCTAGATCCAAATCTATATCGTCGTGCACTACAATGATGCGCTCGGGCTTATAAAAATCGTTCACCGCCTTTACGGAGTTGCCGCTTAAGTTCATAAAAGTTTGGGGTTTTAAAAGAAGCAGCGAGCCCTTTTTAAAAAGCTCGCCTTGGAATTTAGACGAACTAAGCTCGCTAAAGCCGCCCGTCTTTAAAATTTCGTCGATTAGCATAAAACCGACATTGTGTCTGGTGTCTGCGTATTTCTGAGCAGGATTCCCAAGTCCTGCGATCAGTATCATAGGCGCCCCTATTTAGCCGAAGTAACTCCGACTACCGCTACCGAGCCGTCTAGAATGATGCTGACGCCCTCTTTTACCGGAATGTCTCGGATCAAAAGCGAATCGCCTACGTCAAGATCGCTCACATCGAGCGTAAAATCGTTTGGTAGATCTTTGCCTGCGCATTTTACGGCGATACGGCGCTTGGATTGCACCAAAATACCTTTGTTTTTTAAGCCTTTAGCGACGCCAGTTACCTTAACCGGCACTAGATATTTACTTACCACGTCATCCTGAACTACGCGCAAATCTACGTGAGTTAGGGTATTTGTGACGGGGTGCTTTTGGTATTCTTGCACGATGACGCGATATGTCTTACCGCCCACGCTAACCTCGAAAGGAAGATCTTCTTTTGCGCGCATAGCTTTGATAAAGTCGTTTACTTTAAACGCTGCGTTAATATTTTCAAATCCTTTCGCATAAATATTAGCGATTAGATAACCATCTCGTTTTAAGGATTTTGAAGCCCTTTTACCGATACTATCTCTAACGATACCTTCTAACATTAGGTTTCCTTTGTGAAAAAATGAAGCGTGATAATAGCTAAATGTTGCTTTAAATCTATTTAAGAAATATGGGACTTTATGCAGATCGATCAATAGTGGAATTTATTTATGCATGTTAGGATGTCTTTTGTGCACCGCAATATAAATTACGACGATAAGCCTTTATGCCGCAAAATTATCATAATTAGCCGCTCTCCCATGATTTCATAAAAATCCTTTTTGTATTCGCTCGCATGCTTTCGCAGCGCGTCTTTGAATTCGTCGTAGAATTTCAAGCTGCATTCGTGAGTTTCAAAAAATTTTAAAAGCGCACTGTATCTTATGACCGAATAGCGTCCATACTCATCAAATTTCGCTAACTCTTTATCTGCATAGCTATAATCAGGTAGAAGCAAAAAGCACTTTGCTCTGCCGCCTGAATCCTGCTGATCGGCAATCTTTGAGTATTTATCTAGCTGAGAGCGTATTGCGCCGCTTTGCAAATCGTGTCTTATCCCGTTGATACCGGATTTGATCTTATTTTCGATGACGATTGCGTGGTTTTGATCTTTTATGAAAATATCTATATTTTTGTATTCTCTTAAAATTTGCGCATCCTCGCTTACGTTTAGCCGTAAAATTTCACTTGCAAATTTTAAAAATAGTTCCGCATCGTTTCGCAGATAATAGACTATCCAATTTGAAAAGCTTAACTCATCGTCCATCTTGCCGATTATCTCTAAGATATTTTGCTCTTTAGCTTTAAAATTTAAAATTTCATTTAGCCCGATCCGCTTCGTAGTATCGTTCTCTTGCCAAAGCTCGGGCGCGAAAATTTTATCCAGTACGCTTTCGTGGCGGACATATTGCTTCAAAGATTGCGAGGAAAATTTAAATGGCACTAAAAAATGCGTTTCGTCTATCAGTTTCTCATCATCAACGATGTAAAATTTAAATCTTGGTTTTTTAAAATTCGACGTCTCAAATGTTATATACGCCGCATTGGGGCTATCGTTTTCGCTTTCAAATAGCTCGTTTAGAGGCACACCGCCGTAAGCGATATTTTGTGCTTCAATCATTTCAGATTGTCTTTTAAGCTCCTCTTTAGCGTCGCGCTTTCTGCCGCAGACAAAAAGCTCATCGCTCAAAAGCGGCTTTAACTCGCTAGCGCAAGCTAAAATTTCAAAACAATGCTTCGAGATAGCACGCACTAAAAGGACTTTGTGCGCATTCTTCGCATCCTCGTTTATCGTGCCGTAAGGATTTACGTAGATGTAGTGTCTACCGTTGTCTGCTTTAAAAAGATTGATGATTTCGTGCCCCAAGCTCTCGTTCAAATAGCCGCCAGAAAACATTCGATTTATAATTATCATCTCAGAATAAATTCCTATCTATATTTTTGGCGCTAAATTTAAGCACGCATTCTCGTATGGCGCTACGTACCTCGTCGCGCTTTTGTTTATCGTAAAAATATAATCCCGTCGAGCCGAAGTTTCCTAAGACGTAGAGATAATATCTTGTTTGGATGTCATTAATGCGCCGCCCCAATCTAGCTGTTTTAGCATTTTTGGAACTCATCCTAAAAAATTTAGTCACCGCTAGGAAAATTTTAAAAATATTTGCGCTTTTTACCTCTTTTTTCTCTAAGCGCATATCCTCGATTTGATCTGCCGTGACGGTTCTGCTGCGCATTAAATTCCAATACGGCGCGCAGAGCAAAACGGCTACAATGCTATTTTCAACATCGCTTCTAGGGAAGGTGATTTTGCCTGTTTGCATATCGATCAAGTATCTTTTGTTTTTATTGTAAATCAAAATGCTTTGAAACGGCAAAAGCACTAAAATCACGGCACCCACGCCTAATGGTAACAGCAAAATTCCAATGAGCAAAGTCCATTTAAAATTTTTAAAAACGATCTCTAGCGCGGTATGGACGTCGATTATTTCATATTTCATAAACTTCTCTTGCGATGAAATTTTAAAATTTTATTCATTTGGTTGTTTGCACGATTTAAAATTTATTAAAGCGCCGAGAGTTTCGGCTCGCAGCGCTTTAAATTTTAATCTTGCACCCAATTTCGGCGCGAGATCACTACTTTTTACGACGCTTTTTATCTCCGGCTCTTTGAGCGGGAGTTCTATAACTTCCTGCTCTTCCTCTTTTATCGCCGTTTTTTCCTACTCTATTTTTTGGTGTCGCCATCTCCTGCTCCTTATAAAAGATATGTGTAATTATACCCCCCCC
>ERZ773042.112-NODE-112-length-61302-cov-15.492873_pt1 | contig 61302 bp, 47 predicted proteins | sample MGYA00511664_ERZ773042 | MGnify/ENA primary metagenome ERZ773042 (study PRJEB29015, sample SAMEA2737984) | human oral metagenome | biome: human oral; feature: human-associated habitat; material: dental | place: China | collected 2036 ... | reverse complement strand
GAAAATCGCGCGCGCTTTCAGGAGACGGTGACTGCCGCGGGACAAACGATTTGTTTTTACGATATGGAAGAGCGGCAGGCAAAGGAATTAGCGGAGATTCATCGGAAATTGCCCGGTCTTATGACGTCGCGGTTCAGTCCGGCTTCCATTTACCGCTTACTGGCGGCCGCGGTCCTGCCGCCGGAGGTTCATCGGCTCATTTATCTTGATTCCGATACCGTACTTCACTTGGATATTGCCGAGCTTTGGGCGGAGCCTTTGAGGGACAGCGTCTTAGGCGCGGTTCCCGAGGTCGCGCTGACCTATGGAATGCCGGCGCCACAGCCGCTGGTGGAAGCGGGGCTGGTTGATCGGGCGCGGTATTTTAATTCGGGGGTCTTACTCATTGATCTGGATCGCCTGCGGGAGATTCCCGAACTGGCGGTGGCGGGCATTGAGGTGTTGCGGGCGCATCCCGATTGCTTTTGCTACGATCAGGACATTTTAAATGTGGTCTTTGCTGATTCTTATCAGCCTCTGGATGTGCGGTATGACGCTTTTGTGGTCACGGAACGCCGGCTTGGCCACCCCGTGTCTGCTTGCCTTTACCATTATGCGGGGCGGGCGCTTGATTTCTTTTTGCCGGGAGATCCTTTTAATCAACTGTTTCTGCGTTATTATCTGCGATCGCCATGGTGGGAGGAAGCGGCCTTTGAAAGGCTCTTTGCCGGTTTGGCGAGCGTATATGATGGCTGGCGGGCGCACAGCCGCCAAATATTTTCCGAAACTGCCGGGCGGCAGAGAATTTTTTTCGGGCCGGAAGCGCGGCGGGACGAGTTGCTCAAACTTCTGGCGCCGGCGGGGGGCGCGCTTTTTCAGGCGGCGATGGACGCGCAGGGGCAGCTGTTCGTCAGCCGGATATTGGATATGGTGAAGAAGAGGCGGGGGGCGCTGTTCATCTTTTGCCTGCCGGCGGCGGCCTATGAAGCGCTGCGCCCGTATCTGGAGCGCGCGGGATTGGCAGAAAATCATGATTTCATTGACGCGGGACAGTTCTTGCCCCGTGGTGCGGGCGGTTGGGAACTTTCGAGCGGTGAATTTTTCGCCGCTCTTTGAACGATAAAAGGCAGACAGGATGTCACGGCCGCATAGGGGCACTATCGCCCTTCAGCCAGAACGAGGAGAGCCAAGGGAATGAAGATTTCGGTTTGCTATATCGTAAAAAATGAGGCAGCCAATCTGCCTCAATCATTGGCGACGGTGACAGGCTTTGCCGATGAATTGATCGTCGCCGATACCGGATCAGAGGATGTTTCCAGAGAGATAGCGGCGCAGGCGGGGGCGAAGGTCCTGGATTACATCTGGCAGGATGATTTTGCGGCAGCACGGAATTTTACGCTGGATGCGGCGACCGGGGACTGGATCATCTTCCTTGATGCGGACGAGGGGTTTCTGCACCCGGCGGCGGTGCGGGGCGCGGTGGAGGAGCTGGACGCTGTGCGCCCGTCCCTTGACGCGGTGATGGTGGAGGTGGTGGAAATGGATGCCGACGAAAAGCATCGGGAAATAGGGCGGGATCACCTGCTGCGCCTTTTTCGCCGCTCACCGTCCTTACGGTATCGGGGCCGGATCCACGAGAATATCGCGCGTATCGATGGACAGCTTCGGCTGGGATTTGCCGATGCTCGGCTCAGCCTGTATCATACGGGGTATTCTTCGGGAATCATTCGCCGGAAGGTAGAGCGCAATCTGCGGCTTTTGCAAAAGGATATGGCGGAGCATGGGGAGGGGCCGCAGCATTATCCAGGATTGGCCGACTGCTATTTTGGCCTTAAGGATTATCGAAAGGCGTTAAAGTACGCGATTTTATCCTTAGATTCACCGATTGACACGGTAGCGGCGCGCAGCCATTCTTTCCACACGGCGATTGAATCTATGCGGCAGCTTGATTGGGATTTGGCGGAGATGCTGGCGCTGGCGGAGCGGGCGATAGCAGAATTTCCTAAAAAGCCGGAGTTTTACGGTGAGCGGGGGATGATTCTCTGCGGGATGGGACGCTTGAAAGAAGCCCGCGTTTCACTGCAAAGGGCAGCGGCGCTTTACGAATGTCCGGAGGATGAGGGCATTGAAGCAGGGTATTATTCGCCGCGGACGGCGTCTGTTGTTTATGCGCGGCTGGGGGAATTAGCGGCGCTGGCGGGAGATACGGCGGAAGCGGAAACATATTTTCGGCAGGCGTTGACGACGGATCCGACGAATGAGGCAGCGCGGCAGAAGTACGAGAAATTTTGCCGGGAAGGGGAACGGCATGAACGAGAAGGGTGAACCGCGCCTTGCGGGGTGTTACATCGTCCGCAACGAGGCGGCGGTCTTGGGGCGGTCACTGGAAAGTATCAAGGGGCAGACGGATGAGCTGTTGGTAGTGGATACCGGCTCCACTGATGATACCGTACAGATTGCACAAAGTTATGGTGCGCGCGTGCTTTCGCATCCCTGGCAGGATGATTTTTCCGAGGCGCGTAATTTCGCTTTGGACGAGCTGACAGCGGACTGGGTGGTGTTCTTAGATGCGGACGAATACTTTACGCCGGAAACCCGGGGGAATCTCCGGGAGGAAATTCAGGCGGCGGATGCGGCGGGAACGGATCTGCTCCTCATCCAGTGGCGCAACATCGACGCGGACACGGGCGCCCACTTGGTGGATGTCTACACCCCGCGCATTTTCCGGAGGAAACCGACCCTGCGCTACGAGGGGCGGATTCATGAACAGCTCCGGGAAAACGGGGAGAACGTGAAGCGTGTGGCCGTCATCCCTGAGGAACGGCTGCTGCTCATGCATACCGGGTACTCAACTCATTTGTCCCGAGGGAAAGCGGAGCGGAATCTGCGGTTGTTGCTCATGGATTTAGAGGAGAGCCGTCAGCCGGAAACGCTTTATATGGCGCTGGCTGAGGCTTATGATGGGCTGGATGACGAAGCGATGGCCATGAAATACGCTTATATGGATATCGCCAACGGGCGGCAGTCCTCTACCTACGCCAGCCGTTCCTATCGCCTTCTCTTGCGGCGGTTGGCGCGGCATCCGGCGGCCTTTGACGAACGGCGGGAGGTCGCCCGGCGGGCAACCGAGGATTTTCCCGAACTGCCGGAATTCCATGCCGAATATGCGGAGTGTCTGGCGTATCTCTTTGACTACGAAGGAGCCGTTCGAGAGGCCGGGGCAGCCCTTCGCGCCTTTGCTGCGTATCACGGCATAGAGCCGCTGCAATTCGATGCTGCCATGGGGGCGGCGGTGGAGAAGCGGCGGGGGCTGTGGGAAAAGATTCAAGAGGGGCAGAAAGAGATCACGATATCGGCCTGCCTCATCGCTCGGGATGAAGAACGGGACATGCCTCCCTGGCTCCGAAATACTGCGGTTTACAGTGACGAACGCCTCGTAGCCGATACCGGCTCTGCGGATGATACGCGGGCGCTGGCGGAGGCGGCGGGGGCGAAGGTGTATGATTTCCCGTGGGAGGATGATTTCGCGGCGGCGCGCAATTTCGTGCTTTCCAAGGCGAAGGGGGACTGGGTGGCCGTCTTAGACGCCGACGAAACCTTTACGGCACCGGAACGGGTGCGGGCTCTCCTGGCAGAAGTTGAGGTATTGCACCCAGAGGCGGAGGCGGTCAAGGTGATGATCGCCAACGTAGACGAAGACGATGGGGGACGGGAATTTCAGCGGTTCATGGCGGTGCGGCTCTTTAAGCGGCGGCCGGGCCTCAACTACCGGGGGCGGGTGCATGAGATGCTGGTAGGGGAAGACGGGCAGCTCCCGGCCTTTTATGAGGAGAAGTACCGGCTCTTGATACAGCATACGGGGTACTCAGCGAAACGTATGGTGCAAAAGGCGCAGCGCAATTTGGCGCTCTTGCAGGCGGATATCGAGACCCATGGGGAAGGGCCGCAGCACTATCGCTTTTTGGCGGACTGCTTCGCTTCCTTGGGACGGCCGGAAGAGGCCCTCCATTACGCGCAGTTGGCCGTCACAGCGCCCTTGCAGGCCGTCGGTTCCCAAAGCGACATGTATTTTCTTATTCTTCAATGCCTGCGCTGGCTGGAACGCCCGGCAGAAGAACGCCTGGCGGCGGCACGGGAGGCGCGGCGGCGCTTCCCTCTCCTGCCGGAATATCAGGCCGAAGAGGGAGCCATCCTCTGGGAGCTGGGGGAGGCGGCGGAAGCGCGGACGCGGCTCTTGCGGGCTTTAGCACTGTATCGGCAGCCGGAAGACACCTCCGGCGAGGCTTCCCGCTTTGCGGGCATGGCCGCGTGGACATATGAAAAATTGGCGGAAATTGACTGGCAGGAGGGAAGGAAAGCCATGGCGGAAACGAATGTGGAGCAGGCGCTGCATCTCAATCCTTATGATGAGGAGGCGTTGAATCTCTACGCCGAAATGAGGGGAGGAGCCCCTATAGAAAAGACCGCGGCGGAGCTGCGTCAATTCTTCGGCCCGGAGGAGGCGGATTTGCAATATCTCCTGCGATGGTCGGAGGGAAACGGTTGGATTCGCCTCTATCAGCAGTTTGCCGCTCAGCTGCAGGCAGAATTTCAAAAGACGGCGCCGCGTCTTGCCCTTTATGAAAAAGCGCAGCAGGGGGATTTGGCGGCGGTCTATAACGATGTGGTGACGGGACTGGCGGAGGTCTTTCCCCAGCTTGTCACCAGTCTCTTGCTTTTGGAAAAGGAAGAGGGGGTGGAGGCCCGGGATCTGCGCCGCCGCTGTGCTCAGTTGCTCCCGCCGCGTGCGGCGGCGGTGTGGGCGGCGTACGAAGGACAGGAGATCGAGTATCAGGAGGATGGCTTCAATGCCCTGCTGCCGGTTTTCCTGCGCCAGGGAGACGACGGTCAGATCGCCCGGTTTGGGGCGCTGGCCGAAGGATTTTCTGCGGAGAAACTCTATGACACGGCGAAAAAAGTGATGGAGGAAGAGCGCTGGGCGCCGGCCTTCACCCTATTCAGCCAGATCCCGGGGGAGTCGCCGGTGGTCACGGCCGCTTTCTGGACGGAGGTGGCGGTATGCCTCTATCACTTGCAGGAGTGGGAGAGTGCCGAGGAATGCTTCGCTCAGGCGGAAGCGCTGGGCGGCGAAACGCCGGAGATCGCTTCCTATCGCGGCTGGATGCGGGAGGCCGCGGGGCATGGTTAAGATATCGGCCTGCGTCATCGTCAAAAACGAGGAGAAGAATCTGCCCCGCTGGCTGGAGAGCGTGAAGCGTCTGGCGGAGGAGATCATCGTCGTCGATACCGGATCTTCTGACGCCACGGTTTCCATTGCCGAAGCGGCGGGAGCCAAAGTGTTCCATTTTCCCTGGATCGACGATTTCGCGGCAGCGAAAAATTTCGCGCTGGAGCAAGCATCGGGGGATTGGGTAATTTTTCCCGACGCTGACGAAACGTTTACGGCGGAAGACGCGCCGAAAGTGAGGGAGTGGATCCGCCGCGTCCACAGAGATCGCCGCGTCATCGGCCTCTTGTGCCGCTGTGTCAATTTAGATATGAGCCGCGGCGGCGCGGTGCGAAACGTTATTCTGCAAGCGCGGATCTTTCGCCGGCGCCCTGATCTCCGCTATCGCGGGGCGGTTCATGAGGTGTTGGAATATCAGGGGCCGGAGGCGGGAGAGCTGCGTTCGGTAACGGATTTCTGCCTCTATCATACGGGTTATTCGGGAGATGTACTGCCGGAGAAACTTCGGCGAGATTTGGCTATCCTCCTGCGGCAGCGGGAGAAGAACGGGCCTCAGCAGGGCGACGCCTTTTATTTAGCGGATTGTTATTATGGCCTGGGGGATTTTGAGAAGACGATGGCGTACGCGCGGGAAGCCATTGCGTCAAATCTGTGTCTGGTGGGGCGGGAAAGTCGTCCCTACGCACTCTTGATTCAGTCGCTGGTGTCCCTGGGGCGGCCGCTGGTGGAGATACGCGCCGCGGTGGCGGACGCAGAAGAAGCTTATCCCACGGTGGGCGATTTTGCCGTTTTAGGCGGCCTCGGCGCCCAGCAGGCGGGCGATTATCAGCTGGCGGAGACGTACTTTCGGCGCGGGATCGATAAATATGCCCAGGCGGAAGAGGCTCCGGCTCGTATTTTGACGGCGGATGATCGGGAGAACCTTTGGGGGCCGGCGCTGGCGCAGTTAGGATCATTGGCCCGGCAGCGCGGAAATGACGCCGAAGCGTTGGACTATTTCGTGGCGGCGCTGCGCCGCGCTCCTTACCAAGGGGAGATATTGACGGCAGTGGGACGGCTTTTGGTCGGACTTCCAGCGGTCGATATCGTCGCTTTTCTGCGGTCTGTTTATTCGCTGCCGCAGGACGCCGCGTTTCTCTTGTCCTGCCTTTTGCCGACGTCGCTGCCGGAGGTCTGTCTTTATCTTGACCGGCAGGCCGGGGAACGCCTGCCGGCCTTCGATCGCTATCGGCTGGCCGGGCGCTCCATGGCCGCGGCGGCGCTGGCGGCGGAGACGGCGGCCGCTTTTGCCCGCTTGGGACGCTGGCTGTATGCGCGTGACCCATCACTGGCGAATTTAGCAATGCTCCTCTCCCGCACCGAGGAGAAAACCGCGCTGTCGCTCTGAAGCGCGCGAAGTTCCTGCCGTCTTGATCGGTGGGACGGGGAGCGGGCGAGGGAAGGATTTTATTGGGGGAACCGAAATGAAACTGTCGGCGTGTGTGATCGTCAAGAATGAAGCGAAGAACCTGCCCCGCTGGTTTGCCTATGCGAAGGCGGCGGCCGACGAGATGATCGTAGTGGATACGGGCTCCACGGACGATACCGCAGCGCTGGCCAAGGCGGCGGGAGCCAAGGTATATTCCTTTGCCTGGCAGAATGATTTCGCGGCGGCGAAGAATTTTGCCATCGCGCAGGCGACAGGGGATTGGGTCGCTTTTTTGGACGCAGACGAATATTTTCTGCCCGCCGCCGGTCCGGCGGTGCGGGCTCTTTTGGAAAGGGCCGCCGGGGAGACAGAGGCGTTTTTGTTTCGCCGGGTGGATTTAGATGCGGATCGGAACGATGCTTATCTTGGGGCCTCCATTCAATGGCGGATCTTTCGCCGTCGCCCGGGGCTCCGCTACGTCGGCGTGGTGCATGAAGAGCTGGCCGACGAGGCGGGGCGGGAAATTCGAGCCGAGTTCGTGCCTGATTTAACCATTTACCATACGGGATATTCGACGTCGGTCGCCCGCCAGAAATCCGACCGCAATCTGGCCATCCTTTTGGCGGAGCGGGAGCGCCGCGGCCCCAAGGCGCGGGATGCGTTCTATTTGGCAGATTGCTACTATGGGATGGGCGATTACGAATCGGCGGCCCGGTTCGCCCGGGAGGCGGTGGAAAGCCGACTTCAAGCCCAGGGCATGAACAACCGCCCTTACGCGGTTCTGCTCCAATCCCTCATTCATTTAGCGCGCCCGGCGGATGAAATCGAGGCGGCTTATCGGTTAGCGGCGCGGCGCTACCCGTTATTGGCGGAATTCCCTTTGATGTGGGGAGGCTATCTCTGGCATCAGAAAGATTATCCGGCGGCGGAGAAGATTTTGCGGCAGGGCGTGGCACTTTACGAGAAAGGCGCGGCGCAAGACACAACGGATGTGTCGGCGGGGGAGCAGGCGGAAAATTTTCTGCCGGCGGCCTTTTGGCAGTTGGGGAAATTGGCTGCTTGGCGCGGGCAGGCGGGGGAGGCGCTGGAATATTACGCCCGCGGTCTGCGGGAAGCGCCTTATGAAGAGGTGCTGCTGCGGTCAGCGGCGGGGCTTTTGCAGGCGGTTCCCGCGGCTGACGCCATTGCTTTTTTCAATACCGTTTACGATAAGCGGCGGGACGCGGTATACCTGGCGCAGATCTTAGCCCGGACGCCGCTGCGGGAGGCGGCGCTGTACTACGATCGGCAGGCTAAAGGCAGGGCTTTGCCCGAGGCGGAGACTTTTCGGCTGGCGGGCCGGGTGGCGGCTTATGCGGCGGCGTCGCTGGAAGCATCGGAGAGCATGTCACGGCTGGGCGTGTGGGCGGAACAAAGGACAGATTCTTCCGGAGGACAAGGGGCTTTGGCGGTGCTGCTCCCGGCGATGCTTCGCCGGACGGCGGCCGGCGAAGCGGTTACGGAGAGGGAAAAGAAAGCGGCGAAGGCATTTGGGAGAGAAATGCGGGGGCTTGGTGCCGGGGAGGAACGGGGATGAAGATATCGGCCTGTGTGATCGTGAAAAACGAGGAACATCATTTGCCAAAGTGGCTGGACTGTGTAAAGCGGCTGGCGGACGAGATCATCGTCGTGGATACCGGTTCTAACGATCGGACGGTGGAATTGGCGCGGGCCGCCGGGGCCAAGGTCGTTTTCTTTGACTGGATCAATGATTTCGCGGCAGCAAAAAATTACGCGCTGGATCAGGCTACGGGGGAATGGATCATCAATTTGGATGCGGATGAATATTTTCCGCTGGAAGACTGCCCGAAGGTGCTGGCCCTCATACAGCGCTATCATCCCGACCGCCGGGTGGGCGGCTTTCTCTGCCGCCGCATCGATATCGACCCGGATCAGGACAACAAATATTTGGATGATGTGACCGTACTGCGGGTATTTCGCAATAGCCGGTTTCTGCGCTACGAGGGAAAGATCCATGAGCTTCTTGTCTATCAGGGGCATCGTCCCCTGGAAATGAAATTGGCGACGGATATCCGCTTGATGCATACCGGGTACGCCGAATCTGTATCGGCGGAAAAGGCGCGCCGGAATTTGGAGATCCTGTTGGCGGAACAAAAGCGCCGGGGAGAACTGCCGGCGGATAATTTTTATTTGGCGGACTGTTATTCGGGGTTGGGGGAATACGATAAAGCCATCGCCTGCGCCCGCCGGACGATCGCCTCTGATGTACGTTTTTTGGGGATGACGAATCATCCGTATCTCTTGCTCATCCGCCTTTTGATTTTGGAAAAGCATCCAGCGGATGAGGTGGATGAAGCGATTGCGATGGCGCGGAAGCGATTCCCGGCGCTGCCTGAGTTTGCCATGATGGAGGGCATGACGGCGTGGCAGCGGCGGGAATATTACCGGGCGGAGCAAGAATTGCGGCGGGGATTGGCGCTTTATCGCCGATGGCAGGCGGAGCCGCATCAGGATTTTTACGTGGGGGATCAGGCGACGAATCTTCTGCCGGAGGTGTATGATGATTTAGGGCAGTTGGCCGCTATGAAGGGCGATACCGATGAGGCTCGGCGCTGTTTCACCGAAAGCCTGAAGGAACGGCGCAGCGACGACCGTTTGGTATATCTTTGCCGTACCTTGCGCGGTGTTTCTGCGGAGCAGGCGGTGGCGATTTTGAATGATTTGTACGATATTCCGAAAGAAGCGGGGCTCTTGGCGCGAAAGCTTTATACGCTGCGGCTGCCCGCAGTATGCCTCTATTACGAGGCGCAATCTGGGGCGCCGGTCTATCCGGCCTTTGACCGCCATGTTTTTGCGGGGGAAAGCCGGGATGCGGCCCGATTGGCGGCGGATACGGCAGCGGCCTTGGCCGGGATGGGGCGTTGGCTGCGGGGGAAAGGCGTGTCGATGGCTGAGGCAGCGCTCTTATTGCCGGGGGCAGAGGAACGAGACGCAGCGGAGCGGGAGGCGCGGCTGGGGTCACAGTTGGCCTGAGACGTTTGATCGGTGGGAAAAAGGACAGGCGGGATAGGGATGAACAGAGAGCAAGAAGCGCTGGAGGCGCTGCGCGAAAGCATATACGCGGCGCTGGACCGACGGGATTACCCGGCGGCCCGGCAGGCCATTGATCGGCTGCGCCCCGGACATGAGGCGGAGGCGCTGGGGCTTTTGGCGAGTCTCGCCATCGAGAGCGGCGACGCGGCGGAAGCGGAAAACACCGTGACCGCATTGGAAAAAATTGCGCCGCAGGATGTGTACACGCGGTTTTTGGCAGCGCGGGTGGCGTTTCTGCGGGGCGAAACGGTGGCGACGGCCCGGGATTTGGCGGTTCTGGTGAAGCGAAAGGATATTCCCGCGGTTTACCAAGAGAAGATTTATAATCTGTTAGGGCAGTGCTGCCGCTTTTTAGGACGCAATGAAGAGAGCACGGCGGCCTACTTGGCGGCTTCTCAGGCAGCGGGGGAGCCTCGCTTAGCGGCGCTTGAATACAGTGATTACCTGTTTAATACGCACTATTTACCGCCGCCGGCTGCGGCAGAGCGACGGGAGAGAGTGAAGCGCTACGACGACTTTTTCCGGGATACGCCCCGCTTTTTTCACCGCTGGCGGCAGCCGGAGAAAAAGCTGCGGATAGGCTACATCTCTCCAGATTTTCGCCATCATGTGGTGCTGCGTTTTTGCCGGGCTTTGTTGACAGCGTATGATCGGGAGAATTTTGAGGTCTACGCCTACATGAACGCCCCCGGGGATGAGGAAAGCCGGGCTTTGGCCCGCGGGGTAGACGGTTGGCGCAATATTTTCGGCTGGGGAGAGGCCGAGGCGGCACGGCGGATCTATGAGGATGGCGTGGATATTCTTGTTGACTTAGCCGGACACACCCGGGGGAATGCGCTGCCGGTCTTAGCGTATAAACCGGCGCCGGTGGAGGTGTCGGGGATTGGTTATTTCGCGTCCACGGGGCTTTCAGCCGTGGATTATTTTCTTGGCGACGTCTATTTGGACGATGCAGCGGAGCAGGCGGCCTTCACGGAAAAGCTTCTCATCCTGCCCCACAGCCATTTTTGCTATACGCCGCGAGGCGATGAGCCGGAGCCGGCCGCGCCGCCTTGTCAAAAAAATGGCTGTGTGACCTTCGGCAGCTTCAATAACTTCACGAAGGTGACGGATGAAGTGCTGTCGGTTTGGGGCGAGATATTACGGCGGGTGCCGGAGTCCCGCCTGCTGCTCAAGGCGGAAGTGTTTGGCCGCGAGGACAGCCTCGCTTACACCCGGGAGCGGCTGCGCCGGATGGGTATCCCCTTGGCGCGAACGGAGCTTCGGCCTTTGACCCGAAGGTATTTAGAAGAATACGGCGATATGGATATTGCCCTGGATCCCTTTCCGTACCCCGGCGGGGGGACGACCTGCGACGCGCTTTACATGGGGGTGCCGGTGGTGACGCTGCGGGGCGGGGATCACGGCGGCCGCTTTGGGGTCAGCCTGCTGGAGAATATTGGACTGGGCGAGCTGGCAGCGGATACGGCAGAAGATTATATAGAAAAAGCGGCGGCACTGGCGCAGGAGAAAACGTTTTTGGTCTCGCTCCGCCAAAAACTCCGCCCCATGATGGCTCGGTCGCCGCTGATGGACGCCGCCGCTTACCTGCGGGACGTGGAAGCAGCCTACCGTCAGATATGGAATGCGTATTGCGCCGGACAGGTTCCGCCGGATTACGGGAGGGGGCGGGATTTGGCGGCGCAGGCGGATTCGTGGGCAGCGGCGGGAGACATGACCCAGGCCTTGGCGGCGGCGGATCACATTTTGGCGGCGCATCCGGCGAATCGCCCGCTGCTGGAAAAATTGGCGGTACGCTATCTGGACGCCAGGGAAGCAGCGGGGACGGAGGCGGCCGTGGCGCAGCTCAACGCGGCGGGCACGCCGAACGGATTTGCTCTCTTTTTAGCGGCGGGAGCGGCGGACTTGCGCGGCGACAGAGAGAAAGCGCGCCGCTTGGCAGAAGCAGCGCTGGCGCGGCCTGATTTAGAGCGCTGGCAGCGCGGCGCGGCTCATCATCTTTTGGCGGAGCTGTATAAACAGACCGGTGATCGGGACAGGGCGGCGGATGAATACTTGGCTTCCAGCCGGGAGAAGGAGGTCGAAAACGGGCGGCTGGCGGATTACAGTAATTATCTCTTGCAGCTGCATTTTCGTGAACGTTCGTCGGAGATCATGCTGACGGCGGCCCGCGGCTACGGGGCACTGTTGACGGGGCTGCCGCCTTATGCGCATTTGGTGGAGCGCCATACTCATGATCGTCTCCGTGTGGGGTACATCTCCCCTGATCTTTGCCGCCATGTGGTGGCCGGGTTCAGCCAGGCGCTGTTTCATGATTACGACCGGCGGCGCTTTGCCGTTTATGCGTACGCGAACTGCGAGGAAGACGCGGTGAGCCGGGATTTAGCCGCGGTGGCGGACGGCTGGCGCAATCTTTGCGGCCTCTCTCCGGCAGAGGCCGCCCAGATAATCTATGAGGACGAGATCGACATCTTGGTTGATTTAGCAGGGCATACGGGAAATAATCTCCTGCCCGTGCTGGCGTACCGCCCGGCGCCGGTGCAGCTTTCCGGCATCGGCTACTTTGCGACAACGGGGCTTTCTGCTGTGGATTATTTTCTGACGGATGAAACGACGGCCCTTCCCGGGGAAGAAGCCTTTTTTACCGAACAGCTCCTGCGCCTTCCCCACAGTCATCTCTGCTATACGCCCCTTGACGCGCCGCTGCGCCCTGTCACGCCGCCGCCTTTTCAACAGGCGGGGTATGTGACCTTCGGCAGCTTGAACCAGTTTGACAAGGTGACGGAGGAGGTGCTTTCCGCTTGGGGGGAAATCTTGCGGCGGATCCCCGCGGCGCGCCTCTTTTTGAAAGGAAGCGTTTTTGACGATGTGACGCAGCGCAACAGGATCGATCAGCGGCTCATAGACAGCGGTTTGCCCCTTGACCGGGTGGATCGGGAGGGGTATACGGCGGACTATTACGCGGCTTATGACCGTATTGATATCGCTTTGGACAGCTATCCTTATCCTGGCGGCGGAACCACTTGCGATGCGCTTTACCGGGGCGTTCCGGTCGTTACCCGCTACGGGCGTCATCACCACCAGCGCTTTGGCCTCAGCCTGCTGAAAAATATCGGGTTGGAAGCGTTGGCGGCGTCCTCGTTGGAAGAATATATCGTTAGGGCGGTGGCATTAGCGGAGGATGCGGAACTTTTGGCGGGGCTGCGGCCTAAGCTGCGGGGGCTCATGCGGGCTTCGACCGTGATGGACGGTCGGCGCTATATGCGGGATTTGGAAGCGGCGTATGAGGGGATATGGGCGCAGCACCGGTGACTTTTTCTGTTTCGGCAGGATTTTGTGAGATTTTGCCGTATACATTAAAGGAAGCACTGATAAATTCAGCCGCATCATTTTGGCACATCTTTTTCGCCCTGCCATCGTCAACAAATCCTCCACATAGCCTTGCTATGCGTCCGGTTTGTTTCCTTGACAGGACAAAGAATCTGTGCCAATCTGAAGGACTTCATTTTATCAGTGTTTCCTAAAGATAGAGAGCTTGAGGTTTGAAGTGGAGGCTATAGCATGGGAAAAGCGGCGCGGAAGATGAAAAAGAAGCAGGTGCAGGCAGAGACGGCGCAGTCGCGGCAGGCCAACGCACGCTGGGAGACGCTCTTGGCCGAGCAGATGAAGGCGGGAAAATACGCCGAAGCCATCGAGACGCTGGCGGAGTTAGTGAAGGGTGACGATATAAAACCGGAATTTATGTATGACGCGGCCTATGCCTATTTCATGGTGGGCGATTACGAGCGGGCAGGACAGTGGATCAACCATACGTTATCGTATGCGCCGGGGCATATTCCGGTGCGGATCCTTTTGGCGCGCCTTTTGATTTTGCAGGAGCGGCAGGATGACGGGCTGGCGGTGTTCGATTTCGTCCTGGATAAAGGGGCGGATACGCTGACGGAAGCGCAGCGAGATGAGATTGAGGAGATTGTGGAATTCTACGGGCGCAGCGAGGGAGAAAAGATTCGGCGGTCGTATCCGCACATCGCCGCCCTTTTGAAATTGGAAGTGCCGCCTGCGGGGACAAAGGACGTGAGCCAGATTTTGGATAGCCTGCGGCAGAAGGTAGCTGCCGCAGGAGCGGCGGCTGGAGAGGCCGTCGAAGAAGCTGCGGCAGCAGTGAAGCCCATGGCCGAGGCTGGGGTCGCGGCGGCCGGGGAAGCTGTGGCGGCAGCCAAGCCGGTACTCGAAGCAAAGGCGGCTGCCGCCGCGAAGAAACCGGCCGATATTTTGGCCAGCCTTAAGCAGCGTTTTGCGGCCGTCAGTCAGGAAAAGGCGGAAGGAGCATCCGGGACAGCAAAAGCTTCGAGAGGAAGCAGAGGAGCGTCCCAGGGCGTTCAGCCAACAACGGAAGGCACGGTTTTATCTTCGGCCCGGCCACAGCCGGCAGCGGCTGCCGCGAACGTATCTGCAGCGGAGAAGACGAAACAGGACGTGCTGAAAAAAGCGCTGCCGGCCATTCAGAAAGCGGAGATTCTCACTTCGTTTGCGGGGGGCTATTACTATCAAGGCGATCTGGCATCGGCGGAACTTTTGCTGCAAGCGGCCCTTGAATTGGACGCATCGGACGGCGTCCTCCGCAACATGGCATTGGTCCAGCAGGACGCGGGGCGGCGGGAAGAGGCGCTCCAAACCGCGGCGCGGATGAAGCTGGCGGACTTCACGCTGCTGCGCCTTTTGCGGCAGGGATGAAGCTGTCGGAGGAGGCGCAACGGGAGGAGAGCCGGAGTCTTTACGATCAGGCGTTGTCCGCCTATGCGGCACGAGATTTTGCCGCAGCGGATCGATATTTACAGGCCCTGCAAGCGCTTACGGGCGGGCGCAGCCTGCCTTCTCTTTTGCTGTCCGCTTACCTGGCGCGGGACAGGGGACAGCCGCTCTCCGAGATACGTCTCTTGCAGCAGGCGATTGAACTTTATGAAGGGGATGCCCATGTTCCGCTGCGGCTTTTAGCCACGGCGTGGAGCCTCTTGGGAGCGGCGCTGTCTTATCTGGGAGAAAGCGCAATGGCCAGCGCGGCCTTTCGCAAAGCGGCTCGTCTGGAACCGAACCGCGATCAAAAATTAGTGGAGTGCAGCAACGCCATTTTTACGGCGAATGCGGTGGAAACGCTCACTGCTGTGGAAATGCAGGGGATTTACCGGGAATATCGGGAGCTGTTGGTAGATGTTTCCCCGTGGCCGCGCCGCTGGTACGATCATCGGCGGCTGCGGATCGGCTATCTGTCGGGAGATTTTGGGCTTCATCCGGTGGCCTATTTCGCCTACGCGCTGCTGCGTTATTTTCAACCGGAGATTTTTCAAGTCTATTGTTATGCAGTAAATCAGCACGAGGATCTTTTGACCGAGCGATTAAAGCGTCTTCCCGTGATTTGGCGGGACACTCGGACTAAGGACTGGGAGGAAGCGGCGGCGGCCATTCAAGAGGATGAGATTGATATCTTAGTGGATCTGTCCGGCCATACGGCGGGGAACTGCCTTCCGGTTTTTGCTTATCAACCGGCGACGGTACAGCTTTCCGGCATCGGCTACATGAACAGTACGGGCCTTTCTAATGTGGATGGGTTTTTATCGGACGTTTACTGCGCCCCGAAAGCGGCGGATCCTTTTTTCACGGAGCCACTTCTTCGCCTGCCGCAAACCCACCTTTGTTACACCCGCCCCCACGCTTTTCCCGAGGTGGTAGACAAGCCGCCCTCAAAGCGCAGCGGCTATGTGACTTTCGGCTGCTTTAACAATTTCTCGAAGGTAACGGATGGGATGCTGAGCCTGTGGCAAAAGATTTTAGAGCGGACGCCGGGGGCGCGGCTGCTCTTAAAACATAAGATTTTTGACGGCGAGGAAGGGCGCGCTTACGCCGACGGGCGGCTGCGGCAGGCGGGGCTGGATCGGTCTCGGGTGGAGTATCGAGGGTTTTCGGCGGATTATCTCGCTGAGTACAATGACATCGACGTTGCCCTCGACACCGCGCCTTATACTGGGGGGTTGACCACCTGCGAGGCACTCTACATGGGGGTTCCGGTAGTTTCCCTGACGGGGCGGCGTCATGGGGCGCGCTTTGGGTACAGTCTCCTCCATAACGTGGGCGTCGGTGATTTAGCTGCCGCCACGCCGGAGGCCTACGTGGAAACGGCGGCGGCACTGGCGTCGGCGCCCGAAACGCTGACGGGGCTGCGCCGCGTTCTGCGCCCCATGATGGCGCGATCACCATTAATGGACGGGCGGGGCTATGCTCGGGCGGTGGAAGAGATGTACCAAAGGGTGTACGCCGCCTGCCGGGGAAGAGCGGAGGAGAAAAGACGTGGGAGAAGGGGATAACTTAGGACTGCTGCGGTTTTTGACGCCTTCGGACGCGCCCCGGCGCATTTTGACGGTGGAGGGAAGCGCGTATCTTCCGGCGCTGCATCTCCTCTATCCGGCGGCGGAGCTTCACGCCGTAGAGGCGGAGGATGAGAAGATAGCGGATATATCTGCCGAATTGAACGCACAGACCCTATGCCTCGATTATCGGGAAACGCCGCTGCCGTATCCAAGGGAGAGCTTTGATATCCTCCTCGCCCCCCACGGCTTGGAAACCGTCGTCAATCCTCAAGACATTGCTGCCGGATTGGGAACCTTCCTCAAGCCTACGGGATTTCTCCTCGTTAGCTTCACCAATATTCGCTATTGGCGCGTCTTGGAAGAACTGATGGGGGGCCACTACCGGGCGCTGGTCAGGCGGCTCTTCGCGAAGGCGGAGTTTGAGATCCTCTTGGCGGCTTCTTTCTACAAGGATGTTTTCTTTCTGCCCGGGGGCGGCGAGGCCGTTCCTGCTTCCCTTGCCCAGCGGCTTCGCGCGGCGGGCTTTGAGGGGCCAAACGACATGGCGACGGAAGTATGGCTGGTGCAGGCATGGCGCTCTACCCGCGCCGTCGCCCGCCTCAAGGCCGAGTATACGCCGGAGATTCGGCGGCAGTTGGTGACGCTCTGCCGCCGTTTGGAATACGGCATCGACCCGGCGGAAAACCGCGCCCGCCTCCGGGCGCTCTGCCGGGAGGCGGGCATTACGCCGCGCTACCTGGCGGCCTTCACCCGGGAAACCATCGTCCATCGGGAGGATTTTCATGCTGCCCTGACGGAGGAAGAGGGCTGGGAAGAGTACGCCGCTTTCTTGGATGAAGACTGGGAAAAGGGTGAGGTAGAGGGAGGCGCAGGGGATGAAGAATGAAAAGGAGATCTGCTTCATCACCTGCGTGAACGATGAGACGTGGTACGAAGAATCGCTCCTCTATCTGCGGCACCTGGCGCTTCCTTCCGGCATGACGGCGGCGTATCTTCCGGTGCGGGGAGCGTCTTCCATGGCGGCGGGCTACAACCAGGCAATGCGGCAGTCTGACGCCAAGTATAAGGTCTACCTTCATCAGGACACCTTCGTGGTCAATCAGCATCTGGTGCGGGATCTTTTGCGGCTTTTTGCCGATCCCGTCATCGGCATGGTAGGGGTCATCGGCTGCCGGTCGCTTCCCGCCAGCGGGATCTGGTGGGACGGGCGGCGCACCTATGGACGGGTGCTCCACGCCTGCGAGACGGAGAGCGTGGTGGATTCGGAACTACAGGAACCCCATGGCCCTTACGTCCCCGTGGAAGCGGCCGACGGCCTTTTTTTAGCGACCCAGTACGACATTCCGTGGCGGGAAGATCTCTTCACAGGTTTCCACCTCTACGATACATCCCAGTGCCTGGAGTTTAAACGCCAGGGCTATCAGGTGGTTCTGCCGAACCAGACAGCAGGCTTTTGGTGCATCCACTGCCCGGTGGAAAAGCCCCTCGATCCGAAATACAAAGGGTATCAGAAAATATTTTTGGAAGAATACGGGGCGGAGCTTTCCCCGGAGGTGTGAGAGAGGAGGGGGCGACTTCGATAACACAATAAAACAGAGTACCGCATTTTCCCGGTACTCTGTTCTTCGGTTAAAGCTTCTCATATACGCTGCTTCGGTGTGCAATCGATACGGCAATCACCACAAACTCTGTATCTCTAATTTCGGCAACGATTCGATAATTCCCTACGCGGTATCGCCAGTACCCCGTCAAGTCACCCGTCAGGGCTTTCCCGTGAAGCCTTGGATTGGCCGTTCCCACGATATTTTTCTCCATCCATGACACGATCGTATGACGAATGGGCTTATCTATTTTTAACAGATCTTTCTTAGCACGTTTGCTAAAAAAGAGGGAATACTCGTTCATGCGTCCAGTTCCTTCACCACATCGTTAAAATCAAACAACTCCAACGTCCCGTCTGTTTTTGCTTTCTCGTATTCCTTGATTACACGCAGATCATACTCGTCTTCCAATTTCTCGAATGTGAGCTTTTTCATAAGCGAAGATACCTTGCAATGAAATAATTCTGACGCCTGAGCTAAAACTGCTTCCTCTTGGTCGTTCACTCTCACGCTGATGACGGCACTCATGTTTTTCCCTCCTTTCTTTCGCTACGTTTGTATGACAATATTGTATCAATGGCATGACCAAACGTCAATGGTTTTGTGCCGCCTTGATGCGCTGTTCGCCATACCCGCTTTTATCGGAGGGGGAGGCAAGATTTTCCTTTTCGTTTGCGATAATTTATACAAGGAAGCATTGATAAAATGAAGTCCCTTAGATTGGCGCAGATTTTTTGGCCTATCAAGGAGATAGACCGGACGCATAGCAGGGTTATGCGGAGGGGTTGTCGACGAAGAGAGGGCGGAAAAGATGCGCTAAGATGGCGGGGCTGAATTTATCAGCGCTTCCATAATACATAAGGGAAATTGAGGAAACAGGGGGAACGAGGATGGGGCGCGTCATATCGATCTCGATGGTGAAAAATGAAGCGGACGTTATCGAGAGTTTTGTCCGCCATACGATAAGTTTTGTAGATCAAATGCTCATCGCTGACCACAGCAGTACGGACAAGACGCCGGAGATATTAAGGCAGCTTCAGGCGGAGGGGCTGCCGCTGACGGTACGGCGGGTCTATGCGGCGGGTTACGTGCAGGTGGAAACGATGAACGCTCTGCTTCGGGAAGCGGCGGTAGACAAGCATGCCGATATTGTGCTGCCGCTGGACGCCGATGAATTTCTGATCGCGGACGAGGGGGCGGCGTCCTGTCGAGAAATTGTGCAGGGCTTAGATCCACATCATCTTTACAGGCTCCCGTGGCGGCTCTATGAGCCGGTTTATCCCCACGAAGAAGAGGCGCGGTTCCTTTTGGCAAGGCCCCTTCGTAGGGGAACGGCTTTCGCTTCGGGGCAAAAGGTTATGATTGGCGGGGCTCTGTATCGGTCGGCTCCTTTTTATTTGTCTGAAGGCAGCCATTACGGTTGGCGGCCCGGGCCGTCGGGAGAAGAGAAGGTAGCCTGGGTAGACGCTCCTCAGCTTCATTTGGCGCATTTCCCGTGGCGCAGCAATGAACAATATCTCTCCAAGAGCCAGACGATTTGGCTGAACTCCATTGCCAAATATTCCTATGAGACGCCAACGACCCTGCTTTCGCCGCGTTACTGGAAAATCGCGGCGGGAGAAGGGGAAGGCTGTACCTTCGAGGGGCCGTGGGAATTCGTCGACCTCTCGCATGTGGCAGAACCGGTGCTCAAATACAGCGAAGATGTGCGCCCCGACCCGGCGCGGCGGTTATTAGATGTGGGCACCCAGATTGCCGCGGCGCGGGCTGAAGAGCGTGTGTTGATGCGGGGGAGACGGGCGACCATCGTATTGCCCTATTTAGGCGACGAGAAAGCGCTGCGCCAGTCCCTCCAAGCGGCGTATGAACAGCTTTATCCCTACAAAGAAGTTTTTATCTTGCCGTTGGTGCTGCCTGACGAGGCCGTCCAGGCGGCTGCGGCGGAGGCGGCTGATTTCCCCACGCCGATGGGGGACGATGCTTTCGCCCCTGCGGAGACGATGCCCGTTGTTCTTTTGGACAGCGCGGCAGGGGACGTCTTTGAACAGTTGGCGGCGCAGGCAAAAGGGGACTATGTGCAGTGGCTTTTCCCCGGGGATCAGCCGCAGCCGGACAAGATCACGAAAATGTTGGCTTGTCTTGAATTACAGGATTTCCCGCTGTCGTTCGCGCTGACGAACGACCGTCCATCGTATGCCGATTGGCTTCCGTGGATAAGGCTGCCGGACGATGATCGTTTTCAGATGACAAGCCCGGAGGAGCTTTGGCGCTTTTTGCTTGTGCAGGGAAAGTATCCGGCCTGCGGCATCGGCGGGGCACTCTTTCGCCGTGAGACCATGGCGGCATGCCGCTGGCTGGCGGACGGCTTCATCGGCGATCGCCCGCTCTTTTTGACGATGTGGCGTCTCCTCCTCATGTCGCAGCGCGGGAACACCCTTCGCCAAGATGTCGCGATTTTGCCTCATGCCTACGGGCAATTTCCCCGTGATATCATAGACCTCAGCGACTGGATCTGGCACCAGATCGAATGGTTCTGCCTTTTGGAACAAGATCGGAATTTCCTTGGCGATGAGGCCTATCGGCAGGCGCACACTTGGCTTCAGGAAAACGCCGCTGTCGCCGCTGACTGGCAGGCCGACATTCAACCAGAACTTTGGGCTGAATACCAAGCTGTATTAACACAACTTTGAGGGGCAGAAAGAAGAGTTAAGAAAAGCTTTTCATATTTCGATAATTTATTATAGGGCTAAAAATGGAAAGGGAGCGACGAGATGCTGTCAAGGAAGACGCGCCAACAGGTAGTAGAACTGCTGGAAACGGTGGACGCGGGACTCGTGCGTTTTTCTTCGGCGACCGAAAAAGCCGCAATGCTGGAGGACTGCATTGCGGCTTTTTCAGCAGCACAGGATATCTGCCATGAGGCGCTTTCGACGGCGCGGTTGGCATTTTATCGTGAAACGCTCGATACTCTTTCGGCGGCGCTGGAGCAGCTTCCAGTAGCGGGAGACAGTGCTGATATCGCATCGCTTTGTCATTCCCTTTTGGGATGGCTTCTCGACGCATTGCGCGAGGAGCCGGTCAAAAAAGAGATCGTATTTTTACCCTATAAGGCGTCCATGTGGGACAGCTTGGAAAGTATCTGGCAGGCGGCGGTCAACGATGCGGAGCATTGCAACGCCTATGTCATTCCCATCCCTTACGCCGATCTTACGCCGGAGCATACGGCAAAGGAATGGCACGTAGAAAAGGAGCTTTTTCCCGACTACGTCCCGGTCATTGACTTTCGTTCAGTGGATCTCGAGAAACTGCATCCTGACGTAATTTTTATCCATAATCCATACGACGATTGCAATTATGTTACTTCTGTCGACAGTCGTTATTATTCCCGGGAATTGAAGAAATATACGGATTGTCTGGTGTATGTTCCCTACTATGTATCGCAGGAAACAAATCAGGCAGAGGCGTTGGCCGCTTGTATTGCTACGCCGGCAGCCCTGAATGTGGATCTTATCATTGTTCAATCAGAGAATATGCGACAAATGTATATTGATGTATTGCTTAATCGTACAAATATGAAAGAACGACATTACTGGGAAGCACGCATTTTAGGCTTAGGTTCGCCCAAATTTGATAAGGTGCGGTCGGGAATAAAGGCGGATTTTCCCTTACCCCCTGCGTGGAAGAAGAAAATCGAAGGGCGTAAGGTGCTTTTGTACAATACGAGCCTCGATTCCCTGCTCCTGCATCCAGATAAGATCGGGGCAAAACTGCGTTGGTTATTTGATTTCTTTCGTCCGAGGGAGGAGGTCGCCTTCTGGTGGCGTCCCCATCCGCTGACGAAGGCGATCCTTGGGTCAATGCGCCCGGAGATCGAAGAAGAATATCGGACATTGGAGCAGGCATATATCGAAGCGGGTTGGGGCATTTACGACGAGGGGGCGGATTTTTATCCCGCCGTTTTCTGGAGTGATGCCTATTATGGTGATGCCAGCAGTGTACTTTATTTATACCAGGAAACGGGAAAATCCATGATGCTCCAAGATGCCGCAATGCTGCCGACCTACCGCCCCTATTGGATGTTTGACATATACTGGGATGAACGGGGGGGAAAACTGTGGTTTCAGCCGCCGGTGACCAATGCCATCATGTCCATGGAGATTTCTACGGGAACGCTCTGCCTTGAGTATCAATTTGTGTCGGAATCTTTTGTTTCCGATCGTGTCTGGGGTTATTCGCTGATTCGCAGTGTGGGGGATACGCTGATTTTCGTACCCTTTATGGAGAAGCAGTTTTTAGCTTATGATAGAAAGACGGGGCGCTCCTATCTGACGGCTCTCCCCGCAGTGGAGGGGTTCGCGTACCCCCCGTTTCCGTGCCTTTACGGTGCGACGTTTCATGACGGCAGTCTTTTCTGCTTTGGTCGGTTCCCTGCCATCGTGGAATATCGGGTGGAGAGTCGGGAAATTTTCTACCATACGGGGCAGAACGGTGGGCTGTCGGAACTCTTACAGGACGCATTTTATTATCATAATCCCTATGTGGAGCATGAGGGGCGGCTCTGGTTTGTTCTGACGAAAAATTCCCTGGTGGTTTCCTTTGATTACGACAGTAAAAATTGGCAAACGTATGAAGTGGGGGCATCGGAAAACCGATACCTTTACATCGCCACAGATGGGGTATCGCTATGGCTCTATTCCTTGTCGGGCTCTCTCGTTGAATGGCGGCCGGACACAGGAGAATGTCATTCTTACGCGTTGCCACAGGGATTTCACGGGCACTATTTTGTTGGCATGGTGTGTACAGGGACATCGGTGCTGCTGTTTCCCAATGGGGATGAAATGGCTGCTGTTCAGATGATAGCGATGGACGTAGAAACGAAAGCGATGCGCATTTTTTCTGCCGGAGACAGGGGAGATGCGCACTATCTTTGGGCGAAGTCCATGCCGGGGGGGCATGCGCTGGCCTATGAGCCGTATCGCGGGGAATTTCATGAATACGATGAGGCTGGGCACCTCTATACGACGTATCCCATGCGCGTAGAGTCGGCGCTTGCTACTTTATGGTGCACCAGTCTTATGGGGGCGAGGGAAACTATTTTACAGGAACATACTATGATGGAGCTGGAAACCTTTGTTAACGAAGTCTGTGCCGTCCCTCGGCGCGAGTCACTGCGGAGGGGCGGAGAGCAAGAAACGAGTGGAGAAAAGATCATGGACTACATTCTTTCATGGAGAGGGAAAAAATGATTATACGAGCTAAGCGCAAAGAACTGTTTTCTGGGAAAGAACTGACGGAAACCCAACAAAAAAATTCTCAGCTCAATTTGCAGGAGATTGACGCGGGAGCCACGGTGCTGAAGTCCTATCCGCGACGGCTTGTCTTTGAACTCACCAATGCCTGCAACTTGAACTGTGTGATGTGCGGCCGGAATGCAGCAAATTTTAAGAGTACGGCCTTTGAAATGGATGTCTTCCGTAATTTTGAGCCGCTCATGGACATCATTGAAGAAGTTACGCTGATGGGGTGGGGGGAGCCGACGATTCATCCGCACTTTATTGATATGTTGGATATTATCCATCGCCACAGTGCGCGGAAATATTTCTGTACCAACGGCATGAATTTAAAAAAAATTAAGGATGCGTTATTTGAGTACAACGTTGATGTCTTCGCTGTGAGTTTAGACGGTTCCACCTATGAGACGAATGCTCGGATACGTAGAGGTTCGGATATTAACGTTATCACTGAAGACTTGAAGGGCATCGTGGCGGAGCGAAATCGCCGGGGGCGGAAATATCCTTGGATTAACTTCGTTTTCTGCGCTATGGATTCGAATTTAGAAGAGTTGCCGGGCCTCGTCCGGTTGGCGGCCGAAGTAGGCATTGAAGAGGTCAAGGTCGTCTATTTGACGGTCTTTGATCAGGGCTTATTGCCGGAAACACTGTGGGGAAAAGAAGAGAAAGTTCGCCGCGTCTTTAGCGAAGCTATCGAATGGGGAGAGAAATTAGGGGTGGTGCTGAAGCTACCTCACATTAGTGGGGAAGATATAGGCGGCGAAGCCTATCACAAAGATTGTTTCGTGGCTTGGCGAGATTTTTTCTTAGGCTCCGATGGCTATGTGAGGCCATGTATGTCAACGCCGATACAATTCTTTCGCTACGATCCAGTTCTTCCCTTCATGGAGATTTGGAATGCCAAAGAGTATCAGCAGTATCGTCGGACGGTCAATGACAGCCGCTTGATGGATGGACCGTGCCGGCGGTGTTATCAGTCCTCTCACTGTAATTGGAATCGCCGGGAGTCATTTATTCAGGTGGGGGAAACCTTCTCTCCCACATGGGAGAAAGGAGCGTTAGCATGAAAACCGTCATATTGGCCGGCGGTCGAGGCACGCGGATCAGCGAAGAGTCGATCACCAAGCCGAAACCCATGGTTACCATCGGCGATATGCCGATTTTGTGGCACATCATGAAAATTTATTCCCGCTATGGTTTCCATGAGTTTATTATTTGTTGCGGCTATAAAGGCTACGTCATCAAGGACTATTTCAAAAATTATTTCATCCGCCAGTCGGACGTCACCTTTGATTATACGGACAACGGGATGCGGATGATTCATGATGTTGAGGTGGAGCCGTGGAAGGTGACATTGGTGGAGACCGGCATGGAGAATATGACGGGCAGCCGCATCAAACAGATCCAGCGGTATATCCCGGAAGGAGAAAGATTCATGTTGACTTACGGGGACGGCGTTTCCAACGTTGATATTGGGCGGCTGATTGAACATCACCAGCGCTGTGGGACGATCGCCACCGTCACCGCCGTTCAGCCCCCGGCGAAGTTTGGGGTACTGGACATTGACGACGCTTCCAAGGTGCATCAATTTATGGAAAAGCCGCAGGCGGATGCCGGATGGATCAACGGGGGCTTCATGGTGATGAATTACGGGGTGTTTGATTACCTAAATGACGATCCTATGCTGATCTTTGAGCAAGAGCCCTTGGAACGTTTAGCTCGGGACGGCGAATTGTCAGCTTATAAACATCAAGGGTTTTGGCAGCCGATGGATACCCTGCGGGATAAATTGAAATTGGAAAAGTTGTGGCAGGAGAAGACTGCGCCGTGGAAACTATGGGACAATTAACCACGTTTTATCGAGGGAAAAAGGTCTTTTTGACCGGGCATACGGGCTTTAAGGGGACGTGGCTGTCCCTCCTGTTAGAGCGTTTGGGCGCTGAGGTGTACGGCTATGCCCTCTTGCCGGATACACCGTTCTTTGATCGCGCTGCGCCGCATCTCGCGCGTTCCTACGAAGGGCAGATGGCTGACGGAGCGCGGGTCAAAGAAGCGCTCGCCGAGACGAAGCCCGATCTCGTGTTCCACTTGGCGGCGCACTCTACCTTGACGAAGAGCTACGATTTGACGGAATACATCTTCCATACCAATGTGATGGGAACCGTAAATCTCTTGGAAGGGCTGCGAGGGACACCCTCCGTCGGTGCAGCTCTCATCGTGACCAGCGATAAATGCTACAAGAACATGGAGTCGGATGTGCCGTACGGGGAGGACAGCCCTTTGGGGGCGCAGGATCCCTATTCTACCAGCAAGGCCTGTCAAGATTTGGTCACGGAATGTTATCGAAAATCCTTTTTCGGCCGCGCGGGGCAGAATCTCCCTGTCGCCACGGCGCGCGCCAGCAACGTCATCGGCGGGGGGGATTATCATTTCGACCGCCTCTTGCCGGGAATTTTGCAAAGTTTTCTCCGGGGCGAGGCGGCAAGCATCCGCAATGGAGATGCCGTGCGTCCGTGGCAGTACGTCTTAGATGTGCTGGAAGGCTATCTTCTCTTGGCGAAAGCGCTGTATGAATCGAAAGATGGGGATAGTCCCCGGTGCGGCGCATATAATTTCGGCCCAGAGGCGGACGGCATCGTTACCGTCCGCGAGCTGACGGCACGGGCGGCAGCAGAGTTCCCGTACGCTTCCTTTACAGAAAACCGGGAAAGCGCGAAGGTGGCGGAGACGAAAATGCTGAAAATCAGCAGCCGAAAGGCGAAAGACATACTTCATTGGCAGCGGCGCCATACCTTCCGCGACGCCGTGCAGGAAACGGCGTCGTTTGCGAAGCGCGAGCAGGCGGGCGAAGCGGTGGCTGAGATATGTCGGGATTTCATCGAAAGGAGCGGGATATATTGAACGAGGTACCATTGACGAAAGATGTGGCGGAATTTGCTCGACAAGTGCGCGTCGAGGCGGCGAAAATTCTCAATCGGACGAACGATTCCCACATCGGGGGCGGCTATTCCTCCATTGATATTTTGGCGGTTCTCTACCAGAAGATCTTGCAGCTGACGCCGGAGAACTTAGACGATCCGAATCGGAACATCTTCCTCTTGAGCAAGGGGCATATCGCCGCCTCCCATTATACGGTATTGGCGCTGTCGGGGCTTATCCCCCGGGAGGATTTAGCGCTCCATGTGGCCGACGGCAGCTTTTACGCCGGGCATACGCGAAAATTTCAGACGAGCGGCGTCCGAGGCGTGGAGATGTCCGCCGGTTCCTTAGGACACGGCGCCGGCGTAGGGGCGGGGATGGCCTACGCAAAACGCTTGCAGGGGCTTTTTGGGAATGTGTACGTTCTCATGGGGGACGGCGAGTGCAACGAAGGATCCGTCTGGGAAGCTGCCATGTTCGCCGCGAAATTCCAGCTTTCTAATTTAGTGCTGATCATCGACCGCAATCGCCTCCAATCCTACGGTAGCGACAAGGAAGTTTTAGATATGGGAGATTTGGCGGCGAAGTTTGAGAGCTTCGGCTGTCAAGTGATGGAGATCGATGGTCACGATTACGACGCCATTTACCGCAGCTTGTCCACGGCGGTATCCCGCAATCCGGCGAAACCCGCCGTCATCGTCGCCCATACCGTCAAGGGTAAGGGGGCTTCCTTCATGGAAAATCGCCTGGAATGGCATTTTAAGTCCCCCAACGACGAGCAGCTCTTACAGATTTTGGAGGAACAAAAGGCATGAGAACGACATTTGTCAATACGCTGGCGGAAATGGCACGCGAAGATGACAAGATCGTCTGCGTCATCGGGGATACGGGCTTTGCCGTCTTTGAGGGGTTTGAAAAAGAATTTGGCCCGCGCTTTGTCAATGTGGGCATCGCCGAACAGAATTTCGTCGGGTTCGGGGCGGGGCTTGCGGCGATGGGGATGAAGCCCTACATCTACAATGTGGTTTCCTTCATGACATTGCGCGGCTTGGAGCAGATCGTCCTCGATGTTTCCTATCAGAGAAATCCCGTGGTGCTGGTCGGGGTCGGCGGCGGCCATGCCTATGGCCCGGCGGGGCCGACCCATCACTCGTATTTTGACATCGCCATGATGCGGATGCTGCCGGACATGGCGGTGGTCTGCCCCGCTGACCCCGTGGAAATGCGGGCGGTGATGCTCTTTTCGAAGGACTACGGGCAGCCGATGTACATTCGGATTGGCAGGAGCGTCGATCCCGTCGTTCACGAAGCGCCGATTGAATTTTCCCTCGGGAAACTCTTCAAGATGCGCGAGGGAAAGGACGGCGCTCTCTTAGCCTGCGGCACCATGGTGAAGGACGCGCTTAAGGCGCAGGAAATCCTTTCGGCAGAGGGCATTTCGATTGCTGTTTACAGTGTGCCGACGATTAAACCCTTGGACGAAGGCGCGGTGCTTTCCTTGGCGGCAGACTACCCAGCGCTCTTTACCTTGGAGGAACACAGCCGAAACGGTGGCTTAGGATCGGCGGTGGGGGATGTCCTCTTGGGAAACGGGGGGACGCGGGGGCAGTTTTACAAATTCGGCTTTCCCGATACCTTCGCGCCCGTGACGGGGAGCCGAGAGTACCTCAATGATGTCTACGGGCTTAGTCCGCAAAAGATCGCGGCAACGATCAAGGAGAGGCTGGCCTTGTGATATGGAGAGAATGAACATCGGCGTCAACGTGACCCGCTCTTTTTTGCGGTACACTTACGTCCTTCTGCGGTCGATTTTTGAAAACCACCGAGATTTTTCCGTGCAGGTGTATGTCTTTTCCGGGAATGTGGAGGAAGTGGATTTAGCGGATATAAAAGAACTGGCGAGTTTTTTCGGGGGGGGTATTCGCCTCCTGAAAGTAGACGAAGCGCGCGTTCGAAAAATATTCCACAATCCTTCAGCCGCTCATCCCGTTTACATGCACACCTTCTATTTCATGTTTGATCTGCTGCCAGAGGATGTGGATCGGCTTCTCGTCTTAGACTCGGACATGATCGCCAAGGGATCGCTGCGAGAGTTCTACACCACGGATTTTGGGGACAGTTACGCCGTCTGCACGAATGGTGACTGCATGTGGGAGGAAACAACCAATTGGAAGAAGACTTTCCATACCCTCGGCGTTTCTTTTTTTAGCATGGTCAATGTCCTTTTTTATGTTGACGCCATTCGGCGGGACTTTACCCTTAAGGACATCGCCCAAGCAGATGATCGGGTGAAGGCGGTATTTGGCCGTTCCAATGAAGAATGGGGGTTTGCTCTGCTCTTTCATGGGCGTCTGCGCTATGTGTCGGAGCAAAAGTATGGCCTCTATGTAGCTCCATGCAATATCGGGCATTTTATCGGTGCCGATTTCGAGCGCATCGTGAAGGATGCGGTGGTCATTCACTATTTTCGAAATCATCCATGGGAGTACGCTTATGGGACGCTCCAGACGTATTGGTGGAAATACGCGAAGATGTCTCCGTATTATGAGGAATTCCTGCAGTTGGCGCAGGAGGCGGCGCGTCCCGATTACATTTTTGAACCTGTACCACGGCAAGCGGCGGAACAATTTTTCCTTGACGCTTTTGTCACCGCCTTTGACGACTGTCAGACGAAGCGCATTTTGCTGTACGGGATTGGCGGCAAGACGGAGAGTTTGCTGAAGCATCTATCGGGGTGGAATTTTGTGGGGGTTACGGAGGAGGACTTGACACCGAAGTGGTCGAGAATATATGGTTATCCCGTCATCCGCAAAGAGGAGATTGGCGAGCAGGCGGACATGATCGTCGTGGTGGCACGCCTGTGTTACTTTGATGAAATTGCCAAGAGGATTCGACGGGATCCGCTCTTAAATCAATATCCTGTCTATTATCTTGACGGCAGGAAAATCTGCTAAAGAGGCTTTGTGATGGATACGGTACACGAAATTTTCGCTGCATTTAAGCGGCAACGCCGAGAGATTGAGGTTTCCTTGGCGGACATGCAAAAAGAGGTAGCGCGGTTTTCTGGGCGGATTTTCCTCTACGGCGCGGGGAGTTCGGGTGTGGCGTTTTTATATTTTTTGCGTCGCGTTGGGATGGAACCTTTGGCGTTCATTGACGGGGATCCTAAAAAGCAGGGGCAGCGATGTGAAGGGCTGGAGATCGTTGCGCCGGAGGAGGCTGCCGCCAAAGCCGAGGGCGAGTTTCTTGTCATCGTCTGTATCAATACGGATGGCAAGCGCTACTGCAAGAGCTTTGCGGAAGCGCTGCGGGTGGGAGGACACCACGGGGTCTATCAGAAGCTCCACGATGCGGGCTGCCCGAATGTCGTGGATTACACCTTTTTCCGCCACTGCTTTGCCCTGTTTACCGAGGAGAAGTACAACGCCCCCTCCTGCTCCGATGTCGATTTGATGCTGCGGCACGAGGAGGAGATCGCGCAGGTGTATGCGCTCTTGTCCGATGATTTGTCCCGAGAGATACTGGAAAAAATCCTGCGCTTTCGGCTGCTGGACGATACCTTGACGGTGCCGACCATGAAACAGGAGGATCAATATTTCGAGCCGGAATTCTACGAACCGCGGGAGGATGCCGTGTTCATCGACTGCGGCGCCTTTAACGGCATCAGTGCGGAGACGTTTTTCCGCCGAAACGGGGAAGCGTTTTCCTGCTATTACGGGATGGAGCCGGATCCGGCGAATTTCAGACAGCTTCAGGAGTATGTCAAGACCCTTGCCCCTGCGGTGCGAGAGAAGATGCATCTCTACGAAAAAGCGGCGTGGCAGGCGGAGGAGATGGTGCCTCTTTACGCTTTGGGGGGTCCGGGGAGTTTCTTTGCGCCGGGGATTGGGAAAACGATGGTGGAAGGGCTTCCCATCGACCGTTTGCCGGCGGAAAAGGTGACGTTCATCAAGATGAATATTGAGGGCAGTGAAAAAGAGGCACTCTTGGGCGCTGAAAGGACGATACGCCGCGATAAGCCGCAGTTGGCCATCGCTGGGTACCACCGTACGGCGGATCTGTGGGAAATTCCCCTCTTGCTCCGTCGCTTCCGCGCGGATTATCGGCTGTCGCTGCGCTCTTATATGAATCACATTTCGTTTGTTTACTATGGGAAATGACGTGGAGAAGGAAAGCAGGGAAGCCATGATGTTGGATAGTGCTGCCATGTACGATCGCTGGAAGGATGTCCGGCAGTTTGCCATTTTTGGCTTTGGGCATGTCTGTAAGCGGAGCATCGAAGAGGCGAAGAAATTCGCCGCCGTGTCCGCCATTTACGATAATGACGCGACTCTTGCGGGGCAGGTATTTCACGGCGTGCCCATCAAGCCTTTTGACGGCGCCAAGCGAGAGGAGAAGGTTTTGATCGCGGCACATTACGAGGCGATCAAACGGCAGCTCGAAGGCTGCGGCCTAAAAGAATATGAGGATTTTTACGCGCTGGACAAATACCTTTCCGTCATGCACTGGCATCGCCATGGCAAGATCTACGCCAGCGAACTGCACATGTCCATCACCACAAAATGTACGCTGCAATGTAAAAAATGTAACATGTTCATGGCGAACTATGAGGCGCCGGCGCACCTCGACGGGGGCGTGATCCGGGAAGATTTCGCCAGCCTCTTTTCGACGGTGGATTATGTGGAGACGTTGGCGCTCTTGGGCGGGGAGCCATTCCTCTACCCTGATTTAGGGGCGCTCATCACCTATCTGCACGATACCTACCACGAGAAGTACGGCGTGATGGAGCTGATCACGAATGGGACGATCTTGCCCGACGCCGCCTTGCGGAAAATCCTCAAGGAAAAGAAAATTTTTCTTCGCATCAGCGACTATTCGGCGGCGATCCCGTATGCCGAACGGTTGGCGGCACTCAAGGCGACACTCGATGCGGAGGGGATTCCCTATTACAGCAATCAATCTTTGACGTGGCTCGATTTTGGTTTTCCCGACAAGCCGCTTCACCTGCCGGACGACAAGGTGTATCAGCACATGATTGAATGTTCTCCAGCCTTTAAGGGCATCAACGACAAAAAGATTTACTTTTGCCATGTGGTGTGGAGCGCGAACCGATGCGGGCTGTATGCGGAGAAAGAGACGGATGCCTACCCGCTGGAAAAGGGCAGATCCGCCGAGTTGGTCGATTACCTCATCGGCGTCATGAAGGCGCCGGTGGGGCTGTGTCAGTACTGCGCGGGCTGTTCCGATAAAAATAAAAGCGTGATTCCCATCGCGGAGCAAAAAAGGTAAGAGGGTCTGATTTTTCGAGGAAAGGGGGAGTGAGGATGGATGCGGTGTGCCAAGAATTTGCGGCGGCGTTTGCCGAGAATTTCGGCTTTTTACAGGGGAAGAACCTTGTCCTCTACGGCTTGGGCTATCGAACAGGCGGCTTGATTGAGGCGCTGGGGGACAAGTTCCGCTTCATCGGGCTGATGGATCGGGAAGAGGAAAATATCGGCAAGATCTTTTTCGGTAAGCCGGTGCTCGGTAGGGCGGAGGTCATCGCGCGTGCCGACGCCATCGTCATCGTGTCGGTATCGTTTTATGACGTGATTTTTCGGCGCATCGCGTCGCTTTGGACGGAGCATCACATTCCCATTTATTTCCCGAACGGGATACAGGCGGAGCTGTCGGGGCAGGCGTACGACGAGATGCCGCCAGAGGCGATGCGGCTCTCAAAAGAACAGGTGAAAGCGGACATCGAGGCGCACGATGTCATTTCCTTTGACCTCTTTGATACGCTCTTGATGCGGAAAGTATTGGATTCGGAGACGGTGTTTTCGCTGGTGGAAGCGCTGGCGGATCAGCCGGGCTTTTACAAGGCGAGAAAAGAGGCATACAGCGACGCGCAAAAAGAGCGGGCGCCCACATGGGAGGATATTTACGCGCGGGTGATGTTGGCGCTGGCGGACAGCGGCGCACAAAAAGGTGCGCTAGAGGCTTGGGAAAAGCGGGTGGAAGAGCGGCTCCTGTCCCCGCGGCAGGCGATGGTAGACTGCTTTTCTTACGCGAAAACGTTAGGGAAATCTGTCTACATCGTCAGCGATATGTATTTTTCCCGAGCGGTATTGGCGGCGCTCTTATCGTCCTTTGGCATTACGTTACCCGAGGCGCGTATCCTCGTATCTGCCGATCATCAGTGCAGCAAAGAGGGGGGCGCGCTCTTTGACGTCCTAAAGGAGCGGGAGCCGGGGGAAAAGCGCTTTCTCCACATTGGCGACGATCTTTACAGCGACGTCTATGGGGCGGAAAAGAAGGGGATCACGGCACGGCGAATCTACTCGGCAAAGGAGATGATGCGCCATACGATATTTTACCCGTTTGTAGCGGAAGAGAAATCCTTGATCGGGAAAACGGCCTTGGGTCTCATCGGAGAAAAGCTGTTCAACAGCCCTTTCCCCAAGGATAGAGTGGACGACAGGGGAAAAGTCGCCGTGCGGAACGAGCGAGAATTGGGCTACATCGCTTATGGGCCGTTGATCTTTTCGTATCTCGGTTATTTGCTTCGCATGTGTCGGGAGAAGGAGATCAAGAAGCTGCTCTTTTGCGCCCGAGACGGTTTTTTGCTGCAGAGAGCCTTTGACCGCTATGCGGCGCTCTTGGGCGTTGACGAGATAGAAACGAAGTATCTGAAAATTTCCCGCCTGCTCATCCGAAAAATGAGGCTCGAGAGCAGCGAAGAGATTCGCGCCTTCGCTCATCTGCCCTACCGCGGGACAAAGAAGGATTTCTTTTGGCAACGGTTCGGGTGCGACGGGGCAGATCGGGGGGATTTGGAACTGCCCCGGGACTTTTCGCTGATCGAAGGGGAGCTGGCGGCGCGGGAAGGGGAAATCATCGCTTGGAGCCGTGCCATGGCGAAGCGCTATGAAAGCTATCTTCGCCAAGAGATCGGAGCGTTTGCCGGGGCGGCCTTGGTGGACTTTGGCTACACCGGCTCCACCCAGTATTACCTGAGCCAATTTCTCCGTATGCCCTTGACGGGCTTTTATCTCTTGGCGGATATGACGCACGATAATCCTTACAACGACGGACAGGATAAATACTCCTGCATCTTTGACGAAAGGGATCGGCGCGGGCAGAAATCGTCCCTGCAAAAGTTGTTTTTGCTCTTGGAGGCCGTTTACACCGCGCCCTATGGAACCTTCACGGCACTGGAGGAAGGAGGGCGATTCGTCACCGCGCCCCTCACGAAGAACAATCTCTACTTCGCCGTCAAGGAAAAGATTCATGAAGGCGTCCTCGCGTTTATCGAGGATATGGTTGGTGTGTGGGGAAATGAGGTCTTTCGCGAGGCGCTTTCCCCCGTCTTGGGGGCGAAGTGTTTGGACGCCGTTTTTGGCGAACATGTAGCGATACCGCAAAACATTGTGGATACTTTTTATCAGGATGATATTTTACAATATCAAACGGATCGGAAAATTTTTGATTGAGGCTGGTTTTATGGAACACCTTGTCGTTGCGGGGGGTACGAGCTTCATCGCGCGGCACCTCTTGCGCCGAATCGACAAAACAAAATATCGGGTGACGGCGTTGGTGCGCCATCTGCCGCCGGAGAAGATCGACGGCGTGACGTATGTCTGTCTCGCGCTGGCCGAGTATGACAAGCTGCCCGCCTATGTGCCGCAGTGCGATATATATCTCCCCTTCGCTTGGGACGGGACACGAAAGGCGGCGCGGGAGGCGGAAGAGGTCAATGAAGCCAGCTATCGGGCGGTTTTTCAAAGTATACAGGCGATGATTCGGCAATGCGGCTGTAAGAAGATCATTTTGCCGGGGACTTGCCATGAATACAAGAATACCGGCTGTCCCCTCGATGAGGAGGCGCCGTGCCAACCGCAGAGCTACTATGGAATGTACAAACATCGCTTGTACGAGGAAGCGGCGGCGCTGTGCCGCCAAACGGGAACGGAACTCGTCGCGCTGCGGATGTTTTCCGTGTACGGCGCGGACGACCGAAGGGAGAAAATGGTCAATACATGGATGTGGAAACTGCTTTGCCATGAGCCGCTGCGCATGACGGAGGGGCTGCAGATCTGGAGCTTTCTCCATGTGGAGGATGCGGCCAGAGCCTTTGCCCTGGCCGTCGAGGGGAAGATCGCGGGGGGGTGTTACCACTTGGCGGCGTTGGAACATCGCCGGCTGCGGGATTTTGTGGAGGAGATGAAGGCGATCGCCGAGAGCCGCAGCGAGATCCAGTACGGGGCTGTTCCCTATCCTGCGGGGGAGATTCCCCATGTGATCTTCGTGTCCAGAAGAGGGCAGCAGGAATTTCCTTGGTCGCCGATGATTTCGTTTTCCGATGGGATGCGCGAGATGGTGGCGCACTATCGCTCGTTGGCGGGGGTGTGACATGGACTATATCATCTATGGCGCAGGCTTTTTCGGGCTTCACCTGTGCGAGCTTTTCCAGCGGCAGGGGATCACGCCGCGCTATATTTTTGATCGGGATGCGGCGAAGTGGCACCAGCGATGGCAGGGGGTGGAGATCGTTCCGCCCGATCCGGCCATCGTCGGAGCGAGTAAGGTCGTCATCGCGCACGCCTCTCCGGCGGTGATGAAGGAGATCGCGGCAGATTTGCGGGGGATGGGAATCCAGAACACGGAAACGGTGTATGCCTTTGCCAATCGCCCGGAAAATGCGGCGCTCTTTTTGGATCAGCGGGTCATCCTCCGGGTGGAGGAAAGGGAAATCGAAGAACACCGCGAATATATAGAGGAGGCTGAAGCCCTTTTCGCCGATGAGGCCTCCAAGGCGACGTATCGGGACATCCTGCGAGCGCTGCGAGAAAAGTCCTTTGATGGGATCTCGTCCCTTCCCATGACGCGCCAGTATCTTTTCTACGAGGTGCTGCCCAAGCGGGCGGATGAGGTCTTTGTGGATGTGGGTGCGGGGCCTTGGGGCGAGGTATGGAAGGCCTTTGCGGCGGAGAACGGGGCGGCGTTTCGCTTTTTCTATCTGTTTGACCCCTGCCGCACCGTCGCTGCCGCCCTGCCGCCCGATCCCTCCGGCAAGGTGGTGATGGTTCACCAAGCGGCGGGGGAGGTACGCGGGCGGGTGCGGGTGAAAAATTACCGGGACAGCAACGCGCTGATCTGCCCCACGGGCGAAGAAACGGCGGAATGTATTCCGCTCGATGAGTTTCCGTTTGCCGCAAGGCCGACGTTCCTCAAGATCGATACGGAAGGATGGGAGCGGCAGGTGCTCTTTGGGGCGCGGCGTCTGATCGCTGAGGGGCGTCCCGTCGTCGCCTGTGCCGTTTACCATCAGGTGCGGGATTTTTGGGAGATTCCCCTGTGGCTGGCGAAGCTGCCTGCGTATCGCCTTTACCTAAGAAGTTATTTGGGGGTGCATGAAACGATTCTGTACCTTATTCCGAAGGAGCGACTCTCATGAGATATATGGAAAACCGTATTCCGCATAAGCGCCTGTCCCGCTTGGGGATGGGGACGGCTCGCTTTGGCACGCTGGTGGATGAGCGCCTTTCCTTCGCCCTTCTGGATCGCTTTTTTGACGGCGGGGGGACGCTCTTGGACACGGCGCGCAACTACTATGAATGGGTGGAAAATGGTCGGGGCAAAAGCGAGGCCTGCCTCGGGAAATGGATGGAGAGCCGGGGCAATCGGGCGGGGATCGTCCTCTCGACGAAGGGCGGCGTCAGAAACGAAGGGCATACGTGGTTTTACGATCTTTCCTATGCGGCGCTGCGGCAGGAGATCATGGAGAGCATGGAGGCGCTGCGCACCGATTATTTGGACATTTATTTGCTGCACCGGGACGAGCCGGCGCGTCCCGTGGAAGAGATCGTGGAAACGATGCAGAAGGTGAAGGAGATTGGTCGCGTGAGCGTCATCGGCGTCGCCAACTGGCGCGAGGATAGGATCAAAGCCGCCAATCGATACGCCAACGAACACGGCATGGAACCCTTTCGCTTCATCCAGACGTGGTGGTCGCTGGCGGAGTACACGGACGCCATGTGGAACGACGCAACGACAACCCACATGACGGAGGCGCTGTACGCTTACATGCGGGACAACGATTTCGTGGGGATGGCGTACACTTCCCAGTGCAAGGGCTATTTCCAACAGGCGGCGCGCTTTGGCGTGGATGGCGTGCCGGAAGCGATCAGGGCGCGGATCGAGACGAAGGCGAACCGGGCGAAGGCGCAGTATATTCAGCGCTTTTCCGAGAGGGAGGGCATTTCTCCCACGGCCTTTGTCACCGGGTATATCACGAACAATCCGCTGCCCGGCATCGCCCTGTTCAGCACCATGAATATGGCTCATTTAGAGGAAATATTGGCGTGCAGTGATTATGTGCTGGACAAAGAAGAGATTGCAACGATTGATCGTTGTGAGGGGTAATTGGGGTTTTCTAGTGGTGCACATTTGGGACAGGAGGGACATCGATGTTGGTGTATCGAAAGGACGATAAGCTTTTGCAGATTGAGCAGCGGGCGCGAGGGTTGCTCACGATTGTCGTACAGGCTTACAAAAATTTTCCCAAGACGAAGGCCTGTGTGGAACATGTACTGAAATATGCAGACAGTATTCCTCATCAGCTTTTGTTGGTGGATAATGGCAGCCCGGAACCGGAGATCTTGGAGTTTTATCTCAGCGTTTCCCATCCGAATAAAAAGGTGGTTCGGATTGCGAAAAATGAGTCCAGTATCAAGGGCAGTAATGCGGTTATTCCTTGGATTGATACGAAGTATTTTCTCTTGGTGGCCAGCGATGTCTACCTTACGCCCCGTTGCGTTGAAAATCTTTTGGCCTGTGCGGAGAGCGATGCGCGGATTGGCATGGTGAGTCCGGTATCCACCAATACAGGCCATGCTCAACAGGAAGACTTAGGTGGCTTTACGGATGATGCTGATATGATCGCTAAGGCTGCTAAGTTTAATCACAGGGATGAAAGGCTGTGGGATGAGCGGATGATGCTGGTCCCTACGGCGGTTTTGTACAAGCGGGAAGTATTTGACAGGGTGGGGTTGTATGATGCGGATTATCTCCATGATTACGGAGATGATGACCTCAGTTTTCGTATCCGGCGGGGAGGCTACAAACTGATGCTTTGTCGGGATACCTTCGTTCATCATGACCACTTGCCGAGTGAACGGGAAACGCCCGAGGCGAAGGCGAAATACGAGGCAGGGCGCGAGATGTTTCAAAAAAAATTTTACGGGTTGGATGCTTGGGATGATACGAAACCCCTTGGCGCGGCCCTGCAAAAGGTGGATCAGGAAGAAACTCGGACGGCAAAAAAGATTTTGGTCGTCGAACCGCGCTGCGGGACACCGCTCTTGGATATCAAAAATTATTACCGTCGACAGGAGATTTTTGATGTGGAGGCCTACGCTTTCGCTACGGAGGGGAAATATTACACCGATCTGCGAAGCCTGACGGAGCATGTTGTCATCGACCGCTTGGCGTTTTTAGCTGAGCACTACCAGGCGGAGAGTTTTGATTTTGCCGCGATTTGTCAGCCTTTGGCAGAGATGCCGGAAGGGGCAGAGGTCAAAGAAGCGGTCCGGCGGCTGGTGAAAAAGGACGGGGTACTCCTTACGCTTTGAGGAGAGAACGGTGCATTTTTGCGGAGAGGCGGGAAGGTCATGATGACGGTATCAGAATATATCTTTGATTTTCTGCAGAAGAAGGGCTGTCAGACGGTGTACATGGTATCCGGCAGTTCGGCGATGTGGCTTACCGACGCGCTGAAGCGTAACGAAAAACTTCAGGCAGTGTGCTGCCAACATGAGCAGGCGGCGGCCATGGCGGCGGACGGTGTGGGGCGCATGACGTCGGTGCCTGGCGTGGCGCTGGTGACCATCGGGCCGGGGGCCACTAATGCTGTCACGGGGGTGGCCGGGGCCTTTTTGGATTCATCCCCGATGATCATCCTCTCTGGGCAGATCAGTTCGCCTATTTATCGTTACCAGAAAGAGAGCCGTATTCGTCAAAAAGGGACGCAGAGCCTCATGCTGGAAAACATGACGGCGGATATTACGAAGTATTTTGCTGTGATTCTAGATGAAAAGGATGTCCGCTACCATTTAGAGAGGGGTTACTACGAGGCGACCCATGGCCGTAAGGGGCCGGTATGGCTGGATGTGCCCATCGATATTCAAAATAAAAAGGTGCCTGAAGTGCTGGAAGGTTTTTCGGTGCCGGAAGAGAAGGTTCCTCAGACGCCGATCCCGGAAAAAGAGATCGCCGAGCTGCTGAAAAATGCTCGCAAACCTTTGATTTTAGCCGGGTATGGCGTGCTGAGCAGCCACACGAAGGAAGATCTGCGGAAGTTTGCAGAAAAATACGAGATTCCCGTGGTCACGTCTCGGGGGGGGATCGGGGCCATGGCTTCCGATCATCCCCTCTTTATGGGGCGGCCGGGGAGCTATGGGGATCGCGCCAGCCACTTCGCTATCGCGGACTGCGATCTGCTCTTCATCTTGGGCAGCCGGTTGGCCATGTCCACGGTGGGCTATTATCCCCAGCGTTTCGCGCCGAAGGCGACGAAAGTGATGGTGGATATTGACGAGAAGGAACTTGACAAAGGGGACGTTCCCGTTGATATTTCCATCCGAGCGGATTTACAGGAATTTTTTCGCGTCCTTCGCCGAATTGATGTGCAGGTGGCGGATCATGGCGATTGGCTGCGTCAGTGCCGGGGTAATAAGGCGAAGTATCCCGTGGTCTTGCCGGAATACGCGGAAGAAGAGGGGATCAACAGCTATTTCTTTACGGCGCAGCTGTCGGACAAAGCGCCGGATAAAGCGGCGGTGGTGGTGGACACGGGGAGCGTATGCAATGTCGTTTCCCAAGCGTGGCGGCTCAAAGAAGGGCAGACATTTACGATTTCCGGCGGGCTTTCCTGCATGGGCTTTTGGGCGAGCGCCATCGGGGTGGCGGCGTGCGCCGATCCAGTGGTGGCTTTGGCGGGGGACGGCAGTACGCAGATGAACATTCAGGAATTGGCGACCTTGGCCTACTACCGTCTGCCGATCAAACTTTTCGTTTACAACAATCATGGCTACATGCTGATCCGGCACAACCAGCACAATTATATGAACGACCGCTTCTTGGGTGTTGGGCCGGACAGCGGCGTACCGGCGGTGGATTTTTGCAAAGTGGCGGCCGCCTACGGTTTGCCGGGGATCAAGATCGAAGCAAAGGAAGAGATAGCAGAGCGGCTGGAGGAAGTGTTTGCGATGGAAGGGCCGGTGGTATGCGAGGTCATGGTGCAGGAGTTTGGGATCATGGCGCCGCGCATCGCATCGCGGGTCATGCCGGACGGTTCACTCAAGGCGGCGGAATTTGAAGATTTGTGGCCGTTCTTGGACAAGACGTAACGCGTTGGAGGATCGTTATGCTGCCATATGTGGTGGCGGGCTGTGTGATGGGGGAGCAGACATGGAGAAGCAAGCGCCAATCGTTATCATCGGAGCGGGATGCGCAGGGCTGGGGGCGGCCTACGAACTTCGCCAGCGGGGGATCCCGGCTACCGTGTACGAGAAACATGATGTATACGGTGGGCTTTGCCGCAGCTTCACAGTGGATGGCTACACCTTCGATACCTTCGCCCACGTCAATTTTTCTCGAGATCCCTATGTGCGTTCTCTCTTGGAAGAGCGGACGCCGTATTTGACCCATGTGCCGGAGGCGATGAACTACGCGCAGGGGCATTGGGTGCGCAATCCAGTGCAGAACAATCTCGTGGGGCTGCCGGTGGAAGAGCGGATTCGCATCATCAAGGATTTCATCGCGAGAGATCAGGTTGGCGGCGAGGGCAGTACATACTATGATTGGCTGCTGCGGCAGTACGGTGCGTACTTCACGGATCATTACCCGGCGCTTTACACGCGGAAGTATTGGACGGTCGAGGCGTCACAGTTGGAGGAGAAATGGATTGGGGCGCGGATGTACGCGCCGACGCTCGACGAGGTGCTTTTTGGCGCGATGACGGAGGAAACGCCAAACGTCCACTATACGAAGGAGATCCATTATCCGAAGGAGGGCGGCTATCAGGCGTTTTTAGCCCCTTTGGCCAACGAGGCGGACATAGCGTACAGAAAATCCTTGCAGGAGATCGATTTAGCGAAAAAGACGGTCTCCTTTACTGACGGCAGTACGGTTCCTTACGGTACACTCCTTTCGACGATTCCCCTGCCAAAGGTCGTCGCGGGGATTCGCCAGAGCGTTCCCGATGAGGTAACGGCGGCGGCAGCAGCCTTGGATCATACGTCGGGGGTTATGGTTTCCGTGGGGCTGTCCTGTGGCAATGTGGCACCGGCGCTTTGGTTTTACATTTATGACGAAGAGATCTATCCGGCGCGGGTTTATGCGCCCAATATTAAGTCCCCCCATAATGTGCCGCCGGGGTGCTCCGCCTTGCAGGCGGAAGTGTATTATTCCCGCTATAAACCCCTTCGGCAGTCGATAGAAGAGATCCGAGACGCTACCGTGTCTCAGCTCATCGCGATGGGGCTTTTCACGCCGGAGAATGTTCGGTGTGTGGACGTACGGCAGGAAACGTATGCGAACATTATGTTCACTCCGGCCATTTATGTGGCGCGTCAGACGGTACGAGACTATCTGACGGCGCAGGGAATTATCACTGCAGGGCGGTTTGGCGAGTGGGACTACCTCTGGACGGGGGAGAGCCTTTTGAGTGGCCGGGAAGCGGCGCGGCGAGCGATGGAAGTACACGGAGGACGGAGCGTACGGTCATGAAGGAACCTTTGATTAGTGTAGTTGTGCCAATTTATAATGTGCAAATGTATGTGGAACGGTGTCTGATGTCACTTCTCGATCAGACGTATTCTGCATTTGAGTTGATTTTAGTGGATGATGGTTCGACGGATGATTCGGGGAAGATTTGCGATCGATATGCGGAGGAAGATGGACGGATTCAGGTGATCCACAAGGCGAATGGTGGCGTTTCCTCCGCCCGTAATGCGGGCGTCGCCGCGATGCGAGGGGAGTTTCTGGCGTTTGTTGATCCAGATGATTGGGTGGAGGCGTCTTATTTAGAGGAACTGGCAGCTCCTCTATTGAAAGATGAAAAGATTGATATGGTCGTTGGCTGCTTTTATCTGCGGGAGGACGGGCAGGGGGTACCCATCAGCGAAGGGAAAAAAGGGACAGAAGGCTATCTGGCAACGAAGGACAGATTGCGACAGATGATGGATGGGGTATATTGGGATGAGTCTCTTTGCGGCAAGCTGTATAAAAGTGCATTGTGGGCTGATTTTTCTTTTCCCGATACGATGCAAGTGGGAGAAGATTTGTACGCCAATTGGCAGATTTTGCAGCGGGCAGAGAAAGCTTATTACACGCCTTCGCAGCGATATCATTATGTATTGCGGGAAGGGAGTTTGACCAATACACCCCGGCCGGAAAATCGCTTTGGTTTCTTGACGGCGCTTCATGAGATCGAAAGGACAAGGGCGGCTCGGGAAGATGAGGTGCTGTATTATTCTGTTCAGACACGGCTCTTTGATGTTTATCGCGATGTGGTACGCCGCATGGTTTTAGATACACAAAGGGATTACACGGCGAAGCTTCAGTCTATTTCGCAATCGATGAGTCGGCAGGTGACGGCAGCAGCTAAGGCTTGTGTTGAGGAACCTGACGTACTGCGTGTGATGGTGGAGCGTTCAGGCAGCTATAACGATATTATCAGCCATTATCAGAAGCTGCTTGAGGAACTGCGGCCAATTGCTGATAGGGGAGAGCTCTATCTTTACGGGGCAGGGACGTATGCAATGGCGGCGCATAAGGCATTGGCGGCGCAGGGAATGAAGATTCGGGGATTTATCATCAGCGATGATCGGACGGCGCTCTCTCACTCACCGGACGGAGAACATCCGGTTCTGTTTTTAAGGCAGCTTCAAGTGGATGAAGCCTATACCGGCGTTTTGATCTGTTTAGGATTGCGTGATATGGAGGAAGTGTTACCGGGTATTCGGAAGAAGGGGGTTCGCCGGATATTTTACTGGTGAGGCGGTAAAGTATTTAGATTGGCGTCACGATATAATAGTATATATTGATTTTACAGGGAGGATTCGCAGATGAAAGCAATCATTATGGCGGCGGGGGTCGGCAGCCGGATCAGCCGACACGTAGATAAACCGAAGTGTTTATTGGAAATTGAGGGGAAGGCGATTCTCCGACGGACCTGCGAGATGCTCCTCCGAAATGAGATTCAGCCGACCATTGTGGTGGGCTATCAGCACCAGATGATCGAGCGGGAGATTGCGGAGATGGGGGTTTCTACTCTATATAACCCTTTTTACCGGGTGACGAACAGCTTGGGATCGCTGTGGTTTGCGCGGGATTTTATTCCTGATGATGAAGATTTATTTCTCATGAATGCCGATGTATTCTGGGAGCAGGATATCTTAGATATCCTCTTAGAAGAGGATAAAAATGCCCTCCTTTTAGCGGACTCGTCGCTGGTGCGCCTCAACGAGGGGGATTATTTCTTCGGCTGCGAGGGGAATAAGATCGTGAAGTACGGTAAAGAGCTGGAACGGGAAATTCGTACTCATGAATATGTGGGGGTGGGGCGCGTTAAACCGGCGTTTATGGCGTCCTTTAAGGCGATGATGCACTATCTTATCGAGGCGGAGCAGTATAACTGCTGGTGGGAAGATATCCTCTATCGGTGCAGCGCCGAGCAGGACGTTTACGTTCGCGATGTGGCTGGGCATTTCTGGGCCGAGGTCGATTACATCGAGGATTATGAGCGTATTATGGATTACATTTGGAAGCGCGGTCAGGGCGGTAATAAAAAATAATCGGGATGGGGATACGGGCGCATGGATGATACGAAAGCAATCGATTTGGATCTGTCCCATTTGCGCAAGCTGCAGTTGGAGCTTTTGGAGCTTTTGCTGGAGTTTGACCGGATCTGCAAGACAGCAGGGATTCGCTATGTGTTGTCTTCCGGAACGCTTTTGGGGGCGGTGCGGCATAAGGGGTTTATTCCGTGGGACGACGATATGGATGTAGATATGCTTCGCCCGGACTATGAGAAGTTTTGCCAAGTGGTAGATCAGTTCATCGACCATAAACGTTTTTTCTTTCAAAGTATGGATACGGATGTCGGCTATCGGTGGGTTTTCAGCAAGCTGCGGCGGAAAGACACGGAATATATTCGTGTCTGGCAGGCACATTTAGGGCAAAAGACGGGCCTTTGTATTGATGTTTTCCCTTTGGATGAGGCGTGTGATAACAAATACGAGCAATGGCTGCGGTTTCGTTGGGCTTCCTGGTGCCGGAAAATTTTATGGTCTCCGGTGGGGGCACGGCAATGTTCGTCGGTTGTGGCACGATATTTTTTTTGGTTTTTATCGAGAATACCGCGAGATTGGGTTTTGGCCTGGTATCGGAAAATCGTATTGTGCGCGCGCACGCCTATGGAGAGCGCACGATTGGTTTCCTATAACGCCGATGATGTCTTGGGGAAACAATATCAGCGCGCTTGGTTTGAGGAGACTGTTAACTTAGAGTTTGAGGGACACCAATTCCCAGCGCCGCAAGGATATGACGAGGTGTTGAAACTTTTGTATGGTGATTATCTGTGTCTGCCGCCGCTCTCGGAGCAAAAAGGCATTGCAACGGCGTGTGCCATTCGTTTTTCAGATGGGGAAACGCTTGGTGGTAGCAGAAGTTGAGCAGTTTTTCGGAGTTGGTCATGAAACCTTGGCCGCAGATGATATTGCGAGGGTTAAATGTGGAGATGAGGAGGATAGGCATGAAGGATAGAGTGCTACATGATCGTGTTGAGTTAAGTTACAAGGATATAAAAAAATTTTTTGATGACCGTGGCGAAAATGATGCGCTGAAAAGTAAGTATAACTATGTGCTGTTTCAGGATCAAGAACCGGAATTAGCCGTTCGCCGTGATGCACAGGAGAAGGAAAAAATCGGAGCGCTGCTTTCACTTTCCCGACCGCTCCGTGTGTTGGATATTGGCTGCGGTATCGGCCGTTGGGGAGAGTATTTGTTAGAACGCGGTGCGTATTATGTGGGGATTGACGGCAGTGAGAAAATGATTGAACGGGCGGAAACGAATCTGAAGCAGTACGCTTCAAAAAGATTGACGGCGGGTTTTTTTCAGGATCTTTTGTCCATTTTGGAGGAATTAGGAGAGAAAGATACGTTTGATCTCATTTTGGTCAATGGTGTTTTCATGTATTTGAACGATGAAGATTTTGAGCAGGCGCTGCAAGATATCAAAAAAGTGGCGGGGCAGAGCTGCGAGTTGTACATTAAGGAAAGTATGGGCATCAAAGAGCGGCTCACGCTAAATAAGTTTTTTTCGGAGGGGCTCAATCAGCATTACAGCGCTATTTATCGTTCCATTGAAGAGTATCGGACGAGTTTTGAGAAAGCGTTTGCGGCCGAGTGCGTTTTGGTGCAGAAAGGCATGTTGTTTGATGCCGATTTACGCAATCATGCCGAGACGACCGATTATTATTTTGTGTGGAAGCGCCGATAGGCGGCAGGATTGACGCGGAGGAGGCGTGTACAGTGCGGTTGTTTACGATAGGGCCGGTGGAAATGCAAGATGAGATCCGTGCGCTGGGAGGCGCGGCGGTCCCTTACTTTCGTACGCCGGAGTTTTCAGATTTGATGCTCGACTCGGATCGCCTTTTGAAAAGGCTGATGGGAACGGGAGAGGAGTCACAGGCCATTTATTTGACGGCTTCGGGAAGTGGGGCGATGGAAGCAGCCGTTTTGAACTGCTTTACTCCCGCGGATCGGCTGCTGGTTATCAACGGCGGTTCTTTTGGTCAACGGTTTGCGGATATCTGTAAGATTCACGGGATACCCCATGAGGAAATACGGCTGGAAGAGGACGAGATTTTGTCGGAGGAACATTTCGCGGCGTTTGCCGATGTTCCTTTGACAGGGGTTTTGGTCAATATTGACGAGACTTCGACGGGCCAGCTTTATGATATTCGGCTGCTGTCGGATTTTTGCCGCCGCCGGGGATTGTATCTAATGGTGGATGCCATCAGTTCGTTTCTTTGCGACCCCTACGATATGGATCGATGGGGGATTGATGTGACGATTATCAGCTCTCAAAAGGGACTTTGCGTTCCGCCGGGAATGTCCGTGGTAGTCTTAAATCGGCGTATATGGCAGGAACGGGTGGAAAAAAGTTCGCTGCGGTCGCTTTATTTTGATTTTCGCGCCTACGCGACTGATTTTAAGCGTGGGCAGACACCCTTTACCCCGGCGGTGGGTATTTGTGTGCAGATGAACCGGGCGCTGCACTTGGTGGAGGTGCAGGGATTGAAGACATATTTAATGCATATTGCCGAGGTGGCGGAAGATTTTAGGGAAAAGGCCGTGGCACAGCTGCCGGTCAAGGTGCCGAGGTATCCTCTGTCGAATGCGATAACGCCGCTGATATTTCCTAAAGGAAATGCTTATCGGGTCTTTGAAATATTGAAAGATTCCTACGGAATCATGGTCAATCCCACCGGAGGGCGCTTGCACGATAAAGTCTTGCGGGTCGCGCATATCGGGAAAACCGACACGGCGGATAATGATTTTTTGCTGCGTGCGATGGGCAAGGTGCTGGAATAAAGAGAGTTTTTAAGGCGATCATATCGTGGAGACTATTTGCGATAGAACAATTATGAAGTAAATGGAGTTGGACGGTATGGTAAAGGTGAACCCGGTACTGGAAAGGCTGCAGCGCATATTTCCTGAGGGGGCGCGGGGCGATTTTTTGCGTCTGGATATGAATGAGAATCCAGAAGGGCTGCCGGAGAATTTCGTGGCGGAGGTACGGGCCAAAATCACCCCGGCCTTTTTGGCGACGTATCCGGAAACGGATGCACTTTTAGTGGCGCTTTCGGCGTATCATCATCTGCCGATGGATCGATTCTCTCTGACGGATGGATCGGAGATGGCCATTAAGCATATTTTTGAAGTGTTTGCTTTGCCGGGGACGCAAGTGGTGACGGTGGCACCGTCCTTTGCCATGTATGAGGTGTACTGTCAGATGTTCGGCGTCACCCACCAGGGTGTGCCCATAGGGGAAGATTTGACGTTTCCGACGGAGGATTTTTTAGCCGCCATTGGGAAAGATACTTCATTGGTGGTGCTGCTTTCGCCGAATAATCCAGCAGGGGGCGTATTGCCTCGGGCCGAGGTGGAGCGTATTATCAGGAAAGCAGCGGAGCATGACGCCGTAGTGGTCATTGATGAGGCGTATCATTATTTCTGCGAGGTTTCTTATTTGGATTTAGCCAAGCGCTATGACAATGTGGTGATCTTGCGGACGTTCTCCAAGCTGTTTTCACTGGCCGGGTTGCGGTTGGGCTATGCGGTGTCGCGACCGGAGATTGTGGCTTATCTCAATCGGATGCGCCCGACCTTTGAGGCAAATTCCGTGGCTCTCTTGTTCGGTGAAGCGCTGCTGCGGCGGTCGGACATTATCGAGGCATTGATCCAGACGGAAAAAGAGGGGCGGCTGTACCTCATGGAGGCTCTGACACGAGCCGGCTACGAACCACGCCATGACCATGGCGGGAATTTCATCTTGGTGAAGCCAAAAAAACGGCCGAGAGAGGTCGAGGCGGCGCTGAAAGAACGGAAGATTCTGATTAAGACCTATGGGGAAAACCATCTCCTGCAGGATTATATTCGTATCTCTACGGGCAGTCAGCGCGTCATGGAGATTTTTATGGTGGCTTTTTTGGCGGTTGACCAAGCGTGACGCAGGGTTGTGGTATGGCGGTAGGACGTGAATAGGTTCTTGCATGAGGGAGCGGTAAGTATTTATCTTGCCGCTTTTTTGTTGTGTGGCAGGGCTTTTATGGGGTAATGGCGAATTTTTTAAAGATGTGTCAATCAGCTTCGGGGAGAGAGACGAGATGGAAGAATATATTCGTGATTTGTATCGTGACGAGCTAAGAGAAGGGTTTTTAGTGACCTTTGACCGTAAAAAGGTCTGGAATGTGGAACTGAATTTAGTGGCGGTGTTTGATCGGATTTGTAAAAAATATGGGCTCACGTATTTCATGAGTTACGGGACGCTTTTGGGGGCGGTACGTCATCAGGGATTCATCCCCTGGGACGATGATATTGATCTTATGATGCCGCGCCCCGACTATGATCGATTGAAACAGGTGATTGTCGGGGAGCTGCCGCCCTATTATTTTTTTCAGGATCTTTATACGGATAAGCGGTTTGTGTTAGGGATGTCAAAACTGCGGGATAGCCGAACTTCTGCTATTCAGTACCCGGAGGTCAAGGACATCCATCAAGGGATTTTCATTGATATTGACGCCTTGGATGCTGCGTCGGACGGTTCGCTGGGGGAAGAGGAGATCTTGGCGATGCAGGGAGAAATTTGGGCGACGGTGTATAATCCGGATGGAATTATCGAAGGGATTCGGCAGGGAGCGAAGAGCTATCTGCCTACTAAGGATTTGCTGGCCTTGGTGGCGATGCCCCGGGAAGAAAGGCTGCGCCAGTTCGAGGCGATAGCAGCGGAGCGATATGGAACGTCCCGCATGGTGAACAATTTGGTGTCGACGATCTGCGGCAACAGCGCAAGCTGGGAGCGTCAATGGTTCGACGAGGTCATCGACCTTCCCTTTGAGACGCTGCGGCTGCCGGCGCCGGCGGCGTACGATGAAATCCTATCGTGTCATTATGGCGATTATCATGCTTTTCCGGATCCCCTGCCACCCTTGACGCATGATTTTTTGTTCAGTGCGGATATTCCTTATACCGAGTGTTTGGAAAAGATCGATTTTTCCTGACCGTGAGAGCGGGGCTATCCTGTGAGGAGCCCTTGCGTTAGGCGTTTAGGAGCATGGACAAAGGAAGTGATGAAGGCGTGGCGTGGATTCGTGATCTATATCAGGATGAGATACGGTCAGGTTTTTTGGTGACGGCTCACCGAAAAAGGATTTGGGAAATTGAGCTGACGATGTTGGCGGAGTTGGAGCGGGTCTGCGAGAAATACGGACTTTCCTATTACGCGGACGGTGGAACGCTGTTAGGCGCGGTGCGTCATCAGGGATTTATTCCTTGGGATGACGATATTGACGTGATGATGCCGCGCCCGGATTATGAGAAATTGCAAGAGGTCGGCCCGACAGAATTTGAAAGCCCGCTATTTTTTCAGAACGTCTATACAGACGGCGCGTTTTATCACATAACGAAACTGCGCCACAGTGGGACGTTGGGCTTGGAACACTCGGAGATGCGCAACCATCAGGGCATTTTTCTCGATATTTTCCCTTTGGATGCGGTGCGCGACGGCTCGCCACGCATGGAGAAGGTGGCGCTGATCCAGATGGAGCTGTATCTCCTTTCGGTACAGGAGGAGTTATATCGTTATCTGGTGGCGCATGGAATGAAAACCTATATTTCGACCGCAGTGCGCGAAGCGCTGCTGCAGCTGCCGCCAAAAGAACGGTATCGCGAGTATGAGCGGTTTCAGACCGAGCATTTCGCGGAGTCAAAACGATTAAACTTTTTCGGGTTTGAATTGGAGGGAAGGTATCCGCATATCGACCGGGCTTGGTATTCGGATACGGTGCGGCTGCCTTTCGAGGGAAAGATGATCGCGGCTCCTGCCGGTTATGAGCCGCTCCTCCATGAGCTTTTCGGCGATTATCATCAATTTGTAAAGTTTGCTTCGGATCACAATGGCGATACTTTATTCAGCCCGGATGTTCCCTATACCGACTACTATGCGGTCTTGGACGCGAAGGGGCATTGACAAAATTTTAATGGGCATGAAAGTACGGAGGGAGGGGCAAGATGGAATATCCGGCGGGCAGCGTGGAAGGGAAGCGGTTGTTTGCGTCTCTTTTGGATAGGATGGAGCGCGGGCAGTACGATGATGAGTTCTTAGCCGGATTGGTGGCGTATCAGGCGATCTATCCTGCTTCGGAGAAGTTCGATATCTTTTTCGCTCGGTACGCGCTGGCCCATGGCAATACGGAGGTGGCGCTGGAATACGCCCGGGCGGCGGAAAAGAAGCGCCCCCTCAATTATTTGGTGTGGCGGCTGTTGGCGGAGGTTTTAACGGCGCGCTGCGAGACGACGGAGGCACTGCTTTACGAGGGGCTTTGTGCAGCGTTTTACGGGGATCCTATTTCGACGACGCTGCCGCGAAAAGATTTGGCCGCTTCGCTGGCGATGTTGTCGAAAGCGATGGGGCTGGGAAATTATGCGCCGTTTATGAGCAGCTGGATGGTCATGACCGAGGCGGGGTTACGCGCCCAAAAGCATACGCTGATGGGCGAGTTTCTGCCTTCCCGGCCGGGGGAAAAGCCCGTGTGGTGGGTCGGCGCGTACGTGGAGCAGGAACCTTTGGGAGCGAAAAGCTGGCTGGCGGGGCAGCATAAGGAGGACGATGAAGGGTTTCTCAAGCGCTGTGGCGCCGATTTTGTGTTTGATTTCCAGCGGGCGGTGCTGTCGGGGGGGCGGCTGACGGTGACGGAAGCGACGCCGGTGGTTCTCCCTCTGTCGGGGACCGAGGAGGAGCAAGTGATCACGTTTCGTGCCGAGGGAGTCGAGGATTCCGCCTGGCTGAGCAAATGGGAGACCAGCTATTTTCGCATAGATGCCTCGACAGAGATATGTTCCCCCGCGCCGTTCGTGAGTGGAGCGCCGGTGGTGCTGCGTCATAGTCCGGCTCGCCGTCGGGCTGTGATCAATATTATGTTGGACGGGCTTTGTTGGAAGGAAATGATCAGGGAGAATTATCGCTATGTGCCGAATTTAGTGCGATTTTTCTCTCAGGGGATTATTTTTAACGACCATTTTTCAGTGGCCGAGTATACATTTCCGTCATTGGCTGCCATCAAGACGGGGATGTACCCTCACCATTCGCATATTTTTAATGAGCGATCCGCCGTGGAGCTGGGACGGGAATACCTTACGCTGTCCGAACAGATGAAGGGATGCGGCTATCACTGCGTGACGCTGATGGGGGACGGGACGGGAGTGTTTTGCGGCTGCGACCGGGGATTCGACCGCATGATTGTCAATTCGTATGCGCTGCCGACCTATGTCGGCGTTGAGCGCACCATTCGCCAATTAGAGGCCTTTGGGGAAGCAGATCAATATCTTTTTATCCATACGACGGATACACATCCTTGGACTGCGCGCAAGCATCCGGTGCCGCTTACCGCGCAGACAAAGCTCGCCCTGCGGGATCGGCTGGCAGGCAGTGCCACGCAAAAGGCCAGCGTCTATCTCCCTCACGCGCCCCTCTATACCTGTGCCAATCAGGAGGGGATCGCGGCGGCGGATCGCAGCCTCGGGGTGCTGTTCGATTATCTTACCGCTCACTATTCCGAAGATGAGTACATCGTGCAGGTCTTTTCCGATCATGGGGTACCGATCTACGATGAAGAACCGGATATCCTAAGCGAAAACCAGGTGGGGGCGGCGCTCTTGATGCGCGGGGCGGGGATCCCGGCCTTGGGATTTGTCGATGAGCTGACTAGCGCTGTGGATATCTATCCTATCATGGGACATCATGCGGGGTTTTCTGTGCCTTTTTATGTGGATGGGCATTTGCCCAAAGCTTTGGGGGGCGAAGGACGGGCGTATGCGGTGAGCGCGTCCGTGTACCCGGGGCAGACGTATAAACTGTGCCTTAGGACGAAGACTCATGAATTTCGGTTGGAGTCGAAAGAGGCGGTGGATGAGGACGGGACGGTGGACATGACCGGCGCGTCACTGGGGCTTTATACCCGGGGGGCGGAGCGGAAAGGAGTAGAGGATGCGGCACTCTGGGACTACTTTTTAGGGATTGTGCGGGATCTGACCGCATCCTTTAACGACGAGGGGCATCACTGGCCGGACATGCGGGCGGCGCGGCCGTTGTGGTTTAAGAATGCAGGGGAGAGGTGAGGCCGTGGCTTGGGTGAAGGATGTATATCGCGATGAGATCCGGTCAGGCTTTTTGGTGACGGCGCACCGTAAGCGCATCTGGGATATCGAGCTCAATATGCTGGCGGAATTGGAGCGCATCTGTGAGAAATACCATCTGCGTTATTTCGCCGCGTGGGGGACGCTTTTGGGGGCGGTGCGTCACGGGGGCTTCGTGCCGTGGGACGACGATATGGATTTGGTGATGATGCGGCCCGATTATGAGCGGCTCAAGGAAGTGGCTGCTCAAGAATTGGCGGAGCCGTATTTTTTCCAGACGGCGTATACGGACGGGGCGCTGTTTGGCATTGTCCGGCTCAGGAATAGTGCAACCATGGCGATGTTGCCGGACATCAATTATTTTAATCAAGGGATTTTCATCGATATTCATCCGCTGGATGCGGTTCATGATGGCGGAACGCGGATGGAGGAACTGCGTTCCTATCAGATGGAGCTTTACGCGCTGGCCATGGAGGAAGATCGGTATCGAGAGGCGATGGCGGGAGGCGCTCCGCTGGTGATTGTGCCAACGGAGCGGGAACGTATCTTGCGTTTGCCGCTCCGGGAGCGATTCCGGCTCTATGAAGAGTTTCAGTTGGCGCATTTCGATGATTCCCAACGCGTGAATTATTATCCGCAAGAGTTTCCAGGGCGGCAGATGACCTTGACAAAAGAACTGTTTTCCCGGATCCTTCGGCTGCCCTTTGAGCAGACGACGGTTCCGGTTCCGGCAGCGTATGAGGAGGCCGTGCAGATTTATTATGCAAGCAGTTGGCGGCAGCTGATTCGCGGGGATTCAACACATGAAGGCTTATTGTTCAGTCCGGATGTATCGTATCAGGCATATCAAGCGGCGCAGCAGGAGCGGCGTTTCCCCATGCCATGAGAGGAAGTGAAGCCGATGGAAGGGCAGTTTCCCATCAACGAGGAGGCTCGGCGCTTGTTTCAATCCCTGCTGCCCCGGGCGGCGGCAGGAAAGTTTGATGAAGCCTTCTTACTGGATTTGGTACGGTATCATAAGGCGTTCCCCGAGAGTGAGCGGTACGAGACGCTTTATGCCCGCTATGCACTGGCGCTGGACGCGCCGCTGGTGGCGCTGGAATACGGGGAAAAAGCGTACCGCCGGCGCCCCTTTTCCCCGGCGATCTGGCGGCTGATGGCGGATATCTATCGCGCCTTAGGGCGAAACGTGGAGGCGGAACGCTTTGCGGAGTGGCTGGTACGCTGGGAGAGGAAAGCGGATGTGGCGGCGCTGCGGCGGGAAATTGAGGCGGATACCACTGGGGGAAGTATTGCCTCGGGCGGTGCTTCGCCGAAGAAAACAGCGCTGGACGCAGGGAAGGACGCTGCTGGGGGTGAGGATGTACCGGCGTCACCGGGGACGAAGGAGCGGCGCTACGAAATTGAAGTGTCGGCGATTCCTGATGAGCCGCTGCGCCTTTGGATCAGGACGAAATCTCATGAGTTGCGCTGGGAAACGAAGAAACACGTCGCCTTTGACGGGCGGGTGGATAGAAGCCGGTTTAGCTATCAGCTTTACACTCGGGGGAAAGCGCCTCGGGCGGTGCGCGACGCTGTGCTGGAACACCGCTTTTTGGGCATCGCTGAGCGCCATACCCGCGCCATGGCGGAAAATGGCGAGTTTTGGCCGGAGGAAAAGCGCGGCGATCCATAAGAACCCGCGAAGGGGAGATTATGGCGAGAGAAGGAGGCAGAGGGGCAGATGATTTTGATTGTGGGCGGCGCCGGATACATTGGCAGTCACATGAATAAAATGCTCAGCCGAAGCGGCCGGGATACGTTGGTGCTGGATAATCTGCGCTGCGGCCATCGTGAGGCGGTGCGCTGGGGAAAGTTTATTGAGGGAGATTTGGCGGATACAGCCCTCTTGGATCGCATTTTCAGCGCATACCCTGTGGAAGCAGTGTTTCATTTTTCCGCGTTCATCAATGTGGGAGAGTCGGTGACGGCACCGGCGAAGTATTACGAGAACAATGTGGTGAACACCCTCCACCTTTTGGACGCTATGGTGTGCCACAATGTTCAAAACTTCATCTTTTCCTCAACCTGCGCGACCTATGGCGAGCCGGAACGGATTCCCATCGTGGAAGAAATGCGGCAGTGGCCCATCAATCCCTACGGTTGGACGAAACTCATGGTAGAGCGTATCTTGGCAGATTATCATCGGACGTACGGACTAAATTTCTGCGTTCTGCGCTATTTTAACGCCGCCGGGGCCGACCCGGAAGCGGAGATCGGGGAGAGGCATGATCCGGAGACGCATCTCATCCCGTTGGTGCTTGACGCCGCCAGCGGGCGGCGAGAGTCGATTTCCGTTTATGGGACGGATTATCCCACGCCGGATGGCACCTGCGTGCGGGATTACATCCATGTGAACGATCTGGCCAAAGCGCATATTTTAGCTCTTGCGTATATCCAGAAGGAAGGCATCTCAGCGGATTTCAATTTAGGGAACGGCGTCGGTTATTCGGTGCGGGAAGTCATTGAGATGGTTAAGCAAGTGACGGGGCGGGAGATCAAGGTGATTTACGGAGAAAGGCGGCCGGGGGACCCGCCGGAATTGGTGGGAAGTTCGGAAAAAGCTCGGCGGATCCTTGGCTGGCAGCCGGAATACGATCTTCGGGCGATCATCGAAACCGCTTGGCGGTGGCACGAAAAGGATCGCAAAGGGTGAGAAACGTGCTGTGCAGAGAACCTTGGGAGACATATCGGTATTACAACATGGATCAGGTCATTGAGCAGGCTTTGGCGGTAGTGGCACAGGAAACGGGAGAAGCGGAATGAATCGGATCGTTGCGATTTCCATGGTGAAAAATGAGGCGGATATCATCGAGTGCTTTGTCCGCCATACTTTGACCTTTGCCGACGCCATGATCGTGGCGGAGCAGGAGAGTTTTGATGATACCGGGCGGATCTTGGAAAAGTTAGCGGCGGAGGGGCTGCCCTTGACAGTACGGCGGATCCATCGTACCGGGCACATTCAAGAGGAGGTGATGAATACCCTCTTAGATGAGGCGATGACAGCGTTTGGCGCTGATATTGTGGTGCCGCTGGACGCGGATGAATTCCTTGTCAATACCGATACGCCGCAGTCGTGCCGGACCATCTTGCAGAAACTTTCCCGGAACGCGCTGTATCCGGTGCGCTGGCGGCGGTATGAACCGCTGGAGAGCGAGGGGGTATTTTCCCTGACGAAGCCGTGCCGGCGGGCAAAAAGTGACGAAGAGGTCATTAAGGTCATCGTCGGCGCGGGGGTGACGGAGGTGCGTCCCTTCCATTTGGTGCAGGGGCAGCATTTTGCCTATTGGCAGACGGGGCGAGGCTGGGAACCTATCCCGCTCTCTGCTGCGCCGCCTTTTCACATCGCTCATTTCCATTGGCGAAGTCCCGATCAATTCGCGGCCAAGGTGACGGTGGGCTGGCTGAACAATGTGGTGAAATACTCCGTGTATACGATAGTGGCCGAGGAGTGGAAGCGGGCCTTTGACGGCTTGCTGCGGGACGAGGATATCGCTGATATAGGGCGGCTTTTGGCGGATGAGGCTGAGCTGTTCGATTTACGCCCTCACATTGCGGATCTTTCCCTTCGCTATACCGGCTCGGCGCAGCCTTCGGTGTTGGCGCGGGTGTTAGCAGCGGGAGAGCGTATCGCCGAGTCCTTGGCCGAGGAAAAGGCGCGGCGCCGCAATCGGCGGGTCACGGTAGTCATTCCCTTCGGCGGGGACGAGACGGCGCTGGCGGCGTCCATTCAGAATGTGTTGGCGCAGGAATACGACAATAAGGAAATATGGATCCCGGTGGTGGGCGGCGCTAATCCAAGGCGTGCGGAGGCCGTGGGGGCATCCTTTAAGGACGAGGGAACGCCGATTGGGGTACTTTCGGCACCGTCGGGGGCATCGTTAGGTGAAAGGTTGGAACAGGTGGCTGCGGGGGACTATGTGCAGTATCTTTTTCCCGGCGATTGTATCGCAACGGATAAATTCTTGCGGATGCTGGCCTGTCTGGAATCTCAGCCGCCGCTGGATTGGGCCTTTGCCAAAACTGAGAGCGGTCGGATGTCCGGGGCGCCTTATGATGACACGACGAGGGCCGTGAACTTCGCTATGGTTAACGGGCAAGCCTTTTGGCGACAGATGTTTGTTGGCGGGGCGTATCCGGCGGAGGGAATCGCGGCGGGCTTTTTCCGACGCGCTTTCATCGCGTCGCGGAATTGGCTGATGGGTGATTTTTTAGACGAACAGCCGCTCTTTTGGCACATGTGGCGCACGGTGCTGCTGCCGATCGAGGGCCGACCGATCCCTACGGTGGGAATATTGCCGACGGGGCGCGATATGACGCCCGTGAGAGCGATGACACCCCTTGACAGGCTGTGGCGCGAGGTGGAGTGGTGCTGTTTGCTCCGAGAAGTATGGGAACAATTCAGCGTGGAAGAAATACGGCAAGCAGGCGAAAGTCTTCGCGCCGCGTGGACGCGGATGCAGGGGCAGCGGACGGCGATACCGGATTCTCTCTGGGAAACGTATGAGGACGCCGTGAAAGCACTCGCGGAACAGGCAGATATTGGGGGTGGAGTGCTATAAACGGCCCATACATGATACGATTTTTGGGAGTTGCGCGTCGGATAACGAAAAGCGCGTGATTTTGTAGGGGTAGCGTAATATGAGAAAAACAGATATAATAGGGACACTTAGCGAGCGCGACGGTTGGACACCGCGAACGTAGTGGGAATATGGATCTAACCACTTAGCAGAGGAAAGGGGCACACCGCCTGTGTTTAGCGGTTAGGTATAGTGAAAGTAAAGAACACTTACGAGAGGAGAAGACAATGAAAGCCTATCGCATTCACGAAGAAAACGGCGGCTTTACCTTTGACGACATAGAGCCGCGCCGGGCCTGCACCTATGATATCGTTAATATCCATTTGCCTGAGGGCGCGGTTATTTTTAATTTCGGTGGCGCGCCGGACGTGTTATGCCGCATTAAGTTGGCAGATAATACGTATACCCACTTGGAAACGGATCAGAGCCAACCTGTTTTAGTGGGGGAGGCAATCAAAGATGGTGTCGGACTTACCACCAGCGAACGTATTCCGCTGGAATACGTTCCTGTTGAAGAAAATCTGCGCTGCGATTTCGAGTGCCTCGCGACACACAATGCGCCGGACAATATCTACCATTTGAATTATGTCGATGGCAAATATTGGCTCGATGATCTCTACGAACGGCGTATCATCAGTAAACAAGAAGCCATGCGCTGCAAAGCAGATTGGGATTAAGGATGCAGCAGGAAATTGCTTTGACAGCACGGGGCACTTGTTGTGGCCCGTGGAAAAGTCTTCATAGCAAAGGGCCGTGATTTCTTGCTCAAATCACGGCCCTTTGCTATAATACATATCGGTTTATTCTGCGGTTGTAGCTCACAAGGATAGAGCGGCCGCCTCCTAAGCGGCAGGTAGCGAGTTCGACTCTCGCCAATCGCACCATTTGGCAAAGGGAAGCTCTCTGACACGTCAGGGGGCTTTTTGTGTCGGCGTGCGCGCAAAATAGGAGCGAAGAGGATTTGCTTTTATGGCATGAAGGAGGAATTCTCATGTGGTTGGTATTGGCACTGTTGTCGGCGGTCTTTGCCGCCCTGACGGCGATTTTGGCGAAGATCGGCATTGAAGGGGTTAATTCTCATTTGGCAACGGCGATTCGCACGGTGGTGGTGCTGGCGCTGGCGTGGGGTATGGTATTTTTTACTCAAAGTGCGGGCGGGATCACTGCAATCAGCCGTCGTTCCTGGCTGTTTCTCATCTTTTCGGGCTTGGCGACGGGTGCGTCGTGGCTTTGCTACTTCAAAGCGCTACAAATGGGAGAAACCTCTGCCGTAGTGGCGGTGGATAAGCTGAGTGTCGTCTTGACCCTTCTCCTGGCGGTCCTCTTTCTACACGAGGAATTTACACTGAAATCAGCCATAGGCGCGGCCCTCCTTACGGCGGGCACGTGGCTGATGATACGCTGATCATAAATAAAGAAGGGGCTGGCGACAGGAAGGAGGATTTTTGTCGTCAGCCCCTTCTTGCATGTCCCCCCGATTAGATCGGGGGGAAAGTTTAAAGGTATGGGCCTTTAAAGGAAAAAGAACCTTTTGCCGAATAGCTTCACTCTGATCTAATCCGAAGGGACACATAATTTTTCGGGAGAATTTCCTATTCGCGGTGATTTATATTATAATAGGGAAGCATTGTATCGAAAAGGAGCGAAAGCATGCATAGAGAATATTTAATGGGCAACGAGGCGATGGCGCTCGGGGCGCTTGCGGCAGGCGTGAACGTCGTCGCCGGCTATCCCGGCACCCCTTCGACGGAGGTGCTCGAAACGGTTGCAAAGCATAATGCAGGCGGGCGCATCCATGTCGAGTGGTCAACGAATGAGAAGGCGGCAATGGAGGTCGGCGCAGGTGCGGCGTACTCAGGGGCGCGCGTGCTGGTGACGATGAAACAGGTGGGGCTTAATGTCGCCGCCGATCCTTTGATGAGCCTTGAATATATCGGCGTTGAGGGCGGCATGGTCGTGCTCGTTGCCGACGATCCCGGTCCCATTTCTTCGCAGACGGAGCAGGACACACGCCATTTTGCCGCGTTCGCGAAAGTGCCTTGCTTCGATCCGTCGAGTGTCGCAGAGGCATATGCGATGATTCAGGAAGCCTTCGACTTCTCGGAGCGCTATCATACGCCTGTGTTCTTTCGCCCGACGACGCGCATCGATCATGGCTATGCCTCGATTGAGGTGAAGGATGAGGCGGAGTACGCAGGGCACGAGTCGCGGGGCTTTATGCGTGACCCGTCAAAATGGGTGATTTTCCCGCGCCTGTCTACCCGAGCGCACGCTGCGATTGAGGCGCGGAACGTGGAGCTGGCGAAGGTGTTTTCGGGTTATGCGCGCAACACTATCGAGCATGGGGCAAGCCTGAGCCGCAAGGGAATTGCGACACACGGCGTAAGCTATTCCTACGTGCAGGAAACGATTGCAGAGCAAGAGGAAACGGGGGCAGAGTTTCCGCGTGTCTTCAAGGTTTCGACGCCGTTCCCGTTTCCCGAGCAGCAGGCGGTCGCTTTTTTAACGGGGCTTGACGAAGTGCTCTGTATCGAGGAACTTGATCCTGTCATCGAGCGCGAGCTGACATATGTTTGCGGCAAGTACCAGATTCCCGTGCGGATTCGCGGCAAGCTGACGGGCGATATTTTGCCATCGGGCGAAAATACGCGTGATGCAGTGGATACAGCAGTTGCTTCTTTTATGAATTGGCCGCATGAGGCGGCAGCTTCTCTTCCTGAACCACCGGTCTCGGTCGTGCGCCCACCCGTGCTCTGTGCGGGTTGCCCGCACAGAGCCTCATTCTACGCGGTCAAGCAGGCGATGAAGGGCAAAAAATGCGTTTTTGCGGGTGACATCGGCTGCTACACGCTGGGCAACGCGCAGCCACTCGATATGGTCGACACATGTCTTTGCATGGGTGCGGGGCTTGGCATCGCACAGGGCATCGGCATCGCGACGAAGGATACGAAGTGTTTTGCGTTCGTCGGCGATTCGACGTTCTTCGCGTCGGCGATTACGGGTGCAGTGAACGGTGTTTACAATCAGGCGGATTTCACACTTGTCGTGCTTGATAATTCGACGACGGCCATGACGGGCCATCAGCCGCATCCGGGAACGGGGCGCACGATGATGGGGGAGGTGGCACAGAAGATCTCCATTGAGGAGACGCTGAAGGGCATCGGCGTGCAAACGATTCGCACCCTTGACCCGCTGAAACTGGACGAGTGCGTTACGGCCGTGCATGAAGTCGCAGAGGAGAAGGGTGTCAAGGCGATTATCTTTCGCTCGCCGTGCATCGCGATTGTGCCTCCTCTTGGCATGGCGCATATCGCGGAGGAAAAGTGCACGCGGTGCAGGAAGTGCATTCGCGAGATTGGCTGCCCCGGCATCGTTACTTGTGACGGCGCTGTGAAGATTGATCCCGCGCAGTGTACGGGCTGCGCCCTTTGCACGGAGGTATGTCCCTTCGGGGCCATCTCCGTTGTGCCGAATGTGTCACAGAAAGGGAGCGAGGCGTGATGGCATACAATATCTTGCTGACGGGCGTGGGGGGGCAGGGTACGGTGCTCGCCTCGAAGCTCCTCGCGGCGGCAAGCATGACAAAAGGGCTGCCTGTCATGAGCGCGGAGACAATCGGCATGGCGCAGAAGGGCGGCTCAGTATTCAGCCATCTGCGTATCGGGGCGGGAGCCAAGAATCCGATGATACGGCGTGGTACGGCCGACCTCCTGCTCGCTTTTGAGCCTGCCGAGGCAGTGCGAATGCTGCCATACTTAAAAAAGGACGGCGTGCTCGTCGTGAATGCCTCACCCATCATGCCCGTAACGGCGGCGCTTTCTGCTACGAATTACACAGGGCGCGAGATGATGGACTATCTGAAGGAACACATAAAACAGATTCACGTTGTGGATGGTGAGGCTGCCGTCCGCGCCATCGGGAATCCAAAGGCCCTCAACATTATCATGCTCGGCGCCGCGTTTGCGGCCGGGGCGCTTCCCTTCTTGACGGAGGCGGATGTGATCGCGGCGATTCGCGCGCACGTGAAGCCAAAGTATTGTGCGCTCAATGAACGCGCGCTTCGCTACGCGCGTGAAGCCTTTTCCTAATAGAAAGAGCCGGAGGAGATTGTGATGGAGATTACGAAAGAGCAGCTCGCGCTTGTCAATGATCGGATCCGCGCGATGCGCAAGGTAGGGAGCTTTTACGGCAAGCGGCTGGAGGACTACGGCATCGAATGTGTCGAGACCGCGGAGGATTTTAAGAAATTGCCGTTCTCGGAAAAGAAGGATTTGCGCGATGCCTACCCCCTCGGCCTCATGTCCGTCCCTGAGGAGGAGATTGTTCGGATTCACTCTTCATCGGGGACGACGGGAAAGCCCGTCATCGTACCGTATACGAAGAAAGACGTCGAGGACTGGGCAATCCAGTTCGCGCGCTGCTACGCGATGGCAGGCATTACGAAGCGCGACCGCATTCAGATTACGCCGGGCTATGGCCTTTGGACGGCGGGCATTGGTTTTCAGGCGGGATGCGAGCGTCTCGGCGCGATGGCCGTGCCGATGGGGCCTGGCAACACGGACAAACAGATTCAGATGATGATCGACATGAAGAGCACCGTCCTCTGCGCGACCTCGTCGTATGCCCTGCTGCTTGCCGAGGAAATTGAGAAGCGCGGCGTGCGGGAAAAAATCCATCTCCAAAAGGGCATTATCGGTTCGGAGCGCTGGGGCGCAAAAATGCGTGAGGCCATCGAGGAAAAGCTCAGAATTAAGACGTACGATATCTATGGACTTACGGAAGTCTATGGACCGGGCATTGGCATCACCTGCGACGAGCAGGCGGGCATTCATTATTGGGACGATTATATCTATCTCGAAATTATTGACCCCGTGACAGGAGAGAACCTGCCCGACGGGGAGTGGGGCGAAATCGTCATTACGACGCTCAAAAAGGAGGGCGCGCCGCTCATCCGCTTCCGCACCCACGACCTCTCACGTATCCTGCCGGCTCCCTGTGCCTGCGGTCAATCGTACCCGCGCATTGATACAATCGAGGGACGCACGGACGACATGGTGAAGATCAAGGGCGTCAACCTCTTCCCCAGCCAGATTGAGGAAATCCTGCATACGTTCCCCGAAGTGTCGAGCGAGTACCAGATCCATATCTCCCATCTCGATGGTAAGGATACGATGCGCCTTTACGTCGAGACGAATGGACACGTCGATTTCCTCGCGCTTGCGCAGCGCATTGCAGAGTGCGTTAAGAGCCGCATCGGGTTCACGCCGCTCGTCAAAGTCGTCGAGATCGGTGTCCTGCCGCGCTCAGAAAAAAAGACGAAGCGCGTCATCGACACGCGCTACGAGTAAGGCGATAGTCACTTCTCTCCGGCGAATTTAGAGCCGGGAAAGGTGAGGGTGGAAAAGTAGTCGGCGAGGGTTTCGGCGCGGCGGATGAGCTGTACGGAGCCATCCTCTTTGAGGAGAAGTTCGGCGCTCCTGAGTTTGCCATTGTAGTTGAAGCCCATGGCGTGGCCGTGGGCGCCGGTGTCGAAGATGACGAGACGGTCGCCGATGTGGATTTCCGGCAGCCAACGGTCAATGGCGAATTTGTCGTTGTTTTCGCAGAGGGAGCCGGTTACGTCGTAGACGTGATCGCAGATGGCGTCCTCGCGGCCTACGACGGTAATATGATGATATGCGCCGTACATGGCGGGGCGCATGAGATCAGCCATGCAGGCGTCAAGCCCGATGTAGTCTTTATAGGTCTTCTTTTCGTGAAGGACGGTGGCGACCAGCCAGCCGTAAGGGCCGGTGATGGCACGCCCCGCTTCCGTGGCGATGGCCAGCCCGTCAAGCCCG
>ERZ773042.107-NODE-107-length-63505-cov-4.635540_pt1 | contig 63505 bp, 48 predicted proteins | sample MGYA00511664_ERZ773042 | MGnify/ENA primary metagenome ERZ773042 (study PRJEB29015, sample SAMEA2737984) | human oral metagenome | biome: human oral; feature: human-associated habitat; material: dental | place: China | collected 2036 ... | reverse complement strand
ACGAGCCAGCCAGGCGGGTCTGAAGGAAATGATAATAGAGTGAAGAATGAGGGCTATAGCAATGAGCAGTTTGGGATCAGAGTTGGTCGGGCGAACAATGAAAGACGATGATGTGGGCAAAGAGATAGGACAGAAGTCGGTAAACGCTTGTGCTAAAATATAATCATGGATGAAGAAGCGGTACACCAACAGCGCTTTCGGGAAGCTGACGAAGCCAGCACTGCTAAACGAGCCCTGATCTTAGGCGTCCCTTACCGGGACATGACTAACGAAGAAGCGACCATCCCCCTGATCCAGGGCATGATGGAAATCTCAGACATGTACCGCTACAAGATGATCCCCCTGGCTAAAGGTAGCTACATCACTCCATCCATCTATGGCATCACCTTGGACACCCCCGAATCACGCTTGAAGGAGATCAACGCCCAGGCGGAGCGGGACTCTGAGAGCGTTCGGTATGAAGTTATCTCCAACTCGTCATTTCGCAACATCATGCGTCGCTATGACCCGCCTAAGAACGTAGTCTATCACGATGTCCAGATCAGCTCGGAGGGGGATAGTGACACTATCCACAAAGTCAGCATTGAGCTGGACGAAGTGCGACCTGATGATATCTTGAATTATTTAATTCTCCAAGCAGACAAGTTAGGTGCGTCAGATATTCATCTCGAGCACCAGCGTGATCAGGTGCGAGTTCGCTTCCGAATCGACGGGGCATTACACCCGGTGGCGACGCTATCACATGATAAGTACCGGGTCTTATTCAGTTCAATTGCCAGCGCAGCTAATTTATCAACGGCTGCTATGGAGGCGCAGTCAGGGCATATCGTCCGAGAGATTGGTGAGCTACGTAAGTCGTTCCAGCTATTAGACAAGTCAGGGCAAGTATACCAGGCGGAGGCGGATGACCACACTCTAAACATGCGCATTGAGACAGTGCCGACCATGTATGGTCAGGATGCCGTGATCCGTCTATTTAACTTCCGCTCTGAGATGCTCAGCCTTGACGTACTGGGTCTTGATGACAAGGAAATGGTTGAGTTTAAGGAGATTATCTCACACCCGCATGGCATGGTCATGGTGGTCGGGCCGACCGGCTCAGGTAAATCAACTACGCTATTTAGCATCGTTAATGCTCTTAATGACACCAGCCGCAAGATTCTCACTCTGGAGGATCCGGTGGAGTTCGACATTCCGGGTATCACTCAGATTCCGGTCGATACGACTCATGGGCAGACCTTCGCCGATAATGTGCGGACCATCCTTCGTCTTGACCCTGATGTAGTGATGGTCGGTGAGATCAGAGACAACGACACGGCTAAGACGGCTATCCAGGCAGCTATCACCGGACACCTGCTTCTGGCCACCTTTCACGCCCAGGATGCCGGCTCGGCTTTTGCTCGGATCATTGATATGATTGGCATTAACCCAGTTTTTACCAGCGCTATTCGGGTGGTGATTGGTCAGCGTCTGGTCCGTCGATTAGATCCGGCTACTAAGATAGAGTATGAGCCTGATGAAATGACCAAGCAGTGGATTAGGCAGAGTCTGGCAGATTTACCGGACGGTACGGATAAACCCGACTTAGACCATATTCGGCTCTGGCATCAGGGTAAGTCTGAGGAGAATCCTTTCGGCTACAAAGGTCGCCAGGTGTTGATGGAGCAGCTGCTGGTTGACGATGATATTGCTAAGTTTATCAGTGGCGAGGTCAAGGATGTTAACGCTAATGCCATCACCAATACAGCTCGTCGAGCCGGGATGATTACTATGCTGCAGAAGGGTATCCTGAAAGCGCTAGCCGGCGAAACCACCCTGGAGGAAGTCAATCGGGTGTTGTAGTGAGGTTGCTTACTGCCGTCTTTTTGCCATCATGACTATATGTGGTAATATATGTGAGAGATTAAGTCTAAGTTATTAGGAGTGCTATGAGTGATTTAGTTAAAGAGATTGCCGATGCTCAGAAGAAGCCGGCGGTCGTCGATGTTCGCAGCGGCGATACCGTGCGAGTCTATCAGAAGATTCAGGAAGGTAATAAGAGCCGTATCCAGATGTTTGAAGGAGTGGTGATCCGGACGGATCGCAAGAACTCACTAACCAGTCGGATCACGGTGCGCCGGATTGCTTCCGGAGTAGGGGTTGAGAAGTCGTATCTACTCCACTCTCCCTTAGTCGAGAAGGTGGAGGTAGTTAAGCGGAGCAAGGTGCGTCGCAATTACCTATCTTACTTGCGCCAGCGCTTCGGTAAATCAGCACGTCTGACCGGCAAGGCTTTTGATAAGAGTATCAATGACATCGGCGATGAGTCGGCTAAACAGGCGGTGGCAGAGGCAAAAGCTACCGCTAAGGCGGCGGCAGAAGCTAAGGCTGATGCTAAGGCGAAGGAGCAAGCCGAGCTTGAGGCTAAAGCTGCTGAGGTGACTGCTCGTCACCATGACAAATAGCCGTATTATTATCGGTATTGATGAGGTGGGGCGTGGTCCGCTAGCCGGACCACTTGTTGTTGGGGCGGTAGCTCTGGATAACCGGGTGGTGTATGAGGGTCTGGCTGACAGTAAGCAGCTGAGCCCTAAGAGGCGACTTGAGCGTTCTATTTACGTCAAAGAGCGGGCGCTCGGAATCGGGCTGGGCTGGGTCGATGCTAGCCGGCTTGACCGAATCGGCATGACCCGAGGGCTAAAACTGGCGACTCGTCTGGCTTATCGACAGCTACCGCCCGGGCTAAGAGATAAGGCTGATAACCTGGTGATCGATGGCAATATTAACCTGTTAGACAACCCGGAGGCGACTGTACTGGTCAAGGCAGATGCCAAGGTGCAGGCGGTTTCCGCCGCCTCGATCGTGGCTAAGGTGGCAAGAGACCACTATATGAGTCGATTATCCGAGCTTTACCCGGGCTATGGCTTTGAGCGACATATGGGCTATGGTACTAGAGACCACCTGCGGGCGATTCGAGACCGGGGAGTTATCCCCGGTGTGCATCGACTGAGCTTTCGACCGGTTCGACAATTCTTGGGTGAGGAAGTGACGACTAAGAGCCGGTCTACCCAGACTACTGGTCAGCTGGCGGAGGCGGAAGCGGCGAATTATCTGGTGCGACAGGGCTATACTATAATTGACCGTAATTGGCAGACCAAGTACTGTGAGGTCGATATCGTAGCAAAGAAAGGTGACCGGATCTACTTCGTTGAAGTTAAATATCGGGAGGTAGATCGGCATGGCAAAGGGCTTGACGCTATTACACCCGCCAAGCTACGCCAAATGCACCTGGGTGCAGAAATGTATCTGCTGTGGCGGAGTCAGCAGTGCCGGGGGTTGAGTCCGCAGCTGATGGCGATGTCACTCAGCGGCATACCACCTCAAGTCGACGACCAAGTCGCTATTGTTTGACACTTTGCCTAGTGATGCTGTAGTATTCACATAACTATTCATAGTCGTACCTTAGGAGGTAACGATGGCGCAGGTAGAGATGGCAATGGCCGGGTCAAAAGGGATTGTTCCCGGGGCGAGTCGTTCGGTAGCATACTATAGTGGTCATGAATTGGTTTTCTTGGCCACTAAGTATCTGATGAGAAGTCTGAAGGGGCTGAGGCGAACTGAAATCGAGGATATTTATGTAGGTCGCCCCCGAGAAGATGGGACGGATCGACCTCGCATCAAGTATCGTTTGATTCGGAATGAAAACACCTGCCAAGCTCTGATGGTGGTAAAGGAGCCGAGCAGGTACGATGTGGAGTGCTTTGGCGTGACTACGGTGGCGCTGACTGACCTGGAGTACCGGCTGATGACGGCCGGGCTTAGCGAGACGCAGTGTCCGAGAGTGGCGAAGAATCGCTACCGCATCGAGCATTTACTCGGTAGCTCATTGAAGCTCAATCAGGAGGCACGGGCGTATGCCTATGTCTACAAGGGTGATCTGAAAGGGCTGGTGACGGTTAACTTCAAGAATCTGACCGAGCGGAAATTCGGGGAGGTGCTTGATAGTACCAGTCTGCTGCTGGGGCGGTGTTGCAACCTGGTTGAAGGGGCGGCACTAGCCGGTCGCACTTACCGGGAATTGACATCATACCTGGAGGGTGACCTTCACTACCGCAAGTTACCTCCATGGAGTCGACTGGCTGACTAGCCGGTCGGTCCCCGTGGTAGCCCTCTCGTTTCGACGGGAGGGCTATATTTCTCGACGAAGAAAGTCTGTTAGGACGGGACGGTTCCGTTTGATCCAGCTGAGACGCTGAACTATATCGTTGTGACCCAGCTTGATAGTGCGACTGAGGGCCGGCGCATTGATGCCCCTAAAGAAATTATCATATTCAACCAGCTGATCATCGGTACTGAGATGATGCCCGGCGACTTGGACGTAACTGTCGTAATTCATATCGCCACCGAAGACTTCCTCAATCCATGACCAATTATGTCTGATCCAGTACCAGGCGGTCGAACGGGTATATCGGTTGGCCATTAATCCGCTGATGAAATAGTAATTATCTTGCGGTCGGATCAGCGTGGTTACAGTTGAGCCGGTCAGTAGCTTATCAGCTTGACTGAGGTCAGTAGTTGCGGTTAAAGCACTGCAAATGTCCAGACGCAATTCGACATCTTGGACTGAGAGATAGAGTTCCCATAGCTGATCGAAAACGCCCGGTCGATCTAGCCTGACTTCGGCGGAGAGAACGACCGATCGTAGGTTGCTGTCGATTTGACTGATATCCGCAGTGTGCTGTTGGTAGAGATCGTCGCAGTAGGCGATCGCCTGTTTATCTCGGGCATAGATCAGTCTGGACAAGATGATGGGTCGAGCCTTAGTGTCATTAATATCGTCTGCATGGCCTTGGAAGATACGGGTAAATTGACCTTTGAATAAACCGGAGACGAATTGTCTCAGCGCAGCTTGTTCGTCTGAATTTAGGTCAACCAGTCGATCCAGCCCGGCAGTCAGCCCGGCCACCTTACCGATCATCGCTTGATTAGTCTCATGTCCGACCTCGCTTAGCAGATCTAATTGTTGGCTGATGTCGCAACGACCGAGCTGAGATAGGAAGAATGATTCTTGGAGAAGCTCAATCTTGTCGATAGTACCAAGGTCGCTAAATCGTCGGCGTAGCCCGATGAAGAGCTGATCATCGTACTCGGTCAGATAGTGACCGTCACCACCGACATTGAGCTGAATTGTTTGATCAGTTGGTGCATCCAGAACGATCTCCGGTTCGGTCATTAACTTAGGCGCATCTGGCAGATTGCAAAATAGGGGTACGGGGCGAGCCTCGACGGATGAGTCGGTGTGCAAGGGAGCCTGTTTCAGTCGGAGTCTCTTTGGCTCGATTAAGTCGGCGGTGATAATCGGGTAGCCCGGCTCAGTCAGCCAAGACTTCATCAGCTGAGCGATATCCAGTTTACTAACCTCAGACATCGCTTGCCACAGGTCGTCGGCAACAGTATTGCCATACTTGTGCTTAGTAAAGTAGTGTTTGAGGGCTCGACGGAACTGCTCTTCGCCGATCAATCGGCGGAGCATCTTCATCAGTCTCTCTCCCTTGATATAGACGATCGCTCCGTCAAACAAGGTGGCGATCTCGTCAGGCGAGCCGACCGTCTGCCGGACAGCTTGGACGCCGGCGAGAGAGTCTCGGGTCAGAGCGTAAAAGACATCGCTAGCCTGGAAGTCATCCATGACGTGATACTCAGGGTGTAGCCGGTCGGTTACAATATGCTCCATCAAACTGGCGAAGCTTTCGTTGAGCCAGAGATCGTCCCACCATGCCATCGTCACTAAATTACCGAACCATTGGTGGGCGATCTCGTGAGTGATAGTGATGGCGACGGACTCTCGGGTGTCTACGGCGGAGTTATTGTCGGCGAGCATCGCTGACTCTCGATAAGTGATCAGCCCCCAATTCTCCATCGCTCCAGCAGAGAAGTCGGGTAGTGCTACGTTGTCCAGTTTGGGCAGAGGGTAGTCGACTCCGAAATAGTCCTCGTAAAACTCAACCGACTTGACGGCTGTATCTAAGGCGTAGTCCATTAGTCCGGTCGGTTGAGCCGGGGTAGCGTAGACATTGACTTTGACACCTCGCTTAGTCCGGTCGGATTTACTGACAAAGTTACCGCCGACAAAAGCCAGCAAATAAGTCGACATCTTGGGTGTAGTCTGAAAACGCCAGGTATGGTTGACCTGTTCACCGGGCATGTTGGACAGGACAGTCTGTACGTCGGGACTGTTAACGGTAATGGATAAGTCAAAGGTAGCTTTGGCTGACGGCTCATCAACACAGGGAAAGCATTTTCTGGCATAGTGTGACTCAAACTGAGTGGCAAACAAGCGGCAAGTATGCCCGTCCTGACGATATTTACAGAGATACAGCCCATTCATGGCTGTATCGCTAAGCCGTCCTTGAAACTGGACGGTAATCTCATTGGCGGTGTCGTCAATGATAAGCTCGTCTTCACTTAATCGCCAGTCGGGACTATCGTTTCGCTCCGTTTTGACCGATAAGATATCCAGATCTTTACTGTGTAGTCTGGCCTGCTTGCCGACAGTCTCTCCTGTTACGGTGACTTGTCCACTGAAGCGTGACTGCTCCGGCTCTATGTTCAATTGCAATTGATAGTGCTGCGGCGCAAAATAATCCAACAATCGTCTAATCTTCCCCATAATTATATTGTACAATAGGTGCGATGGCGCAATATCAACATGTGGTATGGCAAGCGATGATTGCCTTCCCGATACTGGCGGCGGTAGTGACGCTACCTTATTTGATCTACTGCTACCGTAAATACGGTTCGGTACTGGGGCTCAGAGTGCCGATTATTTACTCATTTATCTTATATCTGTTGTGCTGCTACTTCCTAGTTATCATGCCCCTGCCCAGTCGGGAATATGTTGCCAAGCTGACCGGCCCCAGGCTTCAGCTGATACCCTTTGCTTTTATCGGCGATATCGGGCGGGAAGCGGGCGCACTGGGTGGCGACCTGCTCAGTGCGGTGAAGTCGATTATCGCTAATAAGGCTACTTATCAAGCGTTGATGAATCTGCTGATGTTTGTCCCGTTCGGCGTCTACCTGCATTATTATTTTGGCTATAAGCGGCGTCGGGTAGTGATCGCCTCACTAGGTTTGTCGCTCTTCTTTGAGTTAACCCAGCTGACAGGACTATACTTCATTTATCCCCGGAGCTATCGGCTGTTTGATGTCGATGATCTGATGATGAATACCCTGGGTGGATTCCTGGGCTACCTGGCGGCAATCCCGCTAGCCAAGTTCTTGCCTAGCCGGGCCGACATTAATCGAGCCAGCTATCGACGCAGTCGGAAAGTGTCGCTTCTCAGGCGTTTAGTGGCGCTATTTTGTGATGCGGTCTGTGCCGGTGGGCTGGTGATGGCGGTCAATCTGGGGCTAAATCTGGCGGGAAGGCATCCTAGTGCTATTTCGGACGTGATAACGGTTGGTTTGCCGATCTTCGGCTATTTTGCTTTCTTGCCGATCGTCTTTAACAGTCAGACAGTCGGACAAAAGCTGACTCGGATGCAGATAGCTCGCCTTAGGGGTAAGCCGGCTCGTTGGTATCAGCTGATCATGCGGATAGTTATTATCGCCATCGTTATGGTGGTAATTCCCTATGCAGCGATGAGTGGCGTGATCTGGCTGGACACTCATGGACTGATCAGCGGTGAAGGAACAACGATCCTATCGATAGTGGTGCTGGCGGGCTATGGTTTCTTTGTGCTGGTTCAGCTGATCAGGGCTCTGGCTCGGCGACCGCTCTTTTATGAGCGATGGACTAGAACCAAGCTGGTCTCGACGACCGCTATTACTCCGACAGGGCAGTTAAAGGAAGACGAACCAGTCGACGATGAAGCCGGTAAGGCTGAGTCAGCTGAGACAGAGGCTCAGCCTAAGCCTCAAACCGAGGTCAATGATGACGACGGCGCTAAAGAGGAAGATGCTTCGTAGTGTCCGAGCGTATTGCGTGAGAGTGGCTAGTCTGCTAATATACTAGTATCAGATCCGGCCGACAGGTCGGACTTTTTAATGAGAAGGGAGATGTATGGAAGGGTTGGATATCAAACAAATGATCACGATGGTGCATTCAATTGCCGACGAGAAGAATCTCTCCGAAGACGAGGTAATGCAGGCGGTGGAGGCGGCGATTGCGGCTGCCTGGCGTCGAGATAATGGCACTAGAGAGATGAACGTGCGAGCTGAGCTTAACCGAGAAGACGGTACTGCTAAGGTGATCGTTCATTACGACGTAGTCGAGGCTCCTGAGGGGATAGGTCAGATCACTCTAGAGGAGGCAAAGAAGATAGACAAAAAAGCTCTACTCGGCGGCGTAATTGAGCAGGAGTTTGAAGCGAAGAGCTTCGGACGGGTGGCGGCTCAGACTGCTAAGCAAGTACTCTTGCAGAAGCTGCGAGAGTTCGAGCGAGAGACTATGGCGAATGAATATGGTAATAAGATCGGCAAGATCATTACCGGTACAGTGATCCGGGTAGAGTCGAGAGTGATCCGACTGGATCTGGGACATGGCGAGGGAATTATGCCCGGTAGCGAACAGATCCCGGGGGAACACTTGGTGACCGGCAGTCGTATCCGAGCCCTGCTGAAGAATATTGATCGAGATAGCAATCGTGGTCCAACCATCATCTTGTCTCGGGCTGACGCTCAGTTTGTCAAACTCTTGTTCCTTCAGGAAGTGCCTGAGATTGAGACGGGCACGGTCGAGATCAAGGCGATCGCCAGAGAGGCAGGGCGACGCACTAAGATTGCCGTCTATAGTAGCAGTAGTGATATTGATCCGGTGGGGACTTTTGTCGGGACGAAAGGCGTACGGGTTCAGGCGGTGATGAATGAGATTGGTGACACGGAAAAGATCGATATCATCACCTACGACCATGATATCCGCAACTACATTGCTAATGCCCTAAGCCCGGCGGAGATTAGTCGAATCGATGTTAATGAGTCAGATAAAACAGCTACCGTATATGTGACCGAGGCGCAACAGTCGGTTGCTATCGGGCGACAGGGACAGAATGTCCGTTTGGCTTCTCAGCTGACCGGTTATGACATTGATATCGTAACGGAATAAGATAGTTAGCACTCTTGTTGATAGAGTGCTAATTTGTTATCATTAAAGCATGGATTACTTTGACCGACTAGCTGACGACGCTCGGGCTGCCTTGAAGCAAGCTGAGCTACTGGCGCATTTGACCAGGTCTCCTAAGCTGGAGACCAGCCACTTGCTCCTAGCGATCATTGGCCAGGACGAGACTCCGGCGGCTACTCTGCTGAGAGAGATGAATGTTGACCCTGAGCCCATCCGACTGGCGATCAAGCTGAAGCCGGGCATCGTTGTCTCGAATGGGCCGATTTCCATTGAGCCGTCCGGTACGGTGAAGGTAACGGTTAATATGGCGGTTCGTCTAGCCGAGGAGGCGGGCGAAAGCAGCTGTGATACTACCTACTTGCTATTTTGTATGATCTGCCAAAGGGGGGCTAAGGCCGGTGTGCTGCTGGAGCAGCAGGGTGTCGATATTGATGAGCTGATGAATCACATCACTCGCTTTCTGCAGGACGATAAGCCGTCTTATGTCGAAGCGGGCGAGGCGCAGTCGGGACACAAAGACGGCCGGGCCGGCGGTTCGTTCCTCAGTAGATATACGACTGACTTGACTAGACTGGCGCAGGCCGGTCAGCTTGACCCGGTGATCGGACGTCAAGCGGAGATAGATCGCTTGATCACCATCATTAGTCGCAAGACGAAGAATAATCCGGTGCTGATTGGCGAAGCCGGTGTCGGTAAGACAGCGGTCGTAGAGGGCTTAGCTCGGCAGATCGCCTGTGGTGAGGTGCCTGATTTCTTGCAGCGCAAGCGCCTGCTGGAGGTCGACCTGGGGGCGATGGTGGCAGGGACGAAATATCGAGGTGAGTTTGAGGATCGTCTGAAACGCCTGATCAAGGAGGTCGACACTGACGACAATGTGATCATTTTCATTGATGAGCTTCACCTGCTGGTCGGGGCGGGCTCAGCCGAGGGCTCTATGGATGCAGCTAATCTACTAAAGCCTGCTTTGGCTCGGGGTAAGTTTCGCCTGATCGGCGCCACCACTAGTGACGAATATCGTAAGTTTGTCGAGAAGGATACGGCTCTGGCTCGCCGGTTGCAGGAGATCGTAGTTAAAGCACCCGGCACGGCCGACACGATCAAGATCTTGACCGGACTGGCGCCTCGCTATGAGGAATATCATCACGTGCGGATCTCGGAAGATGTGATTAGCGAAGTGGTGCGACTGAGTGACCGATATCTCAGTGAACGTCAGCAGCCGGACAAGGCGATCGACGTGCTGGACGAGACGGCGGCTCGAGTGCGGATCGCTAATGCCGGTAGTGAACAGGCTAAGGAGCTAATGGCTTATCGAGCAGAGGCCAAGAAGCTAGCCAAAGATATGGAACGGGCTGTGGCCGAGGAAGATTATGAGCATGCCGCTCTCTACAAAATGCGTCTCAGCCAGCTCAAAGATCTGATCGGTCACCTGGAAAAGAAGCAGAGCGAGGGCGATTTTGTAGCTGTCAAGGTCAATGACGTGGCTCGCTCGGTGAGCCAGATGACCGGTATCCCGCTGGAGCAGCTCAAGCGATCCGAGGCGGTCAAGCTGGCGAATCTGGAGAAGCGGCTTGGCGACCGGGTGATTGGTCAGCATCAGGCGATTGAGGCGGTGGCTCAGGCAATCAGGCGTTCCCGAGCCGGCATCGGTGACCCACACCGACCGATTGGCTCGTTTATCTTTCTCGGTTCAACCGGGGTGGGCAAAACGGAGCTGGCTCGGGTGCTGGCTCGAGAGGTATTTGGCTCCGATAAGAGCCTGATCAAGGTAGATATGAGCGAATATACCGAGCGACATACCGTATCACGTTTGGTTGGAGCGCCGGCCGGTTATGTCGGCTACGACGATGGCGGCCAGCTGACCGAACGGGTGCGTCGGCAACCTTACTCAGTGGTGCTATTCGATGAGATTGAGAAGGCTCATCCTGATGTCTTTAATATCTTGCTCCAGATCCTGGAGGATGGTGTCTTGACCGATGGTCACGGTAAGGTAGTTGACTTCTCTAACTGTGTCGTTATCTTGACCAGCAACGTGGGGGCAAGCGAGCTTGGTCGAGAATCGGTCGGCTATGCTGTCTCGGGTGAGGAAGCGACCGACGCTCATCGTCGTTTACGGGGCGAGAAAGCGCTAAAAGCCCTGCGTCAAACGATGCGTCCGGAGCTAATTAACCGTTTTGATAAAGTGGTGCTATTTAACGGCTTTGGGACTAGGGAGGGCGGTCAGATCTTGAATATCATGCTGGAGCGGCTAAGTCGACGTCTCCAGCCTAAGGGTATAGCCTTTACTATCACGCCGAAGCTACGGCGCTATCTGATTGATCATGGCTACGACGCTAAGTATGGTGCCAGACCACTGCGTCGAATCATCCAAGATAAGCTGGAGAGTGTCCTGGCAGATCAGCTAATCCTTGGCAAGATCAAGCAAGGGCAAGTGGTACGAGCTGATCTGACTAATGGTGATGAGGTAGTGATCAAGGCTCAGTCCGGCGTAGCGACTAATCAACGCCTCAGAGCGGTGTGATAACCGGGCTATGGCTAAATCCAAGACCAAGTTTGTCTGCCAGCAGTGCGGGGCGGTATACCCTAAATGGACGGGGCGATGTGAGAATTGCGGTTCGTGGAATTCGCTGGTGGAGACCGTCCCGGCGCCGGTTGGTAAGTCGGCGGTAGCCCGTAGTAGCGGTCAGGTTATTCGTCCGGAGCGAATCAAGGATGTGGCGGTGGATCGGGTGAGTGCTCGACTGGATACGGGCATAGCTGATCTAAATGTCGTTCTGGGTGGCGGCTTGATGCCGGGCGGAGTGACTTTGATTGCCGGTCAGCCGGGTATCGGCAAGTCAACTATCCTGATGCAAGTTAGCTCTCATATCGCCAAAGGCAAGAGAGTACTCTACGCCAGTGGTGAAGAGTCGGTCTCGCAGATCAAGCTGCGGGCGGCTAGACTGGGAGCCGGCGGCAGTGATGATCTCTTTTTAGTGGCGACGACTTCGGCTGATGATATCGCTGCTACCATTGCCGGCGGTGAATACCGGGTAGCGATCGTTGACTCGATGCAAACAGTGGCGCTAGCCGAGGTATCCAGTGCACCGGGGACTGTCAGCCAGATCACTAATAGTGCCAATATTATCATCCGGGCGGCCAAGCAAACTAATACAGCCGTGATCTTAGTTGGACACATCACTAAAGAGGGATCAATTGCCGGGCCGAAGATTTTAGAGCATCTGGTCGATACGGTGCTTAGCTTTGAAGGAGACCGCTATGGTGGCTTTAAGATGATTCGGGCGGTCAAGAACCGTTATGGCTCGACTTCTGAGGTCGCCATCATGGATATGACTCAGCAGGGACTGCGAGTGGTCAACAATCCTAGCGCCACTCTGCTGGCTGAGCGGGCTGATACTGATGGCTCAATAGTCCTGGCAACCCTGGAGGGCAACCGGCCGCTACTAGTCGAGGTGCAGGCACTGGTGAATAAAACCAGCTTCGGCTACCCAAAGCGGACGGCTAGCGGCTTTGATGTTAACCGTTTGACTTTACTGGTGGCAGTACTGGAGCGCCGCACTAAGCTACGGCTGGCTGATCGAGATATCTTTATTAATATTGTAGGCGGGCTCAAGCTAAATGATCGGGCGGCTGATTTAGCCATCTGCATGGCGATTGCCTCAGCTACGGCAGAGCGCAAACTTAAGGATGGGGCGGTGGTCTTCGGTGAGATTGGGCTAGGTGGTGAGATCCGATCGGCGATTATGTCTGAGCGACGAATCGCCGAAGCTAAGAAGCTGGGCTTTAAGTATGCTATTGCCCCGAGAAGTGCCGCAAAAGATAAATTTGTTATCCCTGCCACCGACCTGAGAGATGCCCTTAATCAGCATTTACATTAGGGCTATGCTACAATTTTACTGCCACCATGAATAGACAGATAAATCCGCCGGATCGGTCGGTAACAGAGGCGAATAACACCGGCACTGACGGATGGTTAGCGGGTCGTGAAGAGACTGAGCCGGTCAAAACGACTCCGCTATCAAGACAGCTTGCCGAAGTCGCTGACTCCTTCAAGTTAGCTTTTGCCAAGGTGCGGACCTCAAGACAGCTGAAGCTGATCGACAGGACCCTTGATAACACTCAACCACATGGGTCGAGGAGCGGTCAGCTTGGAGCCTTGCTTGACCGTCTAGCTCCTAGGACTAATCGTGATGAGCCGGAGAGGTATCGTCAGCTTAATCAGCTGGTTGATCAGGGTAAGCTGGATCTAGGAAACGAGCAGGTGCTTGGTGAATACTTACGGCGAATTAGCCTAGCTCATGACAATACGGCTGTAGCCGAGAACCGCCGGTTCGTTACTGATTTGATCGGGCAAGGCAAGATTGATCTGTCTAACTGAGAGGTCTCCAGGGGATATCTAAAGATTGCCCCATCTGACGACAATACGGCAGCTTCTGAGCGTCCGGGGGCGAGGAGAGCAATTAATACCGGCAAGCTTAACCTCTCTAATGATCAGACGGTAGATGATTTCCTGGGCTCGGTTGGTGAGCACCACGCCTTTGATGCGAACGGCTTTTTAGAGGGGCTCAATATTCCGATGGAGAAGATAGCCGGTAATGAGCATATCAAGCAGCTGGCCGTAAATTGGTTGGAAGATGTGGCAGGGCGTACTCACCTGGATGATAGCTATCCGTTGAGTACAGAAGATTTGTTGGTCAAGGATTCGCACTTGTTTGACATATTAGAGGAGATCAGTGCGAGCGATGATGGTAAAAAGCTCTTAGTGGACGCCGTCAACCGTTCGGGCAAGAGCATTCAAGAGTTTGGTGATTTATCGGCAAGGGCGGAAAAGGGCAATATTTTACATAGACAGTTTTACGAACGGCTCAACCGTCGGAGCAGGGAGGAAAGAGCATTCGCCGGTAAAGTACTGTCGGACTTGACGAAGTATAATCACCTGATTAGGCGGCTGGGCTGGCAGTCGCCGCAAGATGATAAGCTATGGAGCGAACAGCCATTCCGCTGCGATGATTGCTCCAGCTTATCTAAGGGCATTGACGGCATGATTGGTACTCAGGACATCATTTATCAAGTAGGCTTGATTGATGGTCATGATGTCGACCGACTATATCGCTATCAGTATCGTAAGATAGGTCGGATGTTTAGCCTGGGTGCGGCAGATCGGCAGTACTTCATCAGTCCAAATCTAAAACCCAGCGGTGATGACGAGAGGGTAAATTACTGGCACGAGCAGTTAAAGTACTTAGGAGCTAATGCTATGCAGACTTGTATCGGGTGTGCTTCTGACATGGCGGAGAAGGAGGGACTGGCAATGTCTGACCTGATAGATGAAAATGGCGCCTTAAAAGACGCCTTTTTCGAGAATTCTCCTGAGTCACTCCTGGGCCAATTTGATGTGGCTAGTCTGCTGGATCATTACTATACACCGCTAGATAATGTACGATGCGCCCGGATAGCGGAGTTTCTTGAGGCGCATCGGGATCAGACTAACGAGGATGATGGCGGAAGGATGCTGGTTGACTTCATTAGGAATAATCTAAAGAGCGATGACGGCACTTATGATGCCAAGGTAATTGAACAATTTCGTTATTCTCTTGGCCCTCGTTTTGTCGCAGAGTATCAAAAATCACTAAATGGCGGGCAAGAGAAGGAGAGGTTCTACGATGAGGTATTCTTGCGATATCGTTCGGCGCATGACTGTCTCGATGCGATAATGCTCAGACTGGATCCGGACTGGCGGTCTCACTATAGTAACGCTGAGAAAGCATATTTCAAGTTCATTTCCAAGGTAAGCTCTCATGGAAATCACGATTTTAATTATGCGAACTACGTTGATGCCGATAGCGCCGGCGAGTTACGTAGAGCTACGGTTCGCTACTTTGACGCTAATGGTCCGACAGATGAGCTAATCCGTCAGATGTTATTTAAGGATATGAATCTACTGCGCAAGTACCCGGAGCTATGTGCTAATACCGCCGGATTGTCGGACGGTGAGATGGCTCTATTTAAGTTTTGCGAGAGCTATCGGGTGAATAATAGTAATATCAAGAAATGGGGGCTGAACCCGGATAATCTGCCCGACTACGTTAATGGCTATGGCTTGACCGGCAAGCTGATTGATCAGATCCTGCTGAGTGATATCGATTTCTTACGGAAGAATCCCGATCTTCAGGCAAGGCTATCGGACGATAAGAAGGCTCTTCTCGAGTTCTGCGAGCAGTACTGCATTGATACTGACGAGATCAAGAAGTATCAACTAACTCTTGACAACCTGGCTGACTACTTTGGCGCTAATGGTCCTAAGCCGAAGTTCTGGCAAGATGCCTTTGCATCCGACGCTCACAATCTAGACTTGATTTATAAATACTACCAGAGCCAAAACAAGGCCGGTAGAAAACGGATGGGGTTGGATGGTAAGCAAATAGCGGTGATGGAGGGGTACGACGGCATAGACGAGGGAAATGACTGGAATAAGCCTCGTCAGGTGTTTGGGTCGTATATCAAGGAGCATTATGACCGGCTAACCACTGACCAAATCAAACAGGTCTCGGGTATCATCGTTCGTTTGATTGACTCCAACTCCAGTGAACTGGCGGAGCGTTCGGGAGACTTCGCTCGTGAGTTGCTTGAGCTGGATATAGACAAGATTCCCGAGGCGCTGGATAGGGTGGAAAATATCTTCATCCATAATCACTTACCATACGTCGGCAAGAACTACCTGGTCTTCCGCACTATATACTCGTCCGCCAATCTGGGGGAAGACTTTGACTTTAGCTTTAGCTCGTTTAACACGATCAGCCCCGTCCTCCAGCAAGCCACCGGCGATATAAGAAGTGGCAAGCTGGATCAGATGCTGAATAGCAGGGATACCATCATTATCTCGGACTTGCTCCGAGCTTCACTCGGCTCCAACAACCGCTCCATCAGAGAGTATCTGACTACTCTAAAGAATGGCCAAACCCTACTTGATCAGCTAAGCTCAGGCGAGCTGGATTGGGATACCTTTAACCAGCCAACCGGCCTAATGGATAAGGATACTAAAGCTAACTACGACACCCTCAGTACCTTTGCCTGGCACTTAGCTGCTCTCTACAACAGCACCGTATCAGGCAAAGAGCATCCATACCAACTCATCCACCAGCAGACAAACCGGCAAGATGCGAGTAATCCTCTCCAAACCGATTTCACTAATCTAACCAGTCTAATCAAGCCGGTCGGTCAATTCACCCTAGCCGACCGAGCCGTTCGTTACTTCGCTCACTTCGTCGGTATCGAGGATTTAGCCGGTGCTGAGCGGTATATGGATAATGTAGTTAAGGAAGCCGATGCCAGAAACCGTCGGACTGCCGAATACCTTACTAATACAGATGAGCCCAAGCTTCAGTTGGGCGACTTGGTCAAAGACATAGGTGGAACTGATGGCTATGGTATCCGTTATCTCTCCGACATCTTTCAAAACGGCGCTATTTCCAAAGAGTACTTGGGTAGCTCATCTCGTAGTGAGTCCACGCCACTTGGTACTGATATGAATATAGTACTGCGCCAACCGCGAGGCAAGTGGGCGGTCAACCAAATCGCCGATAACCACGGCAAGCGCATGCTGGCTGAGGTTCATGGCGGTGGTCTCTGGGCGGTGCTACGGAGTGACCAGGCTACCGGCGAGGATAGGTTTATTGTCACTAGACGAGATAGGGGCGAGATTGATCAGGCTGTCTACGACCCAAATGAGCCGGACTGGACCCATAAGAGAGAAGCTCTCGCTAAGCTGGAAGCTTTTGCTACCAGCTTGGATGGCAGCGGGCACTATGACATCCGGACCGGCTTTGGCATGGACTCAGTCGACTTCTTTGTCACTGATTCCACTCTCGTCTCCGAGGTTACTAAGTTGGAAATTGCCCTCAATGGCTTCTATATCCCGATAATCGATAGAGATAGCGAGGAGCTCATCTTCACCCCGGATGACTATGACAGGATGCGCCAGCAGATGTCCGGCCTCAGCCACTACCGCACCGGCGACTATCAGTTTGCCTCGGAGGACGAACTGGAGCTCTCTTCCACTGATGCTAAAGAAACCACCATCCCGGGCACCGATACTATCATCAGTGAGCTCCCGGCCAGTATGGCTGAGACCGACCATAAGCATGAAGTGATAAACCAAACTATCAAGCAAGCTATCACTAATATCCCCGGTCTAAACCTCAGCTACAAGGATTATCTAGATGGTGATCTAACTGAGAACATAGTTGAGGTGATTGATACCGGCTCAACTAGCAGACAGACTAACGTTCCCGGGCCGGGTGACTTTGACTACCTGGCTAGGCTGGATAGAAGTATCCTCAATGACCCAACCAAGAAGCAGCGGATCATCGATACCTTGCTGACTGTCTTCGGCAAGGTGGATGAAATCAACGACAATACCAAGCTAAACCAAACAGGTGGCTTGGGGCGCAATGAGGACAAAGTGGATGAGAACCAAGTAGATAACAAAAGCGTCATAGTCAATGGTACCCTTCGCCTGAAAAAGGTATCCATTGATGGGTTAGCTGAGCCGGTTGATATTGACATTACCCTGACCCAGAAGACTAATAAAGTCCAGTACTCGACCGACATGGCTTTGGCTGATCGTCTAGATAATATCAAGCAACAGTCAGAAGCTAAATACCGGCAAGTCCTGGCTAACATTATCTACGCTAAGCAGTTCCTGAAGGCTGCCGGTGTCTACAAACAATGGCGTAACCCCGAAGCAAAAGGCGTCGGTGGCTTAAGCGGCGTTGGTGTCGAGAACTGGATTCTGCAGCATGGCGGATCATTCAAGCAAGCTGCTAGAGACTTCCTGGCTGCAGCAGACAGCTATCCTAAGTTTGAAGACTTCTGTGTTCACTACCCGGTCTGGGACTATGGTGAGAACCATAAGGGTACTATGAATAAACCCCATGGCAATTTCGTTGCCGATAGCATGAACCGAGCCGGCTACAACCGGATGAAGCAAGCTCTCAGGGTAATAGTGAGTTAGGTCGTAGCCGTATCATTCTTCCCTCAGACGCTGACGAAGTCTTCGGTAATCCGTGATGAATCCGCCCCTCATGGTTACTCTGGGCTAAAAGACTAAATTATTTATACGCCTGTAATTCCCCAATCTCATTCCATGGTCTAACCTTGATTAAAGCAAACATTCCTAGTACGAGTAGTACAGTGTGGTTGACGAAGGCTGTTGATATATCAGTAAGCTATCCAGTGCACGTGGTAGTTTATACGGTGCCAAGCCTGAGGAGACCACCTGTACTACTCGTACTAACTCAAGCTATGCGTGGAGGGAAATTACAGAATCTGCTTTGAGCTGTGAGGCTTAATCTTGTTGATACACCTGTACTACTCGTACCGACTCAAACTATGTGCATGGGGAAATTACAGACTCTGCCTGTCCTGGCGGGATGTGGTATTATTTCTACATACGGGCATAGCTCAGTTGGTAGAGCACAGGTCTCCAAAACCTGGTGTCGGGGGTTCGAATCCCTCTGCCCGTGCCATATTCATCGCCCCCGTTCAGGGGTGTTTTTATTTAGGTAAACTAGTGTGATATCATATGACAGAACTAAGTAGGAGGAAATTAAATGGAGGCGCTAACATTATCAAGCCCGATGGTGATAGAGGTGGTCGGCTTGCCGGGGGCTGGTAAGTCATTCTTTGCTAATCAATTCGCCAGTACATTTGGGGCTGCTCTAGTCAGTCGAGATAAAATTCGTTGGACCCTTTTTGCTAAGCACACCTACAGCGATAGCGAGAATGCCATGGTTGACCAAGTGGCTGAGCTGCTTATTACCGAACTTTTTCGCACTAAGAAGACTTTTATCTTAGATGGTGGTTGCAATACTCTGGCGGAGCGTCGGGAGATTTCTAATCGAGCTCGTCGCAATGGTTATCGAGTGCTGACCATCGTGGTGCAGACAGACGAGCCGACTAGCCGACGCAGGGCTACCAAGCGCAACGAGAAAAAGCAAGGCGATCGCTATAAGCAGAGTCTTACCTCTGAGCAGTTTGACAGTTTTAAGAAAGCCTATGCTGAGCCGCCGACAGATCAGGCTGATGTCGTTGTCATTAGCGGCAAACACACCTACAATGCTCAGGCGAAGGTCGTTCTGCGCAAGATGATCGAGACGAGCGGACAGACTACGTCATCTATAGAGCCGGCGGCCACCCTCACTCCTCGTCCGGCGCTAAATATCAAACCTCGTGGTCCGTTTGTTAGATAAATTGAAAGCCGGATCAATTCGTTCGGACAGAGTCATTGACATCGCCGAGCTCTCCGATCAAGAATTCGGTCGGATTAGGGTCACTCATAATCGAAGCGGTGTACTCAGACTAAATATCCGGACGACGGGCGAAGTGGTGCTGTCGGCGCCATTCAACACCAAAGAGAATCGACTAAGAGACTTCGTCGACCGGTCTCGCCCCGGTATTAGACGAGCTTTGGCTGAGATAAAAAGCCGTTCTCATAGCTACGGCGATGGCGACAAAATCGGTCGTAGCCACCGTTTACGGCTAGTTACCGGCGTAAGAGCTGGGGTGACGATTGGTCGAAACTTGGTGACCGTTACCTTGCCGGCCGGTATGAGCGACGGCCTTAAGCAAAAGCAAATCAAGCAGGTGGTAGCTAAAGTGCTGAAGCAAGAGGCGCAACGTTACCTGCCTAAGCGCCTGCACTATCTTGCCGACAAGCACGGCTATACCTACCAGCGAGTACGCCTGACTTATGCTAAAACTCGGTGGGGGAGCTGTAGCAGTAAAGGGACGATCTCGCTCAATATTGCACTAATGACGATATCAGAACAGCTAAGCGACTACGTACTGCTACATGAGCTAACTCATACCCACCATATGAACCACGGTGTGGACTTTTGGCGGGAACTGGAGACGGTGCTACCCGGAGCCAAGCAGCTTGACCGACAGCTGCGTCACTATAGCCCTTATCTATAGTCGGCGCTCTCTAAGTCGCTTGTGCTAAAATGAAGTCATGAATAATGGTGAGCCGACTAGCGACCGGGCATCGTTTTTGAGCTTGCGCTGGATAAGCGCAGCGGTCGTCTCAATGGAGCTACTCTATGTATTGGTGATGAATATCAGCGACATTGCTCTCGGGATCAATACACCGCACAAGCTTTTCACCCTTTCAGTTGCCCTGGTCTCGGTCATTCTGATATCCAGTGCCGGGTCAATTTCTCTGCTGCTAGGCAAGCATAATCGCTTCCTGGCGGCCGGTGTGATCATAATTAATTATCTGTCGGTGACGATGTTTGCTGTCTATAATACGACCATCTATCGTGATGGCATCATAGCCTTGCTCTGGACGATTTTACTTGCCACGACAGGGATATTATACGGTAATCTAGCCTTCTCGCTCGGTCTTACCATGATGGTTGGCTCGACTCTGTTTTGCTCCATCTTCATTGACCACCAAATTAACCGTTCGATCTCGACCATCATTATCATGATGCCAATTGCTTACGCCTCGTACTTGTTCTATAAGTATAAAAAGGTTGGACTGATCGAGATACGCAACTACAACCGACTGAAACGACGAGAACGTTTGCAGACTCGTCGTCTCAAGGTGGTGGTTAACAACTTACGAGATGCTCTGGTGAGTGTCTCGTCGGAAGGGAAGATTCAGCTGTATAACCCAGCGACACTTAGCCTGCTAGACACAAACCGTAACTTGACCGGTATCAGTGCCGACAGGGTATTTAACTTAGTCGATGAGATGGGCGAACCGATTAAGCTATCAGCAGTCGTCGCTAATATCAAGATTGCCACCGAGCGGACTGACCTTCGGATGCAATATAGCGACAAGCAGCTGATCAATCTACGCATGTCGATCTTTCCGATCAAAAACCAGTTCGCTATCCGCAAGAGCCGAAATATAGATGGTGTAATCATCGTCATGACTGACATCACTAAGGAAAAGTCGCTGGATGACGAACGGGATGAATTCATCAGTGTAGTGAGCCATGAGCTACGGACGCCGGTAGCGATAGCCGAGGGGGCGCTGTCGAATATGCAGCTATTACTTGACCGAGGGGGTGATCCAAGAGTGTTCACTCAGACATTAGATTCTGCCCACAACCAGATCTTATACCTAGGACAGATGGTGAATGATTTGGCAACTCTAAGTCGGGCTGAGCGAGGTATCTATATGGACAACGAGGAGATTGATATCGAGAGCTTCATGACCTCGCTCTACAACAAATACGCCAAGCCGGCGAAGGAGAAGGGGCTACGTTTTATTGTGGATATTGACCTAACGGGCAAGGTCTTGGTGCCGAGTATGGTGATTGAGGAGATCATGCAAAATCTGATCTCTAATGCTATCAAGTATACTGAGGTGGGTAGCGTGACTGTCGGCGTCCGAGCTGAGCCTCACGACCGGTCACATGCTCGCTTCTATGTGCGGGATACGGGTATCGGCATCTCTAAGTCTGATCTGGACAAGATCTACCTTCGTTTCTGGCGCAGTGAGGATTATCGCACCAGGCAGACCTCCGGTACGGGGCTGGGGCTTCATGTGGTTGATCGCCTGGCTAGTAAGGTGGGTACCCACATTGACGTCAAGAGTGAGCTAAATATCGGCTCAACTTTCAGTTTGCCTTTACCGGTCAAGCGTGATAAGAAATGAATACCAAAAAGATTTTTCCGGACTAAGTAAAACGGCATGTCGAGACCGGGTCCGGTGTCACGGACTGTCGGCTTAGCTAGCGTCGCACGCCGCCAAAGAAAGCATTGCCGATCAGATCCAGGATGATGGTATGAAGGTTAAACATCATCAGTAGCCCTACTACCGAAGTCACCATGCCGACCATCTTGTACCGACTATAGCTGGCCGCCCCGGAGCCGAAGTTATCTGCTACCCACTTGTAAAAACGGGCTAAGAGCAGCCCCGCCACCATCACCATAAAACCCAGGATGAATGACCCGATATTAAATTGCATATGCTTACTATACACCGATAGACAGAAAAAAGAAAATGTACTATCATTATACTTGACAGCTTGAGTAATCAAGCTATTTTAAGTTTAAGGAGATATGAGATGGCAAGTGGAAAGAAAACTGTCGTACGCCGAGTTAAGGCTTCGTCAGATAACGCCTCGGCATCGCCTCAGCGCCAGAAAGCCTCAGCTGATAAATCGGCGAGCGTAGCTGAGCCGATCCAGCCGACTCGGAAGAAGCAGGCTACGGAAGTAGCTAAGAAAGTGGCGAAGCCAGCGAGGAAGCCTCTCATCATCTTCTTGCCCTTTATAGCACTGGGCCGGTATTTTCGTAACAGCTGGCGGGAACTACGACAAGTTGAGTGGCCTAGCCGCCGAGCCACTTGGCAGATGACTCTGGGGATTATTCTCTTCTGCCTGGTGATTGGCATCTTTGTGCTGCTAAGTGACTGGGGTTCGCAATGGTTAATCAGGGAGGTAATACTGTAATGGCAAGAGCTAAATCTAATCGATATGACGATCGGCGAGCGTGGTACGCCATCCATACTTACTCCGGCTACGAGGAACAGGTGGCAAGTCAGATAGAGCAACGAATCAAAGGCGTCGATATGGCTAATAAGATCTACAACGTCCTCGTCCCCAAAGAGAAGGTGATCGTGATCAAGAATGGCAAGCGCAAGGTGGTCGAGCAGAAGATCTTCCAGGGCTATGTACTGGTGGAGATGCGTCTGAGCGATGATACCTGGTTCATCATCCGCAATACGCCGGGAGTGACCGGCTTTGTCGGTACGGGCACCCATCCGACGCCGGTTAGCGAGAAAGAAATCAAAGAGATCCGACGGCGAATGGGTGTGAACGAGCCGAAGCACGATATCGATCTCCAGATCGACGAGATCGTCAATATTATCGACGGACCATTTAAGGGTTTCGAAGGCAGCGTATCAGAGATTGATCCGGTCAAAGGCAAGATCAAAGTGCTGGTCAGTATGTTTGGGCGAGACACCTCGGTTGAGCTGGACGTCCTCCAGGTCAAGAAGATCTAGGGTAGGCTTAGCACAGTAGTCATAGCCCTTATCCTTGCTAGGGTGTTTAGATTGTTGTATGCTGAGCTTAGCCATTAGGGAAATGAGGTGGTTAGGAAGCTGTCGGTGTATTCGCCGTAGCATCCGGATGGATAATCAGTTAGAGCTAGCAGGAGATACCTGCTAGCTATTTTGCTCTAAGCAAGAGGAGGAATGAGGCAATGGGTGACCACAATGGCCTGAGGAATAATTATCAGGGCAACGATAGTTACAGTTTGGTAACCGGCACAAACGAAGGCTATAAGTATCAGCCGGATATAGATAGCAACCATAGGCGCTTTCCGGCCGGTGTGGTCGGGCATCACTATATGGCTAATCCGCCAGTTGAGATAATGGATACACCTCGTGATAGAGCCACTTCCCCTGAAGGCAAAAAGAAACTAAAGCTCATTGGTAGCGTAGCCGCCTCTCTGGCTTTAACCTTCGCCTTGGTCGGTACGGCTTGCAGTAAGCTAAATGCGGGGGCTGTCCGGGTCAATAAGCGTCCGGTGCCGGCTGAGCAGTCCGCTAACACCCCTGCTGATAGCTCTAATGTTGTGACCACCGAGCCAAAGCAGGAAGCAGATCCTAACATGAATACCGAGACTGCCGATAGCGAGCATGACGGCAAGATCAGTTATGAGATATATGAGTATGATCCGAAGATTCATATGCAGTACAACCTAATTGGTGAACGAACGTCACAAGTAGATTACACCCTCGACGATACCGTCGACGATCGCAAAGAGATGTCGATGGCTGATCTGACTGACTTTATCGCTAAAAGAAATGAGCAAGATCCGACTGGTACTAAGTTTGTGTCCATCGGCGACGTTTTTGCCAAGGGCGAGGATTATCACGGACGTAACACTTTTGCGGATATGGTCAAGCAGTATGGTGGCTATAAGGACTTTAAGTTCAAGGAGGCTGATTACGTGATGTCATCAGATGGCGGCATTCAAATCACGCAGAAGGCGCAGTATCATTGTCAGAAGCTAGCTGATGCTAATCCGTACATTACCGATGGAATTATCAAGGTTACTATCTTTAATCCCAATGATGACAGTAGTGATGCGAAAGAATATGGCGGTCGTTACGTAATAGAAATACCGGCACTACTTGATAAGAAGGAAACAAATGACATGTACGGTCTTCCAGTCTACGGCGGTAGAATTGTCTGCGACCACATGCCGACCGAGAAAGAACTAATCCAGATCATTAAGGATAATTACAGCACATTATTCAAGACCGAGAATGAAAAGAGCGGTACGTCAAGTTTCTACGTCTCGAATCAGAAAGTTTTAGACAGAATTAAGACAAAGCAGCAAAAGCCATAGCTGGCTAGCGGAGCTTACTTGCAGTAAATGTATGCATTCTGTGGGTCTGCCCAGTGCCCGGCAGGATGTGGCACTATACTACCTAGACGAAAAGGTGTGTTAATCATGTTTTTGTCGTAATCGCATCTAACTAACACATCAGCTGGGCTGCTGTGGCCTGTCCAGCAGATGCGTTAGTTATACTGGCTGATTGCAGCGAAGCACGATTACACACCCTTTTCCGCTTAGGTAGCGTAGTGCTGGGCATCATGCTGGGTTGACTCTGCCCGCTCTAACCATGTACACTATGTGGCAGAATGATGTGGGGAAGAAATAAACTAAAGCGAGATAAACAGTCTGCCGAGCGGAGAGTCAGCAAGCTAAAGAAAATATTCCTAGCGGGGGGGGGTATTTTTAGCATTTATCCTGGTAGTCGCACTCGCTTTATCACCTAAAGTAGCACTAGCTAATGCCGACGATGAGCTAAAGGCGGCTGTCTATAAGTTCAAGACTGCTGAAAAGGTCAGGGCTTGTAAGAGCTTTATGGCCAAAAAAAGGAAGCAATTGAGCTTAGCGAGACAATACTGAACGAGGAAAATGACGACCGACCGTATGACGAGGGCGAAGGTAATGGTCGAGAACGAGTAAAATGCGACGTTCTATACCTAGCAAATGCCGACGGTCATGGAGACTACTTTGGCAAATACTTGTCTGATCATGCTAAGCTGGGCGGCAATGCGGATGGAGATGAGTCGAAGATTTCTAAGGACAACCAAGTTGTCCTAGCTGACACATCTAATACCACTGTACTGAGAGTTAAGGATAAATTGGGGCAGAATGATCTGAGACCTCTGATGGTACGACCGGAGCTTATGGCTGAGGCTACCGAGTCATACCCGTATCATCAACTTAAAGACTTAGGACAAGCTGCCGAGGCGCAGATGTATAAGGAGATTGCTGAGACCTACTGTACGGAGTCGCATCCGCCCTTTACTGAGGCGCAGGACGGCAACTTCGACTACGTCGACAAAGGGTCAGATGGCAAGTACACAGTCAAGAGAGGATATTTCTCGTTCAAGGGTGGAGAAAGTGGCAAGGGGCGGCAGGTATCGGTATGGCCGGCGTTCCACCCGCAGGGAGAGCCAGATATGTCGTGCGGGGAGGTGGTTCAGCGCTATAGCGATCGGGCTCATGCCTATGCTGCAGCACTAAATAAACACATAGATGAACATCCCGGCGATACTGAAACGACTCCCGCCGATGAGACTGACGAGGACGACAATACTTGCCAGAAAGAGCTGAAAGGTTTGGGCTACATTCTGTGTCCTGGAGTATCAGTAATCAGTGAGATGATAGATCATCTATATGTATTCTTTGGAGATTTTCTTGATTGGCAATTTCTATCAGGTAATTCCGGCAAACAAATTCAGTCGTATTGGTCGCAGTTCCTGTCGATTGCCAATGTCATACTGGTCATCGCCTTCTTAGTGATAATCTATTCGGTCGCAACCTCGACCGGGCTGACCAATTATGACGTCAAGAAAATGTTGCCCAGGTTGCTACTATTTGCCGTTGTGATCAATGTCTCATTCTACATCTGTGCCGTCATCGCCGATCTATCAAATATTGCCGGTAAAGGTGCCTACTCTATGTTTGCGGGGATGAAAAAGATAGGTGAGGATAGCGCAGCTCAGTCGCTATTCATGAAGGCTATTACAGATCTATTTGGTGTTGGCGCTATATTGTTTATACTCTTCGGGCTATCCTTTGGTATAACTATCTTGATATCGCTGATTACAATTATTATAGCTATCTCAGTGCGCAACCTGGGACTGGCATTATTGGTAATTGTCTCACCAATAGCCTTTGCTCTCTATATTTTTCCCAATGAAGCTATCCAACGTTGGGGTCGCAGATGGTTTGATATGTTTATCAAGATGATCATTGTATATCCAGTCTTTATGCTAGTGGCGGGCGGTAGTTCGCTCATTAGGAATATTGGTGGCAACATAGGAGCGGGTCTACCTATTATCACCGAGCTGGCTTGTGCAGCTTTGCCGGCCCTTTCCATCATTCCGCTCTTTAAGATGTCGGGTGATGTGCTGGGTAGGGCGACCAGCCTGGTGCACGGTAGCCAGGCGACTGCTGCTGTAGCCAAGGCCGGTCATGACGCTATAGCTAGGAGCCGGGCCGGTCAAGGTGCCGGTAGGATGCGATCTAATCTGCTCCAGGCTGCTCAGAATCGCTTTGGCGATGTGCCGCTGGTTGGTGGGGCGCTTCGGTCAGCCGGAGTGAATAATGCGATCACGGCGCCGGATAAACAATATAATGAGCTGGACCGACAAGCTATGCAGAGTGCCAGTGAAAAGGTGGATGGTATGAGTAGTGCTGAGCAGCGAGAAGGCTTCCTCAACGGTACGGCTAATGGTCAGCAGATCGCCGATACTCACACCATGCGAGCCATCATTGCCAAGCAAGCACCTAATGCGACTATGGCCGACGCTCAGCAGTCGATGCAGTCAGTCAATGCTCGGGCTAACTGGCTACAAGAACACGGTCGAGAGCGAGAGGCAGATGAATTGCGTCGTGACTACGCTAATGCCATGATCGAGAACGGCAAGTCGGGCATTAGCACCGCCACATTACAGAGCTGGGCAGATACCGGCTGGGAGGATGACCAGTTTAACGCTAATTATTCTGATGCTATATCCAGCTATGCTACAGGACTGTCGGCGCAAGCTCAGGCTGACATGAGTGCGGCGAATCTGGCGCATATGCGTCAGACTCTGCAGAATTCGGCGGCCAACGGTGGCAACGTGGCTGCGACTGATGCTGGCATCAGCAACGTGCGAGACCAAGCTAGCTCCGCCTTGTCGAACCGAGATATGCTATCCAAGATGAGTGCAACCACTAGGAGCGCCCTGGTAGACAACTCGTTACTTCGCAGTACTGGTGGGCAAAACCTGGCCAATACTCATAAACTGGCTAACGTCTATCATGATTTTAACTCCGGCGGTGCTAATGCTACGGCGGCAGCTACCCGAGCTAAGGCACTAATGTCACATGCTGACTTTAGTCGGATGGATGCGATAGATCAGAGTCGGCTCAGAACTATCGCCTCGTCCGGCTCAATCGGTAGAGTTATCCCCGTCCAAATCGCCTCCTGGGACAGGAGGACGCCCTAGATGCCGGACGGGCAAAATAGCAGTGAGCTAGCCGAGCTGGAGCAGTCTGCTGCTAATTCTCGTAGCGGCGAGACACCGCACTATGGCGGCAGGTATCAACCGGGGAGCTTGACCGGAGCTAAACCTGCGGCTGATGGCGTGAATGATTTCCGGCGCTATCAACAAGAAGCTTTCGGTGCGGACACTTCGGCCAGTCGGTCCGGTAGCGAGCCTGACTATTCTACCGAGTCCGGCTACTTGGGTAAGTTAGCCGGCGGTGAGCATTTAGGTGAGTCAGCGCCCGGTAATGGTCAGTCAGAGCAGACTGATCAACCTCGGGAAGATGGTGGCGACCGGCCGTCTAACTCCGCCCAGCGTGACCTGGGCGAGCAGGAGCGTGATGCCTCGATTGACTCGGGGAAGTTTGATGGCAGCATGAAGGGGCGAGAAGGAAAGGGACGCAGTAGCAAGGCGCATGGTGCGGCTTTTCGCCTGATGTCGGCTCGCAATGGCATCCTACTAACGGTAATATCGGGTCTGTTTACCTTAGGCTTCTTTTTCTTATCGGGGCTAGGTCAGATGATTCAGGCGGCTGGTATCTTTAAGGATTTTAATCTTGGTATCACCCTCGGTCAGCAGTCGGCCCGGTCGCTAAGGACGACGAAAGAGGTAGTACGGAATTTTGGCAAGAATGCCGGCAAGGCTATAGCCGGGCGGATCAAAGATTCTCGGGTGGGCTTCCTTAACCGTAAATTCGCTAAGAATATTACTACTAACCTTGAGAAAAATGGCTTGACCTTTAACTCCAATTATTTCGGAGCACAGAATGGTATGGAGATAGATGCCGGTAAGGCGTTTGGTATTAACTCGCAGCACCTGGAAGATGCTGGTGACGCTCTGAGGGAGGAGCTATCGGCGACGCTTGGTGTCAACAAAGACAAGATTGGTCTCGATGGTAATAAGATTCATCTGTCGGACAAGATGTCATATTCGGAGGCGAAGCGGGCCATCAGAGGTATGGACGACCGGGGCAAATGGAGCATATCCGGCTGGCTGGAGACCAGAGCAGCGCTGAAGCGGGAGGGCTATATTAGTTGGCTCCACCCGATCAAAAAGATCAAGATGAAGCTCTACAAGGCATTTACCGACTGGGTTAGCGACCAGTTAGGTAAAATTGCTAACCCCAGCATCTCTAATGACTCAATCAAGAAGGGGGTCGATAAGGACTCCGAGAACGCCAAGGACGACGATGGTAACTCAACTGTCGATCAGGAGGGAAGAGGCAAGAATGCCAGTGATGCCATAGATGATGTAAAGCAACAGAGCAAGAAACCTCGTCAAGGCAATGGTGGCTTCTTCCGGTCGAAACTGACGAACCTTAAGAACAAGCTCGACAAGTTCGATAAGCTTATCTCCTCGAAGTTTAAGGCGCTGGGTGTCGGTACGGCGGGCTTTGCTGTTGTAGCCTTCATCGTCGGTTTTCTCTGTATGATTAAAGGAATCTGGGAGCAGCTTGGTCCGGCTAAGTACGCTAATATCGTCTTGCCTGCCGAGAAAGAGGCGGGGCTATATATGGGCTACGCCTCGCAGATGATGTCGGGCTCGGATGACAATAATATGAAAGCATTCGAGCTAGCTAATAAGACTATGCTGGAGGACGATATCCCGGAACTAGATAGCGATGGCAAGCCAACGGGCAAGAAAATCCACAGCAGCTACATGGATAGCCCGGCTATAGCCAAGACCCTGGGGATAGTCGGTAGTGACAAGCTCAATGACGACTCGGGTACTCAGGGTATGCTCAAGACAGCCGGCAAGCCGGGTTTCAACTTCCTGCCTGGCCCAATCAATGACCTGATGGCGGTTGCCTTTAATCAGTTTAATACGGCGACCGGGGCGCTCTGCGCCGTCTTTGATGTGATTGGTTCTCTGGCCGGCGGTGTGACCGGGGCGATAGTCGGTTTTCTGGAAGGCAAGATAAAGGAAGTGCTGTTTACTGCCGCACTTGATTTGGGTTCAAAGAATGAGCTGGTCGTCGGGGCGCTAAATATGATCTCAGGTTGGCTGCTGGGTAATCCCTTGCGAACAGAATCTGCCACGCCGACTGAACATGGTTCAAACGCCATGTTCGGTAGTAAGTTTCTCTCTAACGATCAAGCGATGCTGACTGGTGGCAAGAGGCTGAGTGAGAAGCAGGCGATCGAGCTTAACTTGGAGAACCGTCGCTATCTGGCTTGGAAGCATAGCCGCAAGCCTCTGCTGGCTCGGTTGTTTGATCCATACGACTACAGCTCAACGCTGAGCCAGCTGGCGCATGCGGCTCACCTCAATGTCGGCAGGCAGGATATCTGGCTAGCGATGGGTAATGCCCTGAAGGCGATGTTGTCTGCTCCGACAATTATGGCGACTGCCAGTAATCAGCTGCTGGGCAATAATGCTTATGCAGCTAGCGCCTATGATTATGGCGTGCCGACTTACGCCTGGAGTCTTGATGAGATGAGACAGATTATGTCGGATGATGGCTATGGTATCGAGAAGAACTCTGACCGAGCGATAGCTCTACTGCAAACGCCGCCACCCATACCAAATACCGAGAATGAATATGTCCAGTATGTTCAGAGATGCCTACTATCTGATGTCGATAAGGGCGATTGGTCAATCAAGCCGATGGACAATTCCGACGGTACTAAGTTTAACTATGCCGATACTGCCGAAGGGTCGGAAAAGGATGCCTTTAGATTCTGTCTAGACAGGCAAAACAAGGATGAATTTAAGTCGATTCGTCTCTATGCGATGGACTACTTCAATACTGTGTCAAGCGCCTGCTATCACGGGGCGGAGAGTGACAATGATTCGACTACGGCCTGTAAAGAAATGCAGGTGGATGGCGGAAGTAGCGATGGCGGTAGCAGCGGAGCTTCATCTATGGATGGATCCGGCAACAAGGATGCTGAGGAAATGCAGAAGAAGTTCGTTCAGGACACCAATGATACAGGGGTGTATAATGGCCAGACTGGCACTCTAAGTACCGCCTCTAACGGCTGTACGGTCATCCCTTCTTGGTATATTGATAAGTATACGACCTTAGTTTATGGCGGTGGCAATGGTGGTCAGGTGGTCGATCGGCTGGTCAGCAGTAATAAGGACAAGAATCTCCAAGTTACCGATGCGCCGACTAAAGCACCGGCTATCTTTAGCTCGTACGCTAAGGGCATGCATTCATCAGTCAACAAGGCGGATGGTGGCGCCGGACATACCGGGCTGGTGGTCAGTGTCGATCCGGCGACCGGCGATTTCGTCACACTGGAGTCGTATCGTGACGTCGGGCATAGCTCTCCTTGGTCGATAGTCTATCATTTGCACAAAGATGCTTATGAGGCAGAGCAGACAAATCCAGACACCAAGACTCAGTTCGTCTACGTCGGTGACTATCTGAAGTAGTGAGGCTGTCCGGATAAGCTCTGAATGCTGGTGCAGTAGGGATAACTGTGGTATGATACTGGTGTTACGCACTTCTATGTAGAGAGAGGAATATTAAGTATGGCAAAACAAAAGGTACTGGGCAATCTAAAGCTTCGTATCCCGGCGGGTCGGGCAACGGCCGGTCCACCGGTTGGTTCGACCCTGGGCCAATGGGGGCTCAATATGATGGATTTCATCAACCCGTTTAACGAGAAGACCAAGGATATGATGGGCAAAGATGTGATCGTTCATATCAAAGTCTTTGAGGGCAAGAAGTTTACCTGGGAGTGTCTGGGGCAGCCGGTTGACGATATGATCAGAGAAGTAGCTCATATCAAGAAAGGCTCGGGTAAGCCGCAGTCCGACAAGGTTGGTAAGATTACCCTGGCGCAGGCGCAAGAGATCGCCAAGTCAAAGATGCAGTTTCTGAATGCTAACGACCTGGAGGCGGCAACTAAGATTGTCTGCGGCACGGCTCGGTCAATGGGCGTCACCGTTGAAGAGTAATTAAATTAATAGTTGTGGGAGGCGAAGTGCCGTCAACACCACGAAAGGAGAGACATGGCAAAGACTAAGAGTGAACTACTGGTGGAGGCCGAGGAACTAAAGCTTGATGTCAGCGAAAAGAACACTGTCGCTGAGATCACTGAGGCGATCAAGCAGGCTCGTGAGTCGGCTAAAGAAGTAGCCGATCAAGCGGAGCAAGCAGTTAACGAAGTGAGCGAGGCTGTCGACAAGGAGGCAGAGCAGGTAAAGCAGGCTCAATCCGATGATTCCAAACTTGAGTCCGAATCTGATCAGGCTACCGAAGAGGCGGTTCACTACGCTAAAGCAGGCAAGCGGAGTGAGAAATCGGTCAAAGAGGCTGAAGCTGAGGCGGAGCGTCAAGCTCGTAAGGAGGCCGGTGATACTACACCGCAGGGCGATAATGAAGCGAACATTCAGCGTGGTCCTGCGCCAAAGACTCGTCCTCTGGCGGATCGCAAGAGTAAAGCCTATAAGAAGGTCGCTCAGAAGGTTGATAAGACTAAGCTGTACAGCCTGGCCGAAGCAGTTAAGCTGGCTACCGAGACGGCAGTGACCAAGTTTGATAGCACGGTGGAGATGCACGTCAGGCTGGGCGTCGATCCGAAGCAGGCTGACCAAAACATCCGAGCTACAGTTACTCTACCGAACGGTACCGGTAAGTCGGTTCGTGTCGCCGCCATGGTCGGTGAGGACGAAGTGAAGGCAGTCAAGCAAGCCGGAGCCGACATAGCAGGCGAGTCGGCCGTAATTGACCTACTTACTAGAGAGAAGCTTGACTTCGATGTGCTGGTAGCAACTCCACAGCTGATGCCGAAGCTAGGTCGTTTTGCTCGACTGCTTGGTCCACGAGGGTTGATGCCTAATCCCAAGGCGGGTACAGTCAGTGCCAATGCGGTTCAGGCGGTCAAGGAAGCGAAAGCTGGTAAGATAGAGTATCGAGTGGATAAGCAGGGTATCGTTCACTTGGGTATCGGCAAGGTTTCGTTTGGTGCAGACAAGCTGCAGCAGAATGCCCAGACTCTGATCAATAGTCTCAAATCAGCTCGACCATCTACACTGAAAGGTAGCTATATGCTGTCTGTAACTATCTCTACCACCATGGGGCCAGGGATTAAGGTTGAGCTATAGCTCGTCTGATTGGCTCTGAGAAGGTAAAAGTCAACACCGGGAGGGGCGTCAGCCCCTTTTTTAGATGTGCTAAAATTGGTGAGATGGAAAAGCGAATCACAGCTAGCACGACTGACGCCCGTTTCCTGGCTAGCGACAAAGATATTTATGGACTTGAACAAGCTTATCAGGATTACGAGAAAGAACTGACGGGGGAGATTGAGCGGCTAAAAGCTGAGTCTGATAGGTACCATGATGCTAAGTTTAGCCTAGATGAGATCGGGCACGACCCCTATGTACTGATCGCCATGGCTAGCGCTATTAAGCCGGACTTTCAGCTGGACGATCCGGATATTCAGGTGCTTCTAAAAGAGCTTCGTAAGCCACGCCGACAATACACGCTAACTATTAGCAAGGTCGTGGCTGGTGAATATCAGGCTGAATGCCAAGGTAAATCAGTCGACCGGCTGGATGACCGTTTCCTCGATCTCAGTGTTAAGCTGACTAATTATGATCTTTATTGTACGGTAGATAGTGTCCTGGATCACGATCAGCTAGCTCATTACGCCGGCTATATGCGTAGCCATGGTTCACGCCCTGATCTATTTCCGACGGCTAGCTACCCTCATGCATCTACACTGCCGACCGTTCGGCGCTATCAGGTGCCCGGTGAGCTACGCCGACGGTACCCATTATTAGATCAGATGCTAAAGATCGGCGAGCCGTATATCGGTTATCCATACGTTTGGAGTGGCTCAGACCCCGAGACATCGTTTGACTGTTCGGGGTTTATTGATTTTATCATGTGTCGTCTGGGATGTTGCTACCGTAATCAGATCAAGGGGCGAGCAGTTCGCCTGCCGGTAGCGGGCAGATGTATCGATGGTACTTTCTACGACGGTATCTATGAGAAGTGTCAGCCTATTCAGCCTGGTGAAGCACAGCCCGGCGATCTGGTCTTTTTCACCGGGACATTTGATACGTCCTACCGGCAGAATAACTTGAGTCACGTCGGTATCTATGTTGGCGACGACACCTTCCTGGCTTGCGGCATATCCGCCGGGGTTGGTTACCAGAGATTTGATGATCGGGCTGGAGTCGGTCGCACTTGGCGACAGCTGCTAAGTTGTTATGGACGATTGATTCAAGAAGGTTAGTTAGTCTAGTGCATAGTTATATCTCGTTAAAGCTTAGTTTGCTATAATAACGTTAGGTTTATGAAGAATTATGAGAACACCGGATCGTCGGCTGAGACAAACGATCAAGATAGGGAGAATACCGAGGAGGTGGTGGATACTGAGAGCTACGCTCACGTTTATCCATACAACAATATCCCAACCGAGGCTCGGGCGACGCTGGAACGGTGTTTTTCGATCAGTGATGTTGACCATTACGATCAAGCGAACGTCGGCGAGATGGAACAACGAGTCAAGCTGTCTGATATCAATCAGCAGCAACGGATGATTCGTAACTACTGTGGCGACGAACTCGCATCGTCGGCGTACGTGGCAGCGGCATTGGGCACGGTGGAGGATATCAACGACGGTCTGGCCGAGAACCGGAATATCGGCGTGGTATCGGGCGGAGTGCCTCTGAGCCATTTCTTCGCCGATGGTAAGGCGCCTGACGAGGTGTATGATTCCGAGAATATCTATATCGCCGGACTATTGCAGGATCGACGTCGGCTTGACCTATACTACAAGAGCATTATGACCGAGGGGCAGAGCCGCCATGATTGTTATTACCGACCAAAGCAGGAAGAATGGCTGTCCGACCCTCAGCTGGTAACGCCTGATGTACTCTATGGCATGGTGAATGATATCAACGTCGAGTCAATGCTCATTTCCGGCGTCGAGATGCTGCGCTGGCTACAGAGTCACCAGGATGATAACCGCAAGACCTTTGACCGGGTGCTCTACTCGGAGAAATTTATCGCTCCGGTCGCCGAGGTGATCGGCTATGATACATTAGCCATGTCGCTCAATGGCCTATCGAAAAAGGTGCGTCTCAACTATGGTGGTCGAGGCGACCTGATTATGCGAGCTGACGCCATCCTGGAGCGCTTTCAAGACTTTGACGGCAATCATAGCGTTGCGCACAATGCTCAGACTGCCTTTTGCGATATTACTAAACAGCTTTTTGGTGATGATAATATCGATCCGAAGCCAAACTTACCGGTCAGTTACAATGACGGCAATGATTCTGTTTACGGTGATACTGCGCCGACGATGGTGCGGGCTGACGGACAACCGATCGATGTGTCCTGGCGGTTTCGCCTGAAGACAAGTGGGTCGCTGGCGTGGAAAATGTATCAGCGAGAGTGTGAGGGTGGGTCTAACGAACATATACCTATGGATATCCTGGGTATCACCGCCGTGGTCAAGGACGAGGCGGACCAGCAGGCGCTATTTAACGCCATGGTCAAAGGGCTGTGCCGAGACGACAATCAGCTGGTACCGTATCCATCGCCCTCTCGTACCTCGGCTATTCATCTGCGGGGTACGGACGACTTCATCAACTGGATGGCGAGAGGAATAGACATTGACCCGTCACAGCTTGACTTACACCAGGTGGGATCGCCCGAGGCGTTGCACCTAGGCAAGATCACCGGCTTCTACCGTAATCTACCTTTCGAGTTGCAATGCGTGACCAGGGAGTATCGTGATTCGATGCAGACGGGGCAGCTGGCTCATATCATCTATAAAAATAATGGCAATGGCTTGATCAAGAGTGAAGATCGGTTGCAGTGGGCGAAGCTGCTGGCGGATATTCGACGACGGCGTCTGCGGATCGGTAAGCCCATGCTGATTGGTTCGTTTCCGGAGGATCAGAATGGCGATGGCATCACTGACCGACCTTGCATCGGTAGAAGTGAACGAGATGCTATCCGCTTTATCAGTGACTTAATGCAGTCAAGGAGTATCGTCACCCGAACTATCGGGACGATAGCTCTACCGCCTGTCGTGGGAGATATCGTCTGGCTGGATGATCGTGTCAAGCATATGTACGGTGCAGAGGAGGCGTATCGACGACGCCGAGGTGACACTTCGGGGAGAGGTAATAGTTAGCTGAGCGTGGGTACTCTGCTCTTAGTCGAGGACGAACCGGCGGTTCGTCATGGCACGGAGCTGTTTCTGCGCCAGCGTAGCTTTACGGTATTAGTTGCCGCTAGTGGCGAGGATGCGCTGACCAAGTATAGCCGGGCGGACGTAGTGATCTTAGATATCATGTTACCTGGTCTAAGCGGTATAGAGGTGCTCAGTCGTATTCGTCAGCGGAGCGATGTGCCGGTATTGATGTTGACGGCTCTGCAGGACGAGCCGACGCAGATCGCTAGTTTCGACGAACTGGCGGATGATTATATCAGCAAGCCCTTCTCGCTGGTGATTCTGGAGAAGCACATCCGAGCTCTATTGCGACGTCAGAGGTCGGCTACCAAGGTTCAATGGCGACGAGGCTTAGCCACGGTAGATTTCGAGGCGTATCAGGGCTTTTATGACGGCAGCGACGCTCATCTCAAGCCTAAAGAAGTCCGACTCTTAAAGCTTCTGGTGGACAATCCCGGTGTCGTCTGGTCTCGTCAGGCGATTATCGAAAGGCTATGGCATGATGCGGCCGATGTGCCTTTTGATCGGGTGATAGATGTCTATATCAAGAATCTGCGCCACAAGCTGCGGCTCGACTGTATCATTACCGTTAAGGGGGTCGGTTATCGCTATGAAGCGTCTTAAGCTCTTCCCAAAGACCTTCTTAGTCTCGATGGGGCTCTTTTTAGCGTTGATCGTACTGATGCATCTACTGATCTATATCCTGATGCCCCGGCTTTACCTCGACCGAAAGCAGCAAGAAGCTTCGGAGAGCTTAGCTTCGCTGGAGGCGCAGTTAAAGGGTCGGTCACTTAACCAAATGCGTCAAATCTGTCAGAGGTTCTCTATCGCTAAGAATGTCAATATCACTCTGACGGCGAACGGACGAGACGACTATTTCCAAGGATTTCAGACGATCAATATTGTGACGGATAGGGGTAAGTCGGCTGACGTTGATGTGGTCAAGATCGCCGATGGGCAGTCAGTCGATCCGCGCTCGGTGATCCTAAAGCAGAGCAGCTTAAAGGATGCCGATGGGCGAGAGCTTAGCATCAGACTACTGGTGAATGTTGAGCCGGTCAAGCAAGCTAAGCTGGCGACACTCCACGCCCTGCCTTATACGGTATCTGCTTCACTACTGGTGGCACTGTTCTTTTCCTACTGCTACAGTCAGTTCATAACCAAGCCGATTCGCCGGATGGCTAAGGTCACCACGCTGATGCAGCGCCTGGAGAAAGGAGTGCAGTATCCAGCCGAGAGCAGCGACGAAATTGGTGTGCTGGGGCGCAACATTAACGAACTTTATCAGAGCCTATGGCAAACGATCCGCTCGCTGGAGCAGGAAAATAGGCGAATTAGCAAGCTGGAGAAAGAAAGGCTGGTGCTGCTAAGGGCTACATCGCACGAGCTTAAGACGCCATTAGCCAGCCTGCGAATCATGCTGGAGAATATGCAGCTGAATATCGGCGAGTATCAAGACCGTGACCGCTACCTGGCGGAGTCGCTAGCGCAGGTTGACCGCCTGACTAAAATGGTCAATGACATCTTAAGGGCAGGTAGTCTAGCTGAGAATGCCTTGCGGGATGAGAAGAAGCTGCGGATCGATCAGATCGTTGCTGAAGTGAGCGATGATTATCGTTTGCTAGCCAAAGCTCGTCGGGTCACCTGCCGGCTCGATCTAGCGCCAACCTTTACTAAGGCTAACTACGACATGATGCACCACGTCATCTCTAACCTGGTCTCAAATGCCGTACGCTATAGCGAGGTGGGTAGCGTGGTCAAGGTTACCTGCCGTCAACATAGATTGGTGGTAATCAATAAATGTCGGCCACTTACTCAGGCGCAGTTACAGCGAGTGTTTGACCCCTTTTATCACACAGATCGCCAAGTGTCGTCGGAGTCAGACGGAAGCGGGGTGGGGCTATATATCGTCAAAATGCTGTTGGAGGCTAAGAGGCTGGAATACAGCTTCTCTCCGGTCAAGCAGGGCATGGCTTTTACTATCTATTTTTCATAATTGCGCCTATATCGCTTAATCATTCGCAACTGCTTATATCATTTCATATTCATTTCACATATGCCTGTTAGATTAGCTCAGGATATATTTGAAAGGAGGAAAATGTCATTCATTCGACGAGCTTGGTTGTATATCACCAGGAAAAAGCTCAAAACACTGATCTTACTGGCGATCTTGCTCTGTATGGCGACGGTGATGCTAAGCGGCTTCGCCATTAAGCATTCGACAGACAGGGCGGCGCAGTCGCTGGATAAAACACTGAAAGTCGGTTTTAACCTGGGGAACAACCCTCGCACTAACCCCGGTACGGCTCGTGGCTCGGGTACTGTCTCAGGTAAAGCTATCGATGAGATCAGGAAACTGCCGGGGGTAACCGACTATGTCAAGCGTCAGAATGCTACAGTGGACTTCACTGATACCAAGCTAGTCCCCTTGCCTAATGGCGGTAGCGGCTATGATGCCGAGAAGGACAAGCAGTTCGGTAATGCGGCGACCATTCTGGGGGTTAATAAATCAGAGCTGGAGAACAAGTTTCGGGCGGGGTCACTCAAACTGGTGGCGGGGCGTCACATCACTGAGCAAGATAGCCACAAGATATTGGTACACCAGGCTTTTGCTAAGGCAAATAAGCTCAAGCTGGGCAGCAAGCTAAAGCTCAAGGCTAACCAATACGACACCGACAATGAGCACCCGTCAAAGGACGAAGTGGAGGTCGAGGTCGTCGGCATCTTTAGCGGGAAGAATCCCAAGGAGGCTGCCTATCAGGTGGAACTCTTTGAGAATATCTTCCTGACCGACATAGCGACGACTCGTCAACTCAATGCTTATACGGCGCAGAATGAGATTTACCAAGATGCTAACTTCTTCACCAAAGGTAGCAAGCAGCTTGACGAGGTGATGAACCAAGCTCGTCAATTGTCGGTTGACTGGAATAAATATCAGCTGAACAAGAATAGTCAAGAGTTAGCCGGCGTGACTGAGTCGGTAAATGGCGTCTATCATCTGGTGGATGGTATGCTCTGGGCAACTGCACTGGTCAGCATCGCCGTGATTGGCATGGTGCTATATCTGTGGATGAACGAGCGCAAGCGTGAGGCGGGGGTGCTGATGGCGACCGGCATATCGCAGTCTGAGGTCATCTTGCAGTACGTAGCCGAGCTGGTCATGATAGCTGTACTCAGCTTCGGTGCATCCTACTTTACTTCCGGGCTAATCGCTCAGCAGTTAGGTAATCAGATGGTGTCGCAGGCTTCGCAAGCTGCTGTGAGCCGGGCGAGCGAATCCCTCAACGGAGCTTCGCTGGGAGCTGATGCTGATTCGGTCACTTCGTCTCGTACCCTGGACAAAGTAACCGTCGGCACTACTCCGGCTGACCTGATAGCGGTGTGGGGAGTGGGACTGGTGGTGATCGTCATCGCCGTGCTATTCGCTTCTCGCCCAATCACCGGGTCAACGCCAAAGAAGCTGTTAACCGACATAAGCTAGGAGGAGTGTGATGATCAAGCAAGCTTTAGTAGCCGTCCGGCGCAAGCACCGGCGCAGTCTCGTCATCGGTCTGATCATGACTCTGGTTCTAACTCTGCTGGTTAGCACTTTGACCGTACAGCATACCATGGAGCAGCTCAGGAAATCCGTCGAAGGCGGTATCAGGGCGGGCTTTAGCCTAACCAGTCGGCGAACATCAGATATCGTACCAAGTGACCTAGCTCAGAAAGTAAGTCGGCTCGAAGGGGTCAAGGCGCATAACTACCAAGTGGAAACAGTCGCAACTCTACTTGGCAAACACTTGGTTGAGGCTACTAGCCTGGGGGTTCAGCTGGATGCCAAGCCAACCGAGGAGACTAAGCTGATCGGAGCAGAGCGAAGTGATTACTTGAGCGAATTCACCGGTAGACTTTATCGTCTAAGACAGGGTAAACACATCGCACCCGGCAGTAAGAATGTTGCGTTGATCCATGAGGCGTTCGCTAGGCAAAACAAGCTCAGGCTGGGCGATCAGATGGTGATTACTGAAGGAGAGCGACGAGTGACGGTCACGATCGTCGGTATATTTGACGGTAGGAACGAAAAGCCGACTATCATGCCGGCCGACATGGCGGAGAATCGGCTGATCACTAATCTTGAAACAGCGCAGCAACTCAACGGTAGCTCAGCTTTAACCGGAGCCACGTATCTGGTTGAGCGTCCGAATCAACTCAAAGAAGTGACTAATCGGACCCGGAAGTTGTCCGGCGTAGATTGGGGTCGATATAACCTGACTGATAATGCCGCCTCCTTCGCCGGCGTGCTGGAAAACATCATGCGAGTTCAGCGTATCCTAACTATCGCCACCATCGCTGTGGCGGTGGCTGGACTGGTAGTTATGTCGCTAGTGCTGGTCTTCTGGGTGAGAGGGCGATTGCATGAGATCGGCATCTTACTGGCAATTGGTACGCCGAGGCACCGAATCGTCGGGCAGTTCATCATCGAGCTAGTGGTCGTAGCTGCAGTCAGCTCTGTCTGTGCCGCCCTGGCTGGCTCGGTTATCTCGGCACAACTATCGACAAGCCTAACCTCGTCGATAGACCATAATCAGTTGGCGGGGAGCTCAAGTGAGGTAGTCATAGCGCCGATCGCTTATCTTAGGGCATTTGCTTTAGGCTATCTGGTGATGGGTCTGTCAACCGTCGTTGCTATGACACCGATAATGAGCCAACCGCCCAAACGTATTTTAAGTAAAATGAATTAAGGAGGACTATGTCTATATTAACGCTACAGAATATCGCCTATTCGTATGCTGATGGCACTAAGAACGTACTTAGCGGAGCTAACTATCAGTTTGAACAGGGTAAGTTTTACGCCATCGTGGGCAATTCTGGCACCGGCAAGTCAACGCTGCTGGGACTATTGGCCGGGCTGGATAAGCCGACCAGTGGGCAAATCCTGTTTAAGAATAAGGATATCGTTCAGCAGGGTTATTCTTATCACCGCAAGCATCACATCTCACTCGTCTTTCAGAATTACAATCTGATCGACTATCTCACGCCACTGGAGAATCTTAAACTGGTTAACCCTCGAGCCACCACCAAGACTTTGCGCACGATGGGGCTGGATGACGAGCATATCAACCGCAATGTCATGAAGCTCTCCGGCGGGCAGCAACAGCGAGTGGCTATCGGCAGAGCACTGGTATCACCGGCGCCGATTATCTTGGCAGATGAACCGACCGGCAATCTGGATGAAGCGACCGCCAGTGATATCATCGACATTCTCCACCGGGTAACTAAGCGAGATAACAAGTGCGTCATCGTAGTCACCCACAGCAAACGGTTAGCGAAGACGGCAGATATAGTACTCAGATTAAAGGCGGGTAAGCTGGTCGAGCAGGGAAACGCCGACTGAGCGCCGTAGCGCTTGAACTTATCGCCATATCTGCTACTATACTTGTAACGTTATCAGAGACAGTGGCGGTCGCTATAAGAGTAATAGCACTTAATCAAGCTACCGAGATAAACCCTTTTCTAGATAACGATACCTTAACAATTAGGTTCGCATTTATCTAAAACTATCTAAAACCAAAGGAGACTTATGGCTATATCACGTAGCAAGAAAGAAGCTTTGGTTGCCGAATTAGTCCAGGATCTGGCTGATGCGCAGATGGTTGTCTACGCCGAATACAGCGGTATTAGCGTGGCTGACCTGCAGCAATTGCGTCGTCAAGCGAGAGAAAATGGGGTCACCATCAAGGTGGTCAAGAACCGCCTGATGCGAGTCGCCATGGATCAGCATGATTCGCTGAAACAGACTGACACCAGCGCTATGAAAGGGCAAGTACTCTACGCCATTTCTAACGATGACGAGGTACTGCCGGCCAAGGTGCTGGCTCAGTTCGCTGATAAAACTCCCGAGCTTAAGCTGGTCGGGGCTTTTAATAGCCTGGGTCAGAGCCTGAGTACTGCTGAAGTGACTGATCTAGCTAAGCTACCGACCAAGAACGAGCTGATCGCTCAGACGGTGGCTCAGCTGCTATCGCCGGTCAACGATACTGTCAATGCACTGTCCGGCAATCTATCGGCATTGCTGGATGGCATTGCTGACCACGCCTCGGCGTAATTCGGTAATCATAATAAATATCTAAGGAGATAACTATGGCTGATGTAAAGAAATTAGCAGAAGAGCTAACCAAGTTGACCGTACTTGAGGTCAACGAGCTAAAGAACGTACTAAAAGACGAATACGGTATCGAGCCGGCTGCGGCAGCTGTTGCTGTAGCAGCTGGTCCGGCCGCCAGTGCTGACGCCGGTGAGGAGAAGACGGAGTTTGACGTAGTCCTCAAGGAAGTCGGTGGGCAAAAGGTCGCCGTTATCAAGGCGGTTAAGGAGATCACCGGTCTGAGCCTAGGCGAAGCGAAAGCCATCGTCGAGGACGCCCCCAAGGCAGTCAAGGAGAAAGTTAGTAAAGACGAAGCTGAGACGGCTAAGAAAGCCCTGGAAGACGCCGGTGCTACCGTTGAGCTAGCTTAGTAAAAATTACCGAACCTAATTGTTATGCTTAAAGCCAGCCCTCTAGCGGGGCTGGCTTTTTGTAATATCTGCAATGCTGGGGCGCAATAGAAGCCCTGTCACCTCCTCTAGAGAGGTTGGTTTAATAATATTTATAACGGCTAGACAATTAGACGGAATAGCCGCTTGATACTTGCAACACTTCAGCATTTATTCATCAATATCACAACGTATCATACTTAACCTCTGGCATGGTTGTGGAAAGTCTATTAACAAACATTGTGGAGGCGGTAACGGTGGCAAAAACTGCGGTAGTGGCTGTGCCGGCGGAAGCTGCGGAAACGGTTGCGGCAAGGGTAGGTAATACAACAAGGGCATAGAAGGAGCTATGCCAAGCCCCGTTGCGGTGCATAAATGCATTAAAATAATACTTATCATCGTAACGGGGTTATTTACTTTTTCGGCGCAGTTCTTTGTAGCTAGCTAGAGTAGCCTGCTCAATCGTCTGTTTAGTCTTAGATAGATAACGCTTGACTAAATAATAGCCCAGTTTATATCCCGTCCAGCGGGGCAACAGATCATTACCGGAGAAAAAGATCGTTTCGTAGTCGTACTCCGTGTCATCGAATTTATCATTTAAGGCTGTCATCATAGTATTGATTTCTTTCAGTTTTGTCCGCCGGACTTCAGTCAGGAATAGCTGTCGCAGCTCGTAGCCGGATTGGTTCATTGCTTGCTCCTCCAGTACTACCGCCAGACCTTCCATGACCATACTGTCAAATAACGTCTCGGCAAACTCGGGCACTTTCTCCCATCGTAGCGAGTGGGACAGCTCATGGCAGACCGTCTCAAAGATGAAGTCCTCGCTCGGTTCGTGCTGACTTTTATCCAGTGCTACGACTATTAGACGAGAGTGATAAGTTCGTCCGCCAATACCGTCCTGCGGGATAGTCGGTGTCGTGGGTGATGGTGAGACAACTATCAGGTCGAGGTCGTAATCAAATGACCGGAATACCCCGGAGACGAAGGTCTCCGCTCTCTTAACGGCGCGACGGATAGCGGTCACGTCCGTATCAGTAAAATCTTTGCCGGCATTGGTAATGTAGAGATGTATCCGACTCATGATCTGATTATACACCTGAGCCCCGTTAATATAGGGTCTAGCTTGACAAATGAGGGGAGGGTGCTGCAGTGGACACCATCAGGTTGTATACGAGACCAGCTCGCATGACCTGCGTTCTTTGAAAGGAGCTAGTAGAATGTCAACTATACATGCTTCGGATCTTAGACTAGCTCAAATCTAATGCCGATGACTCCGAATTGCGCTTGCTTCTCGGGGCTATAGAATTCGTCGAGTGTAGCTATGAGGTCATCCTTGGTTGTGGCTTTGTCGGCTAGTATAGCAATGTCAAAATCCTTACATAAGTCAACGAATGAGTCGTAGTGTAATAGCCCGACAACTCTTGCTTGAACGCTTTTGTCATTAGATCCGGAAAACTCAATAAGGTCTCCCAGGTCAATCCGGCGACGTTTGTCGTCAAAAAGTCGTAATTCTATACGTTTTGTGCCACCTTTGATGTAGCTAAAATATGGCTCTTTCAAATGCATCTTATGTGTTTTCATACTCTATATTGTACATGATAAGTGCAGTGAGTTAGTACGCGGCTATTGACTACAGACAGACTCAGCGGTATAATCCAGCCAGTATAGGTTAAGATACAGACAGAAAGAGAGTCTACTTATGAGCGAGAATAATATAGACGACTCAACCCTGCCCGAGAAGCAAGTCAAGCGACTGCAGGTTCTTCTTGGCGAGGCTGAGACTAATTTGGCGGCAGCCAGAGAGCTGCTGACCTCTATCTTAGGGCCAAATGATATCCCGGCTCGGACTAACGAGCAGCTGACGGGGCGAGTGATAGAAGGCGTCTTCGACGGGCAAACCATGCATGACGGTGAGGGTAAATCCTACCCTGTGCCGGCGAACTATGCCTCGAAATCAAAACTGGTTGAGGGCGATATCTTGAAGCTGACTATTGCCGACGACGGCTCGTTTATCTATAAACAGATTGGTCCGGTCGCTCGCAAGCAGGTAGTCGGCGTCTTGACTCAGCATGATGGTGCTTATTATGTTGAGGCGGGTACCAAGGAGTATCGAGTATTGCTGGCGTCGGTTACATTCTTCAAGGCGCATATCGGTGATCAGCTATCGGTAATCATTCCCGAAGATAATCGTGATGCCGAGTGGGCGGCGGTTGAGGCGATACTGTAGTCATGGCTGAGTCCAATCAATCCAATAAGGAAGCCGGCGGTAATCAGTTTAATTACACACCGATCTCCCCGGAAGAGCAACGAGCTAAGCAGAAGCAGGTCATCAGAGGTGCAGTCACTTTAGTGGCGATGATCGTCGTCTTCGTCTTGATCGTGGTCGGCTTTATCAGCTACTCCGTCGGTTATGATGCGGGCAAGAAGAGCAGCAAGGGTAGCTCTGTCTCGGCTAAGTCAGCCGGCTCAGAGAAGTCGAATACTGCTCAGTCAAGCGATGACGACTCAAGCTCTGGTATCTCGGGCGAGGCGAGCGAGTATCAGTCGCCGAGCAAGGTGGGCGAAGGCAAGATCCCTGATCACTTCCGGGGCAAAGAAGGGGCTAAAGTGGTGGCCATTGAGTATGCAGATTTCACCTGTCCTTACTGTGTCCGGCTAGCCACTAATCTCATCTCGGTTCATGATAAGTACGACAAAAAGGTGCAATTCATCTATCGCCACTACAATGTTGGCCACACTTACTCAGAGGTCACCGCTAAGATCGCCGAGGCGGCTTATCTGGTAGGGGGTGAGGATGCGTTCTGGAAGGCTGCCGACCTGATGTACCGAGATAGCACTTGGATGGCAGGTGAGTACATGAATACCGACCAGCTACAAGATAAAATTCGTCAGCTGGCTGATAAAGCCGGGCTTGATAGCGGAGCGGTGGTCGATAAGTATAACGACAGCGCCAATAACGGCATAGACGAGAAGATTAAGCGAGACCGTCAGCTAGCACAAGATTCGAGCGTGGCCGGTACGCCGACTTGGTTTATCGATAAAAAGAAGGTAAATAGCTCGGCCTCTGCTATCTCCGGCACACTCGAAGAATTGACCAAGTGAGCTTTAGCGTTTTTCATTTGCTATAATAGCCTCATGAGTAATAGCGGAGGTGGCGCTAGGCTTGCCCTGTATCGTAAGTATCGACCAACTAGCTTGGCTCAGGTGATCGGTCAGCCGCAAGTAACAGAAATATTACAAGCCTCGCTCGACCGTGACGCCTTTGCTCACGCTTATCTCTTTACCGGGCAGAGAGGTACCGGCAAGACGACCGTGGCTCGTATCCTGGCACACTTAGTCAATGGGCTGGACTACAGCGACAACCTGAGCAACGACAGCATTGATATCATTGAGATAGATGCCGCCAGTAATAATGGCGTCGATGATGTGCGGCAGATCCGAGACAGTGTCCAACTGGCACCGATGAACTGTCGCTACAAGATCTATATCATTGACGAGTTTCATATGCTCAGTAAGCCGGCTTTCAACGCTCTACTCAAAACGATTGAGGAGCCGCCCGAGTACGTCATCTTCGTCCTCGCCACTACCGAGCTGCAAAAGGTGCCGGCTACTATCTTGTCACGGGTGCAGCGGTTTCATTTCAAGCCCGTACCGGTCGATCTCTTGACCAAACATCTGCGCATGATTGCTGAGTCGGAACAGATCAATGTCGATGACGACGCCCTGAGATTGATCGCTGAGCACGGTGGCGGCAGTGTGCGTGATGCGATTACTCTACTGGATCAGCTAGCCGGCAACCAATCCATCACCGTGGAGACGGTCAATGATATCCTGGGGCTGATCTCGCAAGCAGAGATGGGCCAATTAGCGACCAATATCACCAAAGGGAAGTCTCAGTCGGTCATCAGCCAGGTTAATCAACTGATCAGTAATGGAGTCGGTGCTACGGCTTTAGCCAAGCAGCTAATCGACTACCTGACTAAGCTGACGTCGGATCAGCCCGAGCTTTATCGGCTAATTGAACGCTTGCTGGAAGTCGGTCGAGCCAGCCTGCCCGAGGTCAAGCTAATGGCTATCTTAGTTAACGCATCATTACCGAGAGTGCCTGCTAGTCCATTAGTTGCACCTAAGGCTACGAAACCAGCTCAATCCACTGTAGCCCAAGTGGCTGCTAAATCTACCCCGGTGTCTAAACCCGCTGCTAAGGCTACCTCGGCTAATGACAGCCAGTCGAAGACGACAAACACCAAGAAAACTGCCCCAACAGCTACTTCAGCACCAGTCAAGCCGGTAGAGGCAACCGAGTCGATCAAAGAGCTGGTCTGGCAGGACGTGATCAACCAACTGGCAGAGCAGAATCGTCCTTCTGCTAAATCACTACTGGAGCAGGCGGACTATCGCTACAGTGCTTCGACGAACACTCTGACATTATTCTTTGGTAAGACCTTTCATCGCAAGCAAGCTAAGACCGGTCGCTTCCAAGATAGCCTGCTGACCACGCTGGACGAGCTCTATCAGGTTAAGCCAACGATTGTCATATCGGAGGAGCCGGCTCCGCTTGACTCTGACGTCGCCGCAGTTCTAAGTGTAGTGGGTGGAGAGGTAACCACTATTAGCGATGGCACGATCTAGTTCTACTTCAGCTGATTTATCTGATAGTCGCCCCGGCGACCAGCCACTGGTCGAGGCGGCAGTTGCCAGCTCGGTTGACTACTCCGGCACGGTTGAGACCACAACTGCCGAGGGAGGTAAGCTCCCGCCACAGAACCTGGCTGCCGAGATGTCTCTCCTGGGGGCGCTCCTGATTGACGATGAGACTCTGGTTGACATAGCCGATCAAGTCAAAGCGGATGATTTCTACGACCGACGTCACCAGATTATTTTTAAGTCTATCATGAAGCTGTATCAGAAGAACGCCCGGGTTGATCTGCTGACCGTAAGTAGCGAGCTTAGTAAGGCGCACCAGCTTGATCAAGCCGGCGGGCGTAGCTACCTCAGCGACTTGACCAATACCATACCGAGTGCCAGCCACGCTGTCGACTATGCTCGGATCGTTCGAGAGGCGTCCGTCCGACGCAAGCTGACTAAGGCGGGAGAAGCAATCTCGGATCTGGCCAACAAATCAGCAGACGATATCCAGGAGATTCTATCGCAGGCGGAGGCAAGTCTCTATGCCGTCAGCTCCGGCTCACAACACAGCGACATGGTTTCACTGGAATCCTTGCTCAGTGACGCCTTCGAAAAGATGTCCTACCTGCACCAGAATAAAGGCGAGCTACGAGGTATCCGTACCGGCTTTAAGGACTTAGACAAGATGACGGCGGGCTTGCAGAAGTCCGACCTGATCGTCTTGGCGGCTCGGCCGGCTATGGGTAAGTCCACCCTGGCTCAGAATATCGCTTACAATGTGGCGATGCGGGAAGGCAAGTCGGTTCTCTTCTTTAGTCTGGAGATGAGCAACTCACAGGTGGTTGACCGGATGATCTCGGAGGCCTCCGGGGTCGATAGCTGGAATATCCGCACCGGTAACCTTACCCAAGAGGACTTCAGCAAGATTAGCGACACCATGGGGGAGATGAGCGAGATACCAATCAAGTTTGAAGACAAACCCGGCATGACCATGCTGGAGATGAAGGTCAAGGCACAGCGAGAGGCGCACAAGAATCCTCTCGGACTGATCATCGTTGACTATCTCCAGCTAATGTCGGGCAGTCGCCAGTACGGCGATAACCGGGTGCAAGAGATCAGCGAGATCTCCCGGGGGCTCAAGCTGATGGCACGAGAGCTGGACGTACCGGTACTGGCGCTGTCTCAGCTGAGCCGTTCCGTCGAGCAGCGCCCCGACAAGCGGCCGATGCTATCTGACTTGCGAGAGTCCGGCTCTATCGAGCAGGATGCCGATATCGTCATGTTCCTCTACCGCGAGGATTATTACAATCCCGACACTGAACGTCAACACATCACTGATCTGATTATCGGTAAACACCGTAACGGTCCGGTCGGTACCGTTGAGCTGTATTTCCACCCCGAGAAGCTGAAGTTTATGTCGCTGGAGAAGCGCAAACACGATAAGTAGCCTCCGGGTAAGTCCACCTCCCGGTTCGCTTCCGATTGGCTTGAGCCGGCTTATTCGTAGACAGCAAGTAGTAGTGAGTCGTGCTGAAGCCAGCCGGTGTAGACATGGCTCAACTTCAGCTTCTGCACGTCAGACCTGATCGCCCCACCGGCGATCGCCAGCTTGAGCGGCGGGGCTTTCGAGTCGACCAGGCTGCCACCGGTCTGCTTCGCCTCAAGTGACTTGATCAGCTCATTTATTCGCTTATCGTCGTGACGGTAGACCCGTAGATTGCTGTAGCGATTAGTCAGTAGGCTATATAGCTGATAGTCGGTCTCTGAGTGTGCTACCAGTCGTATCTCAGCGTGGGGGTTACTCGTGAGGAGCTGGTTGACGGCGGGCAGGGTCTGGTCATACTGATAGACCACACCGGCCTGGTAGCTGACCGCACTGATGTAACGGTTGATGTCTAATAGGCTGATTGAACCAATCAAGATCGACAGAGCCAAGATGGCGAGGCTACGGGCGTAGGGATTCTGAGGGAAGAGCCCATGCCATTTGTCAACGATATATCCGATGGCGATAACCTCCAGCAGGATAGTCGGAATGAAGAGTAGGTAGATATAGTCGGGATTAAACGCAGCCATACCCACGCCGGCGATCAACAGGCTGATGATCACATATGAGCGCAGGCTGAGCAGTCCACCTTGCCTAGCTAGAGTGATCAGACCAATGACCACCATGATAGCGCCGGTGATAGTTAGCATCGGGGTCATTAGTCCACCGGTCAGACCGGCCGAGCCGGCGGCATAGCCGGCTGCAAGCTGATGCAGGTTGGCTAGGCCGGGAGTACCGATAGCCAGTAGGCTCGCCAAGGTGGTGCGACCTTTACCGATTAGCAGCATGGGGACAAGCAACAAGATCAAGTAAGCCACGGCTATCCCGGCGAGCAGCTTCTTGTGACGCTTGATGGTGTAGCGAGACTTGGGGTGGAGGAGAGCAGCTACGGCTAGTGCCGCTGTGATATAGAGTCCACCCGACATATAGCTAAGTGCTACCAGATCCAGTGCTAGACCAATCGCCGGAGCAGCTTTTTGCTTGGCATTGACGACATAGTAGTCGAATAAAATCGCTAGTGCCGACAGTAGCACTGTCATGACTGCCGGCGTGCCGGCTCGCCCCAAGCTGATAGTAAAGGCTGAGCAGGCCATCAGTAAGCCACCCATCATGGCTAGACTTGGTCGATAGATAGCTCTGATCGCCAGCATCATCGTCAAGATACTAGCCACCACCAGCAACAAAGCAGGTAATCTCAGGGCAAAAATCGTCATGCCGTAGAGCTTGATCGCTAGGGCCTCTGGGATCAGCCAAGGAGCATTGACTAAGCTGGTAATATTACCACTAGCTAGCCGTCCGCTAGCTATCGCCGATAGTTTCTCGCTAGCTGATAGACCAGACGGTACTGACCAGAAGCGATAGACACTGATAGCCAGTACTATCACCGCCAGTAAAATGCTAGCCAGTAGATAGCGATACCGATAGAGCCAACTTCGTTGGATGGAACGCTTGCGTCTCATTTACTGCCCATTTTAGCATATGTTATAATCTGAGGAGTTTTAAGAGAAGGAGGATAATGGCTGGGTTCAAGGATCAGATGGCGATGATGCAGAAGTTGCGTAAAGCACAAAAGGAGCTGGCTAATGAGCTGGTCGAGGTTGAAGCAGGCGACGGGGCAGTAGTGATTCAGTTTAGCGGTGAGCTCAAAGTAGTGGATGTCAAGATTGACCCGGAGCTGATTGACCTGGACAATAAAGCCCAGCTGGAGGGCTGGATCAAGAGTGCTATCCGTGACGGCTTGAAAGCCGCTCAGGAAGTTGCCACCGAGAAGATGAAGCCGCTAATGGGCGGTCTAGGTGGCATGATGGGCATGTAGAGTCGATGCTACCTAGCGATTATTCCGCTCTGCCTCGTGCTCTAAATGAGCTGATTGAGGCTTTTAGTGCTCTGCCCGGCGTCGGCTTTAAGACCGCCGAGCGCTATGCTTACGCCTGCCTCAAGAGCGACCGGTCCAAGTCTCGTCAATTAGCCTCGACTCTGGGTGCTCTGCATGATAAGGTCAAGCGTTGCCCAGTTACTTTCGCCTTGATTGATACCGAGGACGAAGTGTCACCTCTATATAGTGACGATCGTCGCAACAAGCAATTGGTCGCCGTAGTCGAAGATCCTTTCGATGTGCTAGCGCTGGAATCAACCGGGCAATACCAGGGGACTTATCATGTACTGGGCGGGGTTATCTCGCCGATCGACGGTATCGGCCCGGATCAGCTGCATATCAGCGAGCTGATTGACCGCCTACGTCGTGACCGGGTCAAGGAAGTCATCTTAGCCACTAACGCCAGTGTCGAAGGCGAGTCAACCGCCCTCTACATCCAACGTCAATTAGAAGAGGCAGAACTGGCGGATCTGATGGTGAGTCGTCTGGCTCGAGGTATACCGATCGGCGTCGACTTGGAATATGCCGACAAGATTACTCTGGGGCATGCTTTAAGTGGGCGCAAGCGACTAGACTAGCTGATTGCCGCCCTTCGTCCTTGACCTCTGCTTCTCTTTGGCAGGATTAATATAAAAATATAGCCGGCACGTTTAGTACCGGCTATATCACAGTGGTCTGCCGCCTGGCTGCTAATCAGCGAAATCGTCCGCAAAGACTGCTTCGTCGACGCTGGTCAGGTTGAGTCCGGTCGACACCCTGGTTACCTTGAAAGTGGCGTTCTTTAGTGCCTCCTGAGTCTCATTATCCATATACTGGAAGACGTCGACATCCTGCACTTTCTTGCTATCCAGATTGATGACTCGAACTACATCGCTGGCAATCTTGTCACCATTGGCATTATAGGCGTCGATCCAGATCGAGTACGACATCTCTCTTGACTCCAGGTTGCGCACACTGACCGGCACGCTCATGGTCTGCTCGCCATATTGATTAGTGATCTGGCGCAACTTACCGATCTTGACATCGACAGAAGCGCTAAGCAGCTTATCTGTTTTCTTACCAGACATGCTATCCGCCACGTTAGCTACCCGGTTGAAGATTCGGCTGGTGCTGGCCAGCCCCCAGACAGCCATACGAGCCACGATCACGTACATACCGATGGTGATAAATAGGGTGATCGCTCCGAGGACGACAGAGGCAATAGCCTGGCTACCGCCGATCCTCTTATTGACACCGACCACACCAAAGATCAGCGCCAAGATACCCATGACGAACGCCATGAAATTGATAAATGGGATAAACGACAGCACGATGCCGACGATACCCAAGATAAACCCGGCTGTAATCATCGGGTTGTTGTCATTTTTCGATAAATCAGCTTTAGCTCCTGTTTCCATACACCTCCTTAGTGGTTATGTTTGTGTCTGCATTATAGCACACCTCATCACGTTAGTAGGGCTTAGGCTGGCTTAGGTGTGGTATGTTTATGCTTGCATTATAGCACACCTCATCACGCCAATCGGCTTGTGTTATTATACCGATAGCCTTGCTGGGGCGGGATGAGAAATGATACACAGGGAACACAGAGATGGATGGCTTGACCATACGCCAGATGATGAGTCGAGCGACGATTGGATCTTGGCGCTAAGGCAAAGTGAAGCCGATGTGTCGAAGCCGCAGCTTCCCTGGTCTAAGATAGGTAAGCTGGCGACTTCTCTCGCCAGTTGGATTAAAAACGAATCTACCAGTGAGCCGGATAGACTACCTGACGATCAGGATAGGGTTAAGGCTGTCTCACTCAGACATCCGACCGAGATCATTCTTACGCCCGAACAACGAGAGGAAGTAGAAGATGCCGCCAGCGAGTTGACGCTGGCTGTAGCGGAAGTTTATCGTGAACAGTTATCAGACGAGATTCTGGCGGAAAAACTAACGACGATAGAGCAACCGGCTAGGGATTTCGTTATTAAAAGAGCGTTAGGCCAAACGGTTGAGTGTGGTTCACGTGCACTTCTAACTAAGGTTACCCAGTTTCTGACTGATCATCAGTTACCTCTAGAGGATTATGACGGCTTAGCCGAGACCACGGCTTTATTCTTGAAGAATTTTTCACAGTCGACAGCGGATGTCGATGAATCTCCTTACGCTTATTTTGTCAACGGCGCCATGAATGATAAAAAGGTAAGCCAGCAAATAAAGTTAGTGCTAACGGACAAAGAATATGACTTGGCTTCAATGACGGCTAGTATCTCAAAGAACATCATCATTGATAAATTTAAGTCGCACCCCCGTGACACGAAGAACCTGGTCGCCTTTGTTAAGGGCCTGGAAAATGTTGGTATCGATATAGCTACGAATGATTTCTTCATTGATAGTTGCATTGAAAATAGTTTTATTGACGATTTCCGCCAGGGTACGACACCCCTGCAGGAGAATCTCTATCAAGCGGGGCTGATCAATGACAACAATATCAAGCACTTGTACTATCAACTGGCCAAAAGCTGTCAAGCAGGCATGACTGAGTGTAGCGCACTGCACGGTATTTCTCTTAATATCTGCCCTGATTCGGAGGTGACGAAGTACTGGCGGCAGTTCCGGAGAACAAGTCTATATGGGACTGTGTCACCGTCCGAAGACGGTGTAATCTCCGAGTGGGATATACTTTCTTTCCGATCTTTGCTTGAAAAAGTCGACCGCCAAACTGATAACTATGATATAGATAAGTATTTCAAGGAAGGTGTTCCTGATCGACGGTATTTTAAGCGATTAAAAGGCAAGCCTGCGCTAACCGATAACGATAAAACTGCTGATTTCATATTCTGTCTAGCAGATATGCCATTGGTGCCGGAGGTGCGTAGCTTGCTGGGGTCGTCTCAAATAAAATCACTAGACCTATATCAAGAGTGGGAACAAAAGGGAGCATCTTACACCTTCTTTGAGCTAGCGCAGCCAAGCGACATCGACATTAATCGTCTCGTTGACTTGAGTCGCAAGGCAGATGACTTCCTCGGTAAGTACCCTCTGGCGTGCTTGGTTGACAGAAGTCAAGTCATTGACGCTCACATTAAGGGCAAGGATGCCATACTGGGTGAAGAATACTTCGGCGACCTAGTCATGTACGATAGCGGTGCCGACCGAGAGATTAGCACCATGAATGACGAGGCTATCGAGCGACTGCGCCGGCATCTAGATACACTGAGCCGCTTTGATCTATTTGACGGCGACCGAGCCAGGATGGTGAACTACGCTGTACTGACCGAAAACCTTGGCGATAGTAGCCGGCTCTTTGATGAATTAGCTACGGTCGACGAGCTTGATGAAGCTACTCGTAATAGCCTTAATCTAGTCTTGCGGACACACAACCAGTACAGCATCAAGTCGGTCGAAGAGCTGAAGAATTATCGAGCGGTTATCGCCGAGCGAGCGACTAGCGACCTGACCAGCGACTACGTCGGGGATGCCTGTCGAGCCATATCCTTCATCATGCTAGCCGACTTCGACGGTTATGACCTGAGCTGCTTTGACCTAGAGACACTTCGCCAGCACCAGGTCTTGACCGCAGACGACGAGGCGGTGATAGAACTATTCCGCCAGGTTCACCCGACTAACTTCGGACTTGAATACGATAGCCAGCATGATCAATATGTACCAGCGGAAGGCTCTGATGAGAGCGATGTATATAATGGCAAGGCTACCGAGAGGCTACTTCAGATCATTGCCGGCTCACCCCTATGTGTACCGGTCGAGGACGAGAGCGGTGTAGCCAAGATCACCAAGATCGAAGGCTCGGCTTCTGACCTAATCAGCAAGCTCCGCCATTATATCGCTGATGACTGGAATAAGTCGTTGATCGATCTGGAAGCGACAGGCGAGGGGATAGAACACTTCACCATAGACGAGGACGATCCTGGCAAAGCTCTTAAAGTAATTAAGCTGACCGGTGCTCCATTTAAGATGCTCAGCCACACCATCTACGAATACTACAATCGCCCCAATATTTATAATGCTCTCATAGACGATCCTAGCGTCTGGAATACCGCCCAAGGCTCCTCGACTATTTCGACCAGCTGCATCGACGAGGAGTGTTATGATAACTATCTACAGTCGGGTGCCGACCCAAGCACTCGGGTGCTACTGGGCTTCAATCATATTCAGCCCAGCGGTATCGCCGCCATGGCACCGAGCGACGGCTACTTGCGAGGTGGCTTGAAGCTGGAAATGGGTGGTGTTCTATTTACCACTTGCGACCAATTGATGCAGCAATTCGACAAAATCAGTTTCTATCTTGATATGAACCAACGCTACAACGAAGTCGGTCTCTCTCGCATGTCGAGTGAGCCCGGGGCGAGGAACGGTCGCTTGCAACCATCGCATATCATCGTTCACGGCTCCAGCACCGATGATATCAATGAGAACAGCAAGAAGTTCGCTAGGTATTTCGGTGTACCAATCACCTTGATTGATGACGAGGCTTACTGTAAGAAGTATAACGTGGAGCCGGACTGAAACGTTTCCTTTGCCGGCTAGCTCCGGTCTAATGGGTCGTATGCTCGGTAAATTGCTTGTGTTATTATGTTGGTGTACTGGGATAAGGACGATATAAATGAGACACGAAAAAGCGGGGCAAGAGCAGCATGGCCATACGCCAAATGGTGGATGGGATGACGGCTGGGAACCGGCTACTAAGGAAGAGTCGGCTAAAGCTGATACACTGAAGCCATCATCGTTCCGGTCAAAGATAGGCGAAATGGCAATGTCCTTTGCCGAATGGCTCAAGAGAGAAGATACAGACAAATCAGATAGACTGCTCGACGATCAGAACAATAGCGACACCACTACCGCCGCTCAGAGCAGCGAAGCAAGGTGGAGTAAGCCCGACGATCGAAATAGTAGTGACGCTACTGTCGCCGAGAAAAGCAAAGACAACATCACTTCGCTCAGCGAGCTAATTGAGACCACCCTCACGCCCGAACAGCAACAGGAAGTCAGGCAGACCGCCGCAGGATTGACTAAAGCCATCGTCAAGGATGACCAGCCGGCAAGCGAAGAGCTGGTAGAGAAGCTGACGGCGATGGAACAGCCGGTTAGAGACTGTGCCATCAAAGAGATACTATTTCAGTCACATGATAGATATGACTACGAGTTTAAGAGGCGCATTACTCAGACTACCGGCGATCTTAGCCAAATACCTATAGCTAAGACTACCCGGTTTCTGGCTGACCACCAGCTATTCTTGGAAAACTACGATGGGCTGGCTGAGACGACTGCTTCTTTCTTGGATAAGCTAGACTTCTTCCCGATGAATTTAGACGAGGCACCTTATACCTACTTCATTGACGGTGCCTTAAATGACCGGAAGGTGAGCCGGGAGGTCAAGTCGGAGTTGGAGAAGAGGAACTGGCATCTAAGTATGGGCATCATCTCTCGTTGCGTCATCATCGACAGTTTTAAGTCGCAGCCCCGCAATACTACGGATCTAGTTGCCTTCACTGACGGGCTCAAGAATATCGGTTATGATATAGCGTCAGAGTACTCATTCTTCTACGAGTGCATGAAGTCTAGTATTATTGATAGCAACCACCCTGGCGATATCTATTTGCAAGAGAACCTATACCGAGCCGGGCTAATCAACGATGACAATATTGGTCGACTATATTACCAGCTAATCCAGAATATTCATGGGCGTGACGATGGGATCCACGGTATCTCGCTTAATATTTGCCCTGAGTCTGAAGCAACGAAATACTGGCGGCAGTTCCAAACCACTAGCGCATTTGGAGATCAGTCTCCGGCAGACTACGGCGCAGTCATTGACCGTGATATCGACTCGTTTAGATCGCTACTTACGGAAGCAAGTAGATCGCAACAAGATGATGACTTTGATACACCCCCTGATATGCTCCCTCCCAGGTGGGCTGTCCATCAGATTAGTGGAACTGGTAGCGGGGCTGACGATTGTGGTAAATATTTTAAGAATGGCATTCCCGACCAAAGCTATTATGACCAATTAGCCGGTTCACCCCTGCTCTGCAACGACGACAAAGCTGTCGAATTCTCTATCAAATGTCTACCGAATATGCCCCTGACGCCGGAGATTCTGGATATGCTGGGTGACGGCCAGAAGAAAGCGCTGGACATATATCATGAATGGGCGCAAAAAGGTGCTTTAATGTCTTTCGCTAAGTCTATCGACACATCCAGTATTACTACCTCTGATGAGCTTGCAGAGTTGAGCCGACGAGTCAGCAGCTTCCTTGATAAATATCCGCTAGCCGACTTAACGGATCGGAAGGCAGTCATCGACGCTCACATCCAGGGTAAGGATACCATCCTGGGCGAGGAGTATTTCGGTGATTTGGTTCTATATAACTGTCGTGCCGATAAATTATTAAGTGCGATGGATGAAGAGTCGATCAAACAAGTGCGTCAGCACCTGGACACACTGAGTCGCTTCGATCTATTTGACGGTGACCGACCTAGGATGGTCAACTACGCCGTACTGGCTGAGGAGCACTGGGAGATCGGACAGCTTTTTGATGAATTGACCGATATCAGTGAGCTTGACGAAGCTACTAGAGATAGCCTTAATTTAGTCCTCAAGACCGGCAATCCCTATGGCATAAAGACGGTTGAGGAGCTGGAGAACTACCGAGCCGTCATCGCCGAACGAGCCACCGGCGACCTGGTGAGTAACGATGTCAGAGATGCCTACAAGGCCATCTCATTCATCATGCTGTCTGATTTCGATGGCTGCAATGCAAACCACTTTGATCTGGAGACGCTCCGTCGGCGTCAAGTCTTGACTCCCGATGACGAAGCAGTCATAGATCTGTTTCGCAAAGTTGACCCCCGTAACTTTGGGCTTGAGTATGATGTAGAACGACGAGAGTATGTGCCCGCCGGTTACGACGACTGGGGCGCCGTTGAGTTTGAGTACGACGAAAGACAGGGAGAATATATATCTTCCGATAGTGCCGCTACTAACGGCGTGGCCACTGAGAAGCTGCTTCAGATCATCGCTAGCTCACCCCTCTGTGTACCGGTCAAGGATGAGAGCGGTGTAGCGAAGATCACCAAGATCGAAGGAGCGGGGTCTGATCTTGAAAATAAGCTCCGCCGCTACATCACCGATGACTGGAATAAATCACTGATTGATCTGGAGGCGGCGGGCGAGGGGATAGAACACCTCACCATAGAGGAGGACAATCCTAACGGTGCCATCAAAGTAGTCAAGCTAGCAGGCGCTCCATTTAAGATGCTTAGTCACACCATCTACGGACGTTACAATCGCCCCGATGTCTTCCATGCTCTAATCAACGATCCCGGCATCTGGAACACCGCCCAAGGCTCTGCCACTATCTCGACCAGCTGTATCGATGAAAAACATTGCGGTAACTATCTTCAGGTCGGTAGCGACGAGAGCTCTCGGATACTGTTGGGCTTCAATCATATTCAGCCCGGTGGCATCGTGGCCATGGCGCCACATGACGGCTATCTGCAGGGTAGTTTGGATCCAAAGATGTTGTTCAGCATGCAGTTCACTACCTGCGATGAGCATATGCGTCAGTTTGATAAAATCAAACATTTGCTAGACAGAAGACTCAATTACAACGAGGTCGGTCTCTCTCGCATGTCAAGTGAACCCGGAGCAAGGAACGGTCGCCTGCAACCATCACATATCATCGTCCACGGCTCCAGTACCGATGATATCAATGAGAATAGCAAGAAGTTTGCCCGTTACTTCGGTGTACCGATCACCTTGATTGATGACGAAGCCTACCGCAAGAAGTATAACGTAGAGTAGAAACTCTGACTCGACAATCATCCACGTCAAGCCGACGGTCATGTTTTCAGCTTAACCGGGGAATAATCATGCTATTATAATCAGTGACCAAGTATACGCAAAGAAGAAAATGGAATCAGCTCAGCAAGAATCAAACTCATATGACCTCTCCAACGACAAGCAAGACGATGATTGGGCACCCGCCAACACTTCGGCGGAAATCGACTTGTCCGATCTGTCATCTATCTGGTTGAAGCTGGGTGGGCTAGCTACTGCGTTCACCGATAGACCTAAAGAGGAGAACCAAACTGAGCAAGTCGAGCTGTCCGACGACCAAGGCGGTAGCATTAGCTCTTTAGACGACTTAATCGCAGCTACTCTCACGCCTGAGCAACAACAAGAGACAAGAGAAGTCGCTACTGAGCTCATCGAAGCCATCATTGAGGACGAAGAGCTAGTAAGCAAAGAGCTGGCAGATAAGCTAATGGCGATGGAGCAAACAACCAGAGACTACACCATTAAACAGGCTCTGGATCTATCCCAGAACGAATACGCTCGAGAGCCCGACGAATTAGATGCTGAAGTAGGATACTTTGGGGATATGACTATCAATCGGGTCACCGACTTTATGACAGACCACAGGTTATTTCTAGAAAACTACGACGGATTAGCCGAGACCACCGTTTTATTCCTGGAAAAGCTGCCTGATTTTCCGATGAGTGTAGACGAGCCATCTTATGCTTATTTCGTTAATGGCGTCCTAAATGACGAAAAGATGAGCAAACAAGTCAAGTCGGTGCTGAAAAAGAGAAAATCCGAGCTGGACGTGAGCACTATCTCGCAGAGCATTATCATTGATAAATTCAAATTAGAGCTTCGTGACACCCGGAATCTAGCTGATTTCGCTAAAGGGCTGAAAAATATTGGCTACGACATAGCCTCAAATGATACTTTCATTGAAGACTGTGTCGATAATAGTGTGATCGACGATTTTCATCCCGATGCAATTCCTCTACAAGACAATCTTTACCGAGCTGGATTGATTAATGATGACAACATTGGGCGACTGTACGATCAACTAATCAAGGAATACTCAAAGTGCGGTTCCCGCAGGGGTATGAATGGAATCTCCCTCAGTCTTTGCCCTGACTCTAAGGCAACTCGGTACTGGCGGCAGTTTCAGATGACTAGCCAGATTGGAATTATCTCACCATCAGATCACGGTATAACTTCTGAGCTACATATACACTCTTTTCGAGATCTTCTGGACTGCGTCGACCAGAAATATAGTAATAAAGACTTTAGCAAATTTTTTGAAGACGGCATACCTAGCCAACAGTATTATGATCGTTTGCAAAGCAGTCCTCTATTAACCAACGACGAGGAGGTCGGAAAGTTTATCTCTTGCCTCGGGGATATGCCTCTCACGCCTGAGATCTACAATATGCTCGGGCAGTCTCAGACAAAAGCATTGGATATGTATAAAGAATGGTGTGAAAAGGGAGCCCCCAGCACCTTCCTTGGGTTGGCCAGCCAGCATAGTATCACCGGCATAGATTATCTCATTGATCTGATCCATAAGGCTGACAGCTTCCTTGGCAAGTACCCTCTAGCCAACTTAGCGCACAGGGAGTCGGTCATTAATGCTCATGCCCAAGGTAAGGATTCTATTTTAGGCGAAGAGTATTTCGGAGATCTGGTTCTATACAACTGTCGCGCCGATCAAATGCTGAGCACGATGGATGATGAGTCGATTGAAGTGGTGCGTCGACACCTGGATACGCTTAGCCGGTTCAACTTATTTGACGGCGATCGGGCTAGGATGGTGAATTACGCCGTACTGACTGAGTACTCCGGTAGAGTTGGTCCACTCTTTGACGAGTTGGCTACGGTCGACGAGCTTGACGAAGCTACTCGTAATAGCCTTAATCTAGTCTTGCGGACACGCAACAAATTCGGTATCAAGACAGTCGAAGAGCTGAAAAATTACCGAGCAGTCATCGCTGAGCGAGCCACCGGCGACCTGGTCAGCAACTACGTCGGGGATGCCTGTCGAGCCATCTCCTTCATCATGCTATCTGACTTCGATGGCTACGACCTGAGCTGCTTTGACCTCGACACTCTGGGTCGTCGCCACGTCTTGGGTCCGGATGACGTAGCAGTAATAAACTTATTTTGCCAAATTAACCCAATCAATTTTGGACTCAAGTACGACGATTGGCGAGACATGTATATTCCTCCCGACAGACCTAAGAAGGAGATATCTAACGGTAAGGCCACCGAGAAGTTGCTTCGGATAATTGCCGATTCACCCCTCTGTGTGCCGGTCGAGGACGAGAGTGGCGTAGCTAAGATCACTAAGATCGAAGGCTCGGCTTCTGACCTGATTAGTAAGCTCCGTCATTACATCACCGACGACTGGAATAAATCGTTGATCGATCTGGAGGCAACGGGCGAGGGGATAGAACATCTCACTATAGAAGAGGGCAGTTCTGACGGTGCCATTGAAGTGGTCAAGCTGACCGGCGCTCCCTTCAAGATGCTCAGTCATACTATCTACGGACAATATATTAACCCTGACGTCTACTGCGCCCTGCTGAAAGACCCTAGCGTTTGGAACACTGCTCAAGGCTCCGCAACTATCTCGACTAGCTGTATCGACGAGAAACACTATAGCAACTATCTGCGAGTCGGCAGCGACGAAGCCTCTCGGGTGTTACTGGGCTTTAATCATATTCAGCCCGGTGGCATCGTCGCCATGGCACCAAACGATGGTTACCTGCGAGGTAGCCTGAAGACAGAGATGGGTGGCGTCGAATTCAACACTTGTGATGGACTAATGCATAGATTTGATCAGGCCAAGCGCCTACATAGTAAATACTATAGCTACAATGAAGTCGGCCTCTCTCGTATGTCAAGCGAACCCGAGGCGAGGAATGGTCGCCTGCAACCGTCACATATCATCGTCCACGGCTCCAGTACTGATGACATCAATGAGAACAGTAAGAAGTTTGCCCGTTCCTTCGGTGTACCAATCACTCTAATCGACGACGAAGCCTATTACCGGAAGTATAATGCTAAATCAAGCTAGGCTAGCTTCACCATCGCATCATTAGGATGATAGCTATACGGTCGTTAGCCAATAATGGTAATCCGATCATGTTATAATTTCAACATGAGTTATAGGGTGATTTCCCTTTTTTCCGGTTGTGGCGGGCTTGATCTTGGGCTTTTGGGCGGGTTCAGTTCCCTCGGCAAGAAGTATCACAAGAACCCTTTTAAGATCGTTTGGGCTAATGACATTAACGAGCGAGCTGTTAAGACATGGCAACTCAATTTTCCTCATTCGAATATTATTTGTGGTGACATCACTAAGTTGCTCGGCATCGACGATAACGAGAATAGCGCTTTGTCTTTATTAGAGGACAAACTTACTTTTCCTAAGGCAGATGTTGTTACTGGTGGCTTCCCCTGTCAGGACTTCAGCCTGGCTGGCAAGAGGGGCGGGCTAAATGTCAAGCGAGGCAAGCTGTATCAGAGTATGGCAAAAGTGATAGAGCTAGCTAAGCCCAAAGTATTCTTAGCCGAGAATGTGAAGGGGTTACTATCTTGGCAGAATGGTCTCGCTATTAAGACCATCACTGATGATTTTACAAATCTAGGTTATCACGTAGAGTATCGACTATTAAACACGGCTGATTATGGTGTACCTCAGATTCGTGAAAGAGTAATTATTATTGGTATCCGTCACGATATCAACGCCCGTTTGCTATGGGTCGGTCCGACCCACTCAAAAACCGGCGATAGATTGCCTCCTTGGATAACCCTTAAAGAGGCGATTGGTGATATAGAGGATGACTATCAACAGAGAAAGTTGCCGAACTTTGGCTATTCCAAAGCGAAGCTATTTCCAGGCACTCAAGGCAACAGTCGAACCAGGGCAGATAGACCCGGTCCGACGATGCGAGCTGAGCATCATGGCAATATAGAGTTTCATTACCACCTGGATCGACGCTTGTCCGCTCGTGAGGCTGCCCGTATTCAGTCGTTTCCTGATGATTTCATCTTCGTCTCGTCTATCACCGACGCCTATCGCCAGATTGGTAACGCCGTCGCCCCTGTCTTTGGTTGGCATCTAGCGCAGATGCTTCTCGATATTCTCGATCAGGATAACTACAACCGTGCCGGTTTATTGGAGGAGCTTCCCCGGGAGCTTAGCGTCGCAGGATGAGTGTATACGACGAATTGTTTGACGATCAACAAGTAGTCAGGCAAATCCGACAGAAGTTACCTCGTTTGTTTCTATTGGCAGAACTAGAGAGTCAACGCAACGGCAAGGTAGGCATGGAAGTCGGATCGGTACGTGAAAAGATACTAATCGCCTTACTGATGTATAAGTTCGGACTAGATAGAGTAAACACCGGCATTGCTATTACCAAGCCGGAAATAGACGTCATGGTGGACGATGAACCGTTCAATTAAAACAATCACGATTCCGCATAATTTGCCAATCAGAGGTGTCAAAGTATCATGGTCAGTAGACACAGAGACGGCTTTGAAATTCAAGGAGGAATACTTCCCGTCTTGCGACATGATGCTAGTCGAAATCCGTTGGAATAGCACCGGTCATCTGTATTTATTTAAGAAGCACTCCCAGAGGGAAATCCTAACAAAGCTTGGGACCAGCAATTACTTGAAGCTACCAGCACAAGGTAGAAATACCAGAGGAGTTGAGCTAACCGGCGAGGCGCTGCGTCTTCTCGTTAAAGATGCTTCTACTCGCAAAATTGATATTGATTTTCCGCATGAACAGCTTGACTACAAGGAAGCTTATAAACGCTGGCTTGACGCCTGGCGTGAGGTATAGCGATTTCCAACTGTCTCCCCACATCATGCCGACGGTCATGCTTTCAGCTTGACTGGGCTGTGGGTAGGATAAACAATAGACCACGAAAGCGCTTAGGCTACAGGACACCCAAAGAGCTCATAAAGCGCAATAAGTGTCTAACCTAGTGTCAACTTTTGGATTGGAATGTAGGTGAACTAGAGTGCGGGTATAATTCTCAGAGTGCTATAGTAGACATATATGGAAGATACAAAATTCTCTCTTAATCAAACGCCGATTAGTACGATTCTGGCTTGGGTGGAAAGCGGCGCGATTGCGATTCCAGAGATCCAGCGGCCGTTTGTATGGACGAGCACTCAGGTGCGAGATTTGATGGATTCACTATATCAGGGATACCCGGTTGGATATATTATCACCTGGCAAAATCCAGACGTTAAACTCAAAGACGGCTCAACTTCGCAGGGCAAGCGAATTTTGATTGACGGCCAGC
>ERZ773042.106-NODE-106-length-64295-cov-51.939991_pt1 | contig 64295 bp, 48 predicted proteins | sample MGYA00511664_ERZ773042 | MGnify/ENA primary metagenome ERZ773042 (study PRJEB29015, sample SAMEA2737984) | human oral metagenome | biome: human oral; feature: human-associated habitat; material: dental | place: China | collected 2036 ... | reverse complement strand
ACCCTCAACGCCAAGGATCCCGGGCGCGAGGCCGCCATCGTCGCGAACGCCGGCAAGGTGGGTTTCGTCACGATAGCGACCAACATGGCCGGGCGCGGCACCGACATTATCCTCGGCGGCAGACGCGAGGATTACATCCACGAAGCGCTCCAGCAGGCCGGGGTGCAGGTTGATGATGCTAAGAAGTATGCCCAGAACCAGATGAAGCTGCAAGGTGATCTCGTGCGTGATAACTTCGGCGGACTTCTAGTCATCGGCACCGAGCGCCACGACAGCCGCCGCATCGACGACCAGCTGCGCGGGCGCTCCGGCCGCCAGGGGGACCCCGGCGAGAGCCGCTTCTACCTCTCGCTCGAGGACAGGCTGCTTCGCCTCTACGGCAGGGGGCGCCTGGACGCGATGGCGAAGTTTATGCGTAAGACGGGCTGGGGAGAGGATAAGCCTGTTGAGGGCGGGGCACTCTCCAGGCAGGTCACCAAGGCCCAGGAGAGGGTCGAGAGCATGCACTACGGGACGCGCAAGCAGGTGCTCGACTACGATGACGTGATGGACAGGCAGCGCCGGGCCATCTACGCTGAGCGCGACGCCATCCTGGACGGCGCGGACACGGAGTCTCGCGCCATCGGGCACGCCCGCGACATCATAGGCGCCATCGTCGAGGAGACCTGCGGGGGGGCGCGCCGCAAGGGGGAGCGGGACGTCGATGGCCTCAACGCCTGGGTGGGCGACATGACCGGCGACGAGTCCTTTGACGCGTTGGGGCTCGGAGAGGGCGCGGGCGTGGACGGGCTGGCCGACGGCATCGAGGCAGCCTTCGCCGAGCGCTGGGACGCCCAGAGGGGGGGCGATGGGCGAGGAGGCCTTCGGCGAGCTCTGCCGACAGGTGCTGCTGCGCTCGCTCGACCAGCACTGGGTCGACCACCTCGTGGACATGGACCACCTCAAGCAGGGCATGGGCCTTCGCGGCCTGGCACAGCGCGACCCGCTCGTGGAGTACAAGAGGGAGGCGTTCGACTCCTTCAGAGACCTCGTGAGGGAGATCTACGCCGACCTCCTGCGGATCATGCTGCGACTCAAGGTCGAGGGGGACGTCAAGGCGGACGAGGTCGTGCCCGAGGAGGAGAACCCCTTCCGCGAGGAGAACCTCAGCTATTCAAAGAGTGGCGAGTCTACGATACAGGACGAGTCGGACCTCTCGGCCATGGCCGACGTAGCCGAGGGGACAGATAAGGAAGCAGACGACTAGGAGGTGCGCGAGGCGAGCGCGCCGGTCACCGGTCACGGGTGGGCTGGGCGAGCCAGCTGGCCGTCACCCATCTGCGGCCGACCTCACCCCTCCGCCGCGAGGGCACGCCTGATCTCGTCGGCGTCCACCCCCGCCGATGCGGCGGCGTCCTGCACGCTCACGAGCCCGTCGCGCGCGAGCCTGCAGAGCGCTTCGAGTGCGCCCTCGGCCTGTCCCGCATCTCCTCCACTACGCCTCCCACGGCTGTCTTGCCCTCCTCGCCTTGGGCCTCTGCTGCCGTCGAGCCATTATGGTCCCTCAGTAGCCCCTCGGCGCGCCGGGTTGCCAGCTGGTACTACTGGGTGGTACGGGAATCGGCATGTGTCTTCCCGCAGTGTGCCTCACGGAGAGGCGTACTCTGACTACCAGCGCGCGTACAAAATGTGCTTTCGCGTGACACTCAAAGGTTGCCGTCGGAGCCACAATGCGCTTTTCCGTGAGGCACCGGTTGCAGAATGCGCTTTTCCTCACCTGGGCAAACGTCGACTCACCTCACGCAAAAGTGCATTCTGCCCCGACGGCCTCACGCAAAAGCGCATTCTGGACTCGACCCCTCACGCAAAAGCGCATTCTGGCGGTTCTGAAGATCCCAGAGTGCACCTTTCCGTGAGAACTTCATGCAGAATGCGCTTTTCCGTGAGGTGCCGGCTGCAGACTGCGCTTTTCCGTGACTTGCGGGCTGCAGAATGCGCTTTTCCGTAGAGTGCGCTTTTCCTCACCTGGGCAAACGCGGCGTCGCCTCACGGAAAGACGCACTCTGGGCCACCGCCTCACGGAAAAGCGCATTCTGCAACCCGCCTCATGGACGAAGCATCCACTCCACGATCTCAAGCTATCCAAGCTGCGTTTCACGCGACAGGTTCTAAAGATTCCGTTCCTCTCGCTCCACCTCTGCCTCTTGAGGGGGATCGTCTCTCCCTGTCTTGCACCTAACGAGCGTCTGTCTTGTTTGAGACTTGCCACCATCTTGTGGGTACAGTACAATCTCATAAAAGTAGGTGACCAACCGTCGTCATATGGCCCTGTTGCTTACGGCCTGTGAGATGACGCTCGAAGGAACTCAGCACTTACACGTCGTTTGGGTGTATGGGTTCTGTTCTTGTCCACAACACATGATGGTGGTTGCAGGGAAGAGGAAGGCATGTCTGGGCAGCAGAGTCTCGTGAGCATCGTGGTCCCCACGCATAACTCAGCTGAGTATCTCAGACAGTGTCTTGACAGTATCATTGGCCAAACCTATCGCAGGCTCCAGATCATCTGTGTCGATGACGGCTCAACGGATGAGACTGTCCAGATTCTTGATTCCTACGCTAAGGCTGATTCGCGCCTCTCGTACATGACACAGGAAAACCGGGGGGCCGGTGTGGCCCGAAACCGTGGCTTGGACCAAGCAACCGGTGACTACCTGCTCTTCTTTGACTCAGACGACTGGATGGCGGATGATCTTGTGCAGTGTGCCGTTTCTCGTGCCGAGGAGTGCGAGGCCGACATCGTCGTGTTTCCCATCGTTGAGGCCTTTGGAACCAGTGAGCTTTTGCGTGAGACGCCATGGCTCATCCTTGAGGACAAGTTTCCCCAAGATGTGTTCAGCTGGAGGGATAACCCCGACTGGATATTTAGAGCACTTCAGAACTACCCGTGGAACAAGCTTCTCAAAATGAGCCTTGTTCGTGAGAACGATCTTCGCTACCAGGAGATATTTCTTACCGAGGACCTCATGTTCATGGCACCTGCCTTCGTGTGTGCACGTCGCATCTGCTTGTTGCGGCAGAATGTCGTGTATCACCGTGTGGGTATCAGCACGAACGTCATGTCCTTCAAGGATGCCCATCCGCTTGACTTCTATACAGCATTCAGAGAATTGAAGAGTTGGCTTGAGAAGAGTGGATACTTCGACGAGCTCAAAGTCGCATACACTAACTGGGCCATCAATGCGTGCAAGTACAACTTGGACACGCTCAACGGCTTCGAGACCTTCTCGATGGTGTATGAGAAAATCCGAGACGAAATCATCAACGAGCTTGGGCTGGACAGCCTCCAGGAGGATGAATACCAGAGTCCTGAATGTCTCGAGTTCTTGCGGACTATGAGGGACGGAACGTCTCCAGCAGAGTACCTGATGGGACTCCTTCGTACGATCGATGTTGACTGCATGCGCCTACAGTTTGTGGACTCTCACATGCATTATCAGGCCGAGAGACTCAACAGTCGTATTGATGAGCTTTCTGGCGAGGTCAAGCGCCTGTGCGATGAGGCTGAGGCACGCAAGAAAGATCTTACCAGTGCACGCAGGGAGGCTGAGGAGCTGCGCAGGTCAACAAGCTTCAGGCTGGGTAATACCATGTTGAGGCCCCTCACGAGGCTGAGAGGGCTGCAAGGTGCCTGGCGTCGTCACGAGGGTCGTGCCTAGTGACAGTGACAGCGGCTCGTCCTTGTACGACTCGCCCTTATACACAAGGAATGTGACCCCAGGTGGCTACGTTTACAAGGAGCGAACGCGTGCTGCGTGAGGTCTTGGGTCTCAACCCTTGCGAGCGAGGTTCCGTGAGTATGGCAGAGCTTCTGAGAAGAACCATTCCGACTGGCGTTCGACAGGGGATGAGTGCCAACCAACGGGCCGCGTCCCTCTGGAGGGCAGCTAACGGTGACGTCGAGCGGGCACACACCACCGGAGTCTATCTGCGCAAGTCCCCGTGCGAGAGCCTGCCGCCGGTGCTTGGGGTCTATGTTGACTCGCATGCCCGTCTTTCTGACTTCAACGCCAACAAGGAGATCTACCTTACGCGCCTTGCCGGAGTGGGACTTGAGGTATCTGGCATAGAGTTTCGGCTTACCCGCTGGTCCGCCCCGCAAGAGGGTGATGGATTGCACAAGGGCAATGAACTGCGCAGGCACGCATCTGGGACTGGTGCTCCCGAGCTACCACCACTCTCTCCTCAAGAGGAGAGGCGTGTGCGTGACGCATGCGCAGAACTTCCCGATGGCCTCAGACAGCGGGTCGAGAGGGCCATGACCCTCTCGCTTCAACATGAATACAGTCGCGATCTTCATGCATCTAACACCGATGCCAATGGGGGTAGTGCCTGAAGGCGTCCCTAGCCCTAAAAACACCCTTTGATGGCCGCAGAGAGGGTAGTTCTCGTATCGTATACGCAGTAATTCTATGGTACGGAAGTATACCATTGGAAATGCTGCCAACTTCGTATACAATAGAGCTTCTGAACATTTGACATCACGTAATAGGATGCGAGAGAGGAAGTCCGTGGCTACGAGCAACGAAAGCTACGACGGGAGCGAGATCAAGGTCCTGAAGGGTCTTGAGGCCGTGCGCATGAGGCCGGCGATGTACATTGGCACCACGTCGACGACGGGCCTCCATCACCTGGTATGGGAGATAGTAGACAACTCCGTCGACGAGGTAATGGCGGGCTTCTGCACCAAGATCAAGGTTACCGTGCATGCCGACAACTCAATCACCGTCGCCGACAACGGACGCGGGATTCCCACAGACATGCATCCCACCGAGCACAGGCCCACCCTCGAAGTCGTGCTGACCATACTCCATGCGGGGGGTAAGTTCGACAACAGCGCCTACAAGGTCTCGGGTGGGCTCCATGGCGTGGGTTCCTCGGTCGTCAATGCCCTCTCAAAGAGGATGGTGGCCCAGGTCAAGCGCGATGGGCACATCTTTGAGCTGGAGCTCTCGCGTGGTAAGGTCACAAAGGAGATGAGGCAGGTGGGCACGTCCAAGGCGACGGGCACCACCATCACCTTCTGGCCCGATGACGACATCTTCGAGACCACGATCTTTGACTACGACACCCTGCGGGACCGGCTCCAGGAGATCGCATTTCTGAACAAGAACCTCAAGATTATCCTGACGGACGAGCGCGAGCTCACGCCCCGGGTCGAGGAGTTCTGCTCTGCTGGCGGTATCGTTGACTTTGTCAAGTTCCTCAATGAGGGCAAGGAGATACTCCCTGGCTGTTCCAAGCCCATCTACATCGAAGGGGGATCCGAGCCAGACGCGCCCGTCTCGCTGAAAGGTGAGGTCGAGGTCGCCCTGCAGTGGAACGCCGGCTTCTCTGAGATCATCATGAGCTTTGCAAACGACATCTACACCGAGGAGGGTGGCATGCACTTGGAGGGCTTTCGCACGGCCCTCACCAAGACGGTCAATGACTATGCGCACAACCACCGGCTCCTCAAGGAGAAGGAACCCAACCTCACAGGCGATGACATCCGCGAGGGTATGACCGCCGTGGTCTCGGTCAAGCTTCCCGACCCGCAGTTCGAGAGCCAGACCAAGATCAAGCTTGGTAGCTCCTACATGCGTGCCCTCACGAACAGGGTCGTCTCGACCGGACTTTCTGAGTATCTTGAGGAACACCCCAATCAGGCCAAGGAGATCTTCAGGAAGGCCTCCCAGGCCGCGAAGGGCCGCCTTGCCGCCCAGAAGGCCCGTCAGGCCACACGACGCAAGGGCCTGCTGGCGAGCGCGTCTCTTCCGGGTAAGCTCGCTGACTGCTCGGTGCGCGATCCCAAGATGACCGAGCTCTTCATCGTCGAGGGTGACTCGGCAGGTGGGTCGGCCAAGGACGGGCGCCGTCGTGACATCCAGGCCATCCTGCCCTTGCGCGGCAAGATACTGAACGTTGAGCGCGTGGGCGATCACCGTGCCTTCTCGTCCGAGACCATCCAGTCGCTCATAACGGCTATCGGCACGGGCGTTACCAACAGCAGCGGCGAGGGCGGCGACTTTAGCATCGAGAGGGCCCGCTACCACAAGATCATCATCATGACCGATGCCGACGTCGACGGTGCCCACATCCGCATCCTGCTCATGACCTTCTTCTACAAGTACATGCGGCCCCTCATCGATGCGGGCTACGTGTACAGCGCCTGCCCTCCCATCTTTGGGGTCAAGTTGGGAAAGAAGATCCACTACGTCTATCCCGACAGCAAGACCTCCGAGGAGACCCTGCTCGCCCAGGCGATCGAGCGACACGTTCCCACGGACGCCGAGGGCAAGCAGCGCAAGTACTCCGTCCAGCGCTACAAGGGCCTCGGCGAGATGGACCCCCAGCAGTTGGCCGACACGACCATGGACCCCAAGAGCCGCATCCTGCAGCGCATCTCGATAGAGGATGGGCAGAAGGCCTACCTCGCCGTGTCGCGCCTCATGGGCACGCAGGTCGCCTATCGGCGCGACTACATCGAGCGCCATGCGAAGGACGCCCGCTTCCTTGACATCTAGGCGAAGGGAAACATCCACGTGGCAGACGATACCTACAGTGAATCCACGGAGCCTGGCGCAGACAGCTCCACAGGCATACCCGACGACCTGCGCGAGCTGCTCGATCGCGCCGAGCGTGACCTCGAGGACTCAGATGTCCCTATCTATGATCCCAACGCCGAGGACGAGGCGGGCCTGGATGGCGACGAGGACGAGGATGAGGTCGATGGGGACGACGATGAGGGGCTAGGGCTCGCCGAGGACGACGAGCGGGGAGGCGGCGACGAGACCGACATCCATGGCGGAACCCTCCAGATGCGCGAGTTCGGTCACGAGATGGAGCAGTCGTTTATCGAGTACTCCATGTCGGTCATCACGGCGCGTGCCCTGCCCGATGTGCGCGACGGCCTGAAACCGGTGCACAGGCGCATCCTCTATGCCATGAACGAGGCGGGCATCTTTCCCAACAAGCCCCACAAGAAGTCGGCCTGGACGGTCGGCGAGGTCATCGGCAAGTACCATCCCCACGGAGACGCGGCGGTCTACGATGCCATGGTGCGCTTGGCCCAGTGGTTCTCGATGCGCGTGTCGCTCGTGGACGGCCATGGCAACTTTGGAAACATCGACGGCGACTCTGCCGCTGCCATGCGCTACACCGAGAGCCGCCTTGCGCGGCCGGCCATGGAGCTGCTCCGCGATCTCAACAAGGACACGGTGGACTGGATCCCCAACTACGACGAGTCGCTCCAGGAGCCGCAGGTCCTCCCGTCTCGCTTCCCGAACGTCCTTGTCAACGGCTCGCAGGGTATCGCCGTTGGCATGGCCACCAACATCGCCCCCCATAACCTGGGCGAGGTCATCGATGCGACCTGCATGGCCATAGACAACCCAGATGTGACAGTGGACGAGCTCATGGGCGTGATGCCTGGTCCCGACTTCCCGACGGGCGCCGTCATCATGGGTTCTGCGGGCATCAAGCAGGCCTACGAGACCGGACGCGGCATCCTCACCGTTCGTGCGAAGGCTCACGTGGAGTCCTCAAAGGGCGGGCGCAACAAGCTCGTCTTCACCGAGTTTCCCTATGGGGTCAACAAGGGCAACCTCCAGGAGAAGATAGCCCAGCTCGTGAACGACAAGCGTATCGAGGGCATCTCCGACATGCGCGACGAGTCCAACCGTAAGGGTCTGCGCCTGGTTATGGACCTCAAGCAGGGGGCCGTTCCTGAGGTCGTTCTCAACAACCTCTACAAGCACTCGATGTTGCAGACGTCGTTTGGCATCGTTGATCTCGCGCTCGTGAACGGCGTGCCCAGGTTGCTGACCCTGCCCGAGATACTGCGTTACTACATCGACCACCAGGTGGACGTCGTGACCCGCAGGACGCAGTTCGACCTCGCCAAGGCGAGGGCGCGCGCCCACATCCTTGAGGGTTTGCTTGTGGCCCTCGACCACATCGACGAGGTCATCTCCATCATCCGTTCGTCGCGCACGGACAGCGAGGCCTCCGAGCGCCTGATGGCGCGCTTCTCCTTTACCAAGGAGCAGACGACGGCCATTCTCGAGATGCGCCTGCGTCGCTTGACGGGCCTCGAGCGAGACAAGATACAGGAGGAGCTTGACGGCCTGAGGCGGGCCATCGCCTACTACGAGGAGCTACTGGCGGATAAGCAGAAGATCCTGGGCGTCATTAAGACCGAGATGCTCGAGATCAAGGAGAAGTTTGCCGACAAGCGCCGCACCACCATCTCTGACGCGCCCGTCGTCCTCGACGTGGATGACCTCATTGCCGAGGAGGACATGGTCATCACGGTGACTCACGCGGGTTATGTGAAGCGCCTGCCCGTCTCGACCTATCGCTCACAGAAGCGCGGTGGCAAGGGCGTCCAGGGTCTCTCGCTCAAGGACAACGACTTCGTCGAGGACCTCTTTGTGGCGTCTACCCATGACTACGTGCTCTTCTTTACCAACAAGGGGAAGGTCTACCGTGTTAAGGTACATGAGCTTCCCATCGGCAGCCGCCATGCTCGCGGATCGGCCATGGTGAACGTCATCCCGCTCGAGGAGGGCGAGCACTCCACTGCCGTCATCACGACGCGCGACTTCCCCGCCGACGAGCACCTGTTCTTTGCCACGACAAGCGGTATGGTCAAGAAGACGGCCATGAGCGACTACGACAGGAGCCGTCGTGACGGCATCATCGCCATTAACCTCAAGAAGGGCGACGAGCTGGTCAACGTGCGCCGCGTCAAGCAGGGAGAGAAGGTCATCCTGTGCTCGACGGCGGGCAAAGCCATACTCTTCGACGAGTCGGAGATTCGCCCGACCGGGCGTGCGACCTCAGGCGTGCGTGGCATCACCCTCAAGGACGGGGCGCGGATGCTGGGCATGGAGATATCGAACGGCAAGGGAGACCTGCTCGTCGTGACCGAGAGGGGCTACGGCAAGCGCACACCTGTCGCCGAGTATCCTGAGCAGCGACGTGGTGGCCAGGGTGTCTCGACCATCTCGATGACTGCGAGGAAGGGTGACCTCGTGGCGTGTCGCGTGGTCGGCCCACAGCATGAGCTCATGATGGTCTCTGAGGAGGGCGTTGTCATCCGGATGAAGACGACGGACATCTCACGTCTCGGGCGTGCGACCCAAGGGGTCAGGATCATGAACATGGGCGAGCACGACCGTGTGAGCGCGGTGGCCCGTATGGTGGCACGCAAGAAGAAGGCGCCCAAGGCATCGAGGCAGGCCGAGGGTCAGAGTTCCCTTGACCTTGGTCTTGACGCTGCGGGTGCCCAGGACGTCGACGAGGAGGCTGTGGACATAGGTGGCGAGGAAGAGCTGGACGACTCGATGATCGAGGACGAGGGAGAGTAGGCTTCGGGCTCCCCGCTTCAAGGTCCGGGTCTTGGAGCGGGAGTACCCCCCTCGTACGTTCCCCCCAGATTCTGGGGTAGCTAAGAATTGACGCTAACTGGGCAAATATCCTTTCGTACGTGCCCGGCAGATTCTCGGGCACGTACGTAAGGATGCAAGGTGGAGTATGTCTACGTGAAGTCCTCGGGAGAGAGTTTCTCCACAAAATCGTGGAAATCCTCCATCTCATGCTCCTTCTCTTGACGCTCGACAGCCTCGAAGTCAGGCATGGTAGCCATCTTGAGCACCTGCTCGTCGGCAAAGATAGGTACACCCTGCCTGACTGCGAGGGCTATGGCATCGGAGGGGCGCGCGTCTATCTCGATGTGGCGACCAGACTCACAGCTGATGTTGAGGCGAGCGTAGAAGGTAGTCCCGCGCACGTCGACTATCTCGACGGAATTGAGAGATCCGCCCATCTCGTGAATGCAGTTGAGTAGCAGGTCATGAGTCATGGGACGTTTGATTGGTGCACCCTCTATACCGGTCGAGATGATCGTCGCTTCGACGACGCCAATTCGAATGGGAAGCTTTATGCTCTCATCATCTTTGTGCGCAGTTCGTGGTCTCAGCACGATGAGTGAAGACACCGGACCTGCACCGACCATGATGGCTTGAATGTCCATGCGTACCATAAGCCCATCACCCATGTCCCTGGGGTTTTAAGAGACCCCATCCATACTTGTTTAAGCCACTTTCGTTGGTACATGGTACACGTATGGCGGCACAATGCAAGGAGTGGTCTTGTAGAGCGAAGAAAGTTGAGAATTTCCTGACTAAACAGTTGACCTTTCGGCTCAACGCGTGTAATATACTTCTCTGCGTTGGGCCCGTAGCTCAGTTGGTCAGAGCGTCCGGCTGATAACCGGGAGGTCACAAGTTCGAACCTTGTCGGGCCCACCAGACTTTGATAATAAACACCCCAGCGTGAGCCGAGTCGCCGCTGGGGTGTTTATTGCCCATGGGGCAAGTCATGTCTGTCTTTCACGCGGGGACGTAGCTCAGCTGGGAGAGCGCGGGCTTTGCAAGCCTGAGGTCGTGGGTTCGAACCCCATCGTCTCCACCATAGAGCGTCCAGCCCGAGGGCTTCCTGCCCCGGGCTTTTTGTTTGCACAACCTACAACGGTGTTAGAGCTCACCTCCTTCAGCTCCTCCTCTAGCCATCTCCTAGGGCGGGTGTCTGGCGGTGTGCATCGACGCAGTGTCAGCTATCGCTGAATCGTCGTGATGGGCAGGCCTTCTTCGTAACGTGTGCGGTTTTTTCGCTTCAAAGAGAGACCAACTGGGCTTTTGTCGAGTGACATGACGAACACGTACACCTTACCCTGAGTCCCGACACTTTCTTAGCCTACAACTGGCAGCCTGATGGTGTCCCGACCTGGTTCGGGGTGTCACGGCCTAGTTTGGGGCGCGCCATCAGCGACCCTCTGCCCAGACTGCGCTTTTCCGTGCAGTCGGGCCCCAGGCCGAGGCCTGCGGACCCTGGCACAAACCCCCCCGCAGCCTGGCGGGGGGTTGCCCGAGCGCATTTGCCCAGTTGAGCCATTTTCCATAGTGCCCCGCAGACTGGCGGGGGGTTTGCGCCCCACGCCTACGAGGACTCCTGAGGCCAGAAACAGGGTTGCTGCAACCGACAAGCCGTCATATATCAGAAAAGTTACAGTAAAGTGACTCGTCTATAATCGTATGCGAGCCTGTGGCCACGCGTTCGGTCTTCATCGTCCCCACTAAGGTCTTTAAACTGGGGCAGCGGCTCTGGCTTCTTTCGCAGGTCGTCGGATGCTTGGCTCGGATGCGGGGAGGATGATGGGAGCAAACTTGGGTCAAAGAAGCGATGGGATGTCTGAAGAGCTTGATGCCTTGGGCAGCACGCTGATGGGAGAGGCGCTTGACGCCCTTGCTGCAGGAGAGTCGTTTGGTGTTCTGCTTGCCGTGCAGGATGCAGCAGGCGTGGTCAGCTCGTGTGAGTTTACAGATGATGGTGTTGAGGCTTGTCTCAAGGGAGCGTACGACAAGGTTCGGATGTTGGGAAAAGATGGCGGTACCGCCCATAAGAACGGTGGCCTTGCCGCGCCTGTTCGCTACGCTATCGTCTACGAGGGAGCCGTCGCAGACGATAACGATAACTACCAGGATGCTCTTATGCTCGAGTTTGGTGAGAGGGGCTACCGCTCCTACTCCGCTTACTCGCTGTTTTCGGGTAGGGGACGAGGCAATGGTTTTGTGTGGGCCGATCCTGCTCCTGCGGGGGAGGTCGAGTCCCTTCTGTAGAACAAGCGGACGCCCGTGCCTTGGCGTGGAGTAATGCCACATTCTTGCCCGGCAGCGTCGCAGCTGTCCTTGCGTGCTATAACAGTCATGCACTCGGATAGAACACAGAGACAGTCGCAGAGACACAAGAGGTATCCATGCTCCAAAAGGACATCCGCAACATCGCCATCATCGCCCACGTCGATCACGGGAAGACCACGCTTGTGGACAAGCTGTTGCGTGCGACCGACGCGTTTCGCGACAACCAGCAAGTCGAGGAGCGCGTGCTCGACTCCAATGATCAGGAGCGCGAGCGTGGCATAACCATCCTCGCAAAGAATATCTCGATCGAATACCGAGGTATCAAGATAAACGTCATCGATACGCCGGGACATGCGGATTTTGGCGGTGAGGTTGAGCGTGTGCTCAAGATGGCCGATGGCGCTCTGCTGTTGGTTGACGCGGCGGAGGGGCCCATGCCCCAGACCCGCTTCGTCCTGCGCCACGCCATCGACGTGGGTCTGCGGGTCATGATCGTGATAAACAAGGTGGACAAACCTACAGCCGATCCGGAGCATGCCCTCAACGCCTCGCTCGACCTCATGATGGATCTTGGGGCCACCGACGATCAGTTAGAGTTTGCGATGGAGCACGTCATCTATGCCTCGGCCACCAACGGCTTCGCACGTCTTGACCCCGATGATGACAACACGGACATGTACCCGCTGCTTGACATGATAGTGGACGCCATGCCCGCCCCTGATGCGAACGTGGACGGCCCTCTCGCTATGCAGTGCGTGACCATCGACCATTCCGATTATGTGGGGCGCATCGGCATAGGGCGCGTGTACTCCGGCACCATTCATGCAAAGGACGAGATCCTGGTCGTAAAGAACGACGGAAGTCGTGCGATGGCCCAGGTAAAGCAGCTCTTTACCTTTGACTACCTGGGACGTGCGGAATGCCAGGAGATAGGTGCGGGCGACATTGGTGCTGTGGTGGGCATTGATGGCACCGATATCGGTGACGTCTACACCGACCCCACCAATCCGGTGGAGCTTGACCCCATCGAGATAGACCCGCCCACCATGTCCATTGTGTTCGAGCCATCCACCTCACCGCTCGTGGGTCGCGAGGGCGACATCGTGGGCGGTCGTCAGCTCAAGGAGCGCCTCGAACAGGAGCGCGAGAACAACGTGACCATGCGCATCGAGGAGCTCCCCGATAAGACGGGCACCGAGGTATCGGGCCGAGGCGTCCTGCACCTCTCGGTCCTCATGGAGCAGATGCGACGCGAGGGCTTCGAGTTTCAGGTTGGCCGCCCCCAAGTGCTCTTAAGGAGCGATGGTCACGGTGGTCGGCTCGAACCAATCGAGCAGGCCGTGGTCGAGTGCCCTGGCGAGTATTCGGGTAAGGTCATCGAGCTCTTTGGCAATGCCGGAGGCACCATGGCCTCTATGGACACGGGTAGCGTCCAGACCCATCTAGAGTTCAGGATACCGACGCGTGGCATCATGGGCCTCAAGAACCGTATTCTCAACGTCACGCACGGTGAGGCTGTCTTCTACCATACGTTCTTGGAGTACGGTCCCTTTGCGGGCGAGATAGGTACGAGGCAGAACGGTGCGATGATCTCGATGTCAACAGAGAGGGCGGTGGCCTACGCGCTCGGGACGCTTCAGGAGCGTGGCGCACTCTTTGTGGGTCCCGGTACCGAGTGCTACGAGGGCATGCTGGTGGGGGAGCGGTCCCGCCCGGGCGACATGGTTGTCAACGTCGCCCGCACGAAGAACCTTGGTAACCAGCGCTCCTCAACGGCCGACATTGCGGTGCAGCTTACGCCACCCAAGGTCTTTACGCTCGAGGAGGCGCTCGAGTACATCATGGATGATGAGCTAGTGGAGGTCACACCTCAATCCATTCGCATGCGCAAGCGCATCCTCAATGACACGGAACGCCGAAAGTGGCGTGTGCGCCATGGTATGGTGGGCAAGTGACAAAAAATCTCTTTCTCAGCTCTGTTCTCCGGCAAGGACAATACTCTAACGTCGCCGAGTGATGAGGGCGCGCTTCGCGCCAGCGCCCTCCTCCTCGCGTCTCATGCGGCGCCCAAGGCCGGGTACTACCCGCGCCGGTCCTTACGCGAGCATGCGCTCGACCTCCTTGAGATCTATCTCCAGCAAGGCCGCAGCCGCGCGGGCGTCCACGAGGCCGGCGCGCACGAGACGGACGAGCGTCTCGAGCTTCCCCCTCTCCTCGCCCTCAGCGATGCACTCCGCGCGGATCTCCTCTATGACGCTTCCCATGTCCTTTCGCCCCTCCTCCGTCTCCCTGAGCCTGCGCTTCACCCTGGACGTCTCCGGGAAGCGCTCCTCGTCGTACGCCTCGGCCTCCGTGAGCACCCTCATGAGGGCGGAGACCTCGCTGCCGTCCCTCGCCAGGGCGTTCACGTACAGCTCCTCGAGGCCGTTCTCGGCCGACTCGCCGGTCTCCCTGACGACCCTGTCCACATGATACAGCGGCCGGCCGCCCCTGAGGGGGTCGAACTCGCAGACGAGCACGACGCAGACGTCCGGGACGTCCTCGAAGGGTGTGCCCGGGCGCGTCCTGTCGGCCGTCACGAGCGAGGCGTAGTAGCGCGCCCGCCTCTGGAGGTCGCCCTTGTCGGCGCGCTGCACCTCGACGTCCACGAGCCTGCCGTCCGAGAGCTCGCAGAGGGCGTCGAGCACCGCCGAGCGCCCCCGCGTGTTCGTGACGGCGGACTGCGGCTTGCACTCCACCACCTCGAGCCCCGGGTCCTGGAGCAGCACCCTCAAAAGCTCCCCGCAGAAGGCCTTGCTCTGCGCCATCACCCGAAACATCAGGTCGTCTATGGGCCTCAGCTTGCCCACGTCACGTACCGCCCGTGCCATCCGACCACCGTCCCTCCGCTCGCCGCCGTTTCTTGACACTCACTATAGCACAGGATTGGAACATGCGTTCTTGCTAATGCAAGGATATGGAGACCTTGTGAACTCTCGTGGGTTCCGGGCACTTGGGCCTAAGGCCCACGCCGCCGGCGATGGCGTGACCGCCTATCCACCCGAACCCACGAAGCCTCATTTATGGACCGCACAGGGTTGGCGTCGTGTATCGAAAGGCTGTCTGTTGCGATAGCGTTGGATCAATCCCATGTATACACTCATAAAGGCTGTAGGTAGAGGAATTAGAACTGTAGGTCGAGGACCTGTGGAGATACTCTATCTATCACACCAGCCAAGAATTTGCGCTATACTCTCATATGCGTTTTCTGGAGAGTTGTCCGAGTGGTTGAAGGAGCACGATTGGAAATCGTGTATACGCCGAAAGCGTATCCTGGGTTCAAATCCCAGACTCTCCGCCAGAATCTTTGACGGCGTCCGCGAGGACGCCGTTTCACCCTGCGGAGGGGTGGCAGAGTGGTTGAATGCGGCGGTCTCGAAAACCGTTTATCCGCCTATGCGGGTACGAGGGTTCGAATCCCTCCCCCTCCGCCAGAATGCACGAACATACCTGCGTACATCTGCATCTCTTGGCTGCGTGGCTTTCGGCTTGTCCTGCGGTAGTCCGTGATGCGAGGTACCCCTTGCTATGAGTCTGGATCGAGTAAATTCAGAATACGTTCGGTGGATGCCGATCGAGTCGTTTACGAGTGCCGTGGGTTGGCGCAATGTGCGATGTGGTGGGTGGTAACGTTGGGTACCAGAGGTACGGGCGTACCGCACTCGTTGCAACGTTGAAAGGAGCTGGCTGGTCATGCAGGAAACGAGGTACTTCTCCCATGCTTGGGCCCTGCTTACCAAGGACAAGGGCTGGCCTAAGGTCATTGTGATGCTGGCCCTTTGGATGCTCATTCCCATCGTGGGCTGGTTATGGGTTCTAGGGTATGAGGCTGAGTGGGCGCGCCTCATTGCTTGGGGGGCTGAAGGCTCTCCCAAGCAGAAGAACATCAATTTGAGCCAGTGCCTTACGAGTGGGTGGCGTGTGTTTGTCACCCAGTTTGGCTGGGGTGTCCTGTGGACGATGTTCTACTGCTTCACCTTGCTCGGGACCGGGACTCTACATTTCTACAGCTTTTACCCCTACATCAGTGTGGATAATGGTTCTGCTGCGTCGTTGCTTGCGAACATCGTGGGGATATGCTACTGGGTCTTTCTTGTGATTGCAGGCGTTCGGACAACCATCTATCAGAGCTATACCGCTGGGTACCAGCTTAACCGCATCTTTGACATGCTTAAGCGTGACATCGGTGGCTTTGTTAAAATCGTTGGCATAAACCTGCTCTCTATACTTATTAGCGGCGCTGTCATTGGGGTACTCAGCTTCTTTGCCGGGTTGCTTGGTATCCTTGGCTTGGGACTGCTGTCCTATGGAATGGCGAGCGGGACCTCTCATTTCGTCCCTGCATTTATCACCCTACTCGCTATCGTTCTCTATATCCTAGCGGTAGACATCATCCTGCTCGTCTTGAGACTTATCTGCTATGTGATGGTTGGACTTTGGTTGAGGCAGTTCGACGTTCTGTCCTGGAGTGCGAGCGGAGACCCACTGCCTGCGTCACCATGGCTGGGACAGGGGAGTATGCCCGTGCAGCCCGGTCAGGCTCAGGTCCCCCAGCAAGCCTTCACGATGGGCGATCCTGTGGCTCCCATAGCTCCCATGACACCCCAAGCTGAGATGAACCAGAATGGCTCTGTGCCCGCGCCTGCGAACATGACGTCCACGTCTGCGACACCCGTTTCTCCTGCGTCTCCGTATCAGCCTGCTATGCCGTATGGCTCTCCTGTGGCGACGCCAGCTCCTATGACAGACGCCCCTGCTCCACCACTTTCCTCCAGTTTCGAGCCGGTTGGTATCACTTCCCTTTCGGGGCCATCCGCACCATCTAGCTCAGGTCAGATAGACGGGCTCGCCTCTCCCGTCGAGTCAACCTTGCTCGATAGGGGTGACCTCACGCAGCAGCCCTTGCAGGCAATGGATGCCAAGACGCTCCAGACTCCGGAGGGGATTCAAGGAGATGGGGGTATCCAAGCGGATACCCATGTGGGCGCCCAGACTAGGGGACAGAAGTCTCCATCTGCAGAAGCGAGCGAGGAAGCGGGTGAGAACGACCCGGCGTCTGTCTAAACGTAGGCCTGTGACACGGAACCATGTTGACGCTAGCATATGTTCCTATTATGGAGATATACATAGCCTCGTTCAACAGCGCAGCTTTCTTCTAAGGGCCTCAGCTTGGCATCTGTCGCCACATAGCCAGCTGACCGCTAGCTGCACGATATGACCGTGCCAGCTCGGTCAGCTACGCTGTGCTCAGGCGATGTGGTGAAACCGTGGGAGGCTTCAAGATGGGCGTCGACATGCGAGAACAACAAAGAGCTGTGCTAAAGTGCAAACTTGATCTTTCCTGCTCCGGGTGCACCTTCACTGACCGGAGCCGCTAGTCCAGAGGAGGTGACCATATGAAGGCCTATGAACTGCTGTATTTTCTCGATCCCACAAGTACCGAGGAGATCCGTGCGGGTGTTACGAAGCGCATTAGTGCTGCCATTACCGAAGACGGTGGTGTGATCGACAACACCGAGGATTGGGGCAAGCGCAAGCTCGCATTTGAGGTTGATGAGCTCACTGAGGGCGACTACATTCTTGTCAACTTCCACGTTGATCCCGTCCAGATCGCCGAGCTCGACAGAGTCCTGCGCATCAACGACGCTGTCAAGCGCCACATGATCGTGCGTCGTAGCGACAAGGACTAAGGCGTAAGGAAGGTGGGCGTTGGACCCAAAGGAGGAGTGGTCGCATGAGTATCAACAGGGTTAACATATCCGGCAACCTCACGCGTGATCCAGAGTTGAGGTCATTGCCGAGCGGCACGCAAGTGCTGAGCTTTGGCGTGGCAGTTAACGACCGTGTGCGCAACCAGACCACGGGAAATTGGGAAGATAGGCCCAACTACGTGGACTGTGTCGTGTTTGGCAACCGTGCTGAGCCGCTAAACCGCTTCTTGAGCAAGGGTTCCAAAGTCGCCATCGAGGGCAAGCTTCGCTGGAGCCAATGGCAGGACAAGCAGACAGGATCAAATCGCTCCAAGCTTGAGGTCGTCGTGGATCAGGTCGAGTTTCTCTCACCACGTGACCAAGATCAGCAGCAGGGCGGCTATCAGCCATCGGCGTCACAGGGACAGGGGTATCAGCAGCCAAGTTACGCAACCCCACAGGCCCAGCCAGCCCCGCAGACGCAGCAACAGGCCCCGCAGGCCCAGCCTGTTCAGCAGGCGACACAGGCACAGTCGGCCCCTCAGGCCCAGCCCGCCCCACCGGTGCAGGCAGCGCCCGAGGTCCAGAGCCCCCCTGTCCAGACCCCACCTTCGGCGGACATCTACGATACAGACATCCCATTCTAGGGTTCAAGAGGTGGCCGTGTGCCACCAGAGAAAGGCATAAGACATGGCTAAGCAAAGGCAGGTCGAACAGCGCCAGCCGCGTCGCAGGTTTTGCCAGTTCTGCAAGGAGGACGTCGACTTTATCGACTACAAAGACGTCCAGCTCCTTCGCAAGTACATGACTGATCGTGGCAAGATCAAGCCGCGTCGCGTCACAGGCGCTTGTACGCAGCATCAGCATGACATCGCGCTCGCGATCAAAAGGGCACGCGAGATGGCATTGCTTCCGTATACCGTTGCTGTGGTTTCTAGCCGTAGCGGTCGCAGTCGCGGCTAGCGCGCAGACACCATACGAGTTAACGACACGTCATACTACCAGGAGGGATACACCGCGATAGTCGCAGTCGCGGCTAGCGCGCAGACACCATACGAGGGGTCGGCTCGTGCCGACGACACAAAGGAGTACCCATGAAAGTCATCCTTCTGGATGAGCTCAGGGGCAAGGGCGGAGAGGGCGACCTTGTGGAGGTTGCCCAAGGCTACGCGGAGAACTACCTGTTCCCCAACAAGATCGCCCAGCCCGCTACCCCTGGCAACATCAAGCAGCTTGAGCAGCGTCGCCACAACATCGAGAAGCGCGAGGAGAAGCGCATCGCTGATGCTAACACGATGCAGGAGAAGCTCGACGGCAAGACTGTAACCGTTGATGCCAAGGTCGGGGAGAACAATCAGCTCTTTGGCTCTGTTACCACCGCCCAGATCGCCAGCGCCATCAAGAGCCAGCTTGGCGTCGAGATAGACCGCAAGCGCATCACACGCACCGCCGCTATCAAGACCGCTGGCAAACATGATATCGAGATCAACCTCTACCGAGAGATCAATGCTCTGGTGAGCCTTTATGTGGGCGTGGTCGAGGACAAGCTCGAGGAAGACGCCGTCAAGGAGGCTGCCGCCGAGGCGGTCGCCAGCGATGACGCGAGTGTCGCCGAAGAGCCTGCCGAAGAGGCTGCCGCAGGTGGGGAGGGGCAAGAGTAGCCCCATCTGGGACGAGGGAACCTCGATTCTCAGGTTTTTAAACACTCTGCCTGCTGAGCGGGACCATACTCTCCCAAGGACCAGGTGATCCTTTTCATGGAGACTTCGAGGAGCTTTGTCTGCTGGAAGTCTCCTTTTCATGACTAGCTATAAAAAACCATTGTTTACCAGGCATTATTCAAAACCGAGAACAGAGACATCAGCTTGATAGGCCCGTAACCCTCAAGTAGACGAATAGACTTGTGTGAGCCTCGATTTGTCGAAAACTATCGAAGAAAGACTTTCTAAATTTGTTGATAACGTCGAAAAGCGCTAAAGGCAAGGGTATCAGAGGGGCACTTTGAACAACGGCCTGCTCATGACCATGATTGACTTTCCACGCCAAGAGGGGTTGCAATACTGTCATCGCACAGTCTGGCGATCGTATCGATGAAGGTCCGTAGGGCCTATGGTATGGAGGTGGTGCGGGAGGACACGTTCGAAGGCCCATGGGTATGGTCGGCAACTCGGGTGCGTGTATGTCTGGGTGAGGAACTAAGCAGCAAGGCGATGGGCGGTTAGCATGCCAGATGGATATGACAGCTATGGTGGGTATGACGGGTCACTACCTGCTGCGGAGAGAGGTCGCCCGACTATGCCCCAGGACGCGGCGGCGGAGCAGGCGGTGCTCTCTGCCATGCTTATATCGTCAGACATACTTCAAGAATGCATAGTTCTACTAAAAGAAGCTGATTTCTATCAGTATGCACATCGTCTGATCTACAACGCGATGAGCGACATGTTCGCAAACGGCAAGGTGATCGATAGCATCTCGCTTGCCGACTACCTCAAGAGCGCGGGGCAGCTCGACAAGGTTGGTGGGACGAGCTATCTCATCGACCTCAACCAAGAGAGTACGGCGCTCGTCAGTTGGCCCCACCATGTCGAGATCCTACGTCGCAACTCGACGCTCAGGGACATCATCATGGCTTCGGCAAAGATCAGCTCGCTGGCCTTTGATGCGCCAGGCGATACCAAGGAGGTCGTGGACGAGGCCGAGAAGCTTCTTATGGGCGTCACGGAGCGTTCTGTCAGGAACAGCTACTCGATGCTTTCCGATGTGATGGGCGAGCTCTATGAGGAGCTCGAGGAGGCCTGTCAGAACCCCAACAGCGTCCTTGGTGTCGAGACGGGCTATCCGGGCATCGACTCGCGTCTTCAGGGCCTGCGGCCGGGTCAGATGATCGTCGTTGGTGCCCGACCGGGTGTGGGCAAGACCTCGTTTGCCCTGAACCTCGCCTTCAACGCGGCGGCCAAGGGTGCGTCGGTGGCCTTCTTCTCGCTCGAGATGTCAAAGATAGAGATAGCGCAGAGGTTGCTCTCTGCTCACGCGAGGATCTCTCTCTCTGACATCAGGGGCGCCCGCATCAAGGGAAACCAGTGGAGCCAGATCATCGGGGCCACGACCGACCTCTCGGCCTTGGACATCATGATCGACGATACGCCTGGCACCACGGTGACCGAGATACGAGCCAAGTCACGTCGTATGCTCAGGGGCAAGGAGAAGGGCATCGTGCTCGTGGACTATCTCCAGCTGCTCTCTCCACCCTCGGGCGCACGGCGTACGGACAGCCGTGCCACCGAGGTCTCCGAGATGTCGCGTGGCATCAAGATCATGGCCAAGGACCTGGGATGTCCCGTCGTCGCGCTCTCGCAGCTTAACCGTCAGGTCACTGACCGCAGGGGACAGCGCCCTCAGCTCTCTGACCTGCGCGAGTCAGGGTCGATCGAGCAAGACGCCGATATCGTCATCCTGCTCGACCGCTCGATGACCGAGGAGGAGGCCGAGAGGGCCGACCGGCCCGACCCCAACGTTACCGAGTTCATCATCGCAAAGAACCGATCCGGGCCGCTCGACGTCGTTCCGCTCATGTTCATCCCCAACTCCACCAAGTTCGTCGAGGTGGACACGAGGCACTCTGAGTAGGGGCGGACGCTTGCCTCGAGCCGATCCCCCTGTCGTGTTGTTGGCGAGCGACGTCCCTGTGTGCGCTTTGGGTCCTCAGGTAGCCTATACTTAGAAACAAGCCGAGGCGGCTTATACCAGAAGGGAGTCAGCATGCCTGCATCAGTACTGGTCGGCACGCAATGGGGTGACGAGGGCAAGGGCAAGGTCACCGACCTCATATCCGGTGGTTTCGACGTAGTGTGCCGCTACGCAGGCGGGGCAAATGCGGGCCATACCGTCATCGCCAACGATCATGAGCTTGCCTTGCACCAGGTCCCCTCTGGGGTCATGTACGAGGGAACCTACCCCGTCATCGGCAACGGCTGCATCGTGGATCCCGAGCTGCTTCTCTCGGAGATCGACACCCTCAGCGAGCAGGGTATCAGCTGCGATGCGCTCAAGGTCTCGGGCAACGCCCACATCGTTATGCCCTACCACAAGGACCTCGACGGAGCGCATGAGAAGAGGCTCGGCAAGAACCTCATCGGCACCACAAAGCGTGGAGTCGGTCCCACCTATATGGACAAGATGAACCGCACCGGCCTGCGCGTGCAGGACATGCTCGACGAGAAGATCTTTCGCGAGAAGCTCGAGGCAGCCTTGGCCTACACCAATCCCATCCTCGAGAAGGTCTACGAGCTTCCCACCTACAGCGCAGCACAGATTTGCGAGACCTACCTGCCCTATGCCGAGCGCCTGTGTCCCTACATCGTCGAGAGCTCGCTCTTCCTCAACGAGCAGCTCGAGGCGGGCAAGAACATTCTTCTTGAGGGAGCCCAGGCGACGATGCTCGACATAGACCACGGCACCTATCCCTTCGTCACCTCGTCGAACTGCACTGCCGGCGGCGCCGTCACCGGCTCGGGCATCGGCCCCACCCAGATAGGGCGCGTGCTGGGCGTCGCAAAGTCCTACCTTACCCGCGTTGGATCGGGTCCCTTTCCGACCGAGCTCTTCGACGAGGTGGGTGACCTTATTGGCAGGACGGGTCACGAGGTTGGCGTGACCACGGGGCGCGCGAGGCGCTGTGGCTGGTACGATGGCGTGATCGTGAACTACGCTGCTCGCGTGAACGGTCTCACGGACCTTGCGATCACCAAGCTCGACGTCCTTGGGTGCCTGGACAAGATCAAGGTGTGCGTCGCCTATGAGGCCGATGGTAGGCGCTACACCACCGTTCCCGAGCACCAGAGCGTGTTCTATCACTCCAAACCCGTCTACGAGACCCTGCCTGGATGGCAGTGTGACATCTCGGGTGTGCGCGACTTCTATCGGCTGCCCCGCGAGGCCAAAGATTACATCGACTTCCTCGAGCAGCTCGCGGGGGTGCGCGTCTCCATCATCACGGTCGGCCCCGATCGCGAGCAGACCATTGACAGGTACTGGAACTAGAGGTGTTGACCACTACTCAGACAACGCGAGAGCGCTTTGCTATCGTCTGCGATAGCGGCTGCGACCTCTCCAAAGACTTCCTCGCCGCCGCTCGGGTGATCTGCGTGCCGCTCGTGGGCAGGGATGCGTTGCTCGACCGCCGCAGTACGGGCGACCGTACGGGGACGGACCTCTTCAAGAGGCTCTCTGGAGTGAGAGGTAAGGCTCAGCTCGAGTCGTCCCTACCCGGGGTCGAGGAGTTCAGGGAAGTCTATGAGCGTCTTGCGAAGCAGGGATACCGCTCTGTCATCTCCCTGCACGTCTCGTCGGCGATGCGCGATGTCTGCTCGGTCGCCACAAGGGCGGCAGCGCAGGTCTCGTCGGTCGATGTCCGCGTCATCGACAGCAACTGCGTCTCGGCACAGATGGCGCTCGTGTTGGCCCGGCTCGTGGCGGACCGTGATGCGGGCATGGACGCAGATCATGCGGCCCGCCGCTCCGTCGAGGTTGCCCGTGCCACGCGCCTGCTCGTGATTCCAGCTCCCGGTGCACTGAGCGAGAGGCTCAAGGGTGGCGGGCGGTCTGCGCTGCACAAGAAGGTTCTCGGCACTGCCGACTCTTTGCGCACGCGTGCCTTGGGAGCACGGCGTGCCTTTAGCGTCGATAAGGATGGCAGTGTGCGTGAGTTCTCACGTTCGACCGAGCTGCCACGTCTTGCGGGCGTCATTGCCAGGGCCATGAGCACCTATGCGCATGAGGTGGGGCCCCTCACCTACGTCAAAGTGCGCTCAGGTGTGTCTGTACTGCTTCCCATTATAGAGAAGCACCTTGATACCAACGAGTTCGATGCCGAGTGCGCCGGCGTGCTGAGGACAAACACGTACACGACCATGGAGATGGGTGTCGGCGCGGCGGGCGTGGCATACGTTCCCGCGTCCCTTGTCATGGCACAGGAGGCACGGACCCTGATGGGTCTCGATGACAGTCTGGAGGTAGATGGTGACTGATACAGGAGCGCGCGAGCCTTCCGATGGTTCGCAGGTGGGCGAGGTCCAAGGGCGACGCGACGCTGCCGCGTCTTCGGTTCCCACAGACATCTCGCGCAACGCGCCGAGGGGACCTCGTTGGCTCATCGGCCACTATACGCTTGCATTTGCCGTGTTCGCCGCCATGGTCCTTATCGTCTACCTGAGGATCGATCGTTCCCTCATCAGGATTACGGATGGCGTCGAGCAGCAGTACTCCTCGTTCCTGTATGAGGGAAGGTGGCTGAGGCAGATCTTCAGGATGTTCCTCTCAGGAGGCGGTTGGGTTGTTCCCCAGTGGGAATGGAGCGTGGGCTACGGCGTTGACTCCATGACCACCATGCTGTCGTTCGAGCCGCTGACGCTTGTGTCGGCGCTGGTTCCCGAGTCTCTCTCTGAGCTTGCCTATCAGGCGCTCATCTTCGTCCGCATGTACCTCGCGGGCCTCTTCTTCTGCCTCTATGCGCTGTCTCGCGACCGTGATGCCCAGGACGCCCTGTGCGGTGCCTGTGCGTATGTCTTCTCCGCCTGCCTCCTCAATGGGCTGTATTGGCCGGGGTCGTTGGTCGGCGCGCTGTTCTTGCCGCTCGTCCTCACCGGCGTCGAGCGGATGCTGGCGGGCAGGAGGCCCTACGTCCTGATCGGTGCGCTGAGCCTGCTGTTTGTCTCCTCGTACTATTTTGCCTATATGATCATGCTCACCCTTATCCCCTATTGTGTGGTCAGGGTCGTGCAGGTCGAGAAGAATCCCTCTGTGAAGGTCCACCTGACGTGGTTCGTGAGGCTTGCCGGATGCGTCCTGATCTCGCTTTCCATCGGGTGCTCTGTTATTGTTCCGCAGATGCATGCGCTCTTTGGGTCTGCCCGCTTCACGTCGAGTCCTGTGACCTTCCAGCCCACCTATTCTCTTTTATATTATCTGAACTTTATCCCGGGCTTTATATCGGTGTTCAGTTCGAATAACGACTACCTCATTGGATACGGGGCCACCTCGCTGCTTGCCTGTGTGGCGCTGTTTCTTGAGAGGGGCGAGAGGCGCAGGGAGCACCGCGTCCTCAGGATCGGCTTCGTCGTCCTCACCCTCATGATGCTCGTACCTATCTTTGGCAGGGTCATGAACGGGAACAACTATGCGTCAAACCGGTGGAGCTTTGTGTATGCGATGTTGATATCCTATATCGTGTGTGTTGTTGCCCCACGCTTACGAAGGCTCGGTGGGAGGGACAGGCGCTCCGCGCTCATCGTCCTCTGTGTGATCTTGGTGCTCGTCCTTGTGGTCAACAGCATTCGCAAGGAAGTCTACCTCGCATCGCTTGCTGCAGGCTTCTTCTCACTCGCCCTCCTCGCGACGGGCATTATCCCACGGCGCCACATGACCCTCGCGATAGTCGCCACGCTCCTAGCCTCGTCTGCCGTTGCCGTCACCTACTTCGTGGACTACAGGGAGGGGGGCTATACGATCGACGCGTACTCGCTGGGTGACGCGCACAGGTCGGCGACCCTCGCCTCGCCGCCTTACGTCCTCACTAAGGTCGATGATCCTACGCTTTGGAGGGCCGATAGCGACGTGGGTGCGTTGGGTCTGCGCAACGGCGGCATCTTCCTTGGGACGCGTACCTACAGCTTTTACTACAACATCTATAACAGCAGGATCGATCGCTTTCACACCGAGCTCGGCCTGACGGGGACCGCGATAAACTTCTCCTATAAGGGCCTTGGTGGCAGGTCGTTTCTTGAGGCTGTCACTGCCGGTAGCTACTACCTTGCGCCGAGCGATCACAGCTTCCCTGTGCCGTATTACTACGATGACACACCCGTGCTGGTCGATGAGGTCGCGGACGACGAGACGAGCTATGAGGTCTATGCGGCCCGCGATAGACTGCCGTTTGGCTTCACCTACTCGCACGTGATGGCGAGAGACGAGTATGAGCGGCTCTCGATGGCGCGCAGGCAGGCGACGCTTCTGCAGGCCGCCGTCGTGGATAACGACGATGTCTTGGCTACTGGTCTTACCGAACTCACGCCACGCTTCAGCGACAGCTCGCCGGCCTACCGTGCCGCCGACATCGCCGACGTCTCCGATACCTCCGATGCCGCAGAGGGCGAGGGGACCGTCGTCGGCGAGGGGTCCGTCGGTGCCTCCACGAGCGGTTGCTCCTACGAGGATGGTAGGATCGTGGTCAGAGAGCCGGGCGCCACGCTCAGGCTGTCCTTCGAGGGTCTCCCGAACTCAGAGACCTACCTGAGCTTCAGAAACCTTCACTATCATCGCCCGGAGGATGAGACGGGCGGTGATCAGACCTTGCTTGAGCAGCTGTCGTCGCTGTATGAGGGATCGTCTCTCTATCAACCCGACCCTTTTATCCATACGATAAGGGTGAGCGGCGACAGTGGAGGTGCGGCAGGGATCGAGTTCATCTCGAGCCTGAGTCACATGTACGGTGGCAAGAGCGACTGGCTCGTCAACCTTGGTTATAGCAAGAAGCCCGTGAGGGAGATCACGCTCTACCTCCCCCGGGTGGGCAGCTACAGCCTCGACGACATGAGCGTTGTCGTCCAGCCGATGGACGAGTTCGACGGCCAGATAAACGCGCTCAAGGAGGATGTCTTGGATAACGTGGAGCTGCCGACCAACGGCGTGAGAGGGACCATCGATGCGTCGAAAGACGAGCTGCTGTTTCTCTCGATCCCGTACTCCGATGGCTGGAGCGCGACGGTCGACGGCGCAGAGGCTAACATCATCTGCGCAAACACGGCCTTCATGGGGATTGCACTTTCCGCGGGCAGACATAGCATCGAGCTGCGCTACGCCACCCCGGGCCTTGGGTTGGGCATGACCATCGGCGCAGGTGGCCTTCTTGCGGCAGGAGTGCTTGTCGTCGTCTGCGAGCTGCGCCGCCGCGCTTGGTATCATGGTGGCCGGCGTCGGGGACGGGCGCGTCATCTTGACCAGAAATGACACAGAGCGAAGGGAGACGGGACATGGCAGGCTCCGGCAAGACGGACATACTTCTTTTGGGGTCGGGTGGCCGGGAGCACGCGCTTCTGGCCAAGCTTGCTGAGTCGCCGCAGGCGGGCAGGCTCTGGGTGGCTCCCGGCAACGGTGGGATGTGGCAACTCGCCCAGAGGGCCGACATCGACCCGGAGTCAGGAGGAGCGGTGAGCGCCTTCGCCCGTGAGCACGGTATCGGTCTTGTGGTGATCGGTCCCGAGGCTCCCCTCGTGGCGGGCGTAGCCGACGCCGTGCGCGCTGCAGGCATCCCGGTGTTTGGGCCTTCGGGCGAGGCTGCACGCATAGAGGGATCAAAGGGATTTGCCAAGGGGGTCATGGCAAGGGCGGGGGTGCCCACGGCCTCATACAGGAGCTTCACCGATGAGGGAGCCTGCGTGGCGTACGTGCGTGAGCTCGCAGGTCCCTGCGTCGTTAAGGCCGATGGCCTCGCTGCGGGAAAGGGCGTCGTCGTGGCCCAAACGACAGAGGAGGCGCTCGCGGGCATCCATGCGTGCTTCTCGGGTACCTTTGGAGAGGCTGGCTCGACCGTTATCGTCGAGGAGCTACTCGAGGGGCCGGAGTGCTCGCTTCTTGCCCTCACGGATGGTACCACGCTCGTGCCGCTCGCGACCTCGCAGGATCACAAGCGAGCCCTTGACGGGGACCGTGGCCCCAACACGGGAGGCATGGGTGTCTACTCTCCCGTGCCCATCCTGTGCGGCGGTGAGCTCGAGCGCATGGTCGAGATAGAACAGAGAGTTGTCGATCAGCTGAGGGAGGATGGCATCAACTACAGCGGTTGCCTTTATGGTGGCTTCATCCTCACCAAGGACGGCCCTAAGGTCCTCGAGTTCAACGCCCGCTTTGGGGACCCCGAGACCCAGGTGGTCCTGCCACGCATGAGAGGGGATCTCGTCGAGTGTCTTCTCGCCTGCGATGGCGCCACGCTAGATCCCGCCATGGTCTCATGGGCGGACGATTGGGCGGTGAGCGTGGTTCTCACGAGTGCGGGCTACCCTGGGCACTATGAGAGGGGCAAGGTCATCTGCGGCATCGACGATGCTAACGCGATGGAGGGCGTCATCGTCTACCATGCGAGCACGACGCTTGACGACGGGGGGCGCGTGCTCACGGCAGGCGGGCGCGTGCTCGACGTGACGGCCGTCGCTGCGACCTTTGAGGATGCGCGCAACAGGGCCTACGAGGCCTGTGACAGGATCTCCTTCGAGGGCAAGACCTACCGCCATGATATTGGGATCAAGGCCATCAGGGGTCGTGACAGGCTCTAGGAATCTGAAGGAGAGAGCTTTATGGACGAGATGGGCGACGAGCTGCAGGCAGAAGGCTCCGAGTCGGTTGATGCTGGTCTTAAGGAGGCTGTCCATAGCATGAAGGCCGAGGTAGCCTCCTTCACCTATGGGGAAGAGGAGGTGATAGGAGCATGTGAGTCGGGATACCCCGAAGCTCGTACGCTCGTGTTGGGAGGTGGCGACCCGCGTGATGATGCCCTTGCCGAGGAGGCGCTCGATGAGAGTGTCGCATGGAAAGGTCGCATCTTCAACGTGGACCGTCTTACGGTGAGGCTTCCCGATGGCCGTGAGGCCGTGCGTGACGTCGTGCGCCATCCCGGTGCCGTCGCCATCATAGCCCTTACCGACGGTGGGCGCATCTGCTTGGTCAGGCAGTACCGGACGGCCCTCGGTCGTGTGACTGTCGAGATCCCCGCAGGCAAACTCGATCCTGGTGAGGACCCGCTCGACTGCGCAAGACGTGAGCTTTTGGAGGAGACGGGCATGGCGGCCGAAAAAATCGCCTTCCTCACCACCATCGCTACTTCCGCTGGCTTCTGCGACGAGTTGATACACATCTACATGGCCACGGGACTCTCGTATGGGTGTCCGAACCCCGACGAGGACGAGTTCCTACATGTGGATCTCGTTGAGCTGTCAGAGCTCGTGGACGCGGTGCTTGATGGCCGCATAGAGGACGCGAAGACCGTGGTGGGGGTTCTTGCCTGTGATGCGATCGCACACAGGCTCTCCACCTCTGCGGGAGTCGAAGGTGAGAGGACGGTTGGCTAGCTGGTTTTTGTCGGTTGTCGTACGTGCCACGCGCTGATGGGGTACAGGGCCCACCACGTGGTGTTTGTGTAGGCTCGCAACCTGTCGACCTACCGCGCACATACGCCAACGCTGGACGGATGGCCGTCGAGCGACGCTCGGTGCTGGGCCCTCGCTGTGGGGCTGGACGTTCGTGGTGGCGCGATGTGGGGCAGGTTGCCTATACTGTCTAGTGTCCCAGGCGACGCCGGGCAACTAGTGCAAGACAGTCACCCAGAGTCACCCAGTTACCTGTGTGGCAGCAACGGGGAGGGGCCGCATGGCTAGGAAGAGGGACATAAAGCTCATCCCTAAGGGCAGCTTGAACGCCGAGCAGGCCGAGGAGCTCTTTGGTACCGTCGACGAGACGGGCCATACCAACGAGGAGACGGCGCGTGCCCAACGTAAGCAAAGACGGTCGCGCGGCCATGGGGTGGACATCGACCCACTCTCCGACGCTGACCCTTCTGGGTCCAACGTCGGAACGAAGATAGCCCGCACTGCCGTCGGCTTTGTTGTCGTGCTCTTGGTGAGTGTTGTCGCGCTCCAGGTCATCACGACGCTCATTCGTCGTGCGAGCACGGCGGACCTTGCGGAGAACGTCAACATCAACACGGTGAACCAGGCGCTGGACCATGGTGTCGAGTGGGGTACCGGCTTCACGCAGTTCCCGGCCGACTACAGTGTGCAGGAGGCTGACGAGAATACGCATCGCATCGAGGTGACGGTCACCGACACTGCCTCAAAGAACCCGCTAGAGTCCTTTGCCGGCTCGCAGATCCAAGCTGCCGCGCTGGCAGTCAACGCGCTTCTCAACCAGAACATCAACACCGTGGTCTATCACGTGGACGTCTACGAGGATGAGGACGGACACGTCCAGCAGGCTGGCTTCTTTGGGCTGCTCAAGCCGTCAGGGAGCCGCAAGACGCTCATGACCTTCATCTGGTCAAAGACTACGACCGAAAATGGCGTGCGCTTCAATTGCTCGATCACGGGAGTCGACGCCAAGACGGCCGAGCAGCTTCACGACAGCATTACCTCCTCCATCACGCCGAACACGATCTTCTCGAGCATTCTGGGTACAGGCCAGAATGAGGGTTCCGAGGAGAGTTCTGAGGGCTCAAGCGGCAGCGCAAGTACAGGTGGTACGACGGAATCGTCGGGGTCGCAGGGGTCATCGGGGTCGACGGAATCATCGGGGTCGACGGAGCCGTCTGTTAGTGCCCCGCAGGCTGCGGGGCACTAACGCCACAGCATTTGCCCAGTTGAGCTCATTTCTTCGGTACCCCGCAATCTGCGGGGCACTTTCGTGACGCCCCTTACTTGAGAAGGTCCGTCACCTCGCCGAGCACGCCCTCGAAGCTCACGCCGCGCAGCTCAAAGTCAGGCTGGCTGCGGGTCGCGACCATCGCATCGTAGACAAAGTCGCCGGCAAACCTCACTGCGTCGAGGAGACTGCGCCCGGCCATGATGGCGGCAAGAAGGCCCGATGCGTAGAGGTCTCCCGTACCGTGTAGCATGTATGGCAGCTGCTCCTTTACCACCTCGACCAGACCAAAGTCCCTGCCGATCAGGTAGTTTCTGACCTTGCCGTCACCACGCGCGATACCCTTGAGTACGACGCATTTGGCACCCATGCCCAGCAGCGTGTCTGTGACCCTCTCGACGTACGCCTCACTTGCGTCCTGACCCTGGTAGGGAATGTGGGTGAGGATGGAGGCCTCGGTGAGGTTTGGGGTCAGCAGATCCGCACCGTCGACGAGCTGTGCCGTTGCCTCGCACATCTCGTCTGTGTAGGTGGGGTACTTCTGCCCGCCGTCGCCCATCACGGGGTCGACGACGCGCAAGGCCCCAGGATGCTCACGGTACAGGCGGTTGATGGCGTCAACCTGTGTCGCAGAACCAAGGAAGCCCGAATAGACGGCATCGAGCTCGATCTTCTCCTCGACCCAAGCGTCAAGGTAGCCGTCGAGCATCTCGGTGGTGTCATGCATGTAGAAGCTGGGGAACTTGGTGTGTGCCGAGAAAAGCGAGGTTGGTACGGGACAGACGTCACAGCCTGCGGCGGAGAGGACGGGGATGGCGACGCCCAGCGAGCACTTGCCATAGCCGCAGAGGTCATGCACGGCGGCGACACGTGGAATGTAGCTGCCCTCGCGTTTGTACAGATACAGGTCCTTTGCTTCTGACATGATCTTCCTTTCACATGGACTTATGGACCGATGCTAGAAGACAGAATAGACATTGCCAGGGCAGATGGCAAATGAGAACGCATGGGCACACGTGGACGCCTATACTGGACGCGCAGTTACGTTGGAGTCGCGCGGGTGGCACGTGCTCTTCTTGCGTCGCAGGCTACCTTCGCGCTCGCCCCCTGAATCCGGAGGTTTGCTATGGCAGAGAAGGCACTGGTTGGTATCATCATGGGCTCGAAGTCGGATCTTCCCGTGATGGGGGCCTGTACCGAGCAGCTCGAGGAGTTTGGCGTTCCCTTCGAGATGATCATCGCGTCGGCCCATCGCGCGCCTGACAGGGTGCACGAGTGGGCTGCAGGGGCAAGGGAGCGCGGACTTAAGGTCATCATCGCGGCTGCCGGCAAGGCAGCGCACCTAGCCGGCGTCGTCGCGGCCTTCACCTCCCTTCCCATCGTTGGCGTTCCCATGAAGACGAGTGATCTGGGTGGCATGGACTCCCTCCTCTCCATGGTGCAGATGCCCTCCGGCGTTCCTGTGGCCTGCGTTGCGATAGGCGGTGCCAAGAACGCAGCCATCTATGCCACGCAGATTCTTGCAACAACCGATCCCGGATACGCGAGGGTCATTGAGGACTTCAAGAGGAACATGGCCGAGGGATGAGCTGATGTCGAAAGACCCCTTAGACGGCGACTGGGAGCTGTCGCGTCTGTACCAGGAGCTGGGTCTGTCGTCGACGAACGTGCCCGGTGACCTGTCGCAGCCTGGCGCGAGCCGGAGACAGCCGCAGTACGGGCAGGCTAGGCGGACCTCTGGGCGTCGGAGTCTCGCCCACAGGATATCGAACTTCCTCATTATCGTGGGCGTCGTGCTGCTTGTGGCGGCGGGCGGTGTCTGGGGCTTTACCCAGTGGCGCTACCATGAGTCTGCGGTCGAGAACGAGCGGCTTGCCGCCTACGCGGAGGTCTTCGAGAATCCGTCTGATGCGCCCCAGGTCGACTGGGACGGGCTCAGAGAGATCAACGGCGATGTGGTGGGTTGGCTCTATGTTCCGGGCACGACCATCAACTATGCCGTGTATCAGGGGGAGGACAACGAGCAGTACCTGCATCACTCCGCCACGGGTAACTGGGTGGTCTCGGGTCAACTCTTCATGGACTATCAGAACGTTGCTCCCGGCATGGTGGACGAACAATCGATCATCTATGGACACCACCTGCTCAACGGGACGATGTTCGAGCAGATAGCTGCCATGGATGACCAAGATAAGTTCAATGAGATCGGAACCGTCTGGTATGTGACCGATCAAGGCCCCCATGAGCTTGTGCCCCTGCTCATGTACTACTCGCGGGCGGACGATCAGGACGTGCGTCGCTTCGATTTTAACAGCGTCGATGAGTACCACGCCTATCTGGGCAGCCTTCTTGACAAGTCCGTCACGAGCCGCCCTGATGCGACCCGCATCATTCAAGGGACCCGACACGTCCTCTCGCTTGTCACCTGCAACTACTACCGGGAGTATTACGACGAGGACGGTACCAACGGGAGAAGCATTCTCGTCTGTGTGCCTAAGGTCGAGGTAGACGCCGCCCTCGCATCGCAGACGTGAGCCAGGTTGGACGCCCGCTGGTGTGGCGCCGCCCGCTGGTGTGGCGCCGCCCGCTGGTGTGGCGCCGATAGTGCCCGGGATTCTGCGGGGCACTATCACCGAGACGTTTGCCCAGTTGGCACCCTTTCCTCAGTGCCCCAGAATCTGCGGGGCACTATCGGCGTTACCCTCAGCCGTCGTTGCCGTTGGGACAGGTTGCGGGAGGGTTGGCCGCCCCTCGCCTTCTCCTTCTCCTCCGTCAGTTCTGCCCGACTCGCGACTTCAAGAGAAAGTATGCCTGAGAATGTCGAGCACGGTCTACCATAGGCATCAGACGTGACCATAAGACGGGAAATGGCAGCTTGAGAGGAGCGAGGATGGCGGTTCAAGAGAAGAGGCACGTGAGCTACGCCGACGCGGGTGTGGACGTGGGCGAGGGGGCTCGTGCCGTTGACGCCATCAAGGACGCGGTGCGCTCCACCGCTCGTCCAGAGGTCATAGGGGGCCTGGGCGGCTTTGGTTCGTGCTTTTCCATGAGAGGCTTCAAGGACATGGAGGACCCTATCCTGGTCTCGAGCACCGATGGGGTGGGTACCAAGCTTGCGATCGCGCGTCTACTCGACCGCCACGAAACCGTGGGGCAAGACCTCGTGGCCATGTGCGTCGACGACATCGTGCCCCTGGGGGCGGAGCCCCTCTTCTTCTTGGATTACGTTGCCGTGGGCAAACTGCGGGCGGATCACATGGCAAAGGTGGTGAGTGGCATTGCCAAGGGCTGTCGCCTCTCGGGCTGCGCGCTCGTGGGCGGCGAGATGGCCGAGCATCCCGGCGTGATGGCTGAGGGAGACTATGACCTCGCCGGCTTCGTGGTGGGCGTCGTTGACCGACCCAAGATGATCGGTCCGGAGAAGGTGCGCGCAGGTGACGTGATCCTTGGCCTGCCGTCGAGTGGCATTCACTCCAACGGCTACTCGCTTGTGCGCAAGGTCATCATCGAGGGGCGCAACATCCAGGAGCTGGAAAGGCCGCTCGACGAGCTTGGCGACGAATCCATCGCGGACGCCGTCATGCGTCCCACGACGATCTATGCCGGCGCGCTCGTGCGCGTCCTCAAGGCGGGGGCGCCCATCCATGCGATGGCGCACATCACGGGCGGTGGCATCACGGAAAACCTCGACCGTGCCCTTCCTGAGGGCGTGGACGCCATCGTCTATCGTGGGGTTGCGGCAGGCTGTGGCTGGGATGGGGCGGGCAAGCCCGCATGGAGCGTGCCCCCCGTCATCAGCTATTGCGTGCGCGAGGCGGGCCTAACGCCGGACGAGGCGTACAGGACCTTCAACATGGGCGTCGGCATGAGCCTCATCGTGGGGGCCGATAACGTCGATGCTGTGCGTGACGCGCTTGGGGCCGAGGGCCTCTCGTCCTTCGTGATGGGCGAGTGCGTGGAAGGTGACGGCAAGGGCAAGGTGATGTACCGGTGAGCGGGGCAGTTGCGGCAAGTTCCGCTGACGCAGCGGGCAGAGGCGCGCCCGTCAGGCTGGGCATCCTCATCAGCGGTGGTGGGACAAACCTCCAGGCCATCATCGACCGTATCGCGGCGGGCACGCTCGACGCGACGGTCGAGCTCGTGATCTCCTCGCGTCCGGGCGCCTATGGACTTAAGCGCGCCGAGGCCGCAGGCATCAAGACCATGGCGCTCTCCAAGGAGGCCTACCGCGATCCTTTGGCGGCTGACGATCGTATCGCGAGCGCCCTCAAGGACGCCGGTGTCGACTATGTCATCATGGCCGGATACATGCGCATGGTACATGCGCCCATACTTGACGCCTTTAAGAACCGCGTCGTCAACCTACATCCAGCGTTGCTGCCCAGCTTCAAGGGGGCACATGCCATCCAGGACGCCTACGACTACGGCGTCAAGGTGACGGGCGTGACCGTTCACTTTGCCGACGAGCGCTACGACTGCGGACCCATCATCGCGCAGCAGCCGCTCATGGTCGAGGAGGGCTGGTCTATCGCTGAGCTTGAGGCCCATATCCATGAGGTGGAACACGAACTCTATCCCGATGTGATCCAGCTTCTGGCAGAGGGCCGCGTGCACGTGGGGGCAGGCGGCAGGGTGATCGTGGACTCCGCGCATTAGGCTGATCGTACCACGTCGCTGGTGGGGGGCTCAGCGTTGTACTCGGCTGCTTGACTGTTAGATTTGCCTTGTCAACCTCCCGTTTGAGGGATTGCTCGCGTCCTTGACGTTGGATCGGCATGCCGATATAACGAGACTGTGGGAGACGGAGATGTCGCTGTGGACGTACAGGTGTTAGATCAGCGCCTGACCATGAAATACCATCTTTCTAAAGTGAGGCTTCGTGAGTTCGTGTGGGTAGGGGGTCACGTCACCGTCACGGTGGGGTGGGCCTCAGGTCCGAACGTCTTGGTATCACGGGGTCAGGGGCCGTCGATGTCGTGGGACCTGTGGCCCCGTCCGGTCGTGCGAGCGGTTGCGAGGGGACGCAGGAGTGTACACAGATCGGCGAAAACGGCCCCTCGGGACCGTTTTGGGGCACTTGTGTACACTGTTGCGACGCGAAGGTCACGCGAGCGGTTGCGTGGGGGCACAGGAGTGTACACAGATCGACGAAAACAGCCTCTCGGGGCCGCTTTGGGACATGTGCGTCATCCCGACAAACGAATCCATGCGATCAACTTTTCGCAAAACTCCCTTGGATGTAGGGTGAAGAATTCCGCGTGACCCATCCCTGCGTTCTCGACGACCAGCGCATGGGGAAACGTTTTGCGGACATACGCGATGTCCCATTTTCGTGACCGTTTCTCATCAGAGCCATACCAATATGCTATGCGGCACCTGACGGGCGGGACGGGCTTTGGCATGGAGTAGTTATTGCAGGAGTAGAACGAGCGCCAGATGGTTCTCGCGCTCATGCTACACATGGCCTTCTTGATGTACTTGAGATCGTCGTCCGTGTACTTCTCGGGGTCAAACATGCTCCGCAGCGCCTTGACGCTCATATGCTTGCCAAGCTCCACCATTGCGAAGTCACGGACGCCAATGAGGTAGGTCAGCGGCTTCCAGAGCTGGTACGGGGTCATGCCACCGTCTATCACGGCGCAGCTAGCGTCTACCTTCCCAACTGCCAGCATCCGCGTTACGATGCCCCCACCCATGGAACAACCGTAAAGGCATGTGATGCTGCTGAGGTTGCGCTCTATGAGCCACGTGGTCATCTCGTCGGCAATCTGCTCCACGCTGGTAAAATCCGCCTCCGGCGCGTCCGGATCAAAGCCGGGTAGTGCGGGAATAACGAGATGATAGCTATCTTTCAATAGGGGTACCACATAATTGAAAACATCCCAGTGCACGCCGAGTGGATGGAACAAAATAAGAAGGCTCTCATTTTCCTCCCCAAATTCGTGAATGGTCACGTTTTCTCCATACACAGACCTTGATTCTGGTGGCCAAACCACTGGCTAAGCCAGTGGTGCTAACGGTGGCTCCACCCTATCGTCCTTCTGTAATAACAGTCCCCGCCCTACCATGGAGGTGCGGAGGGGCGGCTGCGCCGTCCGGGAAGGGCGGGGACTATGGACAAGGATAGCTTATCGCACACGAGCTGGAACAAGGATATGAGCTGTACATGTACAAACGGATAACGGATGCTTTTCGGAGTCACGTAGCTTCCGGCCCTGGCATGGGGACACCACATAGTTTGGCACGTCCACTTGGATGTCAAAGGCCTCGCTCGCAGGAGTGAATCACATTTAGCAACATCAAAACATATTCAGAAGTGAATAGTTCGTCTCCCTTCCTATTCATGTGCGCAAACATGTTAAAGAATGCTGGAGACCCGCAAGAAATGGGAAGCTTCGTGAATTCGTGTGGGTGGGTGGTTGCGTCACCGCCCCGGCGATGCGGGCCTCACCGCCAGGGCGATGACGCAGGAGTGTACACAGATCGGCCAAAATGGCCCCTCGGCGCTGTTTCGGGGCATTTGTGTACACTATTGGGCCGTGGGCTTGGGTTGTGGGTAGCCTTGGGATCGCAATAGTGTACACAAATGGGAGGATCGGGCCTCTCCGTGTTGTTTTGGGGCATTCGTGTACACTGTTGGGCTGTTGCGCTGTTGTGGACAGATGCGAGGACGCAATAGTGTACACAAATGGGAAGATCGGGCCTCTCCGCGCCGTTTTGGGGCATTTGTGTACACTGTTGCGACGCGAGTCGCGATACGAATCGCGACGCGAGCTGCGCCAGGTGGCACGAGCGCCTCAACCGCCACGGCGTGCCGGCGGCGCCCCCTCGCTGGCCCCTCCCGCTTGGTCGGGAAGACAGACTCTGAGCGAGTGGCGCCGCTGCCAGGTTGGCATCTTCGCCAAGGCGTCAACCCACACGAACCCCTGAAGAGCCAGAAGTGGGATCTTTTCAAAGCAGAGAGGACGGTCGCCTCAACCCTCGCCCGCCTCCATGAACACATGGAATTTCATCGCTTTAACCCGAACGCTACCGAAATCTGTATTTTCCTTTGCCATGACCAGGTACCCGTTCAATGACTCCGTGTTCTACCATCTTTTTCAAAAGATCCGATGCCCTTGATGGTTTAATGCCGATCACTCCCATCACATCCGAACGTCCAAAGATTGTCTGATCAGGGAATGCATTGCGGAGTTTCAGAATATGGCTTACCGTTTTTGGCTGGAATACAGTCTCAATGTTCGCTTCTAATGCTTCAATGTCCGGTTTTGAGGTCTTAATGTCCGGTGTTTCTGCCGCTTTGAACGTACCACTGATGTGCAATGTCCGATTATGGAGCGGATGGTTCTCGTTTAAGAGAAGATTTCTTAAGAACAACTCTAGAAATTCTGTCGTTTCATGGATACCATTTTTTAGATCATTGTAGTTTGCCCGGACAAGTGAATTACGGAAGTACCATGCATTCTCAGCAAAGATATCGTTTGTTACATCGAAACCCAACGTACGTAGATATTTAATGAAGAATACCGCTGTCGTTCTGGTATTACCTTCACTAAACACATGTATTTGCCACAGCCTCGAGATGAATATAGCGAGATGATGAATAACCTCACTCATCGAGAGATTCTTGTAGGAGAATTTCCTCTCTTCGGAAAGATCATAGTTCAGAGTTGCCTGCAGCTCTGTGGCGCTGCCATAAAGCACCGTCGCACCGTTAAGCACCCATTCCTTCTTTGTGATGTTGTAACCCCGAATGCACCCTGCGTGAGAAAAGATACCTGCAAATAAGCTTCTGTGAATGGAAAGATATTCATTTGGTGTAAAGCTGAACGCCCTTTCGGAAAGGAGTGCTGCGATTCTGGCCGAAACCTTGTCTGCTTCCTCGGTGCGATCTCCCGCATCACGGGCAGGGTTCTCCTTATAATAAGCTTGAAGAAGTGTACTTACCTCGTCAAAGGATATCTCACCCTCAATATTACGAGCAGCGGTATGCGCCAGATATTCTGATGTCTCCAATCCGTCAACTGCCTGTAGGCCGATGGCCGTGTGCCACGCATACCCCTTCACTCGTTTATTAGGTTCAGATTCTTTGATATATTCCTTAAAAGGATCGTTATTCACCCCAGATCACCTCCCAGCTGCTATCTTACCCTGAGCCCCCGGCACTCCCTGAGCCCATGACTGGCAGCCTGACGGTGTTCGAGCACTTGATCCCGAAGGTCCTGTACGCCTCACCCATCTTTCTGGTTGGCCCGGAGCTGATAGCCGCCCGTCGTACTCCACGGCGTGCTGCTCGCGCGGGATCTCCGGCATTGACTCGACCATAGGTAAGGTCCTGCGCGAGGCCAGCATGTCCGGCATCTCCCTGGTTGCGGCGGTGGCCCTGCGTCGGCGTAGGCCATCAGGCCGCTCGAGCGCAGGAACGAGCCCGGCGAGAGCGCGTCGCCGAACGACACGGTGAGCATCGGGCGCACGGTACGGGCGTCGCGCCTCCTGGATCCCTCGACGCCCTCTGCCGCCAGACCTCTTTGATGTGGCTAAAATCGTTGTCCGTGTACTTCTCGGGTCGAATATGCTCCACAGCACCCTGACGCCCAAAATGCCTGCACAGCTACAGGGGCACATCGGTTCTCTCCCCAAATTCATGAGTATTCACGTTTTCTTCACACATGAACTCTGACGGGTCAAGCTCATGTTCGTTTCCTGGACCCCAGGCCTTTGGTCTCTGGCTCTGACAACTCAAGCTACACGCCTCCTGCCTGGTGGGCGCCCAACTTGCTCGATTGCCCGCAAGCCTCAGCCTTACTGGCCTGTTGTGGCTATGCGCCCTCAGCCCTTGTCATCAGCACCACCGTCTCCACATGCTTGGTATGGGGGAACATGTCAACAGGCTCGATCGAGTCAACGCGATAGTCATGCCTGCGCAGCTCCGTCAGGTCGCGTAGCTGGGTCTTGGGGTTGCAGCTCACGTACACGATGCGCATGGGCGACAGTCCAGCGACGCTCGCGAGAAACTCTGGGGTTGACCCGGCTCGCGGCGGATCCATGACCACGACGTCGTAGTGCCGCCTGCTGTGTTTTCTGCGGCCTGTGCGCAGGTAGGCCGTCGCATCGGCGCATACGAAGGAACAGGTGGCGCCCAGCCCGTTGGCCTGTGCGTTTCTTCGCGCACAGCTCACGGCTGCACCAACTTGCTCGATGCCTGTGACCCGTACGCCATCAATCCTGGCGTCTCGCGCTGCGGCTGCCATGCAGATCCCGATGGTGCCCGTCCCACAGTAGGCGTCGAGCACGCGCATACCCTCGCGCAGTCCAGCCTTCTCGATAGCCAGTTCGTACAAGGTCTCGGTCTGGGCGGGGTTCGTCTGATAGAAGCTCGTGGGTCCGATCTCAAAGCGACAGCCAAGTAGCTCATCGTGCATGACCCCCGGTCCCCAGAGCGTCACGCAGCTCCTACCAAGGATCGCGTTGGTGCGCCGGGAGTTCACGTTCTGCACGATGCTCGTGATCTCGGGATGTCTTGATCGCAACATGCGCACGAAGCGCTCGGCATGGGGGAGCCTCTCCCCATTGGTGACAACGGTAAGGAGGACCTCATCGGTCGCGTATCCGCAGCGCACCACGGCATTGCGCAGGACGCCCCTGCCCCGATCCTCCTCATAGGCAGGGATCCGCAGCTGCTCAGTCACGCGTGCCACATCGTTCAGGATAGTGCGACCCTGCGGGTTTTCAACGAGGCACTTCTCACACCAGACGATGCGGTGTGAGTTGCCCTCGTAGAATCCCGACCGCACGCGCCCGCCCTTGCCGGGGGCAAAAGGCGCCGCAGCCTTCTGACGAAAGCGGCAGGGCTCGTCCATACCGCGAATCGCACTTACCGTGCAGCCATCCTCCCGGCATACGCTCGTAAAGAGGCGCTCTACCTCCTCCTGCTTGCGCCTGAGTTGGATAGGGTAGGGAACAGAGAGCCACTCGCAGCCACCGCAACGCCGCGAGATGGGACATGTATAGGTACGGTAACCCATGTGTTTCCCTTTCCAACCACGCACAAAACGTGTCCCCCTATGGCATACACTATGCTTGGACAAACGAAGGTCGAGCGTACGTCGCTCGGAGGATGGCACATCTCATTCCATTCTATAGCGTATGCAAGGGGGATATGATGCCTGCATCAACAACGGGTGAGGATGACACGACCGCTCACTGCGTCACGCCGCGGCGGGCTCATCGCGAGGGGTGGCAGATGGATGTCGACGCCTCCGAGCTTCGTGAGGAGTGTGGCGTCTTTGGCATCTGGGCTCCTGGCCGTGACGTGTCCCGCATGACTTACTTTGCCCTGCGGGCGCTTCAGCATCGCGGCCAGGACTCGGCGGGCATCGCCGTCGGCAACGGAAAGACCGTGCTCGTTCGTAAGGACCTTGGCCTGGTCACGGAGGTCTTCAAGGACGAGGACCTGCAGGCCATGCAGGGCAGGGTCGCCATAGGCCACTGCCGCTACGGCACCGCAGGCGCGAAGGGCTGGGAATCGTCCCAGCCGCACCTCTCGGCGATCGGTGACGTGGTCATCGCCTTGGCCCATAACGGGACGCTCGTCAACTTCGACGAGCTGCGCCACGAGCTGATAGAGGCGGGCGTTCCCTTTCGCTCGGATACGGACAGCGAGGTGGCGGCTCGCCTCATCGGCTACTTCACGCACCGGACCTCTCACCTGAGCCAGGGCATCCGACGAACTATGCAGATGATCGAGGGTGGCTATGCCATGGTGCTGGTACGGGAGAACGCTCTCTACGCCTTTCGCGATCCGCTGGGCATACGACCTCTTGTCCTCGGAAGGCTTGATGAGGACGAATGGGTCGTGGCGAGCGAGACCTGTGGTCTCGATATCGTTGGGGCGACCTTCGTGCGAGAGGTGCGTCCCGGCGAGATCCTGCGCATCTCGGACGGGGGGTTCATGAGCGAGGAGGGCCTGCCGCAGGTGGGTGAGGCCAAGTGCATCTTCGAGGAGGTCTACTTTTCGCGTCCCGATTCCATGCAGGACGGTCGCTCGTTCTACATGGTTCGCCACGAGATGGGAAGGCAGCTTGCCCGGGAGGCACCCGCAGACGTTGACCTGGTGACAAGCGTGCCAGACAGCGGCACGCCTGCCGCAGAGGGCTTCGCCATGGAGATGGGCCTGCCGTTTGCGACGGGGCTCATCAAGAACCGCTACGTAGCCCGTACGTTCATCGCGCCCACGCAGGAGCTGCGCGAGATGGGCGTGCGGCTCAAGTTGACGGCGCTCTCTGACGTCGTGGCGGGAAAGCGCGTGCTCATCGTGGATGACTCTGTGGTGCGCGGCACGACATCCAGGCAGATAGTGCGTATGCTGCGTGAGGCGGGCGCGACCGAGGTGCACATGCGCTCGGCGTCTCCCGAGGTCGTGTGGCCCTGCTTCTATGGCATCGACACCGCGACGCAAGACCAGCTCATCTCCGCGAGCAAGACCGTAGGCGAGGTGCGAGAGTACATAGGGGCCGACTCGATGGCGTTCCTCTCTACGGAGGGGCTCATGAAGTGTGTGCCCCCGTGCGGCTATTGTCGCGCCTGCTTTACGGGTGACTATCCCGTGGCGATCCCACGCTCGTTCTATGAGGAGAAGTTCCTGCCGGGATATAAGCCACGGATCGCCGAGCCGACCTCCCCTGCCCAGCAGCCAGCGACTGTCGAGCCGACGCCCGCCGCCTCGCAGCCGGCGCCCGTCACAAGGCCCGTTGCCTTGGAGCCGAAGCTCATCAGGCCGACGCCTGTTGGCGTTGGGTCGGCGGGCCGTCGCTGACGGGGTTGGCTGCAAGGTGCGGGGTATCCCGTCTTTTGGGACTCTCTTTAGGAGGCTGGCCGTCTGCCCCGCACGTCTCTGCTAGACTAGCGCCAATATGGCGCCGTCGCCTTGATGCACCCTGCGCCCCGAGGTAGTCCGATCGCGTGCGGGTCCGTTATGACTGCGGAGCTTGAGCGAAGTCGTTCGCAAAGGGAGTGGGACAGCGCGCGTCCTGAGCAAGAGAGAGGGGAAGTACGTACATGGACAGTATCACGAGGGTCGGCATACTTGGGATGGGCCACGTTGGGACGCACGTCGCCAACGCGATCCTGTACCAGGGACTTGCAGCCGAGATCTACTGCGTAGACGCCCTTGAGGCTAAGGTCGTGAGCGAGGTCAATGACCTCCAGGACGCGATGCCGTTCTACCCGCGCCAGGCTCGCGTCTATAACTGCCACTGTGACTACGAGGCGCTTCTTGACTGCGACATTGTGGTAAATGCCGCCGGGCATGTGGCTGCGGCCGCTACCAATCGCGATGGGGAGCTCTTCGTGACGGCCGACGAGACCAAGAAATGGGCCCCGCGACTCAAAGGGTACAGGGGGCTCATCGTGAGCATCGCCAACCCCTGTGACGTCATTGCGACCATGATCTGGAAGCTCGCCGAGCTCGCACCCAACCAGATCGTAGGCTCTGGCACGGCGCTCGACTCGTCGCGTCTGCGCCATGCGCTCTGGGAGCAGACGGGTCATGCCTATAGTCCCAGCTCGATCACTGGCTGGATGCTTGGCGAGCACGGCTCCAGCCAGTTCGCGGCGTGGTCCCACGTCTTCTTTGGCGCGACGCCCCTTGCCGAGCTTGAGCGCACAGATCCCGGGCGCTTCTCGTTTGACAAGGATGCAGTGGAAGAGGCTGCCCGCAAGGGAGGGTACGTGACCTACGAGGGCAAGGGCTGCACGGAGTACGCCATTGCGAACGCCGCGACGGAGCTGGTCAAGGCTATGGTCCAGGACTCGAAGCTCATCACGCCCTGTGGGACGCTGCTGCCTGACGAGGGCTACTACGACGAGGCGGGACATTTCACGTCGGTTCCGGCGGTCGTGGGCGCAGACGGTGCCGAGCAGCTCTTTCCGCTCGAGCTGTCCGCAGACGAGCAGGAGAAGTTCCATGCCAGCTGCAGGCACATCCAAGAGAACATCGAGAAGATCCGCTGTTGGTAGCCGATAGTGTAGCTGGCACATCCCACGGGTATCTCGCCTTGCAGGTCCCCATGGCTGCGCCTGCGCCGCCCAGTGTCCGTAGGCGCCCGTACGCGCTCGCGGGCGCCGTGGCTGCGCACGGGTACACAATCGTGTGTATTCTATGGAGGGCCGCCTGTCGAGCAGCCACGTTTCCGCAGCCGCTGCGGCATGCAGCGCAGATACTGCCACGTGCGCCCACCGCAGCTGCGTGCGCGTCTCCCGAAACGTGCAAGACAGCGGGAGGCTTCATGGCTATGTTAAGAGGGTCGTGTCGTTTTGGCGCCGCGTCCACCATGGACGAATGCAGACTTGAGGAGGCAATATGGCTGCACGTACTCAGAACGTAAAGAACCTTGCGCTCGTGGGCCAAGGTGGCGTGGGCAAGACCATGCTGGCAGAGGCTATGCTGCACCTGACGGGCAAGACGACCCGTCTGGGTGGCCACGCCGGCACCAAGCCCACGCTTGACTATGATGTCGAGGAGGGGGAGCGTGGCTTCTCGATCTCGACGACCATCGCACCGATCGAGTACGGCGGGTGTCGCATCAATGTGCTCGACGCGCCCTGCTATCCTGACTTCGTGGGTGACGCCTATGGTGCGCTTGCCGCAGCCGAGACGGCCGTCTTTGTCGTCGACGCGGCATCGGGCCCAGGTACCATCACCACACGGCTCTGGTACGCGGCCGAGGACCTCTCCATAGCCCGTGCGCTCTTTATCAACCGCCTGGATCGTCCTGACGCCGATTGGGACATTGCGCTGCGAGCCGCCCAGGAGCGCTACGGCAACCGCCTGGCTGCCGTCACGATGCCCATGGGATCGGGCGACGACTTTGCGGGCATCATCGATGTCGTGCACATGAAGGCCCGCCACCTCAAGGATGGGAAGCCCGTCGCGAGTGACGTCCCGGCAGAGTTTGCCGACGCCGCGACCAAGGCGCGCGAACAGCTCATAGAGCTTGTGGTCGAGGCAGACGACGAGCTCATGATGAAGTACCTTGAAGGCGAGGAGGTCACGACCGAGGAGCTCGAGGGGCTTCTTGGAAAGGCGATCCGAGGGCGCGTCTTTGTTCCCGTGTTCGCCGGCTCCTGCGTGAGGGAGGAGGGCGTCATCTCGCTCATGGAGGACATCGCGGCGTGGTTCCCCACGATGTCGGACTATGGGCGCGTGCCGCTTGTGAATGGGGAGGAGCTCGACATCTCGCCGGACGACGGGCGTCCTGTGGCCTTTGTGTTCAAGAGCCTGCATGACCAGCAGAACGGAAAGCTGTCTTTCATCAAGGTGCTCGCGGGCACCATCACTCCCGGTACGGAGCTTATCAACGCGCGTACACGCAAGACCGAGCGACTCGGGCACCTCTACCAGATGATGGGGCGCGAGATGAGCGACCTCAAGGAGGTCGCGGCAGGCGACATCTGCGTCGTGCCCAAGCTCGACGCCCTCACGGGCGACACGCTCTCGGCTACCGGCAAGGTCGAGGCTGCGGCATTTCGCTTCCCCAACTCCCTCTACCGCGTCGCCATCGAGGCGGACGAGCGCGGTGGCGAGGGTAAGCTCTACTCTTTCCTGGAGAGGAGCGCCGACGCTGATCCGACCCTGCGCGTCGAGCGCGATGAGGATACTGGCCAGACCGTGGTCTCTGCCATCGGTGAGGCGCAGGTCTCCGTGCTCCTCGACCGTCTTGAGGGGCGCACGGGTGTCAAGGCCCACACCGTCAAGCTGAGGATTCCCTATCGAGAGACGATCCGTCGCGTGGCGAGCGCTCAGGGCCGGCACAAGAAGCAGACCGGGGGCGCAGGCCAGTACGGTGACTGCTGGCTGCGCATCGAGCCCAACCCCGAGGGTGGCTACGAGTTTGTGGACGAGGTCGTGGGTGGTCACATCCCGCGTGGCTTCATCCCCGCAGTTGACAAGGGCGTGCAGGAGACGATGGTTGACGGCGTGCTCGCCGGCTATCCGATGATCGATGTGAAGGTCGCCGTGTACGATGGCTCCTATCATCCCGTGGACTCCAACGAGATGGCCTTCAAGACGGCTGCCCGCATTGGCTTCCAGAAGGCAGTCGCGCAGGCCGAGCCCGTGCTGCTTGAGCCCATGGCACACCTCTCGATCACGGTGCCGGACAGCTACGCAGGCTCTGTGATGGGAGACATCTCGGCGTCGCGCGGTCGTGTCGAGGGCATGTCCGCGACGTCCGACCAGGGTGCTACTGCCGGCCACACCACCATCGAGGCCACGGTTCCCTATGCCGAGGTCACCGACTACGCCACGCGCCTGCGCTCGCTCTCGCGCGGCACAGGCGAGTTCGAGATGGAGGTATCCGGCTACGAGCAGGTTCCCCACGATGTGCAAGAGCGGCTTGCGGAGGAGTACGCACAGCGTCGTGCCGAGGGCAGATAGTACCAAGACAGTTGCGGGAATGGGCTTATAGCGACGCCGCCATAATTGCCCTTATGTGACGTTTCACATAAGGGCAAGACGCGTATGTTGGAATGCCCGGCTGCGGAAGTCCATGGGCCGCCGCCCGCGCGCGGCGGTCGCCAGGCCTGCGGGGGACGGCGCGGGGACCGCGGGGGCCAGGCCTGCGGGGGACGGCGCCGGGGCTGCAGGGGGCCACGCGCGACCTTATGGAGGGGCGCATCTCGGCCCGACACCTCACGGAAAGGCGCAGTCTGCGGCCCCCACGTCGCGCAGAATGCGCTTTTCCGTCACGTCACCGCTCGGGAGGCGTGGGGCGCAACCCCCCGCCAGCCTGCGGGGCACTATGGAGAGTGGCCCAACTGGGCAAATGCGCTCGAGCAACCCCCCGCCAGGCTGCGGGGGGTTGCGCTAGGGTCCGCAAGCCTCGGCCTGGGGCCCGGCTGCACGGAAAGGCGCAGTCTGGGCAGAGGGCCTCGCTGAGAGCACACCCTGGGCCCGGCCGGGACACCATCGGGCTGCCAGTGGTGGGTTAAGGAGGTGCCGGGAACTCAGGCTTAACTAACCACTAGCCGTACCATGCACCTACTCAACTCATTTCTCTCCTCTTTAACGGTGAACCCGTACAGGCGCATCTTTACGCCTCTCGTGGTAATGCCATATGCATCGTTGCCAAGTGGGGAATTTGGTCCAAAAACAGCGCCAACAGGCGGCGTCGCGGCACGAGCTTTGCTATCATGCAATGAATATGCACCCTGCCTAGGAGGTTGCGCATCCGCGCATGCACATAGCACTCTCGATCATCTTCACCATCCTGCTCACCATCGCCAATGGGTACTTCTCGATGTCCGAGATGGCACTGTCAACGGCGAAGAAGGTCCTTCTTGACCACGAGGCAGAGGAAGGGGATGTGCGTGCCGCCATCGCCTCCGACGTCGTCGAGCATCCCGCACGCTTTCTTGCCGCGATACAGGTGGCCATCACGCTCTTGGGCTTCTTCAGCTCGGCCTTTGCCGCGACGAGCCTCTCAGAGCCCTTTGGGGCCTGGATGGAGTCCCTGGGAATGGACAGCGGCATTTCTCGCAGCGTCGCCACGGTGATCATCACCCTTGTCGTGTCGTACTTCTCGACAGTGGTAGGCGAGCTCGTGCCCAAGCGCATCGCCATGGCCGACGCCGAGGCCGTGGCCAAGAAGGTTGCTGGTCCCATCAACGGCTTCTCGACCTTCACACGTCCCCTCGTCGTGCTCACCGCCTCGACCGCAAACGCCGTGGCCAGGCTCCTGCACATCAAGAGCACTGACGATCGCCAGGAGGTCTCTGAGGACGAGATCCGCTACATGGTCACCGACTCCGACGAGCTCAGTGATGAGGAGAAGTCCATGATTCACGAGGTCATAGACCTCGGCGACACGAAGGCGCGCGAGGTCATGGTGCCACGCGTGGACGTGACGTTCATGGAGGATGACTCCACGCTTGGCGACGTGCTCGATGTTATGCGCAAGACCGGCTACTCACGCATCCCCATCTATCATGGGGACATCGACCGCATCGTGGGCATCGCCCACATCAAGGATCTTATAGGCCCCACGATAGACCATCATGCCGCAGGCGAGGGCATCAAGCGGTACATGCGCAAGCCGGACTTCGTACCGGATACCAAAGACATCATTCCGCTCCTCTCCGAGATGCGCGGCGCACATGACCAGATGGTGATCGTGGTGGACGAATATGGGGGTACCGCTGGCGTCATCACCGTCGAGGACATCGTAGAGGAGGTCGTCGGCGAGATCGAGGACGAGTTTGACCCTGATAACAAGTATCTGACGCAACTGGGTGAGCGCGAGTGGCTCGTGGACGGGCGCTTCTCGGTGGACGATGCCATAGAGCTGGGTTGGCCCATTAAGGACAGCGACGAGTACGAGACGATCGCCGGCTTCGTGATCGATGTGGCCGACGGCCTGCCAAGGCCCGGCGACGAGTTCGCGGTCGATGGATATGTCTTTCACGTTCAGTCCATGCGCAGGAGGCGCGTCTCGTTGTTGCGCGTGAGCGCCCCAGAGCCTACTGATACCGCAGAAGAGCAGGTAGTCGGTGGTGAGCAGGACGAGGAGGGAGAAAATCGCTAACATATGGCGTGTTGTCTTCTCACCATGCGGCGTTTCGTGCGTTACGATGTAGCGGTAATGGCGGCATTTTTGTAGGCGCACTGGTACAATGCTTTCTATATATACGCGAGCTTGAAGGGGAAGGTTCCAGCTCATGGCACAGATCATAGAAATCAAGAGGGTCAGGGTTGGTCTGGAGGACTTGACCGCACGCGTGCGCATTGTCGAGGGAGCTCCACTTATGACCAGCGAGGATCTCGTTGCCACGACGCGCATCTATTATCTCATGCCCCATATCGTCGAGCACGTATGTATGGGCGACAGGGGCGAGACCTTCAAGGATGCCATGGGTGATACTGAGGTCGCCCACCTGCTCGAGCACATGACGGTCGAGCTTCTCTCGCAGTCGAGCGCCTCGTCTGCCATCACTTCGGGGCGTACCTATCCCGTCGAGGGAGACGAGCGAAGCTTTGACATCGAGCTCTCCTGTCCTGACGACGTGCTGGTGATGGGGGCGCTCTCGAGTGCGGTGTGGATTGCGAACTGGGCCTTTGGCGGCGGCGAAGAACCGCAGCCTGATGTCAGCGCCATTGTGGGCGGCCTGACCAACATGGTGGACAGCATTGGCGAGATTCACGAGCAGACCTACCGTCAGCAGGTCGAGGAGGAGCTGCAGGCAGAGGTCAATGCCGAGTACCAGCGTATGCTCAAGGAGCGCGAGGAGGAGATCGCCAAGCGCGAGGAGGAGATCGCTGCCGTCAAGGCAGAGGTCAGGGCCGAGGCCGAGGCGGCTCGCAAGGCCGCCGAGGAGGAGGCTCGCCGCATCGCCGAGGAGAAGGAGGCAGCCCGCAAGGCCGCCATGCCCTCGTGGGTGGTCGACCTCGACGAGTATGAGCGTCAGCAGGACGCTCGTCGCAAAGAGGAGGAGGCAGCCGCAGAAGCCGAGCGTGAGGCACAGCGGGCGCGCCAGGAGGCGGAGCGCCGCCGTCAGGAGGCAGAGCGTCGTCGCCAGGCCGAGCAGAAGTATGAGGAGGACCGACGCCGCCAGGAGGACTGGGAGCGTCGCCGGCAGGCTGAGCGAGGGCGGACAGACCAGACTGATCCTGATGAGCACCGGCAAGACGCCTCAGAGGACAGGGTCAAGTACGAGCAGGGTGCGGACAAACAGGATGCCGCAGGCGCAGTGAGCGCATCCAGCGAGTTTGCCTCAGCTGTTCGGTACGATCGCAGGGAACCCGATCGTACCGATCGCGTGGAGCCTGCGCCCGATCCCAAGCATGCGGCGGGTGTGTCGGACGGGGTGGCGGGAAGATCCCATATCGGAGCGAGCGACGAGGCGGAGACACCAGGGCACCAAGACGGCGAGGATGAGCTTGAGCCGGCCGTCTCCGCAGCACATGTCGCTGCACGCGATGATGAAAGCGACGTGCCTGACAGCGAGCACTCAGCCCGATTGGGAGATGTCTTCAGGTCGCGTCCTCGGGTCAGTGCCCGCCACCGGGCGAGGACGTCTGTGAGCGATGACACCCGCCTTGCCCACGAGGGCCATTCTGGCAGAGAGGCCGAGGCCATCTACGAGGAGGCCACGGCCATCTACGAGGAGGCCACGGCCATCTACGAGAGAGCCGTGGAGCGAAGTAGTACACTCGAGAGTGGCGGTGGCGGCCTGAGGCGGAGCCAAGAGCCGCCTGAGACAGATTCGATCCCACTCGCGGAATGGGAGGCTGTCTCGGACGATGAGTCAAGTGAGTCCTCTGGTGATGATGAGGACGTCACAGTCGCGGATTCCGATGAGGGAGGAGTCGATGATGATGCAAACGAGACGTCCGCCCCTGCGTATGAGGAGTACATTCCCGGACCGCACAGAGTGCGCTAAAGTATGCAGGGAGGCTTGGGATTGACGTTGCCTTCGATACCATCAAGCGATTACTATGTGCGTAGGTAGGCGTGGCAAGTCAGGAACCGACAGGAGGAGTTCATGAGCGCAAAGGGAACGTTGGGTTTTATCCTTGGTAGTATCGTCGGGGCTGTTGCTGGAGCCACCGCCGGCTTATTGCTCGCCCCTCGCACCGGGGCCGAGAGTCGTGCCATGGCTGCCGACGCCATGAACGATGCTTGGGATAGCGCAGTCGATGCGTACGAGCGTGGTTCTCGCGTTGTCAGTGATAAGATCAGCAATGTCCGGCCCAGCGTGGACGCCACGACCGACGAGCTTCGCGCCAAGGTTGATCTTGCACGCGAGCGTATGGACCAGCTGCGCAGCTCACTCTCGGACGCAGTCAATACGACGTCAGCTCAGGTGCAGGATGCCGTCAACACCGTGGCCGAGAAAGTTGGTGCAGAGGATGACCGTCCTGCCGAGCAGGAGGCGCAGTCCGTACAGGTGGAGGTTGTCGATGTGAGCGAACCTACCGATCTTGAGGACGAGGCAAAGAACAGCCAGTAGCTGATTATCATCTAATATCCCCGCTTGGCGAGCAACCCACTTCTCTTGCCGTGGGTCGTAAGGGGTAGGTAAATTGGCGGGTGGACGCGCAGTCGCGTGTCCGCCCGTCTTCCGCATGCGATGCATAGTGAAGGGACGTGCCGTGGCAAGGCTCAGGCTAAGTGACCTCACGCGCATGAAGGTTCATGTACCAAGGGGAGAGAACGGCGCACTCAAGCGCCTTGGTCATATCCACATGACGGTCTTTGACCCCGACGGCAGGCACGTGGTAGGCTTTTTGGTTAAGCGGCCTGACGTGGCCGGCCTGGTGAGGCGCTCCGATCGCTTTGTCGCCCTCGATGCGCTTGAGCAGCGCGGGGACGACCTCGTTGTCACAGATAGAAGATGGGGCACGGGTGCTGCCGCCCAAAGGCGCCTTGGGCTTGACTGGGATCGCTGCATTATGTGGATTGGTATGGATGCTCGCACGACTAAGGGCAAGCGGCTTGGCCTTGTGAGTGACGCAGAGTTCGATCGTGAGACGGGCCAGGTCGTGAGCTTCTTTGTGGGTGACGGCGTCGTGGCTGAGACTCTGGTGGGCGCCTTGCCCATTCCTGTCTCCATGCTTCGCGGCTGCTCAAAGAACTGCATGGTGGTGGATCCCGCAGCGGAGAGGCTCGCGCTTTCTGGTGGTGTTGCCGCTCGTGCGGGGGAGGGCTATGCCAAGGCCAAGGCACAGGGGTCAAAAGTCGCCAAGAAGGTGGATGCCCAGGTCTCGAGGGCTGTCGCCAAGGGCTCCAAAGCATTTGGCAGGCAGCTGGGGAAGACCAAGGGTATGTTTGGCTCGTTCATGGACGAGTACAAGAAGGCCCGAGGCAGCGGGTCGTAGAGAACCTGTTTTCCCGACCAAGGGTGAGGTGGTCACCAAGGGGGCGCCGCCGTCACACCATGGCGTTGAGACACTCGTGCCATCCGACGCAGCCCGCGCCGCAACTCTCGGCGCATCTCACTGCGCAGCCCGCGTTGCAATAGTGTACACAAATGGCCCAGAACAGCTCCGTGAGGCCGTTTTCGGCGATCTGTGTACACTATTGCGTAACCACGGGGTGCCCGCGTGCTCCTCGCATCGCAGCTCTCACCGCAACAGTGTACACAAATGCCCCAGAACGGCTCCGAGAGGCCGTTTTCGGCGATCTGTGTACACTATTGCGTCACCACGGGGCGCCCGCGCGGGCCTCGCGCCGCAACAGTGTACACAAATGGCCCAGAACGGCTCCGTGAGGCCGTTTTCGGCGATCTGTATACACTATTGTGTCGCCACGGGCCGCCCGCGAGAGTCCCGCGTCGCAACAGTGTACACAAATGTCCCGAAACGGCTCCGAGGAACCATTTTCGGCAATCTGTGTACACTATTGTGTCCCCACGGGCCGCCCGCGCGACCCCCGCGTCGCAGCTCTCGGCGCAACAGTGTACACAAATGGCCCAGAACGGCTCCGAGAGGCCGTTTTCGCCAATCTGTGTACACTGTTGCGTCCCCCTGTGTCATCACCGGCCGCCCGCGAGAGTCCCGCGTTGCAACAGTGTACACAAATGGCCCAGAACGGCGTCGAAAGACCGTTTTCGCCTATCTGTGTACACTATTGCGTCCCCCTGCGTCACCACGGCCGCCCGCGTCGTAAACTCACGAAGCCCCTAATATCCCAGCGCTTGGAAGACGAACATCACCACGGTCAGGATGATGACCGCGACAATCGTGAACCAGGTGAGCGCGTTCCAGATGCGGCCGTTGACATGTGCACCCATAACGTGCCTGTCGCTTGCGATGTTGACCATGCAGAGCAAAAGCACCGGCAGGAGCACGCCATTTATGACCTGGGACACCATCATGATGCCAAAGAGGTCGGCTCCCGGAAGGAGCACGATGATGGCGCTTGCGGCCGTGATGAGCGCTATCGTGCCATGGTAGACTGGCGCCTCCCGCCAGCTGCGGTTCACGCCGCGCTCCCAGCCAAACGCCTCGCAGACGGCACCGGCGGTGATGCCGGGCATGACGCAGGCAGCCAGAAACGAGGCCCCCACCAGACCCGCCGCGAACATAGCGGAGGCGTGCTGTCCCGCGAGCGGCACAAGCGCCTGCGCGGCGTCTGCGGCGTCGTTCACGGCGATGCCTGCGGGAAAGAGTACCGCGCCCGTCGTCATGATGATGAACCAGGTGATGATCTCGGCCACGATGGCACCCGAGACATTGTCCGCGCGCTGTCCCGGGATGTCGCTCGCGTCGAGGTTCTTCTCGACGACGTTGCTCGCCACCATGAAGATCATGTAGGGCGAGGTGGTCGTGCCTATGTTGGCGACGAGGAGCGACACGTAGCCCGGGTTGGTCGAGACCTGCGGCACCAGCGTAGCCCAAAGGGCATCTCCCCAGTTGGGACCTGCCATAATTCCCGCGACCACATAGGTCACGAAGACGCAGCCTATGGCCAGGAGTATCTTCTCGATGCGACGGTACGATCCTGTCATCGAGAGGAGCCAGGTAGTTATGGCAGCAACGGGCACCGAGACGAAGGTAGGCATGCCAAAGAGCGCCATGCCCGAGGCGATGCCTGCGAACTCGGAGAGCGTGACCGCAAAGTTGGATACGATGAGGGCCAGCATCGCCACCGCCGAGATGCGGATGCCAAACTGCTCGCGGATGAGCGACGCAAAGCCCTTGCCGGTGGCACAGCCCATGCGTGCGGCGGTCTCTTGCACTACGATCAGCAAGAGGCACATGATGGGCACGGTCCACAGCATGCCAAAGCCGTAGGACGCGCCTGCGCTCGAGTAGGTGGCGATGCCGCCGGCATCGTTTCCCGCAAGGGCGGTGAGCAGGCCGGGTCCCATGGCGGCAAGCAGCGCGAGCCTCCCCTTGCGAGAGAGGCGGCCCTTTCTCTCCTCTGCGGCCATGCTAGCTCCCCCAGCTTCCTGCAAGTGCCAAGGCTATGGCGCAAAATACTACCAGCGAGAGGAGCATGGACGTGACCTGCAGGGCGATGCCCGAAGTGTCGAGATTCTTCTCGTCCCGACTTCGTAGGACGATGAGGTAGACGGGGCATAGGACAAATGACACCACGATGCTCGCAGCTGCTGCGGCAAAGCTGGCGGTGCCCATGCGGACGATGTGCGCCGTTGACGCGTCGCCCGCAAAGAGCACGCTGAAGACCCCCATAGACACGAGTGCCACGAAGGCCGCGAACAAGAGCCCAAGGCCAATGCCCTTGAACGCAAAGCCCGCGAGCGAGGGTGTGTCCTCGTCGTTGGGATCGTTCTCGATGAAGAAGTTCGTGACGAAGCCCACAGAGTCAAGGGCCGCCACGACTGCAGCCGGCATGGCGGCTCCCAGCGTAAGGACGATCCCCCGCCCCTCCCTGCCTATGAGGAGGGCGAGAAGGGCAAGGCCCAGCATCCAGACAAAGAACCAGAGCTCGTTTCTGAGCAACCAAAGTATGTCGTGTGAGCCTGTACGGCCCTCTGGGTCGCTGCGTCTTGCGCCTGCGATTTGCAGGTCCTCCTCATGCTCTTCCTCGAGGACATCCAGGGCGTCATCGACGGTGACGATGCCCAGCAGCCTCTTGTTCTCGTCGACCACAGGCATGGCGAGCAGGTTGTACTTGGCGATGTCCCTTGACACGTCCTCCTGGTCATCGTCGGGGTGGGCGAAGACAAGGTCCCCATAGGCGATGTCGCTGAGCTTGGTCTCGCTGTCGCTCGTAATGAGGTGCCGCAGACTCACAACGCCGGAGAGCCTGCCCTTCTCGTCCTTGAGGTAGACGTAGTGTACGGACTCAAAGTTCTCGTCCAATCCCCTGATGGCTGCCACGGCATCGGCTGCGGTCGCATCCTCTGCGAGCGAGACGACCTCGGAGGTCATGATACGACCCGCCGTGTCCTCACGGTAGCCCAGAAGCTGGTTGATGGCGCTGCGCTCCTTGACGCCCATCAGACGCAGGAGCTTCTCGGCCTTGTCGTAGTCGAGCTCGCTCACGAGCTCTGCCGCATCGTCGGGATCCATCTCGGAGAGAAGACGTGAGGCGGCATCCTCGTTCAAGTCGCCCATGAGTTCGGCAGCCATCGAGTCGTCGGTGAGCTCGGCGATGGCGTCAGCCGCGCGCTCCTCATCGAGCTGGGCAAACACCTGGCCACGCAGGCGCGGGTCCAGTCGTTCGATGATGTCCGCGATGTCTGCGGGGTGTAGCTCGTCGAGGGTCTTGTGCGAGACGGATAGCTTCACGTTGGAGAGGTCACGATCGATGAGGTCCATGTAGTTCCATGCGATGATGCGCTCAGGCAGCGGCTTTCCTAGGGCGCGCGCGGCGTGTAGCACGATGCGTTCGAGCGCGGGAGAGAGTGATCGCAGGATTCCGCGGATGCCTACCTCGGCGCCGAGCAGGCGAAGCTGCGACGAGCTTGTGTCAGAGAGCTTGAGGTCGTTTACGCGCACGACGCGGGCCCCTCGCGTATCGACGATCTGCTTGTTCAGGAGGTCGCGAGCAATGAGGACCTCGTTGGGCTGTAGGTAGCTGAACCGAATGTCTGTCGCGATGACCTTGAGACGAATCTCGTCCTCGTTGAAGCTGCCAACGTATTTGCGCCAACTAATCATGAAGGGGGTCTTGCCGGGACCCTCCACGGCAAGCGAGGTCACGCGCGGAAAGACCTCCCCCGTAGCAATGCCGAGGTCATTGACCCTGCCGATCTTCTCGCCATCAAGGTCATAGACGGGGTTTCCCACCAATTGGGACAGGTAGATCATGCGAGCTCCTCTGTTGGTTGGGCGTCACGTGCCTCGCACGGGTGCACGACGCTTGTATCACCTGGGGTACCTCACGGCGAGACCAACGGGGGAGCCGCCGAGGGGTTATCGACTGTGAGGTCGAGGTTTCATCAAAGTCCCTTCTCCTTGCCTGCAGATGGGGGTGACGTCGGTGCCGTACTGCCCGCGCCACTCCTGCGGTCGATTGTACACGCGTACATGGCAAGTTGGGTCGTAAAACTGCGCATGCGCACGAGGGTGATACGCGCGAGGGTGATGCGGGGTAAGGCGACGGGGTGTTGGGGAGGCGGGAGGGGGCGACGACAGCCAATCTCTGGCTGATAGCATGCTGATGGATGCGCTACCATGAGAGGAAGTCCGTGTCAGCGGGGTTAGCTGCGGGGCGGCGCTTGATGGGAGGCAGGCATGTTTTGTGAGAGCTGTGGGGCGTTCGTATCAGAGGGACAGCGGTTCTGCACGCGCTGTGGCGCGCCGATGGAAGCCGCGCAAATGCCGGGTGCCGCCAGTGCACAGGTACCGGGCGTCGCCGGCTCACCGGACCTTACGCAGCCGTCCGCAGTCCCCGGCCCCACAGCCGTCGCGCAGCCGGCACCTGCCACTTCGCACAGACGTCGCGCCCTGTTCATCATGGCGCTTGTCTCCTCAACCGCCGCGTTGGCGATAGCGTTGGCCATCTTTGTCGTACCCCGCCGCGCGCGCTACCGTTACTTCGTGTCGCAGGAGCTGGGGGGCGTCTGCCGGATCGAGGAGGGCAAGACGGACGTCGAGCTCATCCGCCCGCTGCCGCAGCCGGCGCAAGACGGCCTAAGGACGCCCACCTGCCTTGCCGAGGGAGACGGGCGCGTCTACTTCGTAGAGACGCAGGCATCCCCGCAGCAGCAGGACTGCTCCTACCATGTGCACTGCATCAACGAGGACGGTGGAAACGACACAACCGTCTTCGACGCAGGCTCGGACGAGGTCATCGACCTTTATGCGCGCGATCGCGAGCTCTATGTCGTCGGGCGGCAGGATGGAGGCTCTGATGGGACGTCGCACGTCATCTGGTCGATGACGGAGGACGGCTCTAACCAGCGGACGGTCTATGACGCGTATGGCGAGGCCGTGGTCCTCAACGATCGGCTGTACTTTGTCCAGGGCAAGGATCGTGACTCCCTGAACACGCTCTGCTCGTCGAAGCTGGACGGAAGTGACGTCAAGCAGCTCTATGTGAGCTCGTCCATAACCATTCGAGCACTGGACGCCCATGATGGCCGCATCTGCTTTGTCGAGGATGACTACGGGACGCCAACGTCCCTCATGTCCATCGCGCCTGACGGCTCCGACGCGAAGGCAGCATATCACTTTAACCCTGTGGACGCGTCGGATGAGGATCAGATCAACTTCCTCGGTAATGTGGTCTACGCGAATGGCAGGGCGTACTTCACGGGTAAGGTCGTGCGCGACGCGATCATCGCGCACCTGCGCATTGTGCCGCTCGAGGGCGGTCCGATGCGTACCGTTCCCTTGCCCTGTGATGCCTGTGGTGGTATCGACATCGAGGATATCGGCACGGGGCTGGTCGTGACGATGTACAACTATAACGAGACGAGGCACACGAGGGTCTGCCTGATGGACTATGACGGGCAGGTGCTCCAGATGGATCCAACCGCACGGTCGGCGGGAGACGGAGCAAACACACGATCTGGTTCGAGTGCGGTCGGCCTCGGAGCTGACGACACGCAAGACGCGGCCCATGCCGACAGCATGCTCGGCATGGCGGTCGATGGCCAGGACTACTTCTTCTCTGCCGCAAAGAACGGGTTTTGCCGTATCGCGAGGGACGGTGCCGATCCAGAGCGCATCCTATGGGTGGACTGTACGAAGGCTGACGAGGACGTGGTATGGAATTTTAGCAGGGACGGCGAGCGCTTGTTCTTCTGCTGGGCCCATGACTTCTACCTTGATGAGGGGGGAGGTGGGATGCGAGGATCGTGTGACGTCTGCAGCATCAAGCTCGATGGCAGCGACAGGAAGACCGTCTTTGCGCCGGGGGCGGACGGCTCTCGCAGGTACGCCCACCTAGCGTATGTCTTCGATCATAGGCTCTATGTGGTGGTCGAGAATGGAGGATCCTCCAATGCGACCTACGAGATCCTTGCCATGGACGAGGATGGGTCAAACCAGCAGACTATAGGTGCCATACGCAACTACAGCCCACGGTGGATAACACTTACCAAGGACAAGGTCTACTTCGTCTGCAACAAGAGTACCGGTAACACGTCCTCACCCAAATCCACAGGGACGCTCTATTCGCAGAACTTGGACGGAAGCGATGTTCGCGAGCTGTACACGAACGAGTGGGGAGATATAGGAGTCCCTATGGTCTCTGACGGTTGCGTCTGCTTTACGGAGGGATGCGGGCCATCAGGCGAGGACGGGTCTGCCGTGATCACCATCGCACTTGAGGATGGCAGTGCGTTGGGCGTGTACCATGCGGTTGGGAGCGAGGGGGTAACGCTTCGGGCGGTGGCCGCAGGTAAGGCGTACATCGAGGTGAAGAAGCGTGGCGAGCTCACAGAGCCCTCAAAATACCGGTTCGTGCCCGTGGGCGGCAAGTTCACGACGGACATCCCCCTGCCCGAGGGGTACTACCATGCCGAGTTCGCCGACGCGGGCGACCACCTGATCGTGATGGGCTCGGGACTGATGGAGAACACTGGTGTGCCAAACACGGGCACGTATGTGTGTGCGGTAAGCTATGATGGCAAGCTGCTCAAGGAGTACGTGCGCGGGCAGTAGCGTCTGCGCGGGCAAGTAGCGTCACGTCGTTTGGCTGAAGATCATCCCCCCATGCCGCGCGCAGCGTGGGCACCCCGCTGCGCGCCAGACGACCGAGGACGTCATTGTCACTCGTATTGGTGATGACGGCCGAGAAGTCACTCACTGACGCGAAGCGAAAGTTGCCGTGGGCGCAAAACTTCTGTTCCTCTCGTCCCCTCTTGTGCAGACGGGCTCCATCGTTGGGGTAGGCTCGCTCCAAGGCCAGCAGTGTCGTGCCATGTGGGTGGGTCCGGGGCTACCGATGAGCTCATCGTGCAAAGATTCGCGCTCATCTACGCTATAATATGATTGTTCTGCGAAGTAAATAGAAAATTAGTGAGGCCGGACAAGTCCCATGGTGGCCCGCAGCACTGGCTTCCTTGGGAAGGATGGGGGAGCTTGGCCATGGGCGCGATGAAAGACATGCTCAAGCGCGAGAACGTGCAGATCGTCGACTCCTGTAAGGGCTGGGAGGACTCGATCCACGTCGCAGTGCAGCCGCTGGTGGACGGAGGCTACGTCAAGAGTGAGTACATAGACGGCATCATCAAGAACGTCCATACGTTTGGCCCGTACTTTGTCCTTGCGCCCGACCTGGCGCTGCTGCACGGCCGCCCCGAGCAGGGCGTCATCAAGCAGCAGCTTGCCGTCACGATCTGTCGCGCGGGCGTCGAGTACAAGCTAGGCGAGCCCGTGCGCGTGCTTGTCACGCTCGCGGCAAAAGATCCCGACTCTCACATAGACGTGATGCGTATCCTCGCCATGATGTTTGCGGATCCCGCAAACATCGAGAGGGCCGCGACGGCGGCTGACGCAGACGAGGTGTACCAGCTGTTCGTTGACTGTGACGCCTAAGCGAAGAGCAGCGGTGGAAATCGGGTGACGCGTGTGACAACAGCTTAAAGGAGGAGCACATGGCTGCACTTGGCTTTATCATCAACATCCTGTCGACCCCGGCCATACTGGTTGGCCTCCTGGCCCTGCTGGGCCTCTGTCTGCAGGGCAAGCCAGTCGAGGACGTCATAAAGGGCACCCTCAAGACCATCGTGGGCTTTTTGGTCCTCTCTGCGGGATCCGCCTTTCTGCAGTCTGACTCGCTGCTCGCCTTTGGCGAGGTCTTCAATTTTGCCTTCAACATGCAAGGAGTTGTCCCTAACAACGAGGCCGTCGTCGCCGATGCCCTCACCACCTTTGGCACTGCCTCGGCCATCATCATGGCCCTTGGCATGGCGCTCAACATTGTCCTCGCGCGCTTCTCGCGCATGCCCTACATCTTCCTGACCGGTCACCATACGCTCTACATGGCCTGCATGCTCGCCGTCATCCTCGGCGGTGCTGGCAGACTCGTAGGCGTCGAGCTGTACGTTGCCGGGGGCTGCCTGCTTGGCCTGATCATGGTCCTCTCGCCCGCGTATTGCCAGCTCACCTATCGCAAGGTGACCGGAGGAGACGCCATCGCGCTTGGGCACTTTGGTGGCATCGGCTACTGGCTTGCCGGTCAGGTGGGGCGGCTGTTCTCTGCGAACAAGAAGAGCACGGAGGAGATCAGCTTTCCAAAGCGCCTCATCTTCCTGCGCGACACCACTGTTTCCATCGGCCTCACCATGGTGCTCTTCTTTCTTGTCGTGACCGGCGTTGCCGTTGCTCGCGGCCTTCTGAGCGCCGTCCCTGCCGGTATCACCGCCGATGAGCTTGCCTTTTCCTATCCCCAGTTTAAGCACCTTGCGGTCCTGCTCAACGTGGGGCAGGAGACGACCACCAACTGGGTCGTGTGGTGCGTCATCTCTGGCCTCTCCTTTGCCGGTGGCGTCTACATCATCCTCTCTGGCGTTCGTCTGATCATTGGTGAGATCGTACCCGCCTTCAAGGGCATCGCCGACAAGCTCGTTCCCGGCGCTAAGCCGGCGCTCGACTGTCCTGTCGCCTTCACGTACGCGCCCAACGCCGTGATCATCGGCTTTTTGAGCTCGTTTGTCGGCGGTATCGTGGGCCTGCTCATCCTCATCGGCTGCAACGTCGCCTTCCCCGTCGCCCTTATCCTGCCGGGCGTCGTTCCCCACTTCTTCTGTGGTGCCACCGCTGGCGTCTTTGGAAACGCCGAGGGCGGATGGAAGGGTTGTGTTGCCGGTGCCTTCGTCCACGGCCTGCTCATCACCTTTTTGCCTGCCATCTGTATGCCCGTCTTCACTCAGCTGGGCTATGTTGGGACGACCTTCTCGGATGCCGACTTCTCTTGGATGGGCATCGCCTTTGGCAATGTGGTTCACGTTGCGGGTGGCCTGCCGCTCGTTCTTGTGTGCGTGGCCCTCTACCTCCTTCCCATCGTGTACAACCTCGTGGTTCCCAAGAAGGGGAAGAAGCAGGAGGAGACGGTCGAGTAGGGTGCGCGTTTGCCACTCGCGTCTTTGCCATTTGCGTTTCCCCACAAGAGGCAGACGGTGGCCGACAAGCTTGACTTGAGCGATGTTAAAGTGGCTAGAATCAAGGTATCGTCACTGTGTGGCGCCGGACATATGGCTGGCGCTGCCCAAGAGAAGGAGTGCGTCATGGCAATTCGTAAGATCATGTGCGCATGCGGATCGGGGTTGGGCTCCAGCCTCATCGTTCACATGAACACCGAGGAGATCGTCAAGAAGCTCGGTCACCCCGAGATAGAGGTTGACCACACCACCGTCTCGGACATCAACCCGACGGCCGCCGACCTCTTTGTCGTCGGCGGGGATCTTGCCGACTTCGTGGCGGGTGTTCCCGACGAGAAGAAGCTCGTTCTCAAGAACATCGTTGATAAGGTGGAGCTAGAGGAGAAGCTCAGGGCCCACCTCAGCTAGGCAAGCGGATTCTTGTCCACAGGGTTTCCGCCTTGTGGCGGCCCGTACTGCCGTTTAGCCCCGCCCCACAGCTTGGTGGGACGGGGTAGTGACCAGACATACGGTGAGCACTACGTGCGGCTCGCCGCTAGAACTGGACCTGCGGCGCCTGTCGGGCGGAGGCGTCCGTAACCTCAAAGCCCTGGCGAACCTTGAACTTGCTGCCGGCAACGATGTTGCCGGGGAAGGTCTCGATGGCGTTGTTGTACATGAGGACGCAGTCGTTGAAGCTCTGCCGCGCGTAGACGATCTTGTTCTCGGTGTCGGTCAAATTTCTCTGGAGATCCTGGAAGCTGGCATTGGCCTTGAGGTCAGGGTAGCTTTCGGCGACGGCGAACAGCGTCTTGAGCGTGTTGGTGAGCATGTTGGAGGCCTCCATCTTGGCCTCGGGGGTGCTCGCCTCTGTCACGGCAGCGCGCGCCCGCGTTACCGCCTCGAGCGTCTTGGACTCATGGCTCGTGTAGCCCTTGACCGTGTTCACGAGGTTGGGGATGAGGTCATTGCGCCGCTGGAGCTGGGCATCTATGGTCTGCCACGCGTTGTCGCAGCGGTTGTCCTTGGTTACGATGTTGTTGTATATCGAGATGAACCACACCGCCAAAGCCGCGACGATCGCAACAATGATCAGAATGACAACAAGCATGATATCCTCCCTCTGCCAAGCCACCGACACGGTCCGGATGGTCGACTTAGTACTGCCGGACAGTATACCCTGTTGCGCTCTCTTCGGGCAATGGGGCCGGAGCGACAAGGCGCGCCCTTGGCGCGCGGCCGCCTCATAGCAGGTGTCCGTGCCCGCGCGGGTAGAGAGCCTTGGCTCCGAGCGTGGTTGCGCAGTAGCCCGTGGGCATGCGGTCGAGCGGCGCGACGTAGACGGATGTGGCTGGGTATGGCGGTGCCGGACGTATGATGGCGGAGGGGGAGGGATTCGAACCCTCGGAACGGGGTTACCGCTCGACGGTTTTCAAGACCGCTGCATTCGACCACTCTGCCACCCCTCCGCATGAGCACAGGCTATATCCTACAACATATCGGAGGGCGTGGGGAGGAGGGGTGTTAAGGATGCGAGCGCAGGAAGACGAGTTCTACATGCGCATGGCCCTCGACGAGGCGTGCGCTGCGGCAAGGGAAGGCGAGGTGCCCATAGGTGCGGTCGTGGTGTACGAGGCGGCGCATGACCCCGCAAGCGACGCCTACATAAGTCCCGAGGACCCTAAGGGCGCGTGGGAGCAGGCGCCACCCCCTCGCGTGTTGGCACGGGCCCACAACCGCCGCGAGCTCGACAAGGATCCTTCGGCTCATGCCGAGCACCTGGCCATGGTTGCGGCGGCCCGTGCGCTGGGGCACTGGCGCCTTGCGGGTTGCACGGTCTATGTGACGCTGGAGCCCTGCCTCATGTGCGCGGGACTCATGGTGAGTGCTCGCATCGACCGCTGCGTCTACGGGGCGGCTGACCCCAAGGGTGGGGCGTTGGGGTCGCTCTATGACCTGAGCCGCGACGGGAGGCTCAACCACTCCTTCGGGGTGAGGTCGGGCGTGCTCGCGGACGAGGCGGCACGACAGCTTCGCGACTTCTTTCGCAGGAGGCGCGCGCAGCACGCGCCCGGCGCGTCCTGCGGCGCGTGAGAAGTTCTTCCGCCTAGTCGGCGGGCGACTTCTTCGAGCTTCCGCCACGACTCAAATGAGGCTGGTACGTACGTGGGGCATGGCCTCACGACGATAGCGCGCCCGGCTGCCCTGCTGCGTGGAAAGGCTGATGATTTCCTTGACTGCGCGGCGTATAATCAGAAGGACTAGCGGAGCGAGGGTCATGGGGATGCGTGCGGTCCCAGGGCGGCTTTCCTTACGAACGGAGGGGACGATGGGTATGCTGCGACCGTCAGGTAGAGAAAGGTCTCGGGAGGACTCGAGGCACCTGAGGGCTACGCTCCTGTCCATGGCGCTGGTCGCCCTCGTGGTCGTCGTCCGCGCGTTTCTCTCGCGCCCGCAGGTCGTAAGGATGGGCGCCATCGGAAGCGGCTGCTCCTACACGCTTGAGAATACCGGTAAGCTCACCATCTACCCCACGGACGGCGTGTCGGGGGAGATGGCCCGCATATATGACAAGGGACGTCCGGAGGGTCAGGGCATCGACCGTGAAGCCGTCAGGTCGATAGACGTGCGTGCTGGCGTCAGGGCACCAAGGGACGCCAGTCGGCTCTTCGTGGGCCTATCTAATATGGAATCCGCGAACCTCTCCGCTCTTGACACCTCGGGCGCCATGAACATGGATGGCATGTTCGGCGCATGCTCCTCGCTCACCTCCATCGACCTCTCCAGCTGGGACACCTCGCAAGTCACGAACATGTCAAATATGTTCGGTGAATGCGTCTCGCTCACCTCCATCGACTTCTCCGGCTGGGACACATCACGCGTGACAGAGATGAGGGGCATGTTCAGCAACTGCTTCTCGCTCGCCTCCCTCGATCTTTCTGGCTGGGACACCTCACGCGTGACGGACATGGGATACATGTTCTACGTCTGCCCCTCGCTCGCCTCCCTCGATCTTTCTGGCTGGGACACCTCACGCGTGACGGACATGGAGCACATGTTCTCCAGCTGCTCCTCGCTCCGATCCCTCAACCTCTCCGGCTGGGATGTCTCCAAGGCTGCGGACATGGAGAACATGCTTCGTAGTCACTCCTCGCCCAGCTCTCCTGCCCCTCCGGACTAGGACGTCTCGGGGGCCCCGACCATGTGGGGGATGTGCGCCCGTTCCCCGGTAACCTGGCGTCCTTGCTAGGTGGAGTACGCTAGCCCCTCGGCTGGGAGGGCAGCGGGCGGCCTGTCGAGCGGTCGCTCCGCGATCGGTGTGCGACCGCAGGGGATGTCCCTATAGTTTTGTCAAGGGTTCAAACTGACTTTTCGGATCTTGTCGACGGGGGTCCTCGACGTTGAGATCCGGTGAGGGTCCCTCATGGGGGACGCGATCGCGCATGGTGGCATATATGACACCGAGTCTCCCTCGGGCGATCGCCTCCGGTGCCCGGTTGTGTCGCATGCCTCCGGGGGCGGTTGGCCAGCAGCCCCGGCCGGGGCCACACACAAGGTCAGGCAACTTGAGAGCAGAACGAGACCGTTGTCGAGAAACCAAGGTTTGGGGTAGTCCCTCGGGGCTTGACAAGACTGTAATGGGGCATGACCACGTCAGGATGTGGAGTCGCCGATGGCTCTCTTCAGATGCCCGGGGTTATGCGAGTGGGCGGCCGTCCTTGCGTGACGCGTCGGCCTTCGTTCTCGAAGGCTGCCTGATGGGAGGGGCGCGAGGAGAGGCGCGCCTAGCCGGCTAGCTCTCATGGCTGTTCTCCTCCTACAGTGCTTCGTTGTGGCCGGATGATGGGGACGGGCGTGCGCCCTGGTGGCGCGAGAGCCATCGCGGGGACGTGGGAGAGGGCCTCTTGACCGCGAGGGGCACGGCCTCGCTGCGTCGCCGTCTACCGGCGGTCGGTTTGCTTTTCTCACGACGCCGTGTCAGGAAAGGCCAACATGGCATGATACGATATCCGTACCTGTACGCGTGTTTGCACATGTTCTGACAGTCCGTTCGCTTGAGAGGAGGCCACGATGGCGACCTTGAACCCCGAGATGCTCGAATGGGCGGCTCGCCGCAGCGGCCTCTCTGACAGGCAGATTACGAAAACCTTCCCAAAGTTCCCCCAGTGGCTCGATGGCACGTGGAAGCCGACGGTGAGGCAGCTGAGGGACTTCGCAGGCAAGGTCCACGTGAGCGTAAGGGACCTCTTCGCAAGAGAGCGGCCGGACTACAGCCTCCAGATCGCCGACTTCAGGACCGTCGGCGACGCCCCGGCAGAAGACCCGAGCCCAGGGCTCTTCGACACGGTGGACGCCATGCTCGACCGGCAGGGGTGGATGAGGGGGTACTTCTCCCACGAGGGCTTCCCCGCCATCTCCTACGTCGGGTCCTACCGGGGCGAGC
>ERZ773042.104-NODE-104-length-64944-cov-46.320871_pt1 | contig 64944 bp, 59 predicted proteins | sample MGYA00511664_ERZ773042 | MGnify/ENA primary metagenome ERZ773042 (study PRJEB29015, sample SAMEA2737984) | human oral metagenome | biome: human oral; feature: human-associated habitat; material: dental | place: China | collected 2036 ... | reverse complement strand
TCGCCCGATTCTAGGGGCTCGCAGGGGCGACCAGCCCACGCCGGGGGAGTGACGGCTCCTCCCTGCCCTTCGCAGGGCCGCCCGCGCCGGCACTCGCACCCGGCGTGGGCGCCGGATCGCCGGCGGACGGTATCATCTGAAGGGAGACATGCCATGACGTTGGACTTCGAGAACTTCTCCGTCGAGATTGACGCCGAGGCCACCCGCCGGGCGTACGAGGGCGTCCACCGGGTTGACGAGGGGTGTGACTGTGCCGGCTGCCGCAACTTCACCCTCGCCATAGGCGATGGCCTGGGCGAGGGCGGCAGGCGCTTCCTCGCCTCGGTGGGCATCGACGACCCGGTCAAGGCGACCGAGTCGTACGTGAACTTCGTCCAAAGGGACAAGACGCTCTGCTACGGGGGGTGGTGCCACCTCTGCGGCAGGATCAGGCGCAGGGTCGAGGCCGTCCCCGACGTGACTGCGGCGGAGTGGGGGGAGGCCAGCGTGCTCCACGTCGGCAGTCGCTTGGACGTCTCCTTCCGGGACGGAGAAGACATTATCGGGAGGGAGGCCGCCTTCGGGGACGCCGCCATCGTCCAGATGGAGTTCGTCGCGTGGGGGGTGCCGTGGGTCCTGGACGAGCCCAACCCCTACCCGGACGAGTAGGCGCGGACTTCCGGCCGCAGCCCTCAGTCTGTGCTGCGGCTTCCAGTTCGGCCTCGACGGCTTCCCCCATAAGGACAGGGCGTGGCCCGTGGCCGAGTGGCGCGGGCGCCGGGTCGCCGGCGGACGGTATCATCTGAGGGGAGACATGCCATGAGACTGGACTTCGAGAACTTCTCCGTCGAGATAGACGCCGAGGCCACCCGCAAGGCGTACGAGGTGCTACCTCGGACGGACGAGGGGTGCAGCTGTGCCGGCTGCCAGAACTTCCCCCTGGCCATAGGCGAGGCCCTGGGCGAGGAGGGCAGGCGCCTCTTCGAGTCCATGGGCGTGGACCCCGCGAAGGCCATGGAGGCGTACGTGAACCTCGCCTGCGACGAGGGGACGATCTTCTACGGGGCGACGTATATTCTCTTCGGCAGGATCGAGCGCAGGGTCGAGACCGTCCCCGACGTGACGGCGGCCGTGTGGGGGAGGGACAGGGAGCGCTGGATAAGCGATAACGCGCACATCTTCTTTGCCGACGGGGAGGGGGTCCAGCTGATGGAGGACGCCTTCAGGGGGAGCGCCGATGTCATCCAGATGGAACTGCTCGCGGACGTCCCGTGGGTCCTGGACGGGCCCAACCCCTACCTGGACGAGTAGGCGCGGACTTCCGGCCGCCGTCTGTGGGATATGCCCTTAAATCACATAGGCTGTGGTTAACCCTATTCTAACACGGCGCGGCAACCCTCTACTCCCATGTCAACCAATAGGGAGAACATGGGGCAGCTTGGCGAGCGGCTCGATCGGGTCGTCGGAGCGGCAGGCTTCGTGCACCGACGTAAGTCAAAAGAGGCAACCGTATCAGAATAGGGTTAACACAGCCAATCGCATAAAGTATTTGGGTGGACACGCTTGGGAGAAGTTGTTCGATGGGCAAAAACCTACATTGGAACAGGCTAAATCTATCTTGAAGGATGCGATGTTAACGACAGAAAGCTATAGATAGTCCATACAGAAATTTTGAATTCTGATTGAAAGAGTTGTTGAGTACAATGGCTACAGGGCTGTTGCACGTTTCAAGAAGGGTGCTGACGGCTTGGTTGCGAACATCGGTACAGCATCTATTGACACCTGCGACTGAGGGGAGACATGCCATGAGACTGGACTTCAAGAACTTCTCCGTCGAGATAGACGCCGAAGCCACCCGCAGGGCGTACGAGGGGCTACCTCGGACGGACGAGAGGTGCAGCTGTGCCGGCTGCCAGAACTTCCCCCTGGCCATAGGCAAGGCCCTGAGCGAGGAGGGCAGGCACCTCTTCGAGTCCATGGGCGTGGACCCCGCGAAGGCCACGGAGGCGTACGTGAACTGTGCCCGCGACGAGGGGACGATCTTCTACGGGGCGTGGTACCACCTCTTCGGCAGGATCGAGCGCAGGGTCGAGACCGTCCCCGACGTGACGGCGCCCGAGTGGGGGAAGGACGTCGAGCGCGACGTGGGTGACAACGCCTCCATCTTGTTCTCCGACAAGAGATTCGACACGAGGGAGGACCTCTTCAGGGGGGACGCCAACGTCATCCAGATGGATCTGTATGCGGACATCCCGTGGGTCATGGACGGGCCCAACCCCTACCTGGACGAGTAGGGGCGGATTCCGGCCACCGCTCGCCCTTCCCGCACGAGGGAAGAGGTCGCATGGGGGAGGATGTATGTCCGGTCAGGCTTCCCCCATAAGGAGAGGGTGTGGCCCGCCGTGGAGTGGCATGAGCGCCGGGTTACCGATGGCCGGTGGCGTCAGGAGGGGGGCGCGCGACGAGGCTGGACTTCAAGAGCTATTCCGTAGAGGTGGACGCCGAGGCCACCTGCCGGGCGCACTCCAGGCTACCCCGTATCCGCGAGAAGCACGGCTGTGTCGGCGATGAGTCGCCGACGGTTTTTCAGTCACGCTCCTCATGCTCGAGCAGTCCCGCCATAAAGATGGGAAGGTAGCGTATGCTCTTCGCCCTTTCGATGTTGGTCTCGGCAAGAACGATGGCCTGGTCTATGGCATACTCGCTCATGGCGAGGGCATTGTCCAGTGCTGCGTGGGTCCTGTATCCCGTGCCTGACTTGACCTCGAGTGCCAGGATTTCCCCTCCCGTCCTCTCAACGACAAAGTCAAGTTCTCCCAGTCTCTTCGACGTGAAGTAGCGTAACGCGAAGCCCCGCGCCTTGAGTTCCTGGGCGACGAACGCCTCGTAGACACCGTCCATGTTCATAGACGGCTTTCCGTCAAGCAGGCCCATATAGGATTTCTTCGGATACGAGCTGGCGAGCATGCCAACATCAAGGTAGAAGAGTTTGAAGAGATTGTGTCGCTCATTCAGGAGGAGGGGTGAAGCGGGCGCGCTGACGTTGTAAACCGAAAGCGCCACACCCGCATGGGAGAGCCAGAGGAAGTGTTCCTGGGCCTGGGAGAAGCGTCTTACTCCCTTGATGTCGCTAATCCTGAAGCGTCGACTCTTTGATGCTGCCTCTGAGGGGATGAGGTCGTATATGTCCCTGAGCGTGAGTCTAAGCTCCTTGGGAGCATGCTTGGTGATGTCGCTGCGATAGAGGGCGTGCAGGTTCTTGTGAATTGCCCTGACCTCATCGATGTTGTTCGTCTCCAGAAAGGTGTTTACCGCATCCGGCATGCCCCCCACCATAAGATAGCGGTGGTAGAGGTCGGATAACCTTGTGTACAGGCAATCGGGGAGGGGCGTCTCTGTTCTGAGGCAGCTGCGTGCCATGTCGACAGCTACGCTTGAGAGGCCGTTTGCCTAGCAGAACTCTTCGAAATCGAGAGGGTACATCCGGATTTGGGTGAGGTATCCCACGGGCAGAGAATCGATGTTGTTGAGCTTGGTTCCCAAAAGTGACCCTGTGAGTATGAACCGGTAGCTGTCGTTCTGTACGAGGTACTTTACAAACGTGAGGATGTTGGGGCACTCCTGTACCTCGTCGATGATTATGACGGTCTGCTGTGGCACAAGGGGAGTACGTGCCGCGATGGAGATGCGCAACATGAGATCATCTGCGCTCGTGGCGGCCGCGAGAGACTCGCGGGTTGCTCGGTCCTCAAGAAGATCAAGGGACACCACAGAGGAGAACGTGTCTTGTGCGAACATGCTGACGAGGAAGCTCTTACCCACCTGACGGGCGCCTGTCACGAGCAGCGCCTTGCGCCTCGTGGTGGCCCAAGCGGCAAGTTGGGACAATGCTTTTCGTTCGAGTATAATAAACCCTTCCCATGCCAATATATCTGCGGTGATTACACTTTTCCTAACTTTATTTGATATCGTTAGGACACTTTTCCGTAATTTCTCGTTACACCTACCCCATACGGCCTCTGCTAATTGACTCCATGCCATACCGCCACAAGATTGTACCGCACAGCTTTACGTGCTTGCGTTCCCTACCCCCTGTGCTGGTAGAATCGGAGGTAGCTTCGCATATTGGCACGCATCGTCGTTCTCCAGAGGAAGGTAGTGGTCCTATGATCTATACCGTCACGCTCAATCCCGCCCTCGACAAGACGGCAACCGTCGAGAATCTGAGGCTCGATTCCGTGAACCGCATCAGCGAGCTGCGCGTAGATCCCGGTGGCAAGGGCATCAATGTCTCGAAGGTCGTGCGTGAGCTGGGAGCGAAAACCGTGGCCATCGCGCTTCTTGGCGGTCACACCGGCACCATGCTGCGTAACATGCTGGCTGAGCTGGGCATCGAGTGCAAGGTGCTCGAGGTCGAGGGCGAGACGCGCACCAACCTCAAGATCAAGGATCCCGCGCTCAAGACGAACACCGACATCAACGAGCCTGGTCCCGAGGTCACAGACGAGCAGTTGAGAGGGATGCTTGACGGGCTTGTGGGCGAGGTGGGCGGCGGGGACATCGTCGTGCTCTCGGGCTCGCTTCCGCGCGGTGCCGCCGCAGATACCTATAAGGTCTGGGTTGCCGCTCTCAAAAAGACCGGCGCAAAGGTCTACCTGGATGCCGATGGCGACAAGCTTGTTCGTGGCATCGAGGCGAAGCCTGACCTCATCAAGCCCAACGAGATCGAACTCGGTGCCATGATGGGTCGCACGCTCGATGCGGACGAGAAGATCGTGGAGGCTGCGCGCGAGCTCATCGACGGCGGGCTCGACCGTGTGATGGTCTCGATGGGAGGTGCGGGAGCGCTCTATGTTGCCCGTGACGTAACGATCAAGGCGAATCCGGTCAAGGTGCCCGTTGGCTCCACCGTGGGTGCTGGCGACTCCGTGGTGGCCGCGCTCGCATATGCGCAAGACAAGGGTCTCGGCCTTGAGGACACCATGAGGCTCGCGATGGCGACGGGCGCTGCCAATGTCATGCAGTCGGGCACGCAGGCTGCCCCGCGCGAGCTCGTGGACTCCCTTATTGACAAGGTCGTGGTGACGAGGCTGTAGGTTCGCGTCACGCTTCGGGTCGCGTGCATCTTCTGAGTGTGGATGTGCGCGGCTTACGATGGGCACTGATGTTGCCCGTCATGCAGGGTTGGGTGAGGTTCGCACTGCCGGTCGGAGGTGAACGTACTTTTCCTTCACGTTCACAGTCGAGTGGCAGTGCAAACTCACCGTTCTGGTACGCTCAGGGCCGAGTGGCAGTGCCGGTCACACTGCCACATGGCGTCGAGCGTGGGAAGTCGGTACGCTCGGGGCCGAGTGGCAGTGCGAACCCACCGCTCTGGTACGCTGGAGGCCGAGTGGCAGTGCAAATCAGACGTTTTGGTACGCTCGGGGTCGAGTGGCAGTGCCGGTCACACTGCCACTCGGTGGTGAACGTACCTCTCCTCACGTTCACAGTCGAGTGGCAGTGAAAACCCACCGTTCTGGTACGCTCGGGGCCGAGTGGCAGTACAAATCAGACGTTTTGGTACGCTCGGGGCCGAGTGGCAGTGCCGGTCACACTGCCACTCGGTGGTGAACGTACCTCTCCTCACGTTCACAGTTGAGTGGCAGTGCGACATGCGGCATAAGAGAAACGGACGCTGCGCGGACGGCTTTGGCGCAGGGCGTGGCCTGCAATCATCGTGGGTACGCGACGCGAGGGCCGGTGCGCGACGCGAGAGCCAATAGTGAGGATAGGTCGAACACAACACCCAGATTCAACTTGCCTTCATCGTGACAGATGAGACGCGAACGCCCCCGCTCCTCCTGTATTAGTCGCCGTCGAGCGACGATGTTAGCCAGCTGGGCAGATCGGCGCAGATGGCACGCGCCCGGCTATAGGCCTGCGCAGGCGGGAGGAGTTCCTCTGCCACGTAGCGTGGGGATGCGTCAAGGCCGTGTACTGCGTCAAGACCGTCCGCTGTGCCGTCGACACCGCTTGCCATTCCATCGGTCTCGTCCAGCGCTCTCTTGACCTTAGCGCGTCGAAGCAGAAGTGCTTCTGTGGGCTCTCCGAGCTCCTTGGGTTGTATGGGGTCCTCACCCCAGAGGGGAAGCAGCGACACCACGTCGCCACCCTCAGATCCGGATACGTGCGTCGACGGTGCGGGATCATAGGCCGGAACGAGCAGTCGGTAGCTCGACCGAGCCCTGCGCACGGACTTCTCGACGGTGTCGTCGGCGCTGTCTCCGAGTTGGGAGCGCACCTCCTCCCCAAGCTCGACGTGGGCGCGAGGGCGAAGCGTCACCTCGTCAAGGGATGTGAGGTAGCTTGCCGCCCGGGGAGGCTCGTCGAGGCTGTGCGAGAGGAGCGTGCCCAGCTCTCCGGAGCCGGCCGTGCAGAAGCCTGCGTGTTGCCAGTGGATGTCGCCTTCATTTGAAAGCAATACGTCAAAGATGGCCTCGGCCCCTGTGCCGAGCAGTCCCGTGTTGAAGGCCGCCAGCTGCCCGTCGTGCGAGACCAGCAGCTGTCCCTCCTCGCGGACCCGGCGTAGGGTGAGCGCGAGATACTCGCATAGGATCGAGAGTTCGGGCGGAATTTCGCCGCCTGACGTGGCAAGACCGCTCGTGGTGAGGCCAGACGTGTCTCGAGCGCCCCAGCGCTCCTTGGCGGCGAGGTTGGCAAGCTCGCCCAGATAGCTCTCCCAGGAGCCGATGATGAAGAGCTTGGCAAGGTCGCGTTCCAGCTGGGTGGTGCGGTTGGGACGGGTGTCGGATCCGACGAGGGGGAGTGCCTCCTCCTGGAGCGCCGCGTCACCGACGTCCCCCAAATTGATTGCCTCAAGTGCCCAGGCCTTGCCCGCATGCAACTTGACCGAGCGGTGCAGCTGTGCCACGATCGGCCGCTCGCTGCCAGATGCCCGAAAGCTCAGCGGAAAGCGTATGCTGCTGTGCGTACCCTCGTATGTGCCGGTCGAGCGGGCATAGCGCCAGTCGTCCTCGAGCACCGACATCGGCTCGATGTCGTATGGGAGTACCTGATAGAGCAAGGAAAGCGGTTCGTCCTTGCACCAGACGTCATGCGAGAAGCTCTGGAAGAGCTCGTAGCGCTGCCTGGTCGTGGCCCCACCGGTCGGTGCCGCAGGCGATGGGTCTTTCGCGGCGTGCGCTGAATCCTCCGTGGTGCAGAAAACGGGATCCGCCCCTCCTGTCCCTCCCTGTTCCGGCTGTGCCTCTACGCTTTCAGTGACAAGTCCCTCGTCTTCGAGGTACAGCTCCCCATAGTCGTAGGGGTTATAGGTGATGTTAATCGAGATGTGTCCCTTGGTCGAGACGTGGTCCTTGGCCCTTCTGTCGTCCCCTTCGGGCTCTGGCTCTGGTTCAGGCTCTACCTGTGGCTCTGGCCCAAGTTCTGGCCCTGGCGAGGGAGTCGGCTCCTCGGCGTCGCCGCCTATGGTCCCTGACGCAGCCTCGACCACGGCCTCAGGATCCGGATCGGACTTTCTCCTTGCTTCCCTTCGTATCCGTACGCGAGGCTTGGCGGGCTTGGGATCCTTGTTGCTCTTCCTGTGTTTCCAGGTCTTGGCGCCAGTGGGCTTGCCAGCTGTGGTCGCAGCGCCCTCACCAGCATCTTTCCCGCTTGTGGCAGCAGACTCCTTCAGTCGGGCGAGTATGGCATCGAACGCCTCGTGCGCCGTGACCGTCGCGTATACGCGACCCTTCTTGAAGACGGTCAGGCGCATGAAGTCGTCGAGCTCCTCCACGAGCTCTCGCACGCCCTCATAACCCAAGCCCATGACATCGATGCCGTCTTTGTCAAGCAGCTCCTCGACCTGCGAGAGGGGAACCTGCCTGCCGATGCCGATCTTGGTCGAGAGGAGCTGGTAGAGGTACAGTCTGTTGCCTGGTGTCATGCGGGGCATGGCGCCTTATCTGACTCCTTTGGCACCCGCGCCGACGATGCCGGCGATCTGCTTGCGGGCGACTCGGGCCTCGGGGATGGGGGAGAGGGGCCAGTTATGGTTGAGGCCCACCCCGACCACTAGCTTATGGTTGATGCCAGCGGCCTCGAGCTTCTCGTCCCACTTGACGCAGTCGGGATAGAAGATCTCGCGCGTGCCCACAAAGGTCGTCACATTGCGCAGGATGCTCACATCCCCGTTGATGGGACTCAGGCGTGGCAGGGTGACGTCATCGCCATCTGCCCAGAGGTCGCCTATCTGGGCGATGCCCCAGGGGGCGAGCACGGGGTCGATGTCAAAGTACTCATGAATCTGGGGATTACGCATCGAGATGTCCAGCATCGGGCTGACGAGCACGAGCTGCGCCGGTTGTGGCAGGTCATAGTGACCGAAGGTCTCAACGATGCCGGCGGCAAGCCCGCCGCCTGAAGAATCGCCCACGATGGTGATCTTGTCCGCGCCGTAGCGATTGACCATGCCCTCGTAGAGGTCGACCAGAAGCGAGTAGGCCTCGTCGTGGTCATGGGCCGGGGCGAGCGGGTAGATGGGTACGCAGACCTCTGCCCCCGTGTCCCTGCAGAGCTTGTCCGCGAACAGCCAGTGTAGGCTGCTGATCTGACTTATGTAGGTCCCGCCGTGCAGGTAGAGCACCGCACGCTCGTTCATCCCGGTGGTTCCCAGGTGGTAGGTCTTCATGCCGTCGCAGGTCTCCTCGAAGATGAGGGACTTGATGGGAACCCACCTAGGGATCACATACTCGCGCTCGTTCTCCTCCCGATGGTGTGCGACGTAGTCCTCATAGCGTCTGAGATCCCTGCCCAAGAGGGCGGCGCGGGTTCCTGTGGTGCGCTGATAGCCAGCCCATGCCGTCGCGACTCCCGAGCGGCCCCACTTCAGTCGGGAGACGCCCTCGAAGCCTGCGGCGGCTCCTGCGATGCCGATGACGGTGGCGGCGGCTTTGAGAAGCGTCTTGGATGTCTTGTCCATGGTGACTCCCATCTTGGTGCGCGTGTCGGGTGACGTTGAAGGGGCGCGTGTGCCGCGATTCGGCACGACGTATAGTGTACCACCCGCGACGTGGGACTATGATGGCGACGTGGAGGGCGGAAGGTCATCTGCCTGCGTGGGCCCGGCAGGTGCGGCGCCATCCCGCACGCCGTCGCAGATGTGTCATCACAGAGACGCACCGCCCGATTGGCACCTCATGTCCTGTCCCTGTGCGCGCAGAGCGAAAGGGCCTCGGCCACGAGCACCAGCGTCGCCACGCCGACGAGGAGCGCGAGGGCGCCTTGCGTGCCGTTGGCTGTCGCGGTAGAAAGGGCGCTTCCGGCCTCCGACGCAGACACGCCTGCCGATGCCTGGGCCGTGGCGACGACGGCCGTGACGACGCTTGTGCCGAGGGCACCCGCAAGTTGCTGCAGGGTGTTGATGATGGCCGTGCCGTCGGCCTTTCTCGCATCGGCAAGCCCGCCCAGCGCATGGGTCATGGTGTTTCCCACCATGAGGCCCTGACCAAAGGCGAAGAACAGGTAGATGCAGGTGGCCATGGGAGTCTCGCATGAGGGTGCCGTGAGCCAGAGGAGGACGCAGGCCAGAAGTACTGCGCAGGCTCCCGTGAGGATGGGCCTACGCGCGCCGAACGCATCAAGGAGACGACCTGACACCGGCGCCATCACCGCGCCCAGAAGGCAGCCGGGAAGCAGGATGGAACCCGCCTCGGTTGGGCCGTGCCCCAGCGTGAGCTGCGAGTAGTTGGGAAGCAGAAACGAGAGCCCGAGCACGATGAACTGCAGCCCGATGAGTGCCATGAGACCCAGGTCGAAGCGGGAGTCCCGAAAGGTCCCAAGCGAGATGAGGGGGGTTTCGGCATGGCTCGCATGCAGGGTGAAGAGGGCGAGCAGCGTCGCAGACGCCGCGATGAGACCGAGGACCATGGGACTCGACGGCCCACCTGTTCCCATCTCGCTTGTTGCGAGGACGAGCGACGTGAATGCCATGACCAGAAGTAGCCAGCCGACGAGGTCAAAACGGTCACGCTTGGCAGGATGGCTTTGCCGGATGGTGAGCGCGCCCAGAACGAAGCCCACCAGCAGGAGCGGCAGGAGGCAGGCGAAGATCGAGCGCCAGCCAAAGGTCTCGGCGAGCCAACCGCCGAGCGAGGGTCCCACGGCGGGTGCCATCGCCGTCACAAGCGAGCCTACCCCCATCATGAGTCCCATGCTCCTCTTGGGTGCCTGCTCTTGGATCACGTTGAACATCAAAGGCAGGGCAATGCCGGTGCCCATGCCTTCGGCGATGCGGCCGCAGAGCAGCCATGGAAAGCTCTGTGCCGTGAGGCCCAACACGATGCCCAGGATGTAGAGGGACATCGCCGCCATGAAGATGCGCTTTGTTCTGAAACGTCGGTTCAGGTAGGCGGAGGTGGGTATGATCGCGGCGAGGACCAGCAGGTAGGCGGTGGTCATCCACTGCACGGTGGACGTGTTGACGCCAAACTCGCGCATGAGCGCCGGGAACGTGACGTTCATGGCCGTCTCGACCACGACGCCAGAGAAGGACATGATGCCCGTCGCCACGACCGACGCTATGAGCCGTGCGTTCATTACGCGAGTAAATGGCTTTGTGATCTCCTGCTACATGGGAATCCCCCGTTTTCCTCACGAGTGCCTGCCAAGCTACGGATGTCTGTCCCTTTCAAGGGCGTACGTATGGTAGGAATCGAACCTTACGAATACCTTCAGGTACAGCCGCGCATGGAGCATCACCACAAACTCACCTCATGAGCCCCTGTGGCGTCACCCTCCGTGAACGGAGCGATACGATCGGGGGGACGGAGCTCGCACCTCCACGGTAGTCATCCTGAGTATGGGTTATGGTATGGTGAGCTGTCGCAGAGGGGTACGCGTGTGGATAAGACATCGAGAAAGCGGGCAGACAGGGTGCTCAAAAAAGAGGGGAGCGAGCGGCGCGCCCGTGTGCTCATCGCGCTCAGGGCGGCCTTTCCCAACACGATTCCCATCCTTGCGGGCTTTCTCTTCTTGGGCATGACCTATGGCATCTACATGCATGGCCTGGGTTTTCCCTTTGTGTACCCGATGCTCATGGCCATGACGATCTTTGCGGGTTCCCTTGAGTTCGTTATTGGTAACATGCTCGTGGGCGCGTTTGACCCATTGCAGGCCTTCGCCATTTCCCTGATGATCAACGCTCGCCACATCTTCTACGGCCTCTCGATGCTCGAGAGGTATCGCGGCTATGGCTGGCGTAGCGTCTACCTGATCTTTGGCATGTGCGACGAGTCATTCTCCATCAACTACGCTGTCGATGCGCCCGAGGGCGTGGACAAAGGCTGGTTCATGTTCTTCGTGACCCTGCTCGACCAGGTCTATTGGGTGCTTGGGGCCACGCTCGGCGGGCTGCTGGGTAACCTCCTGGTGTTTGACACGAAAGGGCTCGACTTCGTGATGACCGCGCTCTTCGTGGTGATCTTTTTGGATCGCTGGCTCAAGGAGGAGAGTCACGTGAGCTCAGTTCTCGGTCTCGTCCTGACGGCGCTGTGCCTCGTCGCCTTTGGGAGCTCGAGCTTCGTGGTGGCCTCGATGGTCGCGATCTTGGTGGCGCTCACGCTCATGAGGCCGAAGCTCGATAGGAGGACTAGGAGGACGGACGCGCGGGGCAAGGTTGTGGCTGCAGGGGACGGGGACTCGCGATGACCCTCACCCAACAGCTCATCGTCATCGCGCTCGCCGTCGCGGCGACGCTCCTCACGCGCTTCTTGCCCTTCGTGCTCTTCCCGGCAAGAAGACCGGTCCCCAGTTACCTGCGCTACCTGGGAGAGGTGCTACCTGCTGCCGTCTTCGGCTTACTCGTCGTGTACTGCCTCAGGGACGTAGGCTGGACGCAGGGGTGGCACGGCGCCCCGGAGCTCATCTCCATTCTCGTGGTCGTTGCCCTGCATCTCTGGAGGCGACAGATGCTCCTTTCCATCGCAGGGGGCACGATCTGCTATATGCTGCTGGTGCAGCTGGTCTTCGTGTCGTAGGAGGGGTGGCATGGCCGATATAGCAGATGCCCGCGCAGCGCTCGAGCGCCACTTTGGCTACCCGAGCTTTCGCCCAGGTCAGGGAGAGATCATCGAGGCAGTCCTTGCGGGGCGCGACGCGCTTGCGGTGATGCCGACGGGTGCGGGCAAGTCCGTGTGCTATCAGGTTCCCGCAGCGGTGCTGCCGGGACTCTCCATCGTGGTGTCCCCACTCATCTCTCTCATGGGCGATCAGGTGCGTGCCCTCAAGGACGCGGGAATCAGGGGATCGTATCTCAACTCCAGCCTGACGGCGCGCCAGCAGGAGGTCGTGATGGCGCGGGCGATGGCAGGCTGGTACGACCTCATGTACGTTGCACCCGAGCGTCTGGCAGACCCGCGCTTCATCTGGTTTGCCTCTCGGCTCAGGGTGCCTCTCGTCGCGGTGGACGAGGCGCATTGCGTGAGCCAGTGGGGTCAGGACTTCCGCCCCGCCTACCAGGGGATCGCCGATTTTGTCGAAGCCCTGCCGCAGCGCCCCCCTGTCGTGGCGCTTACCGCGACGGCAACCGAGCGCGTGCGTGCGGACATCGCGGGCCTCCTTCGCCTGCGTGACCCCCTTGTGCAGGTGACGGGCTTTGACAGGCCCAATCTGAGCCTCTCAGCCTTCGAGCTTACGCCCAAACAGCGCGGGCGGTGGATCGAGAGTTACGTGCGCTCGCATCAGGGCCAGTCGGGTATCGTCTACGTCACCACGCGCAAGGGGGTGGACGAGCTGAGCGAGGCGCTTCGTGCCGTCGGCGTGCGGGCGGCGGCCTACCATGCGGGGCGTGACAACGCAAGTCGCCTAGCTGCCCAGGAGGCGTTCGTCCGCGATGATGTGGAGGTCATGGTGGCGACGACCGCCTTCGGCATGGGCATCGACAAGCCCGACGTGCGCTACGTGGTGCGCTCTGGCCTGCCCCTCTCGCTCGAGGAGTACTACCAAGAGATGGGACGCGCGGGACGTGACGGCGAGCCAGCGGAGTGTTATTTGCTCTGGAGCAAGGGGGACATCCGCACCTGCCACTTCTTCATCGACCACACGGAGTTTGCACCAGAGCTCTCGGTGGAGGAACGCAGGCAGCTCGTGCTCAACCGCGAGCGCCTGCTGTTTGCGATGATCGACTACGCGAGGGGCAATCGCTGCCTGAGGGGCCGCATCCTCTCCTACTTCGGGCAGGGGCCGGGCGTCGAGGGGGAAGGTGGTTGCAACAACTGCTCCGTATGCAGGGCCGAGACGGCCGAGACCTATCTGCGGCAGCGCGCTGCGACTGTCAGGTGCCACCTGGAAGGAGACGGCGAGTCGGGAGGGGACGACGAGCGACTGTTCCAGAGGCTGCGCGCGCTGCGTAGGGAGCTGGCCGACGGGGCTGGTGTTCCCGCCTACATCGTCTTTAGCGACGCGACGCTTCGCGCCATGGCTCGCATGAGGCCGCACACGCCCGAGGAGCTCTTGGAGGTGCCTGGCGTGGGTGAGGTCAAGCTTGGGCGTTACGGTAGCGCGTTTTTGGACGTGCTGGGTGGGTGAGTGGGAGCTCCTTTGAGATCGGCGCGGGGAGTACGTCGAGGCGTTGAGGGGTGACCTGTGGCTGGGGTCTCTCTCTGACGGTCGCAGGCGCATCCGCGTGCGCGAAGGGCCTCCTGGCATGACAACGGGTACGCAAGGCAGGCTACGCATTCGATATGATGCGATCTTCCATTTCTGTCGTTGCAAAAAGCTGCACTTCTCACTCGAGCTATAGTTCGATAAGATGCATCTCTATACGACGATATACTGCGATAAGCTGTGTTTTCCAGGTGAGGATAGGTATGCTGAGAAGGAAGATCTTGGACACCCTCCGGGAGTGGAAGGGCTCGCACGGCACCGAGTGCCTGCTCGTCAACGGCGCTCGGCAGGTCGGCAAGTCTTTTGCCATAGAGGCGTTTGGTAGGGCGGAGTACGAAAGCTACATAGCGATCGACTTCGTGAGGCAACCTGCACTCAAAGGCATCTTTGGCGAGTCCCTGACTCCTGACGACATGTACTCTCGTATGACGCTTTTGATGCCAAACGTGAGACTCGTTCCAGGAAACACCCTCATCTTCATCGACGAGATCCAGGAATGCCCCGAGGCGCGCTCCGCCTTCAAGTACCTTGCTCAGGATGGTCGCTTTGACGTTATCGGTTCCGGCTCGCTGCTGGATATCCGCTTTCGTACGCTCAGGGATGCACCCTCGCTTCCCGTCGGCTACGAGCGACAGCTGACCCTGCGCCCGCTCGACTTCGAGGAGTTTCTCTGGGCACGTGGCTATACGCCGGAATCCATCGTCTCGCTTAGGGGCTTCTACGAGCGGATGGAGCCGGTGCCACAGTCCATTCATCGGGAGATGATGCGCCAGCTGCGGGAGTATCTCGCGATTGGTGGCATGCCCGCCGTGGTGCAGTCGTTCGTCGATGGGGCAGGTGACTTTGGCGCTGCCCATAGCCAGCAGCTCATGCTTCATGCCCTCTATCTTGATGACATCGCAAAGTATGCCTCCGTCTCGGAGCGCATCAAGGCGCGTGCGTGCTACCTCTCGCTGACCCGGCAGCTTGCAAGGGAGAACACCCGCTTTCGCTACGCCGAGGTTGAAAGACGCAGCAGCGCGCGGAAGTACGAGAGCTCGGTCGACTGGCTTGTCGAGGCCAATATGGCGCTACGCTGCAACGCGGTGACGACACCAAGCTTCCCCTTGGCGTCCTACGAGGATGGCTCACGGTTTCGTCTTTATGCCAATGACACGGGCCTGCTCATGGCGATGTTTGACTTCAGCATGAAGGCGGCCGTGGTCGAGAACACCCTCAAAGGCCCCATGAAGGGTGGGTTGTACGAGAACCTCATCGCAGGCATGCTTTCACAGAAGAACAAGCCTCTGCGCTACTGGATGTCAAAGGACAGCAAGCGCGAAATCGAGTTTTTGGCAGACCTCGACGGATGCGTCGTCCCCATCGAGGTCAAGGCGTCGCGGGGCTCAACCGTCTCGCTCAATCAGCTGCTGGAGGATGACGATGTGAACATTGGCTATAAATTCATCGACGGGAATGTGGGCGTGAACGGGAAAAAGGTTACGCTGCCCCTCTACATGGCGATGTTCCCGTTCGCCTGACCAGGCGGGATGGGGGGCCATGGAGCTCGGACAAGGGACACCCCGCTAGCGTTTACGTCTTTGCTTGCGACGTCGGTTTCGCAGGTTCGTGACGGTACCCTCCATGCCGTAGGGCACGTAGTCCATCGCGTCGAGGTCGTCGGGCAACCAGTCCACCAGGCTGAGCGGAGCCGTCTGCTCCCTGCACGCCGTCTGCTCCCTGTACACGGACTCCGGACCCGGTGTGGCCTCGATGGCGAGGACCTTCGCTCCCTTTGCCGTGAGCCGCTCCTCGTACTGGCTCATCGCGTCATCCGGGCGCTCAGCGCGGGCATCCATGCTCTGCCAGGTGACGGTATAGTCCGCAAGCCTGAACTGCGTTTCGGAGAAGCGCCAGAGGGGATAGCTGTCTGTCTTTAGGAGCACTGTCGCACCCGGTGCGAGGAGCGGCTGGTACTCCATGAGACGGATCAGGTGAGTGAGGCGACGGGTTGCCTCCTTCTTCTTAGGAAACGGCGTAGGAAAGTTGAGGTAGATGGCCGCAAGCTCACCCGGCCCAAAGATCGAGCCCACGTTCTCGCCCGTCGCGGATACGAGCACCATGTTCTTGAGCCGTGCCCTCACGGCCCTCTCGGCGGCGTAGGCGATGCAGATAGGCTCGAAGTCCACACCCACGAAGAGCACGTCAGGCTCGCGGCGCGCCATCTCGGCGGTAAAGTCACCCTTGCCGCAGCCGAGGTCGAGCCTGACCTCGCGGTAGCGACAGGGGGTCGCACCCTCGCCTTTGATCTCCCCGTCCTCCCTCCGAAGAGGAAAGCATGCCTCGGCCCAGTGGCCGACGTAGCGGGAGGGTTCGACCTCGATGGCATTGGCATAGCGTTCGAGCCGCTCCTCCAAGACGAAGTTCTTGGGGAGCCGTGCATGGAGTGTGCGCATCTGATCCCTTCCGTATGGTATCAAGATCGCAGCTGAGGTCTTCGGTGTCAGTTTGCGATGCCCATCAGGCCTGCGTAGCTTCGGGTGGGTCAGCCCCTCTGGAGTCAGTCAACCTGCACCATGTACGCCATCCCACTCGTGTTTTAGGCTATCCTAGCAGCGTATGGTTTTCGGTCTAGGCTAAAATCGCCATGCTACCCGGGAGTCCTCCATGCCGACACAGAACGAGTCGCCTGCAAAAGACTCGCACTTTCTCGCGATACTCTCACGCCTCAAGTACATCGAGCGCTGGTCACTCATGCGCAACTCACGACCCGAGAACCTCTCGGAGCACTCGCTTGAGGTCGCGATGATCGCCCACATGCTCTGCGTCATTGGCAACGTGCGCCACGGGCGCCACCTTGACGCCGCGCACGCGGCCCTTCTTGGCATGTATCACGATGCGTCCGAGATCATAACCGGTGACATGCCCACACCCGTCAAGTACTTCAACGGGAAGATACGCGACGCCTACAAGGGCGTCGAGGCCCAGGCCGAGAGGCGCCTGCTCTCAACCCTGCCGGACGACCTACGTCCCGAGTTCGTGCAGGCCTTCTCGGCGGATGATGGCGCAGATGGGCGCTACGTGGCCCGCCTCGTCAAGGCCGCAGACAAGCTCTCGGCGCTCATCAAGTGCCTGGAGGAGCGCGCCGCCGGCAATACCGAGTTCGCGACCGCCGAGGCCTCGACACTGCGCAAGCTCGAGGATATGCGCGTTGAGCTTCCCGAGGTCGATGACTTCATGGATGAGTTCTTGCCCTCATACGGCTCGACGCTCGACCAACTGCTGTAGACCGTCAGGTGCCTCACGCCACGTGTGGGGTGGGTGAGTATTGCGTGGCGTGAGCAGGCCTTCACCCCGGAATGCGCTTTTCCGTGAGGACTCCAAGGCAGAATGCGCTTTTCCGTGAGCCGGCGCCGCGTTTGCCCAGGTGAGGAAAAGCGCACTCTACGAAAAAGCGCACTCTGGGGCCGCGACGTCACGAAAAAGCGCACTCTGGGGTTGCGACGTCACGAAAAAGCGCACTCTGGCCGCGGGACTGCTCCGGGCCGCCACCCATGACCTGCTCAAAACGCGTGATCAGGGCGAAATGTGAGCGGAATCAAGGTGGCGGCCCCACGCTCGAGCGAATCGAGTGGCCGGGCCCAGCCCAGTTTACTCGTCCTGCGTGTCCTGCAGCGTGCTCATAAGTGCGGGGATGACCTGCTTCTTGCGACTCACCACGCCGGGCAGGGTGGCGATGCCGTCCTTGGGCGTCACGTTGAACGCACGCCTTACGACGTCCTCGGCGTGTGCGCCAAAGTAGAGCATCTCGGTCGTCGCGGACTTGACATCCGTGAACATATAGAACACCATGGGCAGCTCGTCTGCGTCGGCACCCTCTTTGAGGTATGGGCCGACGAGCGCCTCGGCGGCCTTGCGGCTGTTTTCGGTCATGAAGCTGCCCTGGCCCACGCCAAAGCGCGCGGAGCCACGGGAGAATACCTTGAAGTCCTGGTGAAAGACCTCCTCCGCAGTGCGGCCCGTGAGTTCGGCGCCGGCGTCGAACATCGCGTCGGCGTACGAGTCGATGTCCTCTCCGCAGGTTTGGGCGAGCTCGCGAGCTGCGTACTCGTCGCGCTTGGTGCAGGTAGGTGAGCGAAATGCCAGCGTGTCGGAGAGGATCGCCGAGAGCATAAGGCCCGCGATGTTCGAGGGGATCTCGATGCCCGCCTCTTGGTACATGCTGAAGAGGATGGTGCAGGTGCAACCTACGGGTTCGTTGCGGAAGAGGGCCGGCGCGGTGGTCTCGATGGAGCCTATGCGGTGATGGTCGATGATCTCCATGATGACAGCCTGCTCGAGGCCATCCACTGCCTGCGAGCGCTCGTTGTGGTCGACAAGGATAACGTGCTTCTGGTTCACATTCAGGAGGTTTGGCGTTGACACGAGGCCGACGTACCTGCCGTCCTCGTCGACGACGGGGAAGAAGCGGTGGCGCGACTGGGTGATCGTCTTGCGCGCGTCATCCACGGTGGTGTTGACCGAGAAACGCAGCACCTTGTCGGCGTCGAGCATCTTGGAGCGCACGGGGATGGACATCGAGATCAGTCGTGCGGCGGAGAAGGTGTCGTACGGCGTAGTCATCACAGTGCAGCCGTTGGCCTTGGCGGCGTCGAGCACCACGTTGGAGATGCGCGCGTCATTGCAGACGACGAGGCAGGCCGCGCCGGACTCGACGGCGAAGCGTTGGGTTTCGTAGCGGTTCGTGACGAGGACCGTGTCGCCTCTCTCGATGTTGCCCTCCATCATCTCGGGGGTGGTGCCGACGACGACCTTGCCCGCGTCAACCTTCTCGTCGGGGTCGCCCAGCAGCATGTGTGCCTTCAGGGTGGAGAGTATGTTGGAGTAAAGGGTCTTTGACTCGGCGATGATCTTGGTGTCGAAGACGTTCATGTTGGCATTGGCGATGTCCTTGACGGCTATGAGACCCATGAGATCCCGCTCGCCGTCTGTGATGCACAATGTGTCTGTCTTGGTCTCGCTCATGAGGTTCCAGGCGGCAAAGAGGCTCATCTCGGGATCGATGCCGTGCATGTCCTGGATCGTGATGTCCTTGATCTGCGGGCGCACCGAGGTGATGAGCTGCGGCTCCTCGAAGTTGAAGTGCTTGAGCACAAAGATCGTCTCTCGGTTGAGGGTGCCTGCCCGCCGGGGCTCGTACTCGATGTCGCCGGTCTGGTTCTTGAGATAGGCGAGGGCGATGGCCGAGCAGATGCTGTCGGTGTCGGGATGAAGGTGACCGATGATGTTGACCTTGCGAATGGTCTCGGGCATGTCTGCCTCCTTGCTCCTTCAGGTCGCGCGGGTGCGGCCTGGCGCGTGTACACTCATCCCGATTGTGCCACGTTTCTTGCCTTAGGTGCGTGAGGGGTCGGGTGAACGTGCGCTTTGGCGCAGTACGGCGCGTCGCCACCGCATGGGCAGACGTCCACATGCCATAGACATACCTGCGCCGGGACCTTTCCGGATGAGTTCCTTGCGAGACGGCCACTGACTTTGCCGTGCGATGGCGCGAAGTGAGTGATTCACTCACTCTGCGTTGACGAAGTGAGTGATTCACTCACTTCGAGATTGCATTCAGTAAGTCTCTGAGCTGTGGGAATGTAATCTTATTTTTTTCTGACGTGTCTACTTTGCCGCAAAAATCACTCACTTCATGAAGCTGAAGTGAGTGATTCACTCACTTCGCGCAGTGAGACAGCAGTGTCAGGCGACGTGTGCCAAACCTCGGACGCAGGCTCCTGCGCGATCGGGGGACGCACGGCCAGGGTAGCCGGATGTCCCGACTGCCCAGAAGCTCGCTCGCAGCGGCCCCGCCGATGATGAGACAGGCGCCCGCGATGCGCCCGAGCGTGAGCGGCTCTCCCAAGATGGTAGCCGAGAGGACCACGGCCGAGAGGGGCTCCAGGTAGCCACAGACGGCGAAGCGCTGGATGGGAAGCTGGCCTATCGAGGAGAAGTACAGGTAGCAGCCGAGGCCCGTGTTGATGAAGCCGAGCAGGAGCACGGCAGGGAGATTAGCCTGGGCAAGTGCCGCAGGTGTCACGACAGAGCCCGAAATGATCGAGTAGAGCAGGACGGCAACAAAGCACGAGACAAGCTGCACACTGGCGGCCTCGAGGCCCCTGATCTGGGGAGCGCGCTTGGAGAAGACCGCCATGGCCGCGTACATGACTGCGGACATGCCGCCAAGGGCCAGCCCCTGCGCGCTGACGCCGTGGCCGCCCCCCTGGGCGACCACGAAGAAGGCCCCCAAGACGACGCAAGAGAAACCCGCGACCTTGGCATGCGTGAGCCTCTCGGAGAAGAGCAACGGTGAGAGGGCCATGACGATGGCGGGGCCGCAGTAGTAGGCAAGCGTCGAGACGCCAACGCCAACCAGGCGGTATGCCTCGAAGAGGAAGATCCAGCCGATGCCGAGCGCCGCGCCCGAGGCGGCGAGGGCACAGGCCTGCTTAGGGTACTCGAGGGTCGCAAGGTGGACTGTGGCGTGGTCGGGGCGTTTGTGTCCCATTGCCAGCGACGCCGTGAGCGTCGCTACCAGAAGGGTGCTTCCCAGAAAGCTGCGTACGAGCACGATCTGGCTGGGCGGTAGGGCGATGCCTCCCGCCACGATGCCGTTCGAGCCAAAGAGGACGAGCGATACCAGGTACTTCATGAAATCCCTCGACATGCGATGCCTTTCTCGCCCGCTTTTCGGGCGCGCTTGCTTGAATAGAACATGGATATTTCTGTAAGTCCACTGCATGAGTGTCTCACTGTCCGACTCAGAAGGAAAGCGAACGTTTATCATGGGTCGCATGACAAAACCAGATGGCGTGCAACTAGCGTCACTGGTGCCATGGGCGATGCGGGCGTTGGCGGTACGGACGTGGGAGGTTGTCGCATGGAGGCAAGTATCCAGAAGTACGTGGCATTTCTCGAGAGCTACAGGCAGGGCAGTTTCACGAGGGCGGCCGCGAGCCTCTCGTACTCGCAGTCGGGTGTCAGTCGCATGGTCGCGGACCTCGAGCGCGACTGGCAGCTGACGCTGTTCGAGAGGGGCAGGGGTCCGCTTAGGCTTACGAGCGACGGCAGACGCCTCCTCCCCTTGGTGCAGGAGGTGTGTGAGTCTAACCGACGCCTGCGCATGGAGATTGACGATCTGCGTGGGGTGCAGAGCGGCAGCATCCGCATCGGAACCTTCTCGAGCGTGGCGACGCACTGGTTGCCACCCGTGATCAGTCGCTTTCAGGCTGACTACCCCAACATCGACTACGAGCTTCTGATGGGTGACTTCGGCGAGATCGGGCGGTGGTGTGAGGAGGGTCGGGTCGACCTGGGCTTCTTGCCGTTCGCCCCGTCCTCCTCGTCGCTCGTCGCCCAGGCGCTTGGGGATGACGAGCTTCTGGCGGTACTCCCCAAGGGTCACGTGCTGGCACAAGGGCAGGACGTCGCTGTGGAACGGCTTTGCGAGGAACCCTTCATCATGCTCCAAAAGTCCGGGGACAACGAGGTGAGCGCCATCTTCGAGAGGGCGGGCCTCACTCCACAGGTTCGTTTCAGGACTTTTGATGACTATGCCATCATGTCCATGGTCGAGAGTGGCCTTGGCCTCTCGATCCTGCCCGAGCTCATCCTGAGACGTAATCCCTACGACATCGAGGTGCGCCATCTTGAGCCCCGTGCGTTTCGCACGATACGCGTGGTTACGCGCGAGCCTGGGCGCCTGCCGATAGCGGCCAGGCGCTTCCTCTCGTATCTGAGATTCAGGTAGTCGTCGCCCAGTCGCGCCCATGGGGTGCGCCGGGCGTGTCCGGCGAGGATATGACCCCAGAGCAAACTCGCCGCCGCCCAGCCGCGCCCATGGTGGTGTGCCTGCCCTGGTCGTAGGAAAAGGGCTACCCTTGTGGTGCGAGATCGTCCCGACGTAAAGGAGGTTGACCTTGGGAGCCTTGGGTCTGGTGTTCGCAAGCCATGGGACGACGGACGGGCAGGCGTATCGCCGCGACATCCTGCCTGTGGTCGAGGCGCTGCGCTCCTTCGCGACGGCACGCGGGCTTCCCTTCGCCCCTGCCTGCGTGAGCGCACGCGTCCGAGAGGGGCTGTGCGCCCAGAAGATCAAGGTCCCTGGTGTTCGTGAGGCCGTCGCGCAGCTTATGGGCGAGGGCGCCGGGAAGGTCCTGATCATGCCCTCGCACCTTGTGGGCGGCAGCACCTACCAGGTGCTCGAGGACGAGGCCGCCGCGCTCGGCGTGCCCGCCGCCGTGAGCGTGTCCGGACCGCTTTTGTCCACGCGATCGGGCGCCCGTGAGCTGGCGCGGGCTGTCTTGGGGGAGCACCCCGCGCGGCGGCGGTGCAAGCTCCTGCTGGTGGCGCATGGCGTGGCGGGCTGTCCCAACGACCCCTACGTGTGGTTGCAGGAGGCTGCTGCGGCGTGCGGACGCGTTGACGTCATGGTCGTGACGCTTGGGGACGATCCGCGCGCGGTGGCCGCTCGTCTCGCGTCTAAGGGGGCGACGCGGGTGACGCTCGTCCCGCTCATGCTCTGCGCGGGCCATCATGTGAGGCTCCAGGTGGCGTCGCGGGCCCCCGGCTCGTGGGCGGGCGCGCTGGTGACCCAGGGTCTTGCCGTCGATGTCGTGCGCGAGGGGCTGGGCTCTATCCAGGCCGTTCGTGACTGCTACGTCAAGAGGGCGCGAATCGCCTTGGATGGCGCGGCGTCGCCTCTGTGATAGGCTGGTGGGCGTCGGTCGCCTCTCGTTCCAGGGGATGGTATGGATAGCCATATGCTCAAACGCAGGAACTTCTTGCTGGTGGCCCTGACGGCCGCAGGTGTGCTTGCGGCCTGCGACGCGCCGCCCGACGGGCGCCGGGCCGCCGATGACGATGGCCAGGCTGGCGGGCCTCCGTCAAACGTCGTGGCCCTCATGCGCTCACTTGCGGACATGTGGCTGCTTGCGGGCGGCACGCTTGCAGGCATCACGGAGGACGCCAGGGACCTCGAGGGGGTGGGCGACGCGCAGGTCGTGGGCTCGCTCTCCAGGCCAAGCCTCGAGCAGATCGTCGCGCTATCACCGGGGCTCGTCCTTGCCACCTCAGACATACCGGCCCAGGTCGAGCTGAGGTCGAGCCTCGTGCGACAGGGCATCGACTGCATCGACGTCGACGTCAACAGCCTTGATGACTATGCCTCCCACATGCGCCGCTTCTGCGATACCTGCGGCCGCGATGACCTCTACCAGGTTAACGTGGCGGACGTCGTGAGCGCCTGTGACGCCGTGCGCGCACGTGCCAAGGACCTGCCTGAGGCCCGCTATCTGGCCCTGCGTACCTCGTCTGCCAAGAGCAAGGCCCTCAAGCAGAACCACTTCGCCTGCCGGATCTTCGACGATCTCAACATGCAAAACATCGCCGATGACGGCTCCTCGCTCGACGAGCTCTCGCTCGAGGCGATCCAGGCTGCTGACCCGGCCTACGTCTTTGTCATCTACCAGGGGGACGAGGACAAGGCGAAGGAGGCCTATGAGGAGGGTTTCTCGAGCCGTCCCGCGTGGCAGGGACTCAAGGCGACGCTGGACGGTCATGTCTTCGTGCTTCCCAAGGAGCTCTTCCAGTACAAGCCCAACGCGCGATGGGCGGATGCCTATCGCTATGCGCTTGAGCTCAGGAGCCGTGAGTAGGCCGTGATCGACGTGCGTGGCGGGCAAAGGAAGGCGCCGAGACTTGCGGGCGGGCGGTCAGACCGGCGTCGCGTGGTCCTCGCGCTCGTGGCTGGCGTGGCTGTGCTCTTGCTTATGTCTTTGGGCTTCGTCCTTGCGGGCACGACCGCGCTCTCGGCCCCAGACGCCCTCTCGGCCCTCCTGTGGCCCCAGACGATGCCGAGGGCGGCAGTTTCCATCGTGTGGCAACTGCGTCTTCCGCGTCTTGTCGCGGCTCTCGTCTGCGGCTCGGCGCTTGCCGTCTCGGGACTGCTGCTTCAGGCTGCGTTGGGTAATCGGCTCGCGTCCCCGAGCGTCATGGGCGTCAATGCAGGCGCGGGACTTGCGGTGCTTATCTCGGGCCTTGTCTTCCCGCTCTCGGTGCCAGCGCGCCAGGCCATGGCGCTTGCGGGCGCGCTTCTCGCGACACTGCTGGTGACCCTCGTGTCGCGGCGGGCTGGCGTCTCGCGCACCTCGCTCGTGCTCGCGGGCGTCGCGATCTCGTCGCTCCTCTCGGCGGTCTCGGACGTCATCGTCACGATTCGCCCGGACCTCGTGGCCGATAGGCTCGCCTTTCGGCTGGGTGGGCTGGCGGCGGTATCGTGGCCTCAGCTTTGCCTTGCCCTTTCCGTCGTGGTCGCCGGGCTGGCCGTGACCTTCGCCTTGGGCGGTGGCATCGACCTTCTTGCCCTTGGCGACGAGACGGCCCATGGCTTGGGTCTCGACGTCAGGCGTACCCGCATCGCTTCGGTCGTGACCGCGTCCGCGCTTGCCTCGGCGGCCGTCTCGGTGTGCGGCCTTCTCGGCTTTGTGGGACTCATCGTGCCCAACCTGGTGCGCATGGTGCTTCGGGGAAGCTTTCGCCAGGAGGCGCTGGTCTCGCTCGTGTGGGGGGCATCTCTGCTCGTGACCTGCGACCTTGCGGGACGGCTCGCCCTCTTTCCCTACGAGCTGCCCGTGGGCCTTGTGCTCTCGCTTCTGGGCACACCGTTTTTCATCGTCCTGCTCATGCGCGGTAGGGCGGCGATTCGCCGATGATCGAGGCCCGGGACCTGGTGAGTGGCTATGGCGGGCGCGACGTCATCCATGTGGACGAACTGACCATCCCAGACGCGCAGGTCACCTGCATCGTGGGCGAGAACGGCTGTGGGAAGTCGACCCTGCTCAAGACCCTCGCGGGGCTGCTCGCGTACCGTGGCTCCATCAGCCTCGATGGCGAGGAGCTCAAGGGCCTGTCCCACCGTGAGCGCGCTCGTCGGCTGGGATATCTGCCACAGCGCCTGGCGCAGCCCGCGATGGACGTCGGCACGCTCGTCTCACATGGCCGCTTTTCCCGCATGGGGATCTCCAAGGTGCCCGGTGGCGCCGATAGGGCCGCTATCGCCCGTGCGATGGGGCTCTGTGATGTCTCGATGTTGGCCGACCGCTTGCTCACCGACCTCTCGGGTGGGGAGCTCCAACGCGCCTACTTGGCCATGGTCGTCGCGCAGGAGGCTCGGACACTGTTGTTGGACGAGCCGACCGCCCATATGGACGTGGCGCGCCGCATTGAGGTCGCAGACATCCTGCGCCGGCTGGCGGACGCAGGTACGGGAGTCGTCCTCACGACGCACGACCTACCGGAGTGCCTCTCTGTGTCCGACGAGGTCGTGCTCATGGCGGCCGGCGGTATCAGCGATCGGGGCACGCCCGCAGAGCTCCTCGCCCGTCCCGGCGCGTTCGGGCGGGCAATGGGTGTGTTCCCTCGAAAAGTCAGCGACACGGACGCCATCTTTCCGTATATTCTTGTGAGGGGGAATCGATAGCCTTATGTGCGCTCGCACGGCAAGGGGATGCGGTGCGAGCGTTTGGGGAGAGGGGGTCCCTATGGGCCACGTGCTCAGCCGGGAGGGCTTCTCGCGCGCCATCAAGCGTATCGGGAAGACCCGTCGCATCTATGCCCCGCAGCTCAAGCGGGGGGAGGGTCGCTTCACTGACGTCGATGTCGTGCGCTACGACTTCACGGATGACGTCGATGCGATGGAGCTAGTGAGGCGCTCGGACTACCCGTTCAAGGAGGTGCTCACACCGCTCTCGCAGACCCTGTTCTTCTTTACGGAGGAGCAGGTCAAGATCGCGGATGTCGACGAGCGTGAGGTCGTCGTGGTGCTCAGGGCCTGCGATCTCAACGCCGTGCGCCGCCTGGACGCGATGTACCTGGAAAACGGCGTCCCCGACCCGTTCTACCGGCGCATTCGCGAGCGGCTGCGCTTTGCTCTCTTGGGTTGTGACCACAGCCAGGAGGACTGCTTCTGCGTGAGCATGGGTTCCAACGTCGCGGTCGGCTACGACTTCTCGTTTGATATGGACGAGGAGACGGGCGAGGTCCGTGTGGACGTGGCAGCCGATGACCTGCGTCCCTACTTTGCTGACGAGGCCCTGCGCGAGGAGGAGGTCACGCCCAGGCACGTGGATGCAAACGACGTCGAGGTCCGTGTGCCCGCAGAGGTTCCCAACGCAATCTATACCGATGCGATGTGGGATGAGTACACGCAGCGCTGCATCAAGTGCGGCCGCTGCAACCTGGTGTGCCCCACCTGCACCTGCTTCACCATGCAGGACGCCTACTACAGTGATAATGGTCGCGTGGGCGAGAGGCGCCGCGTGATGGCGAGTTGCATGATCGACGGCTACACCAACGTGGCGGGCGGTGGCTCCTACCGTAAGGCCGCCGGGGACCGCATGCGCTTCAAGGTGCTACACAAGGTTTATGACTTCCGTCGCCGCTTTGGCTATGACATGTGCGTAGGCTGCGGCCGCTGCGACAGCGTCTGTCCCGAGTACATCTCGTTCTCGGGCTGCGTCAACAAGCTCGCCGGCACCGTGGACGCCCTTGCGGCGAAGGAGGTGGCCGACCATGCCTAGCCCCGTGATGAGGGTGCCCGTCTCGTCTGCGGCTGACGTCACGCTTGACGCGGCGACGAACCCCTACCTGCCCTTCCCATCAGAGATCCTTGGGATCGTCCGGCACACCGCGAAGGAGTACAGCTTTCGCATGGCGTTCTCGGGTGAGGTGCGGCCTGGCCAGTTCTTCGAGGTCTCCATCCCTAAGTTCGGCGAGGCGCCCATCAGCGTCTCGGGCATCATGCCTGGTAAGTCCGTTGACCTCACGATTCGTCGCGTGGGAGTCGTCACCAATGAGGTGTTCGAGCGCAGCGAGGGGCAGCACCTGCTGCTGCGCGGACCTTACGGCAACGGTTTTGACCTTTCCCTCTTCGAGTGCGGCGAGGTTGTCGTCGTGGCCGGCGGCACGGGCGTGAGTCCCGTGCGTGGCGTGATCGATGCGCTCGCAGGTGCTGTCGACGCTGCCGACAAGCACGTAATCGTGGGCTTTCGCAGCCCAGACGACCTGCTCTTTCGCGATGACCTCAAGCGCTGGGGCCAGGCGCTCGACCTCACCCTCACCGTGGACGGAGCGCCTGGGGGCTATGAGGGCAACATCGGCCTCGTCACGGCCTACATCCCCGACCTGCCGCTCAAAGACCCTGCGAGTGCGCGGGCCGTGGTCGTCGGGCCCCCGCCGATGATGCGTTTCACGATTATGGGCCTGCTCAAGCGGGGCCTCTCGGAGCGCAACATCTGGGTCTCCCAGGAGCGGCGGATGTGCTGTGGGCTGGGCAAGTGTGGCCATTGCCGCATCAAGGACAGGTACGTGTGCCTGGATGGGCCGGTGTTCAACTACATCGAGTCAAAGGACATGCTCGACTAGGGGGCGACGCATCATGACCATGGACGTCAACGTCAAGCAGCTCAAGAAGAACGCCTTTCGCCAATCAAAGGTGCGAGGCGAAACGGCAAGCCGCGTGCGCGTGCCGGGTGGGCTCGTGAGCGCCAAGAGCATGGCTCGCATCGTGGAGATAGCGGAGGAGTTCGGCCAGGGGGAGATCTTTCTCACCAACCGTCAGGGCGTGGAGATCCCAGGCATCCGGCTCGAGGACATGCCCGAGGTCAACAAGCGGCTGAAGGCCATCATCGAGGACACCCACATCAACCAGGAGGACACCGACCACGGCTACCTGGCGAGCGGCACGCGCAACCTCGTCGCCTGTCCGGGCAAGCGACTCTGTCCCTTTGGCTGCTACGACACCACGGCCTTCGCACGCCGCATGGACAAGGCGATATTTCCCAACAACCGTCACGTGAAGGTGGCGTTCACGGGCTGCTCCAACGACTGCGCGCACGTCGCCCTCAACGACTTCGGCATCATCGGCATGACGGAGCCACACTACGATCCTGAGCGCTGCATTGGCTGCGAGCAGTGCGTAAACTGGTGTCGGAGACGCTCCGTGAGCGCGCTTTCGGTGGTGAATGGCAAGATCGTGCGCGACGAGGACCGCTGCGTCGGGTGTGGCGTATGCGTCGTCTATTGTCCCACCCGTGCCTGGACGCGTTCCAAGGAGCATTACTTCCGCCTCAAGATCATGGGCCGCACCGGCAAGCAGAACCCACGCCTGGCCGAGGACTGGCTGCGTTGGGTGGACGAGGACTCCATCATCAAGATCGTGAAGAACACCTACGCCTTCATCGAGGAGCACATCGATGCGGATGCACCCGAGGGCAAGGAGCACATAGGCTACATCGTGGACCGCGCGGGCTTCGAGGAGTTCGTGCACTATGCGCTCGAGGGTGTGGAGCTGGGGGAGAAGTGCCAGCGCGCGACGCGCGTCTACTGGGGCGGCAAGCGCTATGACAGGGACAACAGTCTGCGCTAGCATGGGGGTGTCGTACAGTGAGGGGCCGCCGTGCCACCCTGAGGGAGGCTGACTACATCGGGCTGGCCAGCTGCACAGCCATCCCGACCTGCCTTGCAAGAAGACGTTCCACTGCCCGCAAAGGGTCCGTCTCGAACAAGGCTCGAGACCCACTCGCTCGAGACACGTCCGGGAGGCGCGCCCTGGCATCGGCGCAGCGACTGCTGGCTCGTAGGCCACCCGAACCCGCACTGCCACTCGGGCCTGAGCGTACCGTTTCGGTACGTTCGACGTCGAGTGGCAGTGCAGGGGCGTGCAGCCCGTACGTTCGACGTCGAGTGGCAGTGTGGGTGGCACTGCCACTCGGCCCTGAGCGTGCAGCCCCGCGTGGTCGGCACTGCCACTCGGCCCTGGACGCACCGTTTCGGTACGTTCGACGTCGAGTGGCAGTGTGGGCGGCACTGCCACTCGGCCCTGAGCGTGCAGCCACCCGGACCCGCACTGCCACTCGGCCCTGAGCGCACTGTTTCGGTACGTTCGACGTCGAGTGGCAGTGTGAGGGCGTGCAGCCCGTACGTTCACCATCGAGTGGCAGTGTGGGCGGCACTGCCACTCGGCCCTGAGCGTGCAGCCCCGCGTGGCCGGCACTGCCACTCGGGCCTGAGCGTACCGTTTCAGTACGCTCGACGTCGAGTGGCAGTGTGAGGGCGTGCAGCCCGTACGCTCGACGTCGAGTGGCAGTGTGGGTGGCACTGCCACTCGGCCCTGGGCGTGCAGCCCCGCGTGGCCGGCACTGCCACTCGGCCCTGAGCGTACCGTTTCGGTACGTTCGACGTCGAGTGGCAGTGTGAGGGCGTGCAGCCCGTGTGTTCGACGTCGAGTGGCAGTGTGAGGACGTGCAGTCCCGTGCGTTTACCGCCGAGTGGCAGTGCATACAGTGCTGAGAACCCCTCCGGGCGTGTTGGTCGCGCCGCCAGCTGCTCCCGACGAACTCCGCAGTTGGGCAGTCCGATGTCATCTGTGTGTTCTGAGGCTGACCACTGCAGGGGTTAGTCTTACCCCTCCTTACTCAGGCACTCGCTGCAAAGGCCGTGCAGCGTGAGGTCTGCGTGGCAGATAGTCCCGACCTCGTGGTTCGCGGTCTCCTTGAGCTGCGCTAGCTTTGGCGTGAGGTCTGGGACGTCGATCACGCGCCCGCAGCAGGTGCAGATGAAGTGTGCGTGCTCGGCAGAGTTGGTCGCCTCGAACCTTTCCGCACCGTTTACGGTGGCGATGCTGCGGACCTTGCCCAGCTCCTCGAGGAGGCGCAGATTACGGTACACCGTGGCGATGCTCAGCCTCTCTGATTTTGTGCGCAAGTCGTTGTAGATGGTCTCGGCGGTGGGGTGGCTGTGCGTGTGCCTCAGGTAGTCGTATATCAGGTCTCGCTGGCGTGACTGCCGTATCGTCCTTGCCATGGCCGTGCTGCCCTTTCTCGTGCGCCGGGCCAAGTGCGGGGCGCGGTCGCATGCGGATGTTCGCTCTGTGTGAGGACATGGTACACCAAGCCCATCACTGACAAGAATAATAACGATAATTGTTATTGACAATATTTTCCCGACGGGGTAGCCTGAGAGCGTCAGATCATAGAGTTCGAACGAACAGCCAAGTAGATAGGAGAACCCCATGTCCCTCATAGGAAGAGAGATCAAGGACTTCAGCGTCCAGGCCTACCAGGATGGCCAGACCAGGACCGTCACGAAGGAGGACACGCTCGGTGCGTGGAGCCTGTTCTTCTTCTACCCTGCGGACTTCACCTTTGTGTGTCCCACGGAGTTGGAGGACCTCGCTGACCACTATGACGAGTTCAAGGCCGCAGGTGCCGAAATCTACTCTGTGTCCTGCGACACCGAGTTCGTCCACAAGGCGTGGCACGAGGAGTCAAAGAGCATCGCCAAGGTTCGCTACCCCATGCTCGCCGACCCCGCCCACGTGCTCGCACGAGGCTTCAAGGTCCTCATGAGGGATGCCGGCCAGGCGCAGCGCGGCGCCTTCATCGTTGACCCCGAGGGCAGAGTCCAGGTTGAGATGATTACCGCGAGCGGCATCGGGCGCAACGCCGATGAGCTGCTTCGCCTGCTCAAGGCCGCACAGTTCGTGGCGAAGCACGGCGACCAGGTGTGTCCCGCCAGGTGGCGGCCCGGCTCTGCGACCCTCAAGCCCAGCCTCGATCTGGTAGGTCAGCTGTAGCGCTGGCCCGTGCGCTACAGACGCAGACTGGGACGGGACGTCCGGATGCCACGGCGCCTGCCGGGCATCTGGACGTCTCCGACGAGGGAAGCGCGTGCTCGTGGGCGCCTGTGGTCATGCTGCGCATTCGCCCCCGCCTCACCGTGCCACCCCATAGAATGGTCATGATGCGGGCATCGACCCGTCGGTTCGCACGTGAGCACGCAAGGAGCGCATATGGCAGAGTTCATCTACCAGATGGAGAGAGTCCGCAAGACGGCCGGGGGCAAGGTCATCCTCGATGACGTCACGATGGGATTCTTCCCGGGGGCGAAGATCGGTGTCGTGGGGCCCAACGGCATGGGAAAGTCGACCCTCCTCAGGATCATGGCTGGTATGGAGGACATCTCCAACGGGGAGGCGCGCCTCTCGCCCGGTTACAGCGTTGGGATGCTTCAGCAGGAGCCGCCCCTCGACGAGGATAAGACCGTGGGAGAGAACATACGTATGGCCTTCGGCGATACCCTCGCCAAGGTTGAGCGATTCAACCAGATAGGCAACGAGATGGGCGATCCCGACGCGGACGTCGACGCCCTGATGGCCGAGATGGGCGAGCTGCAGACCGAGATAGACGCCGCGAGTGGCTGGGACATAGACTCCCAGCTCTCTCAGGCGATGGACGCCTTGCAGTGTCCTGACAGCGACGAGCCGGTCGGTCATCTTTCTGGTGGTGAGCGCCGTCGGGTGGCCCTGTGCCGCCTTTTGCTCGAGGCGCCAGACCTTTTGCTGCTCGACGAACCCACCAACCACTTGGACGCCGAGTCGGTTCTCTGGCTCGAGCACTTTCTCAAGGACTACCAGGGTGCGGTCCTTGCCGTCACGCACGACCGCTACTTCCTCAACAACGTCGCGGAGTGGATTTGCGAGGTCGATCGCGGCACGCTCTACCCCTACCGGGGCAACTACTCGACCTACCTCGAGACTAAGGCCGCACGTCTCGAGATGGAATCGAAGCAGAGCGCCAAGCGTGCCAAGAGGATGAGAGACGAGCTCGCCTGGGTGCGATCGAGCCAGAAGGCACGTCAGTCCAAGGGCAAGGCGCGCCTGGCCGCCTACGAGGAGATGGAGGCCGAGGCACGTCGGGTCACGAAGAGCGACTTCGCCGACATTCGAATCCCCGTGGGACCGCGCTTGGGCGCGAAGGTCCTCGAGGCCAACCATCTGGTCAAGGCCTTTGGTGAGCGTGTGCTGATAGACGACCTCTCCTTCACGCTGCCGAGAAACGGCATCGTCGGCGTGATAGGTCCCAACGGCGTTGGCAAGTCGACGCTCTTCAAGATGATCGTGGGGCAGGAGCGACCGACGTCGGGCTCGCTCGAGCTTGGCGAGACGGTGCGGCTCTCCTACGTGGACCAGGGCCGTGAGGGTCTGGACGCACGCAAGAGTGTCTGGGAGATCGTCTCGGATGGCAATGACTACATCGAGGTTGGAAAGAGCGAGATCCCGAGCCGCGCCTACGTGGGCGCCTTCGGCTTCAAGGGTCCCGACCAGCAGAAGCGGGCGGGCGTGCTCTCGGGCGGCGAGCGGAATCGCCTCAATTTAGCCCTGACGCTTCGCCAGGGCGGGAACCTGCTGCTGCTCGACGAGCCCACCAACGACCTCGACACCGAGACCTTGGCCTCGCTCGAGGAGGCGCTCCTTGCGTTCCCAGGTTGTGCCGTAATCACGAGCCACGACCGCTGGTTCATGGACCGCGTGGCCACGCACATCCTAGCCTGGGAGGGCACGGATGAGCGACCCGGCGCCTGGCATTGGTTCGAGGGCAACTTCGAGGACTACCAGAGGGATCGTGAGCGGCGTCTTGGTCCTGACCTCTCGAAGCCGCATCGCCTGCACCGCAAGCTCACTCGCGACTGAGTGCCAGTCGTCGTTCGCGCAGGTCAGGAAGGGAAGGGGCATGGGCACTCATCTTACCTGCCATGACTATGGGCGCTACGCCCGTCTTGACCTCGATACGCTGGCAGGCCAGTGCAGGGCCGAGGCCTTCCATGCGTCAGGTCCGGGTGGCCAGGGGGTCAACACGGCAAGCTCCGCCGTGCGCATGCGCCACATGCCGACAGGTATCGTCGTCACGAGTCGTGCCGAGCGCTCGCAGCTTCAGAACCGCCATGCCTGCCTTCGCAAGATCCGCGCCGAGCTGCTTCGCCGCTCGACCCCTCCTAAGGTGCGTCGTGCGACCAGACCGTCTGGGGCCTCAATCCGCCGTCGTCTAGAGGACAAGCGTCGTCGTGCCGACGTCAAGCGCCTGCGTCGCCGCCCGGAAATAGACGAGTGACGCTCGCAGGTGCGCCAGACCAGCGTGCGCAGATCGGTTACTTCCGCTCGAGTTGCCTTTCGCTCGTGCTCTGCCTGCAGCTCTGCGGCCGCACGGCACTCAACGACCGGGGTGCCTGCGGGGCAGGAGGGTGACCTTCCGCTCAACGAGAGAGGTAAGGAGCAGGCGCTTCTGTGCATTCCGTATCGATACGTGTTCTCTTATCACCCTGCATCCCTTTTGCACATCGGACGCGTATCGTCTGCCCATTAGTCGGTACGCAGCTTTGGGAAGGGGCATCATGTGTACTGAAGCGCAGGTTGGAGTGACCAATGAGCTTCTTGACGCCGTCATGAGGACGGCGGACGAGACACCCGATGCCGTCGCGTACCACACTCACGGCGTCGATGATGTCAGCTACGCCAGTCTCTGGGACGGTGCCTGCCGTATCGCGTGGGCCCTGCTCGATCACGTGCCCAACAAGGCGCCTGTCATCGTGTACTCGGGCAAGACCCCGCTCGCCGTCATGTCGTTTCTGGGCTGCTTGCTCGCGGGCCATGCGTTCGTGCCCGTAGACTCGGAGCTGCCGGTGCAGCGCGTGCATGACATCGCCTCGCAGATTGAGGGCGCGGTGCTCCTTGCCTGTGAGGACATTCCGCACGAGCTCGCACACGACCTCGAGAGCGGCCTTGTCGTGGACGTGCGCAGGGTCCTCGATACGAGCGAGCACATCAGGGGCCGTCAGAGCACCCCGCCTCGCGAGAGTTGGGTCAAGGGGGAGGACACCCACTACATCATCTTCACCTCGGGCTCGACCGGCCGTCCCAAGGGCATCGAGGTCTCGGCCGCAAACGTCGCCAACTTCATGCGCTGGCTGCGCGAGTTCCCGCTCGTGTGCGATGGGGGGCGGACCTTTCTTGACCAGGCTCACTACTCCTTCGACCTCTCGGAGTACGAGCTGGTGGGTTCCCTTGCCACGGGCGGGAGGCTGCATGCCGTCTCGAGCGAGGTCGCCAAGGACTATCGGGCGCTCTTCGATGAGCTTGCGGCCTCTGGGGTGGAGATATGGGTCTCGACGCCCTCGTTTGCCGACTTCTGCCTGGTGGACAAGGACTTCTCCAGAGAGCTTCTGCCTGAGCTTGGCATGTTCCTCTTTTGCGGTGAGGAGCTGCATCGCACGACCGCCCACGAGCTGCGCAGGCGCTTTCCCAAGGCACGTATCGTCAATACCTACGGTCCTACCGAGTCAACGGTGGCTGTCACCTACGTCGAGCTTTCCGATGAGGAGCTGTCCGGTGGTGAGGGGGCGCTTCCCGTCGGCCGTCCGCGTGAGGGTACGGAGCTTCGCATCGTAGACCCCGATACGGGCAGGGCCTGTCCGGCGGGTGTCTCTGGCGAGATCGTGATCGTGGGTGACACCGTGGCGAAGGGCTACTACGAGAACCCCGAGAAGACCCAAGAGGCCTTCTTCCAGACCGAGCTGGCCGACGGTACGCCCACCCGAGGCTACCATACCGGTGACCTTGGCCATGTGGACGAGGGCGGCATGCTCTTCTGCGAGGGTCGCTTCGACTCGCTCGTCAAGCTCAACGGCTTTCGGATAGAGCTCGGCGAGGTCGAGGGTTGCCTGGCAGAGGCGCCTGGCGTCGCCCAGGCGGCGGTCGTTCCCGTCAGGCGCGACGGGCGCGTCAGGAGCCTGCGAGCCTTCGTCGTCCTCGAGGAGCGCTTGGATGATGGCGACTTCGAGCTCGCGCGCCGCCTCAAGGGCTTTCTCTCGTCGCACCTGCCCTCCTACATGGTGCCCCGCTCGATCAAGTTCGTCGAGCGCATGCCGCTCACGGCCAACGGGAAGGTTGACCGCAAGGCCCTTCAGCGGACGTAGCGAAGGTAGCCTTGACCCATGGCCTTCTTTGTTGACCCCAGCTTCTTCATCGTGCTTTTTGTGTCCGTCGTGGTTGCTGCCGTGCTCGGGCTTAGCGAGAGGCCGTTGGCGCCTTGGGGCATGGTCGTCTCGGCGCTGTTGCTCGCGGGTCTCTTCTGGGGTGAGGTCGCGCAGCTCGTGGCGCTTGCGCTCTTTGTTGCGCTGTCGCTTGCCTGCACCCGCTGGCTCATGGCGGCACCTGGGCAGAGGGGGCGTTTCGTAGCCTCGGTGCTCCTCGTCGTGGCTCCCCTCGTTATCTATAAGCTCACGCTGTCACTCACGTCGGCGGGCCTTCTCGGTTTCGTGGGCATCAGCTACGCCACCTTCAAGTCGGTGCAGGTGCTGATGGAGGTCCACGACGGACTCATCGAGCCTAAGAGCCTGCGCGTGGCTGACCAGCTCTACTTCCTGCTGAACTTCTTCGAGTTCGATTCGGGCCCCATCGATCGCAGTCGCCGCTTTGTCGAGGACGTTCACCGCAGGCTTCCACGCGACGAGTATGCCGAGCTGCTCGCCAAGGGCATCCTCTTGATCTTGGGTGGCCTCGCCTACAAGATGGTGATCGCCTCCCTCATCCACAGGGGCTACTCCCTCGTCGCCTGGGGAGACGGCCCTGTCTGGCAGGAACTCTGGACGCAGGTCATCATTTGCTACCGCTATGGGCTTTACCTCTTCTTCGACTTCGCGGGCTACACGATGATGGCCATGGGCGCCGGCTACTGCCTGGGCGTGAGGGTCCCGCGCAACTTCCGGGCGCCGTTTTTGGCCCAGGACCTCATTGACTTCTGGAACCGCTGGCACATCACGCTCTCCTCCTGGCTCAGGGACTTCGTGTTCATGCGCGTCACACGCCTGCTCATGAAGCGCAAGGTCTTCACGGGCAGGAAGGGGAGGCTTCGCACGGCCCAGCTTGGCCTTTTTGCCAACATGCTGCTCATGGGCTTCTGGCATGGGGTGACGGTGGACTACGTGGGCTACGGCATCTATCACGGCATCCTCATGGCCGCAACAGAGGGTTGGCACAAGAGTGGGTACTATAAGGCGCACAAGGATGCGACGTGGTTCAAGGTCGCCTCGTGGTTCGTGACGATGCAACTGGTGTTTGTGGGCTTTGCGCTGTTCTCTGGGCAGCTGAGCTTCGTCCTGAAAGGAGTTTTGAATGGGTGAGAAGATATCTGAGGTCGAGCTGGAACGTCGCATGCTTGACCTCATGGAGGAGGTCTGCGAGGACGAGGCCGTACGCGACCATCGCGACGAGGACCTCTTCGAGCTGGGACTGCTCGATTCCATGGCCGCTGTGGAGCTCTTGGTAGGGATAGAGGAGGAGTTCGGCGTCTCTATAGCGCCGACGGAGCTTCCCCGTGACCAGATGAACACGGTCAACAAGATCATCGCCCAGGTGGCGAGCAGGCTGTAGGTCCTGCCGCATGTCAGGCAAAACGGGACAAGCTGTTGAGAAGGACGTGTCCCTCCTCACGAGGAGAAGCCTGCTTGCGGGTGTGGGCGCGGGCCTTTCCGCCTTCGCGGTAGGATGTATCGCCCTCGACCGCCTCGTGCTGCCAGGAGCGGGCCGGGCGGCGGACTGGCGGCTCTATGATTACGTCTATGTTGACGGTAAGTCGAACATCAGCTCGTTTGTCGTGAGCAACATGGCCGAGGGCAGTCACATCTGCCTCGGCTCATCTGAGTTCTTCATCTCGAAGGATCGTGTGTCGACTTGTCCGCAGGTAGTCTTTGGCGAGCACGTCACCGGTGTCGACATGACCTACGTCGGCGAAACGATGGAGCAAAGCCTCTGGCACTGCATCTCGGTGGGCGCCTATGCGCGAAGACTGTCTGGTGACAGGAGGGTCATGCTCGTCGTCTCCCCCCAGTGGTTCTTTAAGGGCTCAGGGGATGCGAGCAGGTTCTCGTCGAAGTTCAGCTATTCGCTCTATCAGGAGTTCTGCGACAACCCCAGCATCTCGGACGAGACGAGGGCCTACGTGCGTGGCCGTGTAGGCGCCCTGGGTGTCGATACCAAGCAGATCGCCGCCGCCAACCGGGACACGCCCGCCTCTGTCCTGGACGCCGCCGCCTACTATGAGGCCGACCAGCTCTTGCTGCGCTCCAAGCTGGGCGACATCATAGCGAGGGCGCCTGCCAAGGGCGACGTGCGCTGGGCGGGCGTGCCCACCGGCGAGCCCGACTGGGCCCAGCTCATCGCAGACGGTATCGCCGAGGGAAGGCGAAGGTGCACGAACAACGACTACTACGTGGACGACTCATTCTGGGATGCCCACTCCAATGATAACTACCAGGTGGGCGAGAACTTCCATGAGGCCGACGACGAGTATGCTGACTTCGCGCGCCTCCTTGGGGTCTGTGGGGAGTGCGACCTCACGCCGCTGGTGTGCATCCTTCCGATACACGGCCTTTGGTATGACCACTGTGGGGTGTCGGGCGATGAGCGCCAGGCCTATTATCGGCGCGTGCGCGGCCTCTGTGACGAGGCAGGCGCGAGCTACATGGACTTCTCGAGCTGCGAGTACGAGAGGTACTTCTTCTATGACACCACGCACCCCGGCTGGGTCGGCTGGGTGCGCATAGAGCAGTCCTACTTCGACTTCATGATGGGCAGGGACGACCCCTTCCTGGGTGGCGGCAGCCATGGAGAGGCAGCAGGGCTCTTATCGCCCGACGCGACACAGGCGGCGGGCGACGGCGACGCCAATGGCGATGCCGCCACATCTATCGCGAGCGGGGAGGGGAGTTGACGATGGGCAGATCTATGCAGCTCGGCCCGCTAGCGGGCGCCAAGGCCTGGCTGATGGCCCGCGCCGGGCGTCACCCTCGCATCATGGGTGCCCTGGCCGGTGCCCTTGCCTGCGCGCTGTGCGCCCTGCTTTTGTGGTTCATCGTGTTCTCGGGTATGAACGGGCCGGTGCAGTTTGTCTATGCGGGATTCTAGGGCGAGCGCAGGGTCTGGGACGGATGGGGTAGGCGAGCTGATCCGTGGCCTTGTGACGCTGTTGGCCCTGTGCGTCCTTGTCCTTGGCTGCTGCGCGCTTTCCGGACACATCCATGCGTTCATGCGACATAGTGTGGGATATGTGGGAGAAGCCGTACCGGTGGACGGCGCGGTCATCTCGGATGATCAAGATGCTGGCCCAGGTGGTCTCTCGCAGACACGGGAGCACGGCGTCCCAAACGACCTTACGGATGACCAGTGGCCAGATGGCAGCCAGCCTGACGGTCCCGTTGTCTTGGGTGATAGCTGGTTCGACGATGATGACGAGGAGGCCTTCGAGCCCAAGAACGTCGAGGCTACGCCACCCGCAGATGTGCTCGAGGCACGCCTTGACGCCTACCTGAATGCCAACTTTCCCAAGACGGGCCTTCCTGGCGTCGCCGTTGCCGTCGTCGATACTCACGGCACCCTCTACGAGCGCACCTTGGGTGACTGCACAGATACGAACTCGACCTTCATCATCGGCTCGCTCTCGAAGTCGTTCACTGCGATCGCCGTCATGCAGCTCGTGGACCAGGGAAGGGTTGACCTCGACCTTCCCGTCTCGACCTACCTTCCCGACTGCGGTGAGCCCGACAGTGTCACGGTGCGCTCGCTCCTCAACCAGACGAGCGGCTTTGGCTTCTTTGACTCGCTTGCCGACGCGCGACCCGGTCAGACCGTGGGCTCCTTCTCCTACTCCAACGCCAATTACGACTACCTCGGTAAGGTGATAGAGCGGGTGAGCGGGCAGAGCTACGCCGCCTACCTGAGTGACAACGTGTTTCGCCCCCTTGGGATGGACGATGCGAGCATTGATCCTGATGCGGGTGGCTCTGTCGCGCTCGGCCATCGCAACTGGTTTGGGCTCAACATAGCGGATGGTTACGTCCACGAGGATGGCGATGACGCCTGGGGCGGTCCATCCTCGGGCTATGTGCGGGCCAGCCTGAGTGACATGGAGAGGTACCTGCGCATGTACCTCAATGGCGGTGACGGCGTCCTCAACGCTGTGTCCATGCGACGTCTCGCCCTCAGCCGGGTGTGTCAGCCTGGGAGTGACATGAGCTACGGTATGGGTTGGTTCACGTACTTCTGGGATAACGGCGAGATGGTCATGACCCATGACGGTGACGTCGAGAACTACGTCGCGCACATGGTCGTGTTACCGTCGCGAGGCATCGCGATCGTTCTCATGGGCAACGCGGGTGACGTCTTTGGGGGCAACGACGCCTTCTTTCAAATGGCCGACGGCGTGAACGCGATAGCCGTCGGCTCGGATGCAGCCGAGGTGGACGGAAGCTATGGCATGGCACAGCATGTGGGTTATGACCTCCTGTATGCGCTTGGCCTTGGCGCTGCGCTCTGGGGCCTCGTGAGCTCAAGACGCTGGCTTTATCGCCTTGAGGCTGCCCTCGAGGCGGGCGAGGCGCAGGGGCTGGTGGCTCGTGCGGTCGTGGCCCATGTGCTCCTCCCCGCCTGTCTCCCATGGATCGCCGTCAGCTTCGAGGGGAACTGGCGTGACTTCTCGACCTTCGTGCCCGATGCCGCGCTGGTGGTCATCGTGCTCTGTGTGCTCCTCTCGCTTGGTGGCGTACTGCGCCTTGCGGGTGCCTGGCGAGCGGGTTTGCTGGGTGGGCATCGCCAGGCTTGTGCCAGGATCTTGCCAGGCTAAAAGGCTGCGTCATCGTCTCAGGGCGATTGATGATGCTTCTGCGCTATGGGACAATGGTCTAGCGAAACGGGAGGTGTGTTGTGGCATATGGGTCCATACTCAGCGCGGAGCTCGACAGCGCCCCTTCGCGCAAGGAGCGCGGCGCCTTCTTTACGCCCCCTCAGGTGGCGGACTTTCTCGCGGACTTTGCCGTTAAGCGCAAGGAGGATCGTGTCCTCGAGCCTGCGGCGGGTGAGGCGGTGTTCATCTCTGCCGTCGCGTCACGCCTCAGTGGACTGGGTGCTTCGGGTACAGACATCCGCGCTCAGGTAGAGGGCTATGAGCTTCACGGCGCATCTGCAGCGGCGGCCAGGGAGCGTCTTGGGAATCAGGGCATTGACGTTGGTATACACGTCGGAGACTTCTTTGAGATGCCACCACGCGCACAGTTCGATGCTGTCGTAGGCAATCCGCCCTACATACGCTACCAGAGCTTTACCGGAAGGCAACGCGCCATTGCGAGAGAGGACGCGCTTCGTGCGGGGGTGCGCCTGGGTGCCTTGGCCTCGTCCTGGGCGGCATTCACGGTTCATGCGACGCAATTTTTGCGAGAAGGGGGCAGGTTGGCGTTTGTGCTGCCCGCTGAGCTGTTGAGCGTCAACTATGCGGCGCCCGTACGACGGTATCTCCTCTCATCGTTCTCGTCGGTTTGTCTGGTACTTTTTGAGGATCCGATTTTTCCCGAGGTGCAGGAGGAGGTCATCCTGCTGTTGGCAGACGGCTTCGGTCTGGGCTCTTCGGATGCGTTGCTCCTGCAGCAGGTGCGCTCCCTCGACGAGCTGGGAAAAAACTGCAGCAATCTTCTACCCGTCTCGGGCGATGAGCGTTGGCCCATTGGCCCTGACGGACATCTTGCCCAGCGGTATCTCCATGAGCTCGATGCAAGTGCCTTCTCGTCACTGTCTGAGTGGGGCAGGGTGCGCCTTGGGGCGGTCACGGGCGCGAACTCGTTCTTTGCCCTGTCCCAGGAGGGTGCAAGAGACCATGGGCTACCCCCACAAGACCTGTTGCCGCTCTGTCCGCCGGGTTCCCGCCACCTGAGGGGGCTGTCCATCGGAGAGGAGGATCTGAGGCTGCTTGCCGCCGCAGGACAGAGGACCCGCCTCTTCTATCCGCTGGAGCCTCTCGATGCTCCGAGCCGTGCCTATGTCTCGTACGGGGAGGAGCGTGGCGTTGCGAATGCCTATAAGTGCAGGGTAAGGAAACCTTGGTGGCGAGTGCCCGGGTTGAGGGTGGCCGATCTCTTTCTCACATACATGAATGGGTACGCGCCGAGCCTCTGCTCAAACGATATCGGAGTCTATCACCTGAATTCGGTTCATGGCGTCTTTCTCGATTCTGACAAGAGGTCTATTGGCATGCGTTTGCTTCCGATGCTCATGCATTCGACACCCGCGCTTCTGTCGGCTGAGCAGTACGGCCGGTCATACGGTGGGGGGCTGTTGAAGCTTGAGCCTCGCGAGGCGCTGCGCATCGCTGTCCCGAGCAGTTCGTTTGTGGACTCTCATTGCGGGCGCCTGGCCCCGCTTCGCCGTGAGGTGTCGGCTGCCTTGAGGGCGGGTGACAGGGGGATGGCCACCGCAGCCGTGGACGAGGCCCTCCTTGGGTTAGGAGCTGTTGGCCCACGCGCCATGGCCCAAATGGCCAAGCTCCTGCGGTCGCTTCGAGACAGAAGGTACCGAAGGGGCAGGGGCGTCCATGCGCTTCCTGCGCACGACGCACGCTCGGCGTTGGATAGAGCAGGGGACTGAGGGGATATGGATGCTCGAGCTCGGCACGATAAGATGCATGAAATCGGGCAGAGGATCGAGGAGTGGACGCTCCAGATTTGTCCGCCCCCGTTTTGGAGTTCGGATGGAACTCCAAATGTCAACTATGACCTGCTGAGGGAGGTCATGCGTGTTCCCGTGCGCTCGGGGGCGAGCGCGCGGTCGGGAAAGCTTGCCGCCGCGATCGATCTCTGGTGTGCTTGGGAGTTTGGGCATGCGGGCTTTTCTGGAGAAGGTCTCTGGCCGCAGCAGGTCGAGCCCCGCGTTATCGATCCCGTTGCCGAGAGGCTTATGGCACTGCTGCCGACCATCGGGGTGACAAAGACAGACGGGTTGAGGGGCAGGATCGGCAGCGTCGACGCCAAGGTCATGGGTTCTGTCTATACCAAGCAGGTGGATGTCGGGATGGCATCATGGCCCTCTGGGCCGGAACTTCTCATCTCTACGAAGACCATGGGTGGATCTTTCGGGAAGAACCTGGGCAACCGCTTTGAGGAGGCGTATGGAGATGTCAGGAATCTTCGCGAACGCCATCCTCTTGCGGGCCATGGGTTTTTGTTCGTCGTGGACGCAAGCATCGAGGGAGAGCTTGGGGCATTCGATAAGGTCGTGCATATGCTGCGTCAACTTTTGCAAGAGGGAAGGCTCTACGATGCGGTGGGACTGCTCGTGGCGGATTGGGGCAAGGGAGACGTGCAGGAGATTCCCACCCGTCTGCAGAAATCAGTTCCCAAAAAGCTGAGCCTAGAGAGCTTCTTTGGGACTCTCGTGCGGATAATCCTCGAGAACTCCCCCATGGACGCTCACTCAAGGGCGAGGGCCCACTATCCCTCCCTCATCTGAGGGGGGTACTCGCAGGGTTCTCCATGTAGAGGTGGGTGTCTCCTAGGGATGGCCTTCCGGTGTGCGAATCTTTCTGACCGCAGGCCGTAACCACACCCCTATCTTGAGCTACATCTATCATAATGTTCATAGGGGAATTTTTTAGAGGAAGGGTGGCGCAGGTGCCGCAGGGCTACAGCGGTGCCATGTGCCAAAGGTCTATTGGAGAGGAATGCCCATGCCTGGTACTATGCGAGGAGTCTACACAAACCTGACTGAAATTCGACGTAAGGTATTTCGAGAGGTTGCGAAGGTCTGCTATCGGATGGGTGACGAACCCACGATGGATCGCAAGCAGATAGACGATGCCTTTGACGAGCTGCCGTTTCAGATCCTGCCAGGCGATGTCGCCACCTATCGAGAGAGCGTCTTTCTGGAGCGTGCCATCGTCGGGGAGCGCATCCGCCTTGCCATGGGACTCCCGCTGCAGGGAGTGGAGAAGCCGAGGCGCATCTCTGACGGCTTTAATGAGGCGGAGGTCGACAACGTCTCGTACTACAAGCCGCCACTCGTCAACGTCATCAAGTTTGCCTGCAACGCCTGCCAAGACAACGTCTACGAGGTCACGAATACCTGCCAGGGCTGTCTTGCCCATCCTTGTCGCGAGATATGCCCAAAGCAGGCCATCTCGTTCGTGGACAAGAAGGCCCATATCGACCAGGACCTCTGCATCAAATGCGGACAGTGCGCCAAGGTCTGCCCGTACTCTGCCATCCACCACCATGTACGTCCCTGTGCCGCCGCCTGCGGCATGCATGCCATCAGCTCGGATGAGCACGGTCGCGCCGATATCGATTATGAGAAGTGCGTGAGCTGCGGTCAGTGTCTTGTGAACTGTCCCTTTGGTGCCATCGCTGACAAGAGCCAGATCGCTCAGGTCATCTGGGCCATCCAGCATGGCGATGAGGTCATCGCTGCCGTCGCTCCCTCCTTCGTGGGCCAGTTTGGTGGCAAGGGAAATGTGGGCAAACTGCGTGAGGCTTTCAAGCTGCTGGGCTTCTCGGGCGTCGAGGAGGTCGCGCTCGGTGCCGACCTCTGCACGGTCCAAGAGGCGGAGGACTTTCTCGACGAGGTGCCTGACGAGCTCCCCTTCATGGGTACGAGCTGTTGTCCCGCCTGGTCGGTCATGGCGAAGATGGAGTTTCCGAAGTATGCCCAGACCGTCTCGATGGCGCTCACGCCCATGACCTTGACGGCTCGAATGATTCGCATGCAGCATCCCCAAGCCAAGATCGTCTTCGTGGGGCCCTGCTCCGCCAAGAAGCTCGAGGCCATGCGCAAAAGCGTTCGCTCCGAGGTTGACTTCGTCCTCACCTTCGAGGAGATGTCCGGCATGATGGATGCCAAGGGCATTGACTACCTGAGCCTCAAGGATGACAACACGGGTGACTTTGAGGTCGCGAGTACCGATGGCCGCAACTTCGCGGTCGCGGGCGGCGTCGCCACGGCCGTCGTCAATGCCGTTCACCGCATGCACCCTGATCTTGAGGTTAACGTTGCCCATGCTGAGGGCCTGGAGGATTGTCGCGCGATGATGAAGGATGCCGTCAGGGGCAAGTACCCAGGCTACCTGCTCGAGGGCATGGCGTGTCCGGGTGGCTGCGTTGCCGGAGCGGGTACTTTGGCGGCAATCAATAAGTCTACCGCTGCGGTGCATCGCTACGCCAAGCGCTCACCGCGCGAGAACTCAACCGAGAACTCCTATCGCATGCTCATTCCCGTGCTTGAGACAGGCTTCACGAAAAATGACAAGGACACTGAGGTGGAGGAGTCCCTTGTGGCCTCGAAGCCCGTCGAGTAGGGTTCAGCTAGGGTCAGCCTGACGGACAAGGGCGTACTGCAAGAGGGCCGCACCGGTATTCGATCCGGCACGGCCCTCTCCTCTACCTGACACCTTCGCTGAGCGTGACCCCACAGCTAGGATTCCCTAGGGTTCCTTCACGCCCTTGGTCGAGGCGTAGAACTTTGCCGAGTCGAACACGTCCTTGATGGTCTTACCGTGCACGAAGGGAAGCGAGAGGAACTCGCTGACGGTCGGAACGAGCTCGCTGCAGTCGATGAAGTGGTTCTTCGAGTTGCGCCTGCTGGTGTCCTGCGCGCGCCATGCCTCGAAGTTGACATCGGTGAGGTAGTAGACGTTGTTGTCGACCCTCATGTAGACCGAATGGTTCTTGTGCAGGTACTCGTCGAGCTCGTCGTAATTTATTTCGAGTGCCTCGGCAGCCTTCTTACCCATAAGTCCGTCCTTTCTCTAAAGGATCTGCCTCCTCAGCGCAGGAAGAATTTCCTACACCCTGATTCTACTCCTATCCTGCTATGGACCCCCAACGGTTAGGCCAGCGTTATCCTGTGAGGTCCTGACGTGCATCCCTGCACGCAAAACACAGCAGGATTCACGTAAGCTATAGCAGGATGGCCTCCGCGAGCTCTTCGGTGCTGTCTGCGATTATTCTGGCGCCCCGCTTGACGAGGAAGTCGCGATCACGAAATCCCCAAGACACCGCTATGCAATCGCAGCCCGCGTTTGCTGCTGTCTCGATGTCAACTTCGGAATCACCAATGTAGACGCTCGTGGTGGTATCAACCCTCAGCTCTGCCATGACCTTGAGGACCGTGTCGGGGGCAGGCTTGCGGCGGACGTCCTCTCGCTCGCCGACGGCAATGTTCAAGAGTCCTGGGAAATAGCTTGCAACGAGGTCCTGGACCGCTAAGTCCCCCTTGTTGGAGACCACACCGCGCAGGACACCCTCGCCAGAGAGAATCTCGAGCAGCTTCTTGATCTGTGGGTACGGGGTGGTACGCTCGGCATCGTGGTGTGCGTAATGTTCCCTGAAGTCAAGATAGACCCTCGTCTCGAGCGTCTTGTCGGTCTGCGCGGGAACGCTCAGGTGGATGAGACGACGCATGCCGTTTCCCAGAAAGGCACGGACCTCACTGCGCCTGCGCATGGGCATCCCATTCTTGTCGAGGGCGACATTGACGGAGTTCCAGAGGTCATCCAAGGTATCCAGAAGTGTTCCGTCCAGGTCAAAGATAGCTGCCTTGTACACGCGCGCCTCCCTGTCTCGGTCTGCCTATCGCCATGGCCTGGCTTGTGCCGCAAGAGCCCGTCACCTGTTGATGATGTTGCTCGTCGCGATCTTAGCGGCCTCGTCCGGGTCGTCGGTGACGGTGACTGTCGAGTTGTCTCCCTCGGATATGTTACCGCTCGCGAGCATGGAGCCGTCGATCCAATCGGTGAGGCCGCGCCAATAGTCCCTCCCAAAGAGGACGATGGGGATCGAGGGGGACTTTCCTGTCTGCACGAGGGTGAGAAGCTCGAACATCTCGTCCATCGTGCCGAATCCCCCGGGGAAGAAGACGGCGCCTTGAGAGTACTTGACGAACATCGTCTTGCGCACGAAGAAGTAGCGGAAGGTCATGCCGAGGTTCACCCAGCGGTTGACAGCCTCCTCGAAGGGGAGCTCGATGCCAAGGCCGACCGAGATGCCGCCGCGCTCGGACGCTCCCTGGTTAGCTGCCTCCATGATGCCGGGGCCGCCCCCGGTGATGATGGCGGCGCCCTTCTTTGCGATGAGGCTGGCCGTACGACGAGCGAGTCCAAAGAGGGGGTCATCCTGCCTCGTGCGTGCCGACCCATAGATAGAGACGGCCGGCCCCAGCTTGGCGAGGGCGTTGAAGCCGTCCACGAACTCAGACTGTATGCGGAGCACCCGCCACGGATCACCATGCAGCCAGTCAGTGTCCTCGCCCGTGGCAAGGAGGTTTGCGCCCGCGCTTGAGTGGGGGATCATCTTGCCACGGAGTAGCACGGACCCGCTCCTGAAGGTGGGACCGAGGGGAGCTGTTGGGTTGGGGCCAGGGGCGTCTGCGCTACCCAAGGTGTTGTCATTATCGTGCATGGTCATCCTTTCTCTGCGATCCTTCCATGGTACCCGTAAGTCTTGACCTATCGCCTCGCTGTAAGTTGCTGCCCGCCAGAAGGCCTCTATGGTGGTTACTTTTCACGGACAGGCCAGCGGTGCTCTCTCAGGCTGTTGTGCCGACCTCCGCCTGCGGCCCTGTCGAAGATGGCGGACGACTCCCCAGCCACGCTCTTCCCGCGACCCGCACGCCCCCTGTCGCTACGACACCCTCGCGGGCGTGGCCGTCGCAGCGTCGTCCGGGCGGCCCGCACGCCACCTCTCGCCCGGGCAGCGGGTCTGTGCGGCTCGGCCGTGCCACTCGGTGGTGCCGAGTGCGCGATGTGCGTGCCACTCGGTGGCGTCGAGTGACGCGATATTTCCTGGCAACTGCGCATATGCTGACTCTTGTGCCACTCGGTGGCGCTGAGTGCGCGATGTGCGTGCCACTCGGTGGCGTCGAGTGGTGCGCCCGTGATACAGCGCGGCTCAGGGGCCATCAAAGAGGTAGGCGGCACCGGAGGGTAGCACGGCGGCCAAGGGCAGCTGGCCTACGCGTGAAAAGTAACCTATGGCGGTGCAGGGCCGTGCCGGTGGTGCAGGGCCGTATTGCCCACGTGCCGCCCATCTCGTACAAGAACTTTCTTTTTATGTTGGAATTACAACGACAATTCGCAAGGTCCTCGTTCATCATGGACGGTGCGTCATGGAAAGGGGAGGGACGAAGGCCTCGCGGCAAGGTTGACCCGAGGTGGCGTCCACAGGAGAGGAGAGACCATGGATCAGAAGATGTTTTGTTTTCAGTGCGAGCAGACTGCCAAAGGCATTGGTTGCACAGGCAATGCCGGCGTATGTGGTAAGTCGTTTGAGGTGGCGATTGACCAAGATGAGCTGACGGGTGCCCTCGTGGGTTTGTCCCGTACCTGCAAGGCCGCTGGCAGGCGCAGCAAGCGTGCCGATGAGCTCATCGTTGACAGCCTGTTTACCTGTGTCACTAACGTTGACTTCAATGAGCTGACCGTCAGGGCCCTCGTCGAGCAGGTTCGTGCCGAGAAGGAGCGCCTTGCTGCGGCCGCAGGCATGTCCGCTGCAGACGATCTGCTGCTTGGTACCGTCTGGACAGATGACGAGGATATTCGTTCGCTCAAGTCGCTCGTCCTCTTTGGCTTGCGGGGCATGGCCGCCTATGCCTTCCATGCCCGCGTGCTTGGTCGCACGGACGAGGGAGTGCAACAGTTCTTCGTAGACGCGCTCGCTGCCCTCGGCGAAACGGGCAGCGTCGATACGCTGTTGCCGCTCGTGCTCAAGGTAGGTGAGGTCAACTATACGGTCATGGCGATGCTCGATGAGGCAAACACGGGAACCTACGGTACCCCTGAGCCCACTGAGGTCTCTCTCACCATCGAGAAGGGTCCCTTTATCGTCGTGACTGGGCACGACCTCCATGACCTTGAGCTCTTGCTCAAGCAAACCGAGGGTACAGGCGTCAGCGTATACACGCACGGCGAGATGCTGCCTGCCAATGCCTATCCTGGTCTCAAGAAGTACGCACATCTCAAGGGCAACTTTGGCACTGCCTGGCAGAACCAGCGAAAGGAGTTTGATGGCGTTCCGGGCGCCTTCCTCTTTACGACTAACTGCCTCATGCCACCTAAGCGCTCCTATGCGGATCGCATCTTCACGACCGAGCAGGTCTCCTTCCCCGAGATGGTGCACATCTCTGCCAACGAGGACGGCTCAAAGGACTTCTCTCCCGTTATCGAGAAGGCCAAGGAGCTCGGTGGTTACGCCGAGAATCATACGATGAGCGGCATCAACGGTGGCCATACCGTCACGACGGGCTTCGGTCATGGCGCGGTCCTCTCTGTGGCCGACAAGATCGTCGAGGCTGTAAAGAGCGGGCAGATCAAGCACTTCTTCTTGGTTGGCGGCTGCGACGGTGCCAAGCCTGGCCGCAACTACTACACCAAGCTCGTGGAGCAGGCACCTGCCGATACCGTCATCCTGACCCTCGCCTGTGGCAAGTATCGTTTCAATGACCTCGATCTTGGCACGATCGGCGGCATCCCCCGCCTGCTTGACGTCGGACAGTGCAATGACGCCTACGGGGCTATCCAAATCGCGCTTGCGCTGTCCAAGGCCTTCGATTGCGCCGTCAATGACCTGCCCCTCTCCTTCGTGCTCTCCTGGTATGAGCAGAAGGCCGTGTGCGTGCTGCTCACCTTGCTCTACCTGGGGATCACAGACATCAAGCTCGGGCCGACGCTTCCCGCCTTCGTGAGTCCTGGTGTACTCGAGGTGCTTGTGGAGAAGTTTGGTATCGGACCCATAGCCTCGCCCGAGGCCGATCTCGCCCAACTGTTGGCATAGCAAAGCTCGTGCCCCGTAGGCTTCCGGGCACGAGGAACTGGATCCAACCGGGCAAACGCCACTACAGGTGTGCCCCGTAGGCTTCGGGACACCATGCGCAAACGTGCCACTGGACGCTGCAGTAGCCAACGTCCAGTGGCGTGCCGCTCTTCCAGTGGCGTGCCGTTCTCTTAGCGCGTCGCCATAATCCTGATGGTGACGGTCTCACCTGTCTTGACACTGGTGCCTACGCTGGGAGAGACGCCCTGAACCGTCCCTGGAGTCGCGTCGATGTTCGTGATGTCGTCTCCGCGTTGCACGTTGAGGCCCATGCCCTGAAGCAGCGTCCGTGCATCCTCGAGCGGCATGCCGATGATGTCTGGCACGGTGACCGAGGCTCCTGCAGCGTCGTTGTTCGCGGGGCCGCTGTTGGGACTCTTGCCCTGTGAGATCACGAGGTCCACCTTGGTTCCCTTGGTCTTCTGGCCGCCAGCGGCGGGTCCTTGGCTTATGACCTTGCCCTTCTCGACCGTGTCCGAGTAGGCATAGGTCACATCATCCTTTACGAACCAGTTGGAGGATGCGATGGCGTTCAGCGCGTCCTGCTCAAAGTGGCCGCTTAAGTTAGGTACTGGCTTGGTCTGGCCTGAACTCTTCCCGACCTTGATGGTGATGGTACTTCCTACGGCAACCTCTGAGCCTGAGGGAGGGTCGGTGGCGATGACTCTGCCCGTATCACTCTCCATCTGGGTCTCCTGCTCTTTGACGGTTACCTTGTAGCCGCCTTCCTCCAGACTGCTCCTGGCATCTTCCTCGCTCATGCCGACAACATTCACAAGCTCGGTTTTGGTGAGCAGACCAAAGGCACCGGTGAGGATGATGCTTGATCCGATGGCAGCAAGGACGATGACGCAGACAAGCGCGTAGACCCAGTGCGGCACACGTCTCCAGAGCGATTGCTTGCTCGCCCTTTGCTTAGCGGTGTCACTGAGCAGGGGGGTTTGGACATCTGCGGCCTTGAAGGCGCCCGTCTCGCCAACGATGTCACCCTCCGAGGCTGCGTCGCCGCTCGTCTCTTGGGCATCGACGCTTGCCTGAGCGCCCTCGCCGTTTCCGCCCGGGGCGCTACCAAGGGTGTCAAAATCAGGTAGTCGCTCCTCCAAGCTGTTTGTGGAGAAGTGCTGCCCGTTGCGGGCGTGAGCAGGGGGCCGCTGGTTGACAGGGGCGCCCGTCCCATCGTCTGGGGACGGGACGTCCGTATCGTCTGGGTCCTCGTCCGGATCTGAGTTCGAGACGGCTCTCTCATCCTTCCTCATACGCGTACCCTCGCCTGCGTCAAGGTATGCAGATGCCGGTCTTGCCTCTTCCGTGGGCGATGGTGCGAGATGGCGCGGTCTTTGGGACTCATCGCTTTCTGTGTGCTCGTCGTTCACGGTCCCCTCCCGATGTTTGATACAAAAGACTATACAGTGAGACTCGAGATAACTTAATGACCTCTGCGATAACATCACATCGCTCTAAGAGAAAGTGTCTGTGTCGACACTGGTATCTGCATCGGTGAGGATCTTTCCCCTCGGAGACGTGCCGCTTAGCTCAGAGGGCGCGAGATCGAACGTCTGGAGATGCTCCCATGCCTCGTCGCTTGCGACGATGACGTTGTTATCGCGGGCAGAGGGATTGCGCCTGCCGCAGGGGAGGACCAGCACATGGGTGAACACCTGCTCGAGTGTGCGACACAGGTTGCGGATGAGTGCCGATTCCCTGCCCTCGAGGGCGCCGATGACGTTAACGAGGTATGCTCCACCCTGCGCAAGATGTCTGTGAATGAGCCGGGATGCTTCGATCGTCATGAGGCTCGCCACGGGCCTCTCGGCGGCAAAGCAGTCGTTGAGGATGAGGTCGTAGCAAACATCAGGATCGTCGGGCGCCCCCAGCTCAAGGAAGTCTCGCGCGTCGCAGACGAGGCTGCGCAGGCGGCTTGCACCGTTGCCCTGTTGGGCGAGCTGTTCGACTCGATCAAGGTAGAAGTGACGTCTTGCGATGTCAATGATAAGGGGGTCCGCCTCGACGACGTCCACGCGCACATCGTCGAGGTGACAGAGAAGGTATTTTGGGTAGGAATAACCACCACCTCCGAGCATGAGGATGGATGTGGGGTGGACGCGGGCAAGGGCGGTGTTGTAGAGCAGATGATAGGGAAAGACGAGCTCCGACCAGGCATCGTCCAAGAAGGTCGCGCTCTGCCAGCTGCCGTCCACCTTGAGGATGCGTATGGGCCGTCTGCCCCTGCTCTTTGTGTCGACTATCTCCACCTGGCCAAAGAGTGTCTCTGGATAGCGGACGACGACACGCTCGATGCGAGATCGTCCAAAAGGGGCAAGCTGCCCGAGGGCAGAGACGAACTTGTCCCAAAGCCCATCGTGTTGCGTACCCCTGCTCATGCGGCTCACCCATTCCTGTTGGTTGGCCAAGTGACATACCCCCGCCACCGAATATCGCTCTCATAATGATAGCGTGGGGCAAGGGGTCCGGCACCTGAGGCCCCGTAATCTGCGGGGCATTAGCCTTTCGTCATCTGACCAGTTGAGACCTCATATCCAATGTCCTCAATCTATAGGTGTCGATGGGTGCCAGCTTGGCAACCCATCGGGGATCACTTGTTGGTCTTCGTGCCATCTCCTCTCCTGCGCGGACCTGTGAGCTCGTCGCTGTCAAGGCAGATGGTGAAAGGTCCGTCGTTCACGAGCGTAACCTGCATGTTCGACCCAAAAACACCGCGTCCCACATGGCGGACATCCCTCTGTGCGATGGCGCAGAAGTGCTCATAGAGCCTTCTGGCCACGCTTGGGGCCGCAGCGTCCGTGAAGCTCGGCCTGCGTCCGCGCCGACAGTCGGCAAAGAGCGTGAACTGGCTCACGACGAGCACCTCCCCATCGACGTCGGCGAGCGAGAGGTTGACCTTGCCCGTCTCGTCCTCAAAGATACGCAGGTGCAGGATCTTGTCCCAGAGCGTCTGGGCGCAGGTCTCGTCATCGTCGTGCCCCACGCCAAGAAGGACAAGATAGCCCTGCGTGCAGCTTCCCACGACCTCGCCCGCCACCTCGACCGAGGCACTCCTCACGCGTTGGATGATCGCCCTCATGAGCAAATTCCCCTACAGGCCATAGAGGGCCGAGAACTTCTTGGTGAGGTAGTCGGTGTAGTAGCTCGTCGAGAAGGGCTCTTTGCAGGCGTCCATGATGAGCTCGCCGGCGTCCTTTGAGCGGCCATAGCGCCAGATGTGCTGGCGGAGCCAGTCGTGGATGGGCGTGAGCTTGCCGCTCGAGAGCACCCCTTCCCAGTCCATGCCCTCCTTGATCATCTGGGCGCGCAGCTGCGCCCCGATGGCACCGCCGAAGGCGTAGGTGGGAAAGTAGCCAAAGAGCCCGCTTGCCCAGTGCGTGTCCTGCAGGGCACCCTGAGCGTCGCCGTGGACGTTGACTCCCAGGTATTCCTTGTACTTTGCGTTCCAGATGCGGGGTACGTCCCTCGCGACGCATTCGCCGGAAAAGAGCAACTGCTCTATCTCGTAGCGTATGAGTATGTGGATCGGGTAGCTGAGTTCGTCGGCCTCGGTGCGCACGGCCGTTCCCTCGGCACGGTTGGTCGCAAGATGGAGCTGGTTGGGCGTCACACGACCGAGCTGACCCTTGAAGTGATCGGCCATGACCCTGATCAGTGGACCTGCGAAGGCGCGGGAGCGTCCTATGTAGTTCTCGAAGAAGCGCGACTGGCTCTCGTGCATGCCCGAGGAGGTGCCGCCCTTGAGCGAGCTGTAGTTGTAGTCGGGGTTGACGCCCAGCTCGTAGAGGGCGTGGCCCCCCTCGTGCAGCATCGTGAACACGTTGGAGCAGATGTCGTTCTCGTGGATGTGGCAGGCTATGATGGCATAGTTGGTCGTGAGGGCGTCTGAGTAGGGATGCTCGGCGGACACGAGCAGCACCCGGTTAGGAGCGAGCCCCTCGAGCTTCATGAGGTCGTTGGCAAGCTCCCACTGCCGCCTCTTGTCGAACTTGCCTGCGACGACTGTCCGCGAGGGCTGCGTCCCCTTCTCGCGGATCGCGGTGAGGAGCGGGACGACGCAGTCTTTGATTGTTGAGAAGAGCTCATCATAGAAGGCGCGGTCTGTCCCGTGCTCGAAGTTGTCGAGCCAGGTGTCGTAGGGGTCTGCGTCGGGTCTACGGGCGAGGGCGACCTTCCTCGCCGCAGCAACGACGCGATCGAGGTAGGGCTCAAAGTAGTACCAGTCGCTCGTCGCCTTGGCCCGGCGCCACACGTCGGACGACTTGGTCACCAGGCGCGAGAAGTTCGCCTGGAGCTCGACGGGCACGCCCAGGTGCTGCTCACGATCGCGCTGCAGGACCTTGATCTGAAGTTCCTGCATCTCGCTGAGGAGGTGTCCTAGGCCCGAGAGCCTGTCGAGGAGCGCTCCCGTCTCGGGCGAGCAGAGAAGGGCCTGATCCTCCTCCTCGAGGACGGCGAGCGCCTCCCCTCGGTCGCTCGTCGCCGCAGAGGGGTCGATGGAAGGTCCGTAGCACTCGAGGCCGATGCGCGCGTAGCGGTGGGCGTAGAGGTGGTGCTCCAAGTTGTTGAGTGCCTCGATGTCGGCCTTCGGGTTGGTGATGGCGGCATGGGCGGGACGCCTGGGCATACCGCTCGGGCTTGTGGCTGACGAGGCGCGCGGACCGTCTGTCGCCGGCCTGCGGGCGGTTGGCGCGCTTGTGGGGTCGGGCGTCTTTGTGCCGGCGTCATCTGCGGCCCTCTCGTTTGGGTCTGGCATGTCTTGGGGGGTTGCCTCGGTACTCTTGTCCATGGTTCCTCGCTTCTGTCAGCGCCCCGAAGGGGCGTATGGGTATGTGACGGCGGCCTACATTGCTACAGTCTAACCTGTACGGGCCGTTTGGGGTACGTCTGTCGATGTGTGGCAGACAGACGTGCGCATTTAGGCGATACTTGTCGTGTGGGCAAGGTGCCGGGATCGGGCGCGACAGGCCCTCGTGGTCGCAGACGAAAGGGGTTGGGGCATGGCTGGTAAGGACGGGTGTGTGCTTGGCATAGATGTGGGCGGGACCTCCATCAAGGCGGGCCTGATGACGGTGGGGGGTGAGATCCTGGACATGACCAAGATACCCACCGGCGAGATCGTGAGTGACGCTGCCTACCAGGAGATCACCAATGGTCTCTCCACCTTGGTCGCGAGCGCGGGGTACACGGGGTCGGACGTCGTTGCGTTGGGCCTCGACGTGCCGGGGCCTGTGGACGACCAGGGTCGCGTGGGCTTCTTTGCCAACATAGAGCTGGACCCTGAGGGATTGAGATCGGCCCTTTTGGAGGCGTTCCCCGCATCGAGGCTCGCCTTCGTGAACGACGCCAATGCTGCCGCCCTCGGCGAGCTCTGGAAGGGCTCGGCCAAGGGCATCGGCAGCTTTGTGCTCGTGACCTTGGGCACTGGCGTTGGCGGCGGCATCGTTATCGGCGGCAAGCTCGTCTCTGGCGCGTTTGGCGCGGGGGGCGAGATAGGCCACATCACCGTCAAGCCGGAAGGGGAGGAGCGTGCCTGCGGCTGTGGGCGGCATGGCTGCCTGGAGCAGTACGCCTCGGCAAAGGGCCTCGTGTGGCTCTACCGCCAGGAATGCAGAAGGCAGGGGGTCAAGGGGGTCAAGGTCGAGCACGACACAGATACGCTCTCGGTGTTTGCCGCGCTCAAGGCCGGCGATGAGTGCGCCGAGACGGCGGTGATCAAGATGTGCGAGTATCTCGGCTACGCGCTCGCACAGCTCTCGGTCATCATCGACCCGGCCGTCTTTTTGATCGGAGGGGGTGTGGCAGGTGCGTTCGACGCGTTCTCGAACAAGCTCGCGGCGAGCTTCCGCGCGCACTGCCTGTCGACCTCGTCTGCCGCGCGTATCCTGCCCTGCAGCTTAGGGAACAAGGCGGGCATGTATGGGGCGGCGTATGCGGGGCTCCAGGAGGCGGGTCTGGCTTAGGGAAGCGGGCCTCGCCTCGGCCCTTTGGTGGTATGCTTGTAGGCGGTCCTATCCAAGAAGTCCCATCCGCACCGTGCCACCAAGGGGCGCCAGTCGTGATGCAGGACCGGCGCTGCAGCTGCCAGCGTCGGCTGAGAGAAGCAGGAGGATATGGTAATGAGCGATTTTGTTAAGGCATCAGACGTTTATTTGGACAATGCCGCCTCGACGGTGGACGAGGCGTTGGACTTTCTGTCCGAGAAAGCTGTCGAGGCCGGATATGCGCCTGACAAGCAGGCGGTTCTCGACGCCTTCAAGGCTCGTGAGGCCGAGGGGACCACGGGCATGATGGAGGGCTTCGCGATTCCCCATGCGAAGTCTGACGCCATCAGTAAGGCGGCCGTGATCGTTGTCAAGTTTGCCGGTGACGTTGCGTGGGACTCTATGGATAAGAAGCCTATTAACGTCGCGATTGCACTGTGCATCCCAGGGGCTGAGGCTGGTACCACACACTTGAAAATTCTCTCCGACGTCGCCGTCCTGCTCATGAACGAGAAGTTCCGCTCTGAGGTTCGCGCGGCCACAGACGGTGCGACCATCGCCAAGATCATCAACGACGGCCTTAAGTAGTGCCGCTCGCACGAGAACTGCTGGCCCACCACAGGTGATTGGCGTGCGCGGGGTGCTCGGACTCGCTTCGGCTGCCCCGCGCGTTCTGTGCTGACTCGTTTGCGTGGGATCGTCTCAGTCGAACTCACTGAGCCAACGGCTGAGCAGCCTCAGGTAGCGGGGCGTGTCCTCGGCAAAGCAGAGGTGGCGGCAGTTAGGGAAGAGCTCCCAGCGTGCACGGGGGAGGGCATCTGCCATCTGCTTGGCGACAAGCGGCGAGCAGAGATCCTGCGTGCCGCTGACGATCAGTGTGGGGAGGTCCAACTCGCTGAGGCGGTCGGCGTACTCGTAGCCAGCGAGGGCGCCCGAGGGCATGAGCTCGTTGTCTCCCCAGGCGGCCAGGTATGACTCGCGCCCCGATCGCTTGGGGCGCGTCAGGCACTCGGGGGCATCTGGCCCCAGCTCGCTTACCGGGTCTGTTGAGAAGAGCCTCATGTAGTGCGCCTCTGCGGCGCGAAACTCCGGCGTGTCGAAGTCTCCTGTGGCCTCGGCCTGTAAGAACGTGCGCCGCTCGCCCTCGGGCAGGTAGCGCAGCCGCCTGTGGCCCTCTTCGCTCCAGAGGCTCGCTGAGGCGAGCGTGCTCGAGAGGACCAGGGAGTGCACGCCGCGAGGCCTCAGGTCGCAGAGGTACATGATGGCGAGCATGCCACCCCAGGATTGACCCAAGAGGTGCAGGTGCTCGAGTCCTAACTGCGTCCGCAGGGCAGCGAGTTCGCCCAGCCAGGTCTCGGCTCGCCAGAGTTCGGGCTGGTCGGTCATGGAGTCGTCCCACGAGCGTCCGCAGCCAATCTGGTCGTACATGACTATCCTGCGCCCATCGAGGTCCGCGAGCGGATCCAAGAGTTCGAAGTAGTTGTGGGTCGAGCCGGGGCCGCCATGGAGAAGCACGAGCGGTGTGGCTCTTCGGGCGGGCCTATCCGGCTCGACTATGCGAACGTAGGTCTTGTAGTCCAGGTAGGGTAGCCATTCCTCAACAACATGCATGTGCGAGCCTCCCTTGCCTTCGACGCGTCATCGAAGTTCCCTGCAATCTTCCGTCTGCCGTTCCCATGGTAGGCCATCGTGCATCCGCGCATGTTGACAGGTGCCGCCCAGCTGGCGAACGTGTGGGACACACATCCCGGGTACCAATCTCGTATACTGGCTCGTGAGAGACCCACAATCAGGTGACGTAGCGAGAGGGGAGAAGCCATGCCCATGGCACATAAGCCGTTCTGCATCAAATCAGACCACCTCGTCCTTCCGGGGGGTGCGGTGCTTGCGGGTTACCTGCCTATCTCGGATGGCGTCTTCCTGCCGGTGGCACGAGAGGCTCCCGAGAATATGGAGGTCATCGATCGCAGCGGCTGCTGGATCGCCCCGGGCTACGTGGACACGCACGTCCATGGCTTCATGGGCCATGATGTGATGGATTGCGATGCTCGTGGTGTGGACGCCGCGAGCGTCGAGCTTGCCCGCAGGGGCACCACGAGCTGGGTTCCCACGACGCTCACCCAGCCGAGCGAGCAGATCCGCGCCGCCTGCGCGAGCGTGTACGAGGCGAGGTGCGCCCGAGGCGACGACTTCATGGGCGCACGTATAGAGGGCATCTTCCTGGAGGGTCCCTTCTTCACAAAGAAGCACGCCGGTGCGCAGAACCCGGCGCACATGACTGATCCTGACGTGGGACTCTTCTGCGAGTGGCAGGATGCGGCCCATGGCCTTATCTGCAAGAGTTCTCTTGCACCCGAGCGCGAGGGTTCTCCTCGCTATTGCGCCACCCTTAAGGAGATGGGTGTCGTGGCTGCACTCGGTCACTCAGCCGCGACGTATGAGGAGGGTCTGGCGGCAGTCACGGCGGGGGCGACGGTCTTCGTCCACGTCTTCAACGGCATGGACGAGTTTGGACATCGTGCGCCCGGCCTCGTTGGTCTGGCGATGACGACGCCGACGACCTTCGCCGAGCTCATCTGTGACGGCCTGCACGTCGCTCCTGCGGCCATCAAGGCACTTGTCGCCGCGAAGGGCTGGCAGCACGTGGCGATCGTCTCGGACTGCCTGCGCTGCGGCGGGATGCCCGAGGGCGACTATATCCTCGGAGACCTGCCCATTCGCGTGGAGGGGGGTCTCGCTCGCCTTGTAGGCGGTGATGGGGCGACGGGAAATATCGCGGGCTCCACCACCACCGTCGCGCAGGAGGCAAAGAACCTCATGGACTGGGGCATCGTCACTGCGGAGCAGGCCATACGCATGGGAAGCGAGATTCCGGCCGTGTCCTGCGGCATCGATGACGGCTGCGGCCTCATTCTGCCCGGCCGTGTCGCCGACCTCAACGTGCTGTCCGCCAGCCTCACGGTAGAGGAGACCTACCTGGGCGGCAGGTTGGTGGTGTAGTGCCCAGGAGCTACGTTTCACGGTGAGGCGCAGCGTCACTCGCTGTATGCCATCTGCAGATAGTAGACGTTCTCGCGAAGTTTGGTGGCCACCTCGCGATCGATGGTGCCCTCCGATTGGAGCCGTATGATCTGGTCCAGCTCGATGCGCAGAGCGTTTTCGTCGACGTCGTCCGCGTACTCGCGCGCGTGGGCTATCTGCTCCCTGAAGCGCGGGGCGATCTCGTGCGAGTCAAGGTTATAGGGAAGAACGTAGGAGCTCTGGCGACCGGTGTCGGCACCCTCCTGACCGATGTTGATGCGGCTCCAGATGGACTCGACCGCAGACTCGTGCTCGACGAGCAGATTCTTGGCTATCTCCGCTCTGCGTGAGTCGGCACCTGCGGCGATCTCGTTCAGGCGCTCTATCTCGGTGTATTCGAGCTCGATGGCGTAGATGCAGGCCTGGAAGTACGCCCGATCGTCGTCGGAGATGGTGCGGATGTTGCCATTGGGCGACCAGAGGCGGTGTAGGGTACGCCTCAGGGTGCTCGCCAGCATCCGGAGGCGTGAGTTGCCGTCTGTGCGCGTACCGATGTTTGCCATGGGGCCAATGTAGCCCACTGAGCGGCGAATGGATCGGATGTCCTCGAGGATGGTCTCCCAGGGCGTCTCATCGTGGTGCCTCAGATGGCGCAGGTGCAACTCCTTGAGGCGGGCCTCTTGGAACGTGTTGGTATCGCGGATGATCGCGAGGGTCTCGGGTCCGGTCTCGGGCGTGCTGATGCGCTCGAAGAGGAGGCGGCTGGAGTAGCGGGTGATGGTGAGTCGCAGGGCGGGAATGTATCTTGCCTCGATGCGGCTGTCGCTCATCATCGCTCGGAGTTCCCCAAGTGTGGCAGAGAGAACTGCGATGGAGCCCTCACGCACGCGCTCCTGCAAGTTGCCTTCGCTATCCGGCATGGGCGCAAGGCGAGGCAGGAGGCTGTCGGCGAGCAGGAGGGTGGTGAGGATGACGCCTGCGGTGATGGTGATGATGAGCTCGCGTTGGGGAAAGGCTGCCCCCGAGTCGACGGTGTAGGGGAGTGTCAAGGCGATCGACAGCGTCACTGCCCCCTTCGCGCCCGCGATGGTCGTGACCAGCACGTCTCTGACCAGGTCTTTTCCAGGTCCGCACAGGTGCTGGCCGCGCTTTGCGCGAAGGAGCTCCATCAGGTAGAGCCAGAGGAAGCGACAGGCGTGTGATAGGAGCGCCATGATGAGGACAATGCCGACGATCTCAATGAGGCCCAGGCCGCCGTTAAGGCCGGGAGTGACCGCAAGTGGGAGCTGCATGCCCAGAAAGACGAAGACCGTTCCGTTGATGAGAAACGAGATGACGCGCCAGAAGCTATCGGAGACGAGCCTCTGCCGGGCTGCGGTGGGCGAGGAGAGGCGCGGGGCCGGCCGGGCGATGACAAGCCCTGCGGCGACGACGGCCAAGATGCCGCTGACGTGGAGGGACTCGGCAAAGAGGTACACGAGAAACGGCGTCAGCACCTCATAGAGGACGTGTGCCGTGACGTCCTCAAAGCCCAGGCGGCGGAGCATGCCTATGAGCAGCGAGAGGAGTAGGCCCACAAAAAAGCCGACCACGATTCCCCCGACGAACAGCAGCGCGAAGGAGCCGAGCACGGCCGTCACGGAAAACGCCCCCGTCACGGCTGCGGCGACCGAAAACTGGAACGCCACGACACCCGAGGCATCGTTGATGAGCGACTCGCCGGAAAGTAGCGTCCTCTGGCGCTCGGTGAGGCATACGGAGGAGCGCAGCGCGGTGACGGTCGCGGCGTCCGTGGGGCCGAGGGCTGCGGCGAAGGCGAAGGCCACCGCCAGGGGGATGGAAGGCACGAGCCAGTTGAGTGCATAGCCAAGCGTCAGGACGGATGCGACCACCAGGCCGATCGCGAGCGACAGGATGTCAGCCCGCGAGTTCCAGAGGGCCTTGGGATCTGCCTCACGCGTCTCGTTGAAGAGGAGCGGCGCGATGAAAAGCACGAGGAACAGCTCGGCGTCGATGCGGACCTCGAGCACGCTGGGCGCAACGAGGGTGATCACCAGGCCTATTGCGACCTGTAGGACCGGTAGCGAGACGCGTGAGAACTTGTCGAGCACAGATGACAGCGCGACGCAGGACAGGACGATGAGGACGAACTCGAGGGTTTCCACGCAAGCTCCTTGTTACCGGGGGTGCCGTCCTCGCGATTCTTGCCGCGAGGCGATGGTGACTCTCGGATTCTACCCGGGATGGGGAGAGGATAGGCCTTTCGGGACCATGGAACCTGAGCTACACTTGGTACATGCAGCTTGTCGGCTCCGTGTGTGGCCGACCCACCCTAAGAGATGCGGGAGCGCCCATGATCAAGCTCGTCCTCACTGACATCGACGACACGCTGATTCCCTACGGGGCACCCTACGCGAGTGAGCGCACCCGCAGGGCGATCCACGGCTTTCTCGACGAGGGGCTGCACTTTGGCCCTGTCTCGGGTCGAGTCCCAAATGCCATGGGCTGGATGTTTGGGGGAGACGAGCGTTGCTTTTTGACGGGTGCCTTTGCCAATGGGCAGGTCATCCGCATCGACGGTGAGATTGTGAGGGAGGTCCCGACCGACAGCGAGCTGCTGCGCGAGGTCGCGGGCGTGCTCGACGAGCTCAGCTACGATGCCTGGCTCACGGTCTATTCGCTCGATGAGTGCGGCGTGACCTTCGTCACCTCGCGAGAGGAGCAGCTCAGAGACTGTCTCTTACGGGTGGGCTATGGGCGCCCCAATCGTGTCGCGAAAGAGCCCAGGGAGTTCTCCTACCTCAAGAGTAACGTTTACTGCGTGTGCTCTCGCGCGCAGATGACGCTCATCCGCGACGCCCTGCGCGAGCGGGTCGGCGCGCTCAGCTTCGTCTTCCCGAGCACGGTGGCACCCTATATCGACATAAGCCCGGTGGGGTGGGGGAAGGGCGAGGCCGTGCAGCTTATGGCAGGGGAGCTTGGCGTTGGCCTCGATGAGGTCGCGACCTTCGGTGATTCGGAGAACGACCTTTCGATGATCGAGGTGGTGCCCAACTCGGTGGCGGTGGCCAATGCGACCGAGGCCGTGGCCAGGGCCGCGCGCTGGCACGTTGGTCGCTGCGCAGACGACGCCGTGGCCCTTGCGCTTGAGGACCTCGCGCACGCCGCCCGCACGGGTTCGACACCTTCGTTCATGGTCCGTCCTTCGGAGCCGGGGTCCTTTGTGCCAGCGGGCTCATGATGGGGTAGGGTCGTGTGACCGAGGGCGTTCCTGTCGTGACGGTTAGGGGGTAAAGGGTTTCAGCGCCTCGACCCAATCGGAGAATGAGCTAGGGCGGGTGTGCGGATCAAAGAACCTTATGAGCTTGCGTGTGAAGTCTGCCAGGGTGTTGTGGTCACTCTGCTCGAGTGTCGTGAAATAGAGCGCATGCTTACCGCAGACGAACTCCTTCGCCATCGCCAGCGTGGCCTTTCCCACGCGCCTCCTACCTTAAAGTACTGCCATCTGGAAATCGCACTCGGCATATAGTCCTTTGAGTTTTTCCGAGCTTCTTCTCTCGTCTGCGTAACGCTCCTCGGGGGTTTATGTGGGTTGACGTTTCGGGAAGACACCAACCTGGCGATGGCGCCACTCGCGCAGAGCCTGTCGCGCAGAGCCTGTTTTCCCGACTAAGGGAGAGACGGCCACCAGGGGGTACCGCCGGCACGTCATGGTGGTTGGGGTGCTCATGCCACCCGATGCAGCTCGCGTTACAACTCGCGCGACCTTCGCGTCGCAACAGTGTACACAAATGCCCCGAAATGGCACCGAGAGGCCATTTTGGTCAATCTGTGTACACTCCTGACTTCCCCGCGCCTGTCCGCAACGGCGCCACAGCCCAACAGTGTACACAAATGCCCCAATCCGGCGCGGAGAGGCCCGATCCTCCCATTTGTGTACACTATTGCGATCCCAAGGCCACCCACAACCCAAGCCCACAGCGCAACAGTGTACACAAATGCCCCAATCCGGCGCGGAGAGGCCGTTTTAGCCAATCTGTGTACACTCCTGCGCTCCCACAACTGCACGCGTGACCGGGCGGGGCCACTGGTCCCACGACGTCGACGGCCCCATGGTCCCCGTGATGCCAGGGCGCTCGGACCTGAGGCCCACGCCGCCCGAGTGGTGACATACCCATCCATACGAGTTCATGATGCATCATACATAATGCAATTTTTTGCTCAATTTAACGTGAAAAAACACAACTCTGTATGAGCCTCACGCCCGTAAGGCCGCGCGTATCGCCAGTGCCAACAGAGCCCTGCCCATGGGGAGGGGGCCGTCTGCGCCCCTCTTTCTCCTCGCTTGGGCGTCTATGAGATTCCGGGTAACGCTACACCAGTGTTCTGATGCTGTCTATGCTGCTTTTGCGTTGACCCTTGGGTGGTCGCAACAGTTGAGGTTGCATGCGAAGGCGATAGCTCCACAAAGATGTAGTAATTTAAGGAAACGAATCCTTGCAATTCCCAGTCTCGCCTATAAAATGAAATCCGAATTCGAATTCTGAACGGGTACGGGTTTTGGTGCGGGAGCGACGTAGGACAGCGAGGTAGGCATGGGGGTGAGGCGCGCGTACAACACGAGGCAGCGGCAGGCCGTCGCCGCGTTTCTTGCCGCCCACGCCGATCGATACCTGAGCGTGGACGACGTCTTTGGTCTCATGCGCACGGAGGGTTCGAGCGTCGGCCGTACGACGGCGTATCGCACGCTCGAGTCGTTGTCCAGGGAAGGTGAGGTCGCGAAGGCCTTCGTCCCAGGGGGCGGTGAGGCACGGTATCGCCTCATAGATCCAGCTCGTCGCGATGAGGGGCAGCTGGTGTGCCTGGATTGCGGAAAAGTGCTCTCGCTTGACTGCGAGATGCTCGTCGAGTTCACGCGTCACGTTCAGGCGGACCATGGCTTCTCCATCGACCCGACGCGTACCGTGCTGTACGGCTTATGTCAGGAATGTATGGCTTCAAGAGAGGCAGGATCTGATGACAGGTAAAAAGGTTATGTTCACGCGCCGTGGTGCCTTGGGGCTCATGGGATCTGCTGCTGCGTTCGTGCTCGCAGGCTGCTCTTCGGGAGGGCAGAAGAAGGAGGGGGGTCAGGGCGGCACTGGCACCAATGCTGCCGCCGGTGGGTCGGGCGCAATGCTCAAGGTGGCGGCGAGCTTCTACCCCATGTACGACTTCACCTCAAAGGTTGGCGGAGATCGCGTCGAGGTCAGTTGCCTGGTGCCAGCAGGCACTGAGCCCCACGACTGGGAGCCCTCGACCACGGACATGCGCACCATCACCGACGCGAAGTTGCTCGTCTACAACGGTGCTGGCATGGAGCACTGGGTGAGCGACACCCTCGAGGGTCTTGGGAGCGACGCCCCCAAATCCGTCGAGGCGAGCAAGGGTCTCTCTTTGCTCAAGCTGAGCGCGGAGGCGCTTAGCGAGGAGAAGGCTGAGCATGAGCGGGCAGGCGAGGATCCGAGCAAGGTCTCCGACACCGACCCGCACTGCTGGCTCTCGCCACGGCGTGCGAAGCAAGAGATGGAGAACATCAAGGATGCCCTCGCTGCGGCAGATCCCGACGGCAAGGACGCCTACGAGGCGAACTGCCAGAAGTGGGGCGCCGAGTTTGATAAGCTCGACGCCGAGTTCAAGAGTGGTCTTGAGGGGCTGCCGCACAAGAACATCGTCGTGAGCCACGAGGCCTTCGGCTACCTCTGCGACGACTATGGCCTCACCCAGCTGCCTATAGAGGGCATCGAGGCGGACGCCGAGCCAGATGCCCAGCAGATGGCCAAGATCACGGACTTTGTCAAGCAGAACGGGGTTACGACCATCTTCAGCGAGGAGCTCGTGAGTCCCAAGGTCGCGCAGTCCATCGCGGATGCGACCGGCGCCTCAGTCGAGGAGCTCAACCCCCTGGAGGGTCTCAGCGAGGAGGAGCTGGCGTCTGGCGATGACTACTTCTCGACCATGCGCGAGAACCTCGATAAGCTCAAGAAGGCGCTTGCCTGATGCCAGAGCGCACCGCCGAAGCGGGTCATCTCCATTCCGCAGACGGGACGCCCGTCGTCCTTCACGACGTGCGCTTCTCGTATCGCGGCGACGAGGTCCTGCGTGGCGCCTGCATGAGTGTCGCGGCGGGGGAGATCTGCGCCCTGGTGGGGGACAACGGTGCGGGAAAGTCAACCATCGCCCGGCTCGTGGTCGGGGAGATCATGCCTGCGTCCGGCACCGTCGAGCTCTTTGGCGAGGATCCCGCACGCTTTCGCGACTGGGCGCGCGTCGGCTACGTCCCGCAGCTTCTTCCCGAGGCCGTCTCTCGCTTTCCCGCAAGCGTGTCGGAGCTGGTCGATGCGAGCCAGTACGCGAGCGCACGGGGGATTGGCCGTAAAGAGCGCCACAAGCGCAGCATGGCGGCGCTTGAGCGGGTCGGCATGCGAGGCTTCGTGCGTCACCTCATCAGTGAGCTTTCCGGAGGACAGCTTCAGCGTGTGCGCTTGGCCTGCGCCCTGGTGGGCGACCCGTGCCTGCTCATACTGGATGAGCCCACCAACGGGCTTGACAGCGAGAGCCGCGAGGTCTTTTATCGGCTGGTCGGTGAAGCGCACGCCGAAAGGGGCATGGCAGTCCTGCTCGTGACCCATGACCTGGGGGCCCTCGCGGGACTTGGCGCCAAGGTGGTCAGGATACGTGATGGCTTGGCATGGCCGGAGCCACAGGCAGAGGTAAGCGCATCTGCCGCATTGGTGCCAGGCAAGAGGGGGGCATAGGTGCTCGACTACGTGTTCATGCAGAGGAGCCTCGTCGTGGGGGTGCTCTTGGGCGTCATCATCCCGCTTGTGGGCGTGACGGTGGTGCTCAAGCGCCTCTCGATGATAGGAGACGCGCTCTCGCACACCTCGCTTGCAGGTGTCGCGGGGGGTCTCGTCGCTGGGGTCAGCCCCGTGGCGGGCGCGGTCGTCGCCTGTCTTGCGGGCGCCCTCTGTGTCGAGGGTGTCCGCAGGCGTTTTCGTGAGCAGTCTGAGCTTGCCGTCGCCATCGTCATGGCGACGGGCATCGGCCTCGCGGGAGTGCTCTCGGGCTTCGTGCCCAACGCGTCGAGCTTCAACAGCTTCATGTTCGGGAGCATCCTTACGGTGAGCGCCGAGGAGACTGTGGGCATCGCCGCCGTCAGCCTGCTTGCCACGGCGTTTTGCGTGCTTGCGCGTCGCGAGCTCTTTCTCATGTCGTTCGACGAAAGACATGCTAGGGCCGTGGGGGTCCCGGTGAGCGTGGCAAATGTCTCCTTCGTGATGATGGTTGCGCTCGTGGTTGCGGTGGCGGCGCGCACGGTGGGTTCCCTCATCGTGTCATCGATGATGGTGGTGCCGGTTGCCTGTGCCCTGCAGCTCGCCCGTAGCTGGAGGCAGGTCTGCGTCTTTGCAAGCTCGATAGGTGTCCTGACGACGGTGGCTGGACTCGTGGCCTCGTACTACCTTGGCCTCAAGCCAGGCGGCACCATCGTGCTCATGGCCGTCGCACTGCTTGTGGTGGTCCTTGTGGCCAAGAGAGTCACAGCCTTCGCGCGACACACCCGCTGATCGTCGCGCGGACCGTTGGCGGGTCGGTGTCCGGGGCTGTGCGCCGCCTGTCGTGCGCCGTGCGTCGCCCAGCGTGAAAGTGCCCGCCAATCTGGCGGGCACTTTCGTAAGGACATTTGCCCAGTTGGCGAGAAAAACTCGGTACCCGCCAATCTGGCGGGTGGGTC